>Ga0209371_1000560_pt1 | contig 34099 bp, 27 predicted proteins | sample AgamicAtAmrz_FD_187165 | JGI IMG/M metagenome (GOLD analysis project Ga0209371, IMG submission 187165) | Agave microbial communities from Guanajuato, Mexico - At.Am.rz (SPAdes) (version 2) | ecosystem: Host-associated > Plants > Roots > Rhizosphere | place: Guanajato, Mexico | collected 2012-06-07
TACGTAAAGCCATCCCCAATCCAGGCTGAGTGTATTCCTCACCTGCTGGCGGGCCGTGACGTGTTAGGCATGGCGCAGACCGGGAGTGGTAAAACTGCGGCATTCTCTCTGCCGCTGTTAAACAACATTGACCCGACTGTTAAAGCACCACAGATTCTGGTGCTGGCACCGACCCGCGAACTGGCGGTACAGGTTGCTGAAGCAGTTACTGAATTCTCTAAACACATGCGCGGCCTGAACGTGGTTGCCCTGTACGGCGGCCAGCGTTATGACGTGCAGCTGCGCGCTCTGCGTCAGGGACCACAGGTTGTTGTGGGTACACCTGGTCGTCTGCTTGACCACCTGAAACGCGGCACGTTAGACCTTTCTAACCTGCGCGGCCTGGTGCTGGATGAAGCAGATGAAATGCTGCGTATGGGCTTCATCGAAGACGTTGAAACCATCATGGCACAGATCCCAGCCGGTCATCAGACTGCGCTGTTCTCTGCAACCATGCCGGAAGCGATTCGTCGCATCACCAAACGCTTCATGAAAGATCCACAGGAAGTGCGTATTCAGTCAAGCATGACGACGCGTCCTGACATCAGCCAGAGCTACTGGACCGCTTACGGTCGTAAAACAGACGCACTGGTTCGCTTCCTGGAAGCAGAAGACTTTGATGCTGCCATCATCTTTGTGCGTACTAAAAACGCAACGCTGGAAGTGGCAGAAGCGCTGGAACGTAGTGGCTATAACAGCGCCGCGCTGAACGGTGATATGAACCAGGCACTGCGTGAGCAGACGCTGGAGCGCCTGAAAGATGGTCGTCTGGACATCCTGATTGCAACCGACGTTGCGGCCCGTGGCCTGGACGTTGAGCGTATCAGCCTGGTTGTGAACTACGACATCCCGATGGATGCAGAATCATACGTTCACCGTATCGGCCGTACCGGTCGTGCCGGTCGTGCTGGCCGTGCGCTGCTGTTCGTTGAAAACCGCGAGCGTCGTCTGCTGCGTAATATCGAACGTACGATGAAGCTGACTATCCCTGAAGTCGAACTGCCTAACGCAGAACTGCTGGGTGAGCGTCGTCTGGCTAAGTTTGCTGCTAAAGTTCAGCAGCAGCTGGAAAGCAGCGATCTGGATCAGTACCGTGCTCTGCTGACTAAAATGCAGCCGGAAGATGAACTGGATCTGGAAACTCTGGCAGCTGCACTGCTGAAGATGGCACAGGGCGAACGTCCTCTGATTCTGCCACCAGAAGCACCACGTCCTGCACGTCGCGAATACCGCGATCGTGACGAGCGTGATGGCCGTCGTGACAGCCGTGAAGCGCGTAGCGATCGTGGCCCACGTGAAAGCCGTGACAGCCGTGATGGCGATCGTCCACGTCGCGAACGTCGTGACGTTGGCGAAATGCAGCTGTACCGCATCGAAGTGGGCCGTGATGATGGTGTTGAAGTTCGTCACATCGTTGGCGCTATCGCCAACGAAGGCGACATCAGCAGCCGTTACATCGGTAACATCAAGCTGTTCGGTAACCACTCGACTATCGAGCTGCCGAAAGGCATGCCAGGCGATGTGCTGCAGCACTTCACCCGTACGCGTATTCTGAACAAACCGATGAATATGCAGCTGCTGGGTGATGCACAGCCAAACGAAGGCCGTGGCGATCGTCGTCCAGCCGGTGCTGGCGGTGAGCGTCGCAGCGGTCCTGGCGCAGCCAACCGTGAAGGTGGTCGTCGCTTCTCTTCTGAACGCCGTGAAGGTGGTCGTGAAGGCGGTGGACGTACTTTCAACCGTGAAGGTAGCCGTGGTCCACGTCGTGAAGAAGGCGCATCTGCCGCTCCACGTCGTCGTGATGCATAACACTTAACGTCGTAACAAAAAGGGAAGCCGCTGGCTTCCCTTTTTTTATGCCTGTCAGGCACCGCCGCTGATCATCACGCGCTCGCCGCTGATATAAGCGGACTCCTCAGAGGCCAGAAACAGCGCGACCTGCGCTACATCCTCCGGCAGACCAAAACGCCCCAGCGGGGTAGCTGCCAGCAGCTGTGCCTTGAGCTGCGGGCTCATCCTCTTCGCGGCCAGCAATCCTTCGGTCAGAATCATGCCAGGTGCCAGCGCGTTAACCCGGATATTTTTTGCGCCCAGCTCGCGCGCCAGCCCCTGAGTCAGCGTATCCACTGCACCTTTAGTGGCCGCCCAGAGTACGGAACCTGGCGTACTGTTTTTACTGTTCAGAGCGCTGAGGTTAATAATGCTGCCGCCCTGCGCGGGAAAGTGACGAATTGCCTGCTGACAGACCATCAGCGTGCCGAGCAGGTTAACGTTAATCTGCTGCTGCATCTCCTCCGGCGTCAGCGCCTCAAACTCGCCGTGATGAAAGCTGCCCGCATTATTCACTACAATGTCCGGTGCGCCGAAACAGTCTGCGGTAGTGGCGAACAGCCTTTCTACATCCCGCAGGCGGGAGATATCAGCCTGTACTGCTAAGGCTTCACTGCCCAGGGTGACGATATCGCTGACGACGTCAGCGGCCCCGACTTCATCCTGACGATAGTTGACCACGACCCGAGCGCCCGCTGCGGCGAACGCGATGGCAATCGCTGCACCAATGCCTTTTGAGGCGCCTGTCACCAGTGCGATTTTGTTCTGCAGTGCTTTCATTATGTCATTCTCCGCCGTAATGATTGCGTCGAAAGACTATGCGCGCTGGTGACCAAAAGCGGGTAGCGCAATCCTGCAAGCTTTTTGCACGATCCTGCAAAAGTACGGCAGCAGGACAGGCATTTCGCCTGACGTCAGGTAATATCGGCACAGAGAGCGGAAGGGGAGAACGCAGTGACAGAGAGTGACAAGTGGCAGGCGCTGACGCAGTTAATTGCCCGTCATGCGCCGGAGGATGGCCGGCATTCCAGCGCCATCGATTGCCTGTTTTTTGGTCGGGTTTCAGCACCCACTGAGCCGATGCACTTTGCTCAATGGGCCAGTTTTGCGCTGGTGGCGCAGGGCAGCAAAGCACTGCATATGGGTGATGAGGTGCTGCACTATGGACCGGGAGATCTGTTGCTGGTGACGCTGGATATGCCAGTGCGCGCCTGCGTCACTGTCGCCACACCGGAAAAGCCGAATCTCGGGATAGGTATCGCGATTAATGAATCCCGGCTTATGCGCTACCTTGAACAGTTTCCGCCAGCGCTGCCGCTGTCGACCGCAGGCAATGAACGTGGTGTCACCGTGCATAAGGTTTCACCTTTGCTGGTGGATGCGGTCATCCGGCTGGTGCGTCTGCTTGACCATCCGGAAGATATTGAAGCACTGGCCCCGCTCATCGAGCAGGAGATTTTCTACCGGCTGCTGACCGGGCCGGAGGGATCGCGCATCCTGAACATGGCGATGGCTGAGCGGCCGGGTAACCGGGTAGCGCAGGCTGCCCGCTGGCTGCGGGAGAATTTTCATCAGCCGCTGAAGATAGACCAGCTAGCCAGCAGTGTCGGTATGAGTATCTCTTCGCTGCATCATCACTTTAAAGCCGTCACGGCCATGACGCCGATGCAATACCAGAAACAGCTACGGCTCAACGAGGCGCGACGTCTGATGATGGTGGAAAAGCTGGATGCCGGTACCGCAGGCTATCGGGTGGGCTATCAGAGCGCATCACAGTTCAGCCGCGAGTATCGCCGCCTGTATGGGCAATCTCCGGCCAGGGACAGTCGTCAGCTGGCGGTGAGCCCGGATACCCTGCGCCCACCGTAAAACTGATTACAGGCTTTTTGCCGCCTCCATCGCAATGGCAAAGGAGCGCAGGCGCGCTTCGGAGTCAAAAATCTGACCATTAACCATAATTTCATCCGCCTGCGTTTCACGCATCAGCGAGGCCAGACCATGACGCACCTTGTCGGTATCGCCCACCAGCGACATGCTCAGCGCCTGCTGCACGCCATACTGCTCTGACGGCGACCAGAGGTTATCCATGTTCTCAACCGGTGCCGGCAACGGGCCAGGTTTGCCGCGGCGCAGGTTAATAAACTGCTGCTGCTGCGAGGTAAACAGGAAGCGCGCATCACGTTCGTTATCAGCGGCAACCACGTTAATGCAGACGGTGGCATACGGCTTGTCGAGACGCGCTGAAGGCTGGAAGTTCTCACGATACACGTGCAGCGCCTGGAAGAGCTGGTCAGGCGCGAAATGGGAGGCAAAGGCAAATGGCAGGCCCATTTTCGCTGACAGCTGCGCGCTGTAAAGGCTGGAACCGAGCAGCCAGACCGGGATCTTCAGGCCCAGACCCGGCACTGGCTGAACTGGCAGTTGCGCATCCGGGTCAGCATCAAACCAGTGAATCAGCTCAGCCACATCTTCGGGAAAGGTGTCAGCGTGCATGCTGGCCTGGTGACGGCGTAGCGCCATCATGGTGCGCTGGTCAGAACCGGGCGCGCGACCCAAACCGAGATCGATACGGCCAGGATAGAGAGAGGCCAGGGTGCCAAACTGCTCGGCGATCACCAGCGGCGCATGGTTGGGCAGCATAATGCCACCGGAACCCAGCTTCAGGGTCTCGGTGTTCGCCGCCAGATAGCCGATCAACACCGATGTCGCAGCGCTGGCAATCCCTGTCATGTTGTGATGTTCAGCCAGCCAGTAGCGTTCGAAGCCCAGTTTTTCAGCCTGACGCGCCAGCGCCAGTGAATTGTGGAACGCATTCCGTGCGGTCGCGCCCTGTGGAATCGGCGCAAGATCCAGCACGGACAGGCGAAGAGGTTTTTTATCAGACATGACTACTCCCGTTGTATGGCGCAGGCGTAAAAACCTGCACCATTTAGTATTACGCATCATTCCTTATATTAAAACTGCTAACCTCAGCAGGAATATAGCCGGTATGTGCTTTTACTCAGGATGCCAGCGTCATACCCGCCAGTTTGCGCCAGTAACCGTTACAATCGCTGCCTTTCGCGACCATAAGCGGGGCCTGACCGTTTTCATTGGCGCGGAAACGGTCAATCTCCGCCAGCGTCGACGTATCCTGCGGCGAGAGTCTCACGCAATCGACCTGGCCACGCATTCCCGCCAGATCGTTACCCAGGTTATAGCAGTAGCCGCTCATGGTCTGAATGCCATTGAGGACGAACACCTGTTGTCCCTCCTGAGAATTGACGCGGCGGCCTGTCGGATAGTTGATGCAGCAGGTTTCGCAGGCATCTTTCGCGCGGTTTTCCGAGCGGGCGGTGAAGCAGCGCGCTGACAGCGCCAGCGGCAGATGACCGTAGCCCATCACCTCCACCTCAAACTGCTGCCGGATACCCCGCGTTTCGCACTGTGCCAGCAGCTGTAGCAGCCAGTCACGCGACATCTCCACCGGCATACACCAGCGCGTCATGCCCTCTTTGACCAGCAGCTGTAGCGTGTCGGCGTTATAGACATTCAGCGTCGGACCGGCGACAAACGGCAGATGGCGCTCAGCAGCCATATTGACCGTGCCGATATCATTGGCTTCAATCAAGAACTCACCGTTTTCTACATAGCGCTGCAGCTCTTTCAGCTCAGAAGGGGACTGCAGCAGCGCCAGCGTGCTGAGTACGACCTGTTTGCCGCTGGACGCCACGTCACGCGCCAGCGCCATCCAGCGCGCATAGGGCGTGGCGCGGCGTTTACTGCACACCGCCTCGCCGAGATAAATAATATCCGCACTACTGCGGGCAGCCTGCTGGTAGAAATCTTCCAGCGTATCGGTCGGCCAGTACCAGAGCACCGGCCCAAGGGCATATTGCATCATGACTCCTTATTGCCATTCACGGTGATAAGCACCCAGCGTGGTTTGTGTGCCTTCGGAGAGATCGCCCAGCGTCTGCATCCACTGTGGCGCGACGTCAAACTGTTCCGGCTGCGCCTTGCAGCGATCGATCGCCTGACGCCAGACGCGCGCCACATCAGCGACGTAGGCGGGACTGCGCTGGCGGCCTTCGATTTTCACCGAGGCGATCCCTGCCCGCAGCAGCTCCGGCAGCAGCTCCAGGGTGTTGAGGCTGGTGGGCTCCTCCAGCACGTGATAACGCTGATTGTTAACCTCATAGCGTCCTTTGCAGAGCGTCGGGTAACCGGCGCTCTCATCGGGCGCGTAGCGATCAATCAGCACCTCATTCAGGCGTGACTCCATGCCCTGCGGCGTCTGCTGCCAGCGCACAAATTTAGCCGGGGAGCAGGCACCTGCGCTGTTAGGCGATTCGCCGGTCATCCAGGAGGAGAGATAGCAGCGGCCTTCCGCCATAATGCACAGGCTGCCAAAGGCGAACACCTCCAGCGGCACCGGCGTGCTGCGCGCCAGTTGTTTAACCTGATGAATCGACAACACCCGCGGCAGCACCACGCGCTGCAGATTGAAGTGGCGATGATAAAAGCGAATCGCCTCAAGATTGGTTGCCGAAGCCTGCACAGAGAGATGACGTTCAACCTGTGGATAATGCTTCGCGGCATATTCCAGCGTGGCAATATCGGCCAGAATCAGCGCGTCGGCTCCGTTTTGCGCCGCCACATCAATCGCCCGCTGCCAGCGTCCCATGCCATCCGGATGGGCAAACGTGTTGATCGCCACATGCAGTTTGCGCCGATGCTGATGGAGATAGCGCGCCGCTTCAGCCAGCTTTTTATCGGTGAAGTTCAGGCCCGCAAAGTGACGGGCATTGGTGTCATCTTTCAGCCCCACATAGACCGCATCCGCGCCATTCTCTGTGGCGGTGCGCACTGCGGGTAAGTTTCCTGCCGGGCAGAGCAGTTCCATAGGTGTTCCTCTCAACATGCAATGGGCGTCGAGTCTAGGCATCTGGTCCGGCGAGTGTGTTGATTTGGGGCAGTGAAATTTCAGTTCATCCGGTCTGGCGGCGCTTTTTTTCCCTTCACGGCAGCGTTTTTTATTGATCCCGGATGAGGCGCGCAGAAAAGGATATGGCAATATACGTAAAATTTTCTGAAGGGAGTGACGAAAGTGTTAGAGCGGATACATACCCATTTTGTAAAAAACGGTCCAAAAATCTTAGGGTTACCCGTAGCGCTCACCCCATTCCCGGTCAAAAAGTTGCTGCTGCAACAACTCTTAAACTGGCAATTTCGCCATGCTTTGGCTGAAGGTGAGTTAGACTTTCTGAACGGTCGCCTGCTGGGTATCGGGATTGCCGATCTCAATCTGCAATGGATAACCACGCTGCAGGATGGCCGACTGGCGGTATTGCAACAGTCCGAAGCGGATGTCTGGTTTCGGGGCAATGCCAATGATCTGTTGCTGGTGGCAGCACGTAAAGCAGATCCCGACATGCTGTTCTTTCAACGCCGTCTGGTGATTGAAGGCGACACAGAACTGGGACTTGAGGTGAAGAACGTAATGGATGCTATTGAACCCGAGGCTATGCCCACCGCGTTACGCACGGCTATTGAGCAGATGGCGGCATTTGTCGACGCCGGCATGAAACAGGACGCGAAGGCCACACCGGCGCGCGCGGGTGCCGCATGTTGATCCGTAGCGAAATTGGTGTTGATGCTGCAGGCATCGACGCGCTGCTCAGACGCTGCTTCAGCCGTTCAGCCGAGGCGGAACTGACACAGGCGCTGCGTGAAGATGGCCTGCTGACCTTAGGCGTGGTCGCCACGGATGACGAGGGACAGGTGCTGGGTTATGCCGCATTCAGTCCAGTCAGCGTTCAGGGCGACGATCGCGGCTGGGTGGCGCTGGCACCGCTGGCCGTTGATGAGACGCTGCGCGGTCAGGGCATTGCCAGCAAGCTGATTTATGAGGGGCTGGATACGCTTAATGAATTTGGCTACAGCGCGGTTGTCGTGCTGGGCGATCCGGCGCTGTTCAGCCGGTTTGGTTTTGAACCGGCTGCACGTCATGGCCTGCGCAGTCGCTGGCCGGGAACAGAGGCAACGTTTCAGGTCTACCGTCTGGCGGACAATGCCTTTGACGGCGCGGAAGGGCAGATCGACTACGCCGAACCCTTTAATCGCCAGCCGTAATACTTAGCCAGCTCTCCAGGCTGATCGGCTGACCCGCTACCAGCAGTAACTTCTGCTGACGGGTCAGTTGCTTAACCTGATACTCCAGTCGGGAGGCGCTGGCGCGATCGCCCGCCTCACAGTGAAACACCAGGTCCAGCGGACCTTTGCCCCGCAGCGCGCGGGCGCCGCGTCCGCTCTGGTGCTGAGCAACCCGGCGCACCACATCCGTGGTGATGCCGGTGTACAGGCTCCCTTTCGCCGTCCGGACGATGTAGAGTTGCCACTGCTGACCCATCGTAATCTATTCCCAAAAAAAGGTGCCGGGCAGTGTAGCGCGCTTCACGCTCCGGTGCACCGCCAGGAGTTTATCTTGTCCGATCACGCCCATCTGGTTCGCTACCTCCGAAAGCAGCATGTGCTTTCACTCTGCTGTACCGCCGACGATCAACTCTGGTGCGCTAACTGCTACTACGTGTTTGATGAGACGCGCATGGTCTTCTGGATCATGACTGAACCTGATACCCGCCACGGTGAACTCATGGTGCTGAATCCGCAGGTTGCAGGCACTGTCAATGGCCAGCCCAGAACTGTCCTGCTGATTAAAGGGGTGCAGTATCGTGGCCGGGTCACACGGCTGGATGAGGCATCAGAGCAGATCGCCAGAGCGGCTTACCAGAAACGTTTTCCGGTCTCACGTAAAGTGTCGGCTCCGCTATGGGAGATTGAGCTGGATGAGGTGAAGATGACAGATAATGCGCTGGGATTCGGCAAGAAAATTGCCTGGCAGCGGGAGAAATAGACACGCCCCTTTCAGCAGAAAAGGGCGTGGCGGATTTACAGCGCTTCGAGGATCCGCAGGGATTCACGGTTAAAGGCCGGTAAATCGTCCGGCGTACGGCTGGTGACCAGCTTATCGCCGTCCACGACCACTTCCTTATCATGGAAGTCAGCACCGGCATTGATCAGGTCAATGGCAACGGCTTTAACGGTGGTCATCTTGCGACCGCGCACGCCGTTCGCGCTAATCAGCAGCTGTGGACCATGGCAGATGGCAAAGATCGGTTTGCCGCTGGCGACAAACTCTTTGGTAAAGGCAACAAAACGATCGTCGCCGCGCAGGGCGTCAGGCGAGTGGCCGCCTGGCAGCAGCAGGGCATCAAATTCCGCCGGGCTGACGTCATCAATGCTGCGGTCGATGGTCACTTCCGCTTCGCCTTTCTTGCCTTTAACGACATTACCGGCCTGTTTTTCAATGGTCACCACCTCAAAACCAGCGCCTTTGTAGGCTTCCGCAGGTGAGGTAAATTCTGAGTCTTCAAATTCATCGGTAATCAAAACCGCAACTTTCTTGCTCATCTTTTTTCCTCCTTAAATTTGTGGAGCGCGAGGCGCGCTATCCGGATAACGTTGTAAGCCTGGTCGCTGAGCGTGAGAACGCAAGCCAGCCTGTTAAGATCAGCTATCTTTTAAGCTGTCAGCAGTGAAATAAGGACGAATCTGAGATGAATCGCGTATTACTGACCGGTGCCACCGGCTTAGTCGGGTCGCATCTGCTGCGCTTACTGATTGAGGATCCGCGTGTTGATGAGATCATCGCGCCCACCCGCCGGCCACTGCCCGTAATGCACAAAGTGGTGAACCCGGTAGAGGCCGATCTCACCGATGTGCTGGGGCCGTTGCAGAGTTCGCTGGATACGGTGTTCTGCTGCCTGGGCACGACGCGTAAGCAGGCGGGCAGCAAGCAGGCCTTTATTCACGTCGATTACACGCTGGTGGTGGACAGCGGGTTATGCGGATTACGTCTGGGGGCGAAGCAGATGCTGGTGGTCAGCGCGCACGGTGCCAGCCGTCACTCACCGTTTTTGTACAATCGCGTCAAAGGCGAAATGGAGAATGCGCTGCGCCATCAGGGCTGGCCGCGCCTGACGCTGGTGCGGCCTTCACTGCTGCTGGGGGATCGTGCGCGAAGACGTCAGGGCGAAAGCCTGGCGGGACCGCTGTTTTCGCTGCTGCCGGGCAACTGGCGGGCGGTGCATGCGCGCGACGTGGCGCGCTGTCTGCATCAGCAGGCTTTTACTCAGGGAGGTGAGAGCGTCAATATCATTGAGTCGGGCGACATCCCGCGTCACTCAGCGTAACTGCCAGATAATCTGATTACGGCTGCCGCGCCATTGCAGCGTGGCATCCTTCTCCTCTTCGACAAAGCGACCATCGATTAGCACGTCGAGATAGATCAGCACCGCGCGCTGCGCCGCATTCAGCTCCTGCATCCGGTAACCGGTCCAGAGCCAGATATCTTTATCGGGGCATGTCTGCCGCACCCGTTTCACCAGACGGCGGATGTGCGGCACGTTATGCGGGTGAAGGGGATCGCCACCGCTCAGCGACAATCCCTGGCGCGGAATGCGTGTGTCCTGCAAATCCGCCAGCAGTTGCTCTTCCATCGCCAGCGTAAAGGGCACGCCGGAATCAATACGCCAGGTGCTCTGGTTGTAGCAGCCGCGACACTGATGCTCGCAACCGGCGACGAACAGCGTGCAGCGGGTGCCGGGGCCATTCACGATATCCACATCATAGTAGCGATGGATATGCATCATCCCAGCGGTCCTTCTGCCAGATGTTTCACCCGACGCTGTACTTCCTGCTGTTTACCGGCGTTAAAAGGCCGCGCATCCGGGCTGCCCAGATAGCCACAGACTCGTCGGGTGACGGAGACGCGCGCCGGATCGTGGTTGCCGCAGTTCGGGCAGGTGAAGCCGCGGCTGGTACAGGTGAACTCGCCGTTAAAGCCACACTCATAGCATTCATCAATCGGCGTGTTGGTACCGTAATAGGGCACGCGGTCGTAGCTGTAATCCCAGACATCCTCCAGCGCCTTGAGATTGTGCTGCACGTTCGGATATTCGCCGTAACAGATGAATCCACCATTCGCCAGCGGCGGATAGGGGGCTTCAAAGTCGATTTTATCGTAAGGATTCACCTTCTTCCCGACGTCGAGATGGAAGCTGTTGGTGTAATAACCCTTGTCGGTAACGCCCGGCACCACGCCAAACTGCGCCGCATCCAGTCGGCAGAAGCGGTCACACAGATTCTCACTCGGCGTGCTGTAAAGGCTGAAGCCGTAGCCTGTTTCCGCTTTCCAGCGGTCGGTGGCGGCGCGCAGGTACGCAATAATCTCCACGCCTTTGGCGCGCAGTGCTGCATCATCGTAAGGATGCTGATGACCACCGCTGAGCGCATTCAGGGTTTCGTGCAGGCCGATATAGCCCAGCGACAGTGACGCCCGGCCATTACGGAAAATAGGTCCTACCTCATCATCAGCATTCAGCCGGACGCCGCAGGCCCCTTCCATATAGAGGATGGGCGCAACGCGTGCTTTGGTCTTCTCCAGGCGCGCCACCCGCGTCATCAGTGCCCGTTTAGCCAGCAGCAGGCGGGCATCGAGCAACGTCCAGAAACGGGTTTCATCCCCAGCCGCCTCCAGCGCAATACGAGGCAGGTTCAGGCTGATCACACCAATGTTGTTGCGGCCCTCATGAATCTGCTCACCATTCTCCTCATAAACGCCCAGGAAGCTGCGGCAGCCCATTGGCGTTTTGAACGAGCCGGTGACTTTCACCACCTGATCGTAATTGAGGATGTCGGGATACATCCGTTTGCTGGCACACTCCAGCGCCAGCTGCTTGATATCGTAGTTAACGTCGCCCGCCCGGCGGTTGACGCCTTCACGAATGCTGAATACCAGTTTTGGGAACACCGCTGTTTTACGATTTTTGCCCAGTCCGGCCAGCCGGTTACGCAGAATCGACTGCTGAATCAGCCGCGCCGCCCAGTCCGTTCCCAGGCCGAAACCAAAGGTGACAAACGGCGTCTGGCCGTTGGCGGTGTGCAGGGTATTCACCTCATACTCCAGCGACTGAAAGGCGTCGTAGCACTCTTTCTCCGTACGCTGGCGTGCATACTGCTCAGCCTGCGGGATCTGCCACTGCTCAGCGATCGCCAGATGCCGGGCATAGCTCTGCTCAACAAACGGGGCCAGCACTTCATCAATGCGATTAATGGTGGTGCCACCGTAAATGTGGCTTGCGACCTGGGCGATGATCTGCGCCGTCACAGCAGTGGCGGTGGCAATCGATTTAGGCGGCTCGATCTCAGCGTTGCCCATTTTGAAGCCGTTAGTCAGCATGCCTTTCAGATCGATCAGCATGCAGTTAAACATCGGGAAGAAGGGCGAATAGTCGAGATCGTGATAGTGGATCTCGCCGCGCTCGTGCGCCAGAACGATATCCCGCGGCAGGATCTGCTGCTGCGCGTAGTGCTTCGCCACGATCCCGGCCAGCAGATCGCGCTGTGTCGGGATCACTTTGCTATCTTTGTTAGCATTTTCGTTCAGCAGCGCCGCGTTGGTCTGATCGACCAGACCGCGAATGGCGTGGTGTAACTGGCTCTGACGATCGCGGGCGACATCGCGATCGTGGCGGTATTCAATGTAGGCGCGTGCCAGCTGCGGGTAAGGACCCGCCATCAGCGTTTCTTCGACCGCACACTGAATCTCACGAATATCCACTTCGGGACGATCGGCCAGCCGCAAAGCAACGCGCTCGGCGACCTGCGCGGACCAGGCCGCATCGTCAACGTCTGCTGCCCGTGCCGCCGCCATGACAGCCTGCTCGATACGCTGCGCATCAAAGCCTGTCCGGCATCCATCGCGCTTGATTACCACCGTCGCCATTTCTCTCTCCGTAAACTACATATGGGGTTCGGGAGGATTCTATTCCCTACATGTAGTGATTGCTGAGAATTAATGCGCTCTGATTTGACCTGAAGCAAGGAAGCCTCAACCCGGCAGAAAATTCCGACTGACGTAAAAAATCGGGTTCGGGTTCAGGTTTCCTGCAGCGCTGGCTGGCCAACGCGACGGCGGTAATGCCGATCGTCAACGGCAGCGCGACGCTGAAGCCGCTGGCACACAGCGTGCAACAGATCGAAATGCTCAGCACCATGGGCCTCGCGCCTGTGAATACTTACGTCTGTAATCAGGCATCTGGTGCCGCTGAAGTGGCCGGGATGCAGGCGACACTAGATGCCGCCGCAGAGGTGCAGGATGAAAAGGTGATAGCGCTGGTCAGGCCGCTGGAGATGCTGCTGCGTGCTTTTCAGTAAACGCGATGGTCGGATGAACCGGCCACCGCGGCGTCAGGCCGGGCCGCTGACCGAGTGGCGGCGCACCAGCGTCGGGCTGAACATGTGGGTCACTTCCGGCAGCGGCAGATCGTTGGCCAGCGCCAGGGCCAGTTGGGCGGCCTGCTGCGCCATCGTGACAATTGGATAGCGGACCGTCGTGAGGCGTGGTCGCACATAGCGCGACACCAGCACATCATCGAAACCGATCAGCGACATCTCTTCCGGCACGCGGACGCCGTTATCGCTCAGCACCGCCAGCGCGCCCGCCGCCATCGAGTCGTTGTAGCAGGCGACGGCGGTGAAATTTCTGCCGCGTCCCAGCAGTTCTGTCATCGCCTGCTCACCGCCCACTTCGTCCGGTTCGCCCCAGGTGACCAGTCGATCGCTGCACGGCAGACCGTGCTCTTTCAGCGCATCGTAGTAACCCTGCAGGCGATCTTCGGCATCAGAGATGGTGTGGGTTGAGCAGATAAAGGCGATATTCTGGTGGCCAAGCTGGATCAGATGACGGGTCGCCAGCCAGGCGCCGTAGCGATCGTCGAGTGCAATACAGCGCTTTTCAAAGCCTTTGATCAGGCGGTTCAGCAGCACCATACCCGGCACCTGCTTCATCAGCACTTCCAGTTCTGCGTCGGGAATTTTCTTGGCGTGCACTACCAGCGCCGCGCAGCGGTGACGCATCAGCTGTTCAATCGCCTGCCGCTCTTTTTGCTCATTATGGTAACCGTTACCAATCAGCAAAAAGTTACCGGTGTCGCCTGCCACTTCATCCACGGCTTTCACCATCGCGCCAAAAAAGGGATCGGAGACGTCGCCGACAATCAGGCCCAGCGTTTCGGTCGATTGCTGCGCCAGCGCGCGTGCGTTGGCATTCGGGTGATACTGAAGCTGCTCCATCGCCTGGCCTACGGCCTGTCGGGAGCTGTCGCTGGCTTTGGGAGAATTATTGATTACACGGGAGACTGTGGCGACAGAAACGCCAGCCAGTCGCGCAACATCCTTTATGGTAGCCATGCGTTGACCTGCTTTGGGGAAAACGTTTACACATCGCATCAGTGTTACGGAAAAGGGCGGACACATCAACCCGACAGAATGCCAGCGTCGTCGCAAAAAGGGGCAAAACCGACCGCTGCTGCACATCTTCTGCTGGGACGTCGCACCATGTTATGCTCAGTTCCCCACCTGGCTACCGTGAAAAAAACAACGATGAAAACCAAAGTGCCACATCTGGCGCACTGGGGCGCGTTTACCGCCGTCACTGAAAACGATCGTCTGACTGGTTGCGAACCTTTCTTCGCCGATGCCGATCCGTCGCCGATGATCCACACTATTCCCGAGCTGGTCTATTCGGACAAACGTATTCGCCAGCCGATGGTGCGTCGCTCGTGGCTGAAGTCACGCGAAAAGAGCGACCGCACGCTGCGTGGCCGGGAGGATTTTGTCGCCGTCGACTGGGAAACCGCGCTGGACCTGGTGGCGGAAGAGAATCGCCGCGTCCGCGAGCGCTACGGTGCGTCGGGTATTTTCAACGGCTCCTACGGCTGGTCATCGGCCGGTCGCGTCAATCACGCCCGCACGCTGGTGCGTCGCTTCTACTTTCAGGGTGGCGGCGGCGTCGATCAGCAGGGTAACTACAGCTGGGGCGCGGCACAGTTCTTCCTGCCCTATGTAATCGGCACCTATATGCCGCTGACCGGGCGCGTCACCGAGTGGCCGCAGGTGGTTGAGCACGCCGAAATATTTGTTGCCTTTGGCGGACTGGCGCTGAAAAACGCCCAGGTCGCCTCGGGGGGCGCAGGGCAGCACAGCCTGAAGCCGGCGCTGATGCAGCTGGCGGCCAAAGGCACGCCGGTGATTAACATCAGCCCAATGCGCGATGACTGCCCGGAATTTGTTAACGCCGAGTGGATCCCGATTCGCCCCAATACCGATGTGGCGCTGATGCTGGCGCTGGGGTATGAGATCACCCAGCGCGGCGCGGTTGACGAGGCGTTTCTCGCCAGCCACTGCACCGGCTGGCCGCAGCTGCGCGCCTATCTGCTGGGCGAAACCGACGGCGTGGCGAAAACCGCCGGCTGGGCCAGCCGTATCACCGGCATTCCGGCTGACCGCATCGTGCAGCTGGCGCAGCAACTGACCGGCAAACGCAGCTTTATTACCTGCTCCTATTCCGTGCAGCGCGCCCATCGCGGCGAACAGCCTTACTGGATGATGATTGCGCTCTCCTCAATGCTCGGCCAGCCAGGCCTGCCGGGCGCGGGCTTCTCTTTCGGTCATGGGTCGATGAACAGCGTTGGTAACCCGCGTCAGGACGGCCCGGCGCCGATGATGAGCACCGGCCCGAATCCTTCGGGACTGTCGATTCCGGTGGCGCGCATCAGCGATATGCTGCTCAATCCCGGCCAGCCATATCGCTTCCAGGGCGAAACGCTGCACTATCCCGACATCCACATGGTGCACTGGGCAGGCGGCAATCCTTTCCATCATCATCAGCAGCTGAACCGGCTGGTAGAGGGCTGGCAGCGGCCCGATACGGTGGTGGTGCAGGACATCGTCTGGACGCCCGCGGCGCAGATGGCCGACATCGTGCTGCCTGCGACGACCACGCTGGAGCGCAACGACATCGGCGGCTCCTCCCGTGACCGCTTTGTGCTGGCGATGCATCAGGCGATTAAGCCGCAGCATCAGGCGCGCAACGACTTCGATATTTTTGCTGACCTGGCAGAGCGCCTGGGCTATCGCGACACCTTCACCGAAGGGCGCAACGAGATGCAGTGGATCGCGCATCTTTATCAGCAGTGCGCCACCGCCCATCAGCGCAAAGGCATCGATTTCCCCGAATTTGATGAATTCTGGCAGCGCGGCTTTGTGGAAATTCCGGAAGGCGGCAAGCCCTATCAGTTTATGGCGGATTTCCGCGCCGATCCGCAGGCGAATCCGATCAAAACCGCCAGCGGCAAAATCGAGCTGTTCAGCCAGACCATTGCGGACTACCAGCTGGACGACTTCGCCGGCCACCCGGAGTGGCGTGAACCGCAGGAGTGGCTCGGTTCGCCCGTCAGCCGTGACTATCCGCTGCACATGATCTCCATTCAGCCGTCCGACCGGTTACACAGCCAGCTGGATGCCACCGACACGGTGCAGGGCAATAAAACCGCCGGACACGAAACGCTTTACATGCATCCGCAGGATGCGTCCGCGCGCGGGCTGGTAGAGGGGGATGAGATTGAGGTGAGCAACGCTCGCGGTGTAATGCTGGCAGGCGTGCGCATCACTGAGGGTGTGACGCAGGGCGTGGTGATTATCGCCACCGGTGCCTGGTTTGATCCCGGCTTCGGTAAGGCGTGGCAGCCACACGACCGTGCGGGTAACCCCAACGTGCTGACGCTCGACATCGGCACCTCGTCGCTGACGCAGGGGCCAAACGCCATGAGTTGCCTGGTGGAAATCAAAAAACATCAGGATTGCACAATAGCGTAAGGATCTCATGGCTGGTTACATTTTGCGGGTAACTGTTGCGTTTAGGCGATGGCAGCCGATCAATCCCCTTTGCTACATTCAGGGTCCCAGAGGTATTGATGGGTGAACATCAATAGATTTTCTTGATTACACCAACCTGCGCAGATGCGCAGGTTTTTTTTGCCCGCAATCTGCTGCCGATAACGAACTGATACACAGTTTTCCTGTTATACAGCCAGCGCTTTCTTTATAACTGCTGGCACCAGCCCCTTTCTCTTTATTTTGCGCAGCGGAATGCCATGCCCCGGATTAAAAAACTACTGGGAAAAGACCAGATAAAAGCGCCCTTTAACCCTTTTCGTTTTCGGCTGATCTGCCTCGGTGTCACGACCTGTCTGGTGGTGCTGCTGGCGCGCGTCGCGGACCTGCAGTTCCTGAATCAGCCGATGCTGGAGCACGAAGCGGATCAGCGATCGCTGCGAACCGTCACCCTGCCCACCAGCCGCGGCACCCTGCTGGATCGTAACGGCGAAGCGCTGGCGCTCAGTGTGCCATCACGCGACGTGATTGCCGATCCACTGCGCGTGCTGGAGAGCAACCCCGATTTTACCAGTGCCAAATGGGCCTATCTTGCGGCCGCACTCAACACCCGTCCCGAAGAGCTGGCGGCGCAGATCACCGCCAACCCGAAACGTCGCTTCCTCTATCTGGGGCGTAAAGTCGAACTGGGCATCGCCAAAGACATTAAAGAGCTGAAGCTGAAAGGCATCAGTGAAGTTTATGACGACAGCCGTTTCTATCCGATGAGCGAAGCCTCTGCGCCGCTGATCGGCATCGTTGGCGCGGATAACGTCGGCCTGAACGGGCTGGAAAAAGGCTTTGATAAGGTGTTGCAGGGCGAGCCTGGCAAAGAGGTCTATCGTCAGGATGCGGCGGGCAATATCATCGCGATGATCAACTACCAGCCGCCGACGCAGCCGCCAACGGTGCAGCTCAGCATCGACAAATATGACCAGTACACGCTTTACAGCAAACTGCGCGATGGTGTGCTGATCAACAAGGCGGACTCGGGTGCCGCCGTGCTGGTGAAGATCGACACCGGCGAGATTCTGGCGATGGCCTCTTATCCGTCGTTCAACCCCAACAACTATGAAGGGGCCACTCCGGCGCAGATGCGTAACTCGGCCATCAATGACAGCTACGAACCGGGATCGACCGTCAAGCCACTAGTGGTGATGGAAGCGCTGGAGCGCCATCTGGTTCGGCCGGACTCGGTGATCGACACCACGCCTTACAGCGTGAACGGCCACCTGATCCGCGACGTCGGCCACTGGCCGCGCCTGACCATGACCGGCATTCTGCAAAAATCGAGCGACATCGGGGTCTCTCACCTTGCGCTGGCGATGCCCGCGGAAGCGCTGGTGAATACCTATCATGCATTTGGCCTGGGCAAGCCGACCGGATTAGGGCTGACCGGCGAAAGCGTCGGTTACTTCCCGCTGCACCGTGCCCGCTGGGCTGACATTGAGCGTGCCACTTTCTCCTTTGGTTATGGCCTGCGCGTCACGCCGCTGCAGATTGCCCGCGAATACGCCACGCTCGGCTCTTATGGTGTTTACCGTCCGCTGTCGATCACCCGCGTCACGCCACCGGTCATGGGACGCCAGGTTGCCAATCCGGAAACGGTGAAAGAGGTGGTGCATATGCTGGAGAGCGACGTGCTGCCAGGCGGAACCGGACTGAAAGCGGCGGTGCCGGGCTACCGTCTGGCAACCAAAACCGGTACGGCGGAAAAGATGGGCACCAGCGGCAAGTATGATGGCGGCTACGTCAACTACACCGCCGGTATCGCGCCCGCCAGCCATCCTGAAGTGGCGCTGGTGGTGATGATCAACCATCCGACGGCGGGCGATCACTTCGGTGGTTCGGTTGCTGCGCCGGTATTCGGCAACATCATGGGGCCGGTGCTGAAACACATGAACGTTGCGCCGGATGCCATCTACACCAGGCCTGCGGCCAGCCCTTCGGATAAATCTTAGTTAAATCAGAGTGTAAGCGAGGCGTGAAGGATATACACACCTCGTTGCACTTCCCCGAATTCGGTTGCGTTTTCCTGCTGTCTCCGCGCGGTCAATCAGTGCGAGGATAGTAGTCCCAGAGGTATTGATGGGTGTGAAAACAACACCGCTTCGGCAGTGAGACCCTGTTATTACACCAACCCACGCAGATGCGTGGGTTTTTTTTGCCTGCGCACCGGACCCAGCCTTTTCGGCTGTATCAACCGCCGTTAAATCATCATCGTTCTTAACGAAACCCTGACAGTTTGCCGGTAGAAACGCGCGTCGCCTTTCACCGATAATGGCCGCCGTGACGCCTGGCGTTTTTTTGCTCGCCACAGCCGGTTTTCACTGCCGCATTCCGCACGTTCCGGGATTTCTTTTTCTGCTTATCTGAAGAGTTCGACAATGACTCACCTTTCTCGCCCCGCGCGTTCTTTTGGGCTTAAATGGCTGCTCCTGTTGCTGGTTGTTGCGATTGTTGCGGGCGTTATCTGGCGTCTGCTCTCTTCGGGGCACGGGCCGGGTGAGGGAATGCCGCCGGGCAGACCAGGTGCGCCAGGCATGATGGGCGGCGGTGCAACGCTGGTTCACAGCGGCGTCGCCAGCACGGCGGATGTGCCGGTGTGGCTGAACGCGCTCGGCACGGTGATCCCCAACGCCAGCGTGACGGTGACCAGCCGCGTTGACGGTCAGCTGGAGCAGGTTTTCTTCACTGAGGGGCAGAAGGTCAGCGCCGGGCAGCTGCTGGCGCAGATCGATCCGCGCAGCTATCAGGCGACGCTGAACCAGTATCAGGCTGAACTCAGCGAAAACCAGGCGCTGCTGAAAAGTGCCGAGCTGACGCTGGCGCGTTACCGCAAACTGGCGGCGCAGGATGCGCTGGCGCGTCAGGATCTGGACAGTCAGATTGCCACCGTCGGGCAGTATCGCGGTGCTGTTGCCGCCGATCAGGCGCAGATCGCCAGTGCGAAGCTGAGCATTGAGTATGCCCGGATCACCGCCCCGATCAGCGGGCGCGTCGGCCTGCGACAGGTCGATCCCGGCAACATGGTACAGAGCTCAAGCAGTACCGGCCTGGTGACCATTACTCAGATGCAGCCCGCCGCCGTCACCTTTAGCGTGCCACAAAGCGACATCCCCGCGCTCGTCAGCGTGCTGCATCAGGGGCAGAGCCTGCCCGCCACGCTGTTCGATCAGGACAACCAGCATCCGCTCGCCAGCGGCGAAGTGAAGTTCATCAGCAACCAGATCGACACCGCCACCGGCACCGTGGCGCTGAAGGCGATGTTTGCCAACCAGGATGAAGCGCTGTTTGCGAACCAGTTTGTGAATATCAGGCTGCAGACCCGGTTGCTGAAAGGCGCGACGGTGATCCCGGCGCAGGCGCTGCAGCTCAGCAGCGATGGCAGCTTCGTCTTTGTGATTAACAAGGATCATACCGTCACGCGCAAAGCGGTCACCACCGGCCCGGCGTTCGGCGACGATCAGCAGGCGATCCTCAGCGGCGTTTCACCGGGCGATCGGCTGGTAACGGAAGGGATCGATCGTCTGACCAGCGGCAGCAAAGTCACGCTGGCCGATGAGACGCCCGCTGCCGGTGCTGTATCGAAATGAATCCGTCTCGCCTGTTTATTCTGCGTCCGGTCGCCACCATTCTGCTGATGGTCGGCGTGCTGATCGCGGGCATCTTTGCCTATAAATTCCTGTCGACCTCGGCGTTGCCGCAGGTCGACTATCCGACCATTCAGGTCACCACGCTCTATCCTGGCGCCAGCCCGGATGTCATGGCGTCGTCGGTCACCTCACCGCTGGAGCGCCAGTTAGGGCAGATGGCGGGGTTGAGCCAGATGAGTTCCACCAGCGCCAGCGGCTCGTCGATCGTTACCCTGAAGTTCAGCCTGGATCTGTCGCTGGATGTCGCCGAGCAGGAAGTACAGGCGGCCATTAACGCGGCAAATAACCTGCTGCCCGACGATCTGCCCAATCCGCCGACCTATAAAAAGGTCAATCCGGCGGACAGCGCGGTGGTGACGCTGGCAGCCAGCTCAGACACGCTGCCGCTGACAGAGGTGCAGGATCTGGTCAATACCCGGGTGGCGCTGAAGCTGTCGCAGATTTCCGGCGTCGGCATGGTGACGCTGGCGGGCGGTCATCAGCCCGCAATTCGGGTGCAGATGAACCCGCAGGCGCTAGCGGCGCATCATCTGACGCTGGAGGCGGTGAATACGCTGATTGGCAACAGCAACGTCAATGGCTCCAAAGGCGGCTTTGACGGCAAATATCATTCGGTCACCATCGACGCCAACGATCAGCTGCGCACCGCCGAAGAGTACGGCAACCTGATCCTCACTTACGAGAACGGCGCGGCGCTGCGCCTCAAAGATATCGCCCATATTGAACAGGGTCCGGAGAACAGCTTCCAGTCCGCATGGGCCAATAACCAGCCCGCGATTGTCATCAGCGTGCAGCGTCAGCCCGGCGCAAACGTGATTCAGGTGGTGGACAACATCAAGGCGCAGCTTCCTGCACTGCAGGCGGCGCTGCCGGACGGGGTAAAGATGACTATTCTCTCCGACCGCACCCAGACCATTCGCGCCTCAATCAGCGACGTGCAGTTTGAGCTGATGCTGTCGATTGCGCTGGTGGTGATGGTGACCTTCCTGTTCCTGCGCAACGTGGCCGCCACGCTGATCCCGAGCGTGGCGGTGCCGCTGTCGCTGGTCGGCACCTTTGGCGTGATGTATCTGGCGGGCTTCAGCCTGAATAATCTGTCGCTGATGGCGCTGACCATTGCCACCGGTTTTGTCATTGATGACGCCATCGTAGTGGTCGAGAATATTTCACGGCGGCTGGAGCAGGGCGAGTCGCCGATGGAAGCCGCGCTGAAAGGCTCACAGCAGATTGGCTTCACCATCATCTCGCTGACCTTTTCCCTGATAGCGGTGCTGATCCCGCTGCTGTTTATGGGCGATGTGGTCGGGCGGCTGTTCCGGGAGTTCGCGATTACGCTGGCGGTGGCGATCCTGGTGTCGATGGGGGTGTCGCTGACGCTGACGCCAATGCTGTGCGCGTATCTGCTGCGGCACATTCCGCCAGAGCAGCAGTCAACCTTTGCCCGCAAGGGCGGCGCGCTGTTTGACCGGCTGGTGCGCGGCTATGACCGGCTGCTGACCATGGTGCTGAATCATCAGAAACTGACGCTGCTGGTGGCGCTGGCGACCTTCGGGCTGACGGCGCTGCTCTATCTGATGGTGCCGAAAGGCTTCTTTCCGACGCAGGATACCGGGCTGATTCAGGGCGTTACCGTCGCCTCACAGGATGTCTCGTTTAACGCGATGGCCTCGCGCCAGCAGGCGCTCTCTAAACTTATCCTGAAAAACCCGGCGGTGGAGAGTGTCTCATCGACCATCGGCATCGATGGCACCAACACCAGTCTCAACAGCGGACGGTTGCAGATTAACCTTAAGCCGTTTGGCTCCCGCGATCTCAGTGCCAGCGAGGTCATCAGCCAGCTGAACCAGGCAACGGCCAGCGTGCCAGGTATCCGGCTCTATCTGCAACCGGCGCAGGACCTCACCGTTAACGATCAGGTGTCGCCGAGTCAGTATCAGTTCACCCTCGACGACGCCGACAGTGAAAATCTGGTCCGCATGTCGCCAAAACTGGTGGCGGCCTTGCAGCTGCGGCCCGAGTTTAATGGCGTGGTGAGTAACCTGCAGGATCAGGGGCGTGTCTCTTACGTGGAGCTAAACCGCGACAAAGCGGCGCGCTTTGGTATCACCGCGTCGGACGTGGATACTGCACTCTATAACGCCTTTGGTCAGCGGCTGGTCTCAACCATTTTTACCCAGTCGAATCAGTATCGGGTGGTGCTGGAAGTAGCACCGGCTTACCAGCAGGGGCCGGCGTCGTTTGATGATGTTTATCTGCAGCCGTCCACCAGCAGCAGTTCAACGTCGTCATCCACCAGCACGACGTCATCTGCCTCTTCATCCACGTCTTCATCAACGTCGACGTCCACCTCAGGTTCGGACAGCACTACGGCCAGCAGCGGGATGGTGAAACTCACCTCTATCGCGACGATTCATCAGCGCACCGGCTCGCTGATGCACATGCGGCTGAATCAGTTCCCGGCGGTGATGATCTCCTTCAACCTTAATCCAGGCTACTCGCTGGAGGATGGTCAGCGGGCAATTGCAGAGGTGCGCCAGCAGCTGCAGCTGCCGGAGAGCACCACGCTGCGCTATCAGGGGGAGACCTCGGCGTTCCAGAGCGCCACCGGCAACACGCTGTGGCTGATTCTGGCGGCGCTGATCACCATGTATGTGGTGCTCGGTATCCTCTACGAAAGTTTTATTCATCCGGTCACGATTCTCTCTACGCTGCCGTCGGCGGCGGTGGGCGCGCTGCTGACGCTGCTGCTGGCGGGGACGGAGTAAAAAATGATTGCGCTGATTGGCGTCATCCTGCTGATCGGCATCGTGAAAAAGAACGCCATTATGATGATCGACTTCGCGCTGGAGGCGGAACATCAGCAGCACCTCAGCCCGCGTGAGGCAATTCATCAGGCCTGCCTGCTGCGCTTCCGCCCGATCCTGATGACGACGATGGCGGCGCTGCTTGGCGCGCTACCGCTGATGCTCGCCTCCGGCTCGGGTGCCGAACTGCGTCAGCCGCTGGGGCTGGTGATTGTCGGCGGGCTGATTGTCAGTCAGGTGCTGACGCTCTTCTCCACGCCGGTCATCTACCTCTGGTTTGACGGGCTGGCGCAGCGCGGCAACGCCTGGGTGAAACGCCGTCAGCAGCAGGCGCGGAGCGGGCAATGAATCTGACCCGGCTGTTTATCTTTCGTCCGGTGGCGACGCTGCTGCTGACGCTGGCGATCCTGCTGCTCGGCGCGCTGGGCTACCGGCTGCTGCCGGTGGCACCGCTGCCGCAGGTCGATTTTCCGACCATCATGGTCAGCGCGAGCCTGGCGGGGGCCAGCCCGGAAACTATGGCGGCGACGGTCGCCACCCCGCTGGAACGTTCGTTGGGGCAGATTGCCGGTATCAGTGAGATGACCTCCAGCAGTTCGCAGGGCTCCAGCAGCATCATCCTGCAGTTTGAGCTGGATCGTGATATCAACGGTGCGGCGCGCGACGTGCAGGCGGCGATCAACGCGTCGCGCAGCCTGCTGCCGAGCGCGATGGCCTCGCTGCCGACCTATCGCAAAGCCAACCCGTCAGACGCGCCGATTGTGATGCTGGCGCTGACCTCCGCCACCCGCACGCCCGGCGAGCTTTACGATCTGGCGGAGAGCAAGATCGAACAGGCGATGGGACAGGTGCAGGGCGTGGGCGAAGTGTCGCTGATGGGCAGCGCCTTACCCGCGGTGCGGATTGATCTGCAGCCGCTGAAGCTGACCCATTACGGCATCTCGCTGGAGACGGTGCGTGCCGCCGTTGCCAACAGCACCACCAATCTGCCCAAGGGAATCCTGCAGGGCAGTGACCAGTCGTGGCTGGTGGACAGCAACGGCCAGCTGGAAAAAGCCGCCAGCTATCGCGATCTGATCATCACGTATCAGCAGGGCAAGGCGGTGCGGCTGCGCGACGTCGCCACGGTCTATGATTCGGTGGAAGATCGCTATCAGGCGGGATTCCTCAATGCCACGCCTGCGGTGATGATCGGCATCAAACGTCAGGCGGGCGCCAACATGCTCGAAACCATCGACGCAATAAAAGCGCAGCTGCCACTGCTGGAAAAGAGCCTGCCCGCGGACAGCCAGCTGAAAGTGGTGGTTGACCGCTCGCCCGGCGTGCGCGCCTCGCTGTATGACACCGAAGAGACGCTGCTGATCGCGGTGCTGCTGGTCATCGCGGTGGTGTTTATTTTCCTGCGCAATCTGCAGGCGGTGATCATTCCGGCCCTGGCGCTGCCGGTGTCGCTGATCGGCACCTGTGCGGTGATGTACCTGCTGGGGTACAGCCTGGATAACCTGTCGCTGATGGCGCTGATCATCTCAACCGGCTTCGTGGTGGATGATGCGATTGTGGTGCTGGAGAACATCACCCGTCACATTGAGCGCGGGCTGAGCCCGTTGCGGGCGGCGCTGCGCGGGGCGCAGGAGGTGAGTTTTACCGTGCTGTCGATGACCGTATCGCTGATCGCGGTGTTTATCCCGATCCTGCTGATGGGCAGCATTGTCGGGCGGCTGTTCCGCGAGTTTGCCGTGACGCTCACCGTATCGCTGCTGATCTCGCTGTTTGTCTCACTCAGCCTGACGCCGATGCTCTGCGCCCGCCTGCTGAAACCTAAGCCGCCCGTCAGCCAGCGGCCGCATCCGCTTTATCAGTTTATTGAAAATCAGCTGAACCGCCTGCTGGCCGCCTACGGACGCGGTCTGGCCTGGGTGATGCGCCATCAGAAACTGACGCTGCTCAGTCTGCTGCTGACCGTGCTGCTGAATGTTTTTCTGTTTACCGTGGTGCAGAAGGGCTTTTTCCCTAATCAGGACACCGGACTGCTGATGGGCGCACTGCGGGCCGATCAGAACATTTCGTTTCAGGCGATGAAGCCGAAAATGCTGATGTTCACGAAGATCATTCAGGAAGATCCGGCGGTCGATAGCGTGATGTCGTCGATGGGCAGCGGGATGTTTGGCTCCCGCAACAGCGCCAACTTCTTTGTGCGGCTGAAGGACTTTAACCAGCGCGATGCCACGGCCAGCGAAGTGGCCAACCGGCTGACGCGTAAAACCAGCCACATCGCCGGGGCGCAGATGTTCCTGATGGCGGCGCAGGATCTGCACATCGGCGGACGCAGCGCTAACGCCACGTATCAGTACAGCCTGCAGGCAGACGATCTGGATCTGCTGCGGGTCTGGACGCCGAAAGTGCAGGCGGCGCTGGCGGCGATCCCCCAGCTCAACAGCGTGGACTCCGACTCGCAGACGGGCGGACAGGAGGTGGAGCTGACCATTGATCGTGACCGTGCTACCCGGCTGGGCGTCAACGTGAAAATGCTCGATACGCTGCTGAATAATGCGTTCAGCCAGCGGCAGATCGCTACGCTCTATCATACCCTGAATCAGTATCATGTGGTGATGTCGCTGCAGGACAGCGACACCGCCAATCCGGAGACGCTGCAGCAGCTCTATGTGATTAATGACAGCGGTGACCGCGTGCCGCTCTCCGCCTTTGCCCGCTTCAGCGGCGGCAATGCGCCGCTGTCGGTGGCGCATCAGGGCCAGTCCGCCACCAGTACCGTAGCATTCAACCTCAATGAGGGCGTCTCACTGGAGCAGGCGCAGTTGCTGATTAAACAGGCGATGGCGAAGCTGGGCCTGCCGTCAACCATTCACGCCGGTTTTGCCGGTACCGCCGCTGCCTTTTCCCAGCTGACCGCCACCATGCCGTGGCTGATTCTGGCGGCGCTGGCGGCGGTCTATATCGTGCTCGGCGTGCTCTACGAGAGCTACATCCATCCGCTGACCATTCTTTCAACCCTGCCGTCCGCGGGCGTCGGCGCGCTGTTACTGCTGCTGCTGACCAACACGCAGCTCACGGTGATCGCGCTGATTGGCATCATCCTGCTAATCGGCATCGTGAAAAAGAACGCCATCATGATGATCGATTTTGCTATCGACGTGGAACGGCAGCAGGGTATGTCGCCGCAGCAGGCGATCACTCAGGCGTGTCTGATGCGCTTCCGTCCGATCATGATGACGACACTGGCCGCCTTCTTCGGCGCGTTGCCGCTGGCGCTGGGCAGCGGCGGTGATGCCGATCTGCGCAGTCCACTGGGGATCGCGATTGCGGGCGGACTGGCGCTCAGCCAGCTGCTGACGCTGTTTACCACCCCGGTTGTTTATCTGTGGCTCGATCGTCTGGGTCGTGCCACTCAACGTCAATGGCGTCGTCTGCGCCATGCGGAAACCTGACCATGAAACCTTTTATGCCGTTTATTGTGCTGCTGCTGGCTGGCTGTAGCGTGGGTCCCGACTATCAACGTCCGGCGGTGGCGATGCCGGTTCACTATAAAGAGGCCCGGGGCTGGCAGCAGGCGACGCCGCTGGATGCGCAAAGCAAAGGCAAATGGTGGTCGGTCTACCATGACGCCACGCTAGATGGGCTGCTGAGCCAGGTGAGCGTATCGAATCAGAACGTGGCGACTTATGCCGCGCAGTACCGGCAGGCGCAGGCGCTGGCGGCGGAGTCTCGCGCAGCACTGTTTCCTTCGCTGAGCTATGACGGCAGCGTGACGCGCAGCGGCAGCCATGCCACTGGCAGTAGCGTTCGCACCACCAGCAGCAGCCATCAGGCGGCGCTGAGTGCCAGCTGGGAGCTGGATCTGTGGGGCAAACTGCGGCGCACGCTGGAGGAGGATCGCGCCAGCGCCTCGGCCAGCGCGGCAGAGCTGGCCAATATTACCCTGAGCGCCCAGTCTGAGCTGGCACAGGACTATTTCCAGCTGCGCATCATGGATCAGAAAATCGCGTGCTATCAGCAGAGCGTTGACGCCTATCAGCGCTACCTGAACGTCATTAACAGCCAGTATCAGTCGGGCACCGCATCGCGTGCGACTCTGGCTCAGGCGCAGTTGCAACTGGAGAGCGCCAGCGCCTCGGCGCAGGATTATCAGTGGCAGCGCGCGCAGATGGAACACGCCATTGCGCTGCTGGTCGGCAAAGCCCCCGCTGACTTTACGCTGACCGCCGCGCCGCTGACCGCCACGCTGCCCGCGATTCCGGCAGCCCTGCCGGGCGAGCTGTTACAGCGCCGTCCTGACATCGCGTACGCCGAACGCAACATGGCCGCCGCCAATGCCGCCGTGGGGGTAGCGGTGGCCGGTTACTATCCCGACCTGACCCTGAGCGCCAGCGGGGGCGTCAGCGCTTCGGTGCTGCATTCGCTGTTCTCTCTGCCAAACCGCGTCTGGTCACTGGGGCCAGAGCTGAGCGGCACGCTGTTTGACGCGGGCGCGACCTCTGCCAGGGTCGATCAGGCGCGGGCAGCCTGGGATGCCAGCGTCGCGACCTATCGTCAGACGGTGCTGGCCGCGATGCAGGAGGTGGAAGATAAGCTGGTAGAGCTGAACACGCTACAGGGCGAGGTTGCCGCGCAGCAGCGTGCCACCGACGCGGCGCAGACCTCGGCGCGGGTGACGCGTCTGCAGTATGAGGCGGGCATGATTAACTACCTGGATGTGGCGACCACAGAGAACAGCAGCCTGAGTGCCCAGCAGAGTTTGCTGACGCTGCAGAGCACGCAGTGGGTCAGCAGTGTGGCGCTGATTGCCGCCCTCGGCGGTGGCTGGCAGGCACCCTGATGCGGTGTCGGTGTGGCGATAATTCTGTTGTCGAACTGCCTCAAATCCTGCATCGTGAGGGCCTATTTTTCCCCGATGCTAAGGAGCCGGCATGGTTTTCACACTCTTGCGCCTCATCTTCCGCCTGTTATGGCGGGTCGAACTGCGTGGCGACGTCGCCGAACTGCATAAACAGAAGGTATTGATCACGCCGAACCATATGTCGTTTCTCGACGGCATATTGCTGGCGCTATTTTTGCCGGTCAGACCGGTCTTCGCCATCTACTCGACCATCGGCGAAAGCTGGTTTATGCGCCTGGTCAGGCCGTTTATCGACTTTGTGCCGCTGGACCCGACCCGGCCGATGGCGCTGAAGCAGCTGGTGCGGCTGATCGACAGTGGCCGTCCGGTGGTGATCTTCCCGGAAGGGCGGATTACCGTCACCGGCTCGCTGATGAAGATCTACAGCGGGGCGGGCTTTGTCGCGGCCCGCTCGGGTGCGAACGTGGTGCCGATGCGGATTGAAGGCGCAGAGTTCACGCCGTTTGGTCGCCTGGCGGGCGTGTTTAAACGCCGCCTGTTCCCGCGCATCACCCTCTCTGTGCTGCCCGCCACCCGCATTCCGATGCCGGAGGCGAAACGGGCGCGCGACCGGCGTATGCTGGCCGGGGAGCATCTGCACCATATCATGATGGAAGCGCGCATGGCGGTGCGTCCGCGTGAAACCCTGTTTGAGGCGCTGCTCTCCGCCCGGACCCGCTACGGCGCGTTTAAGCGCTGCATCGAAGATGTCAGTTTCAAACCTGACAGCTACAACGGACTGCTGAAAAAGTCGCTGGGCGTGGGCCGGATTCTGGAGCGCTACAGTCAGCCGCGTGAAGTGGTCGGGCTGCTGCTGCCCAATACCACCGTGACGGCCGCGGCGATTTTCGGTGCCTCACTGCGTGGTCGCGTTCCGGCGATGCTTAACTACACCGCAGGCGTGAACGGCATGCGGGCGGCGCTGACTGCCGCGCAGATTAAAACGGTCTTCACCTCACGGCAGTTCCTGGAGAAAGGCAACCTGTGGCATCTGCCACAGGGGCTCGGTGAGGTGCAGTGGATCTATCTGGAAGATCTGAAAGAGACGGTGACCGCGAAAGATAAACTCTGGATCGTCGCGCACCTGCTGATGCCGCGCCGCGCCCAGCTGCCGCAGCAGCCGGAAGATGCCGCGATGGTGCTGTTTACCTCCGGCTCGGAGGGCAATCCCAAAGGGGTGGTGCATTCGCATAAAAGCCTGTTGGCGAACGTCGAACAGATCCGCACCGTGGCGGACTTCACGCCGCGCGATCGCTTTATGTCGGCGCTGCCGCTGTTTCATGCCTTTGGCCTGACCGTCGGCCTGTTTACGCCGCTGATGACCGGTGCGCAGGTCTTTCTCTACCCCAGCCCGCTGCACTATCGCATCGTGCCGGAGCTGGTCTATGACCGCAACTGCACCGTGCTGTTTGGCACCTCCACCTTCCTGGGCAACTATGCGCGCTTTGCCGCGCCGTACGATTTTGCCCGCCTGCGCTATGTGGTGGCGGGAGCCGAGAAGCTGCAGGAGAACACCCGCCAGCTCTATATGGAGAAGTACGGTATCCGCATCCTTGAAGGCTATGGCGTCACCGAGTGTGCGCCGGTGGTCGCCATCAACGTGCCGATGGCGACGAAGGCGCACACCGTCGGACGGATTCTGCCGGGCATGGATTCACGGCTGATGTCGGTGCCGGGCATCGAGAACGGCGGACGGCTGCAGCTGCGCGGGCCAAACGTGATGAAGGGCTATCTGCGCGTCGAAAACCCTGGCGTGCTGGAAGCGCCGGTCGCCGACGATGGTGAAGGCAATATGGAGGCGGGCTGGTATGACACCGGCGATATCGTCAGCTTTGATGAAGGCGGTTTCTGCCAGATTCAGGGCCGTGCCAAACGCTTTGCCAAGATTGCCGGTGAGATGGTGTCGCTGGAGATCGTTGAGCAGATCGCCCTGAAGGCGTCGCCGGACAAACAGCACGCCGCCTCACTGCGTCCCGATGGGCAGCGCGGTGAAGCGCTGGTGCTCTTCACCACCGACGCTGAACTGGCGCGCGACACGCTGCAGAAAGCGGCCCGCGAGCTGGGCGCGCCGGATCTGGCGCTGCCGCGCGACATCCGGGTGGTGAAACAGCTGCCGCAGCTCGGCAGCGGCAAACCTGACTATGTGACGCTGAAAAAGATGGCGGAAGAGGAGCAGACATGAGCCCTGATCGCACTGCACCGCTGATGTCACGCGGCATGATTGCCGTGATTGTCGCCCAGTTCTTTTCCGCCTTCGGCGATAACGCGCTGCTGTTTGCCACGCTGGCGCTGCTGAAAAGCCAGTTCTATCCCGACTGGAGCCAGCCGATCCTGCAGATGCTCTTTGTCGCGGCCTACATTCTGCTGGCGCCTTTTGTCGGTCAGGTGGCGGACAGCATGGCAAAAGGGCGGGTGATGATGCTCGCCAACAGCCTGAAGCTGCTGGGGGCGCTGACCATTTGCTTCGGCTTCAATCCGTTCATCGGCTATACCCTGGTCGGCGCGGGGGCGGCCGCCTATTCTCCGGCCAAATATGGCATCCTGGGTGAGATTACCCACGGCGAGAAGCTGGTCAAAGCCAACGGGCTGATGGAGGGCTCGACCATCGCCGCCATTCTGCTCGGCTCGGTGGCGGGCGGAATGCTGGCGGACTGGCATCTGCTGGCGGCGCTGGGGATCTGTGCGCTCACCTACGGCATTGCGGTCGCCGCGAACCTCTTTATCCCGAAACTGCAGGCGGCGCGGCCAGGCCAGAGCTGGCGGCCGGGCGTCATGGTGCGCCGCTTTTTCGATGCCGTTGGGCTGCTGTGGCGCGACGCAGAGACGCGCTTCTCGCTGCTCGGCACCAGCCTCTTCTGGGGCGCTGGCGTGACATTGCGTTTCCTGCTGGTGCTGTGGGTGCCGGTGGCGCTGGGCATCAGCGACAACACCACCCCCACTACCCTGAATGCGATGGTGGCGATCGGGATTGTGCTGGGAGCGGCAGCGGCGGCGAAGCTGGTGACGCTGGAGACGGTGCGCCGCTGCATGCCCGCGGGCGTTCTGATTGGCGTGATGGTCGTCGTCTTCTCGCTGCAGCATTCGCTGGTCAGCGCCTATCTCCTGCTGATGCTGATTGGCGCGCTGGGCGGTTTCTTTGTGGTGCCGCTGAACGCGCTGCTGCAGGCGCGGGGCAAAGAGAGCGTCGGTTCCGGCAACGCGATTGCGGTGCAGAATCTCGGTGAGAACAGCGCGATGCTGGTGATGCTGGGGCTCTATACGCTGGCGATAAAGGCGGGTGCGCCTGCTGTCGCAACGGGCGTCGGGTTTGGCGTGCTGTTTGCGCTGGCGATAGCCGTGCTGTGGCTGTGGCGACCGGCTAAGCGTTAAGCGCGTCACCGCCTCTCTCCGGCCTGCGCGGCGGAGAGAGGCGGATGGACGAATCAGCGACGGACCGCGATCGCTTCGATTTCAATCTTCACATCTTTTGGCAGACGCGCCACTTCGACACAGGAACGCGCCGGGAAGTGTGCGTCATGCTCGGTGAAAAATGCCTCATAGGTGGCGTTGACCGTGGCAAAATCATTCAGGTCCTTCACGAACACCGTGGTCTTCACGATATCGCCCACCTTCAGGCCCGCCGCTTCCACAATCGCCTTCACATTCTCCAGCGACTGACGCGCCTGTGCGGCAATGTCATCCGCCACCTGGCCGGTGACCGGATCGACCGGGATCTGACCTGAGGTGATGATCATGCTGCCCAGATCGACACCCTGAACATAGGGACCGATCGCGGCAGGGGCTTTCTCAGTACTGATTTCACGGGACATCATGGCTCCTTTAATTATGTCGTCAGGCGGCGGTGCCGCCAGTGTTGCCCATTATAAGGTCGGGCAGGGCGATTACCAGTGACCCAGCACCACGTGGCGGGCGAACTCTTTTTCGCAATATTTGCATTTGAGATGCACATCGTCGGCGCGCTGCTTCACGGCAAAACTGGAGAAGACCGGCTCGCTGCGGCTGATGCAGTTGCTGTTGGGACAGGTCAGCACCCGCTCGATGCGGTCCGGCAGCGTCGGGGCGATCTTGGCCACCACCTCATAGTCGTCGATGCGGTTAACCGTGGCATCGGGCGCATAGACCGCCAGCTGATTGATCTGATCGTCGGTGAGAAAGGTGTTTTCAATCTTGATCAGATCTTTGCGACCCATCTCGCCCGACGGCAGATTCAGGCCGATGGTGATGCGCTGGTCGGTTTCGGTCAGCCGGAACAGAGAGAGCAGCTTGAAGCCGATCTGTGCCGGAATGTGGTCGATGACCGTGCCGCGTTTGATCGCTTCGACCTGCAATTTGTTGTCCTGCGTCATGATGAGATCTCCTTACAGGGCGAGTTCGCTGTTTAAAACCAGTGCCAGCAGAGCCTGGCGTGCATAGATGCCGTTACCCGCCTGCTGGAAATACCAGGCGTAAGGGGTGCTGTCGACATCGGTGGTGATTTCGTCGATGCGCGGCAGCGGGTGCAGCACTTTCATGTTGTCACGCGCCGTGGCGAGATCGGCGGCGCGGAGGATGAACTGCGCTTTGACGTTGGCATATTCAGACGGATCGAGCCGCTCTTTCTGCACCCGCGTCATGTAAAGAATATCGAGCTGCGGCATGACCTCTTCAAAGCTGTCGTGACGTGACCAGGGGATACTCTTCTCGTCCAGCATGTCGGTGATATAGGCGGGCATCGCCAGCGCATCGGGCGCGATAAAGAAGAAGCGGTTGCCATCAAACTTCGCCAGCGCCTGGGTCAGGGAGTGCACGGTGCGGCCATATTTCAGATCCCCCACCATCGCCACGTTCAGGTTATTCAGGCGGCTCTGGGTCTCCTGGATGGTGAAGAGGTCGAGCAGGGTCTGGGTCGGATGCTGGTTGGCCCCGTCACCGGCGTTGAGAATCGGGATGCCGCCGGAAAACTCCGTCGCCAGCCGCGCCGCGCCCTCCTGCGGATGACGCATCACAATCGCATCCACATAGGTGCCGATGACGGAAATGGTGTCGGCCAGGGTTTCGCCTTTTTTGCCCAGTGACGTGTTGCTGCCGTCAGCAAAGCCCACCGCTGACGCCCCCAGACGGTGAATCGCGGTTTCAAACGACAGGCGGGTGCGGGTCGAGGCCTCAAAGAAGCAGCTGGCAATCACCTTGTGCTTCAGCAGTTCCGGCTGCGGATGGGCTTTCAGCTGAGCGGCGGTGTGCAGCGCCAGCTCCAGCTCTTCACGACTGAGGTCGTTAATTGAAATGATGTGCTTGCGGTATAGCGGGTTAGCCATAACTCTCTCCTCTGCGCGGCCGGATTGCGGACAAAAAAAAGCCCCTGCTTAAGGGGCTTTTTTATGATCGGGTCGATGACCGAAAGAAACAGCAGCACCGCCTGCGGTCAGGCGTGATGGCGCGTCAAATTGTCCGCTGTGCTGTCGCATATTTCCTCCGGCAAATTGGGGCGCATTATACCCGTTCGCGGTGGCGCAGCAAGGGAAAACGTTTGCGCTGCGGAGAGGGCCGGGGCGGCAGGCGGGCGACAAACTGTGGGGTCAGCCCGCCTGCCGCCAGACGATCAGCGCTGGCCCAGCGTGGCCACCATCACCGCTTTGATGGTGTGCATCCGGTTCTCGGCCTGGTCGAAGACAATGCTGTGCGCCGACTCAAACACCTCGTTGCTCACCTCCATGCCGTTGGGCAGATCGTACTGTTCCGCCATCTGCTGACCCAGCGTGGTCTGATCGTCATGGAAAGCGGGCAGGCAGTGCAGGAATTTCACCTGCGGATTGCCGGTCAGATCGAGCATCGCCCGGTTAACCTGATAGTCACGCAGCAGGGCGATACGCTCTGCCCAGACCTCTTTGGCTTCGCCCATCGACACCCAGACGTCGGTGTAGATGAAGTCTGCGCCTTTGACGCCGTCGGCAATATTGTCGGTGAGGGTGATGGTACCGCCGGTCTGACGGGCGACCTCACGGCACTCTGCCACCAGTTGCGCCTCGGGCCAGCAGCTTTCCGGGGCCACCAGGCGCAGATCCAGTCCGGTCAGCGCCGCC
>Ga0209371_1000569_pt1 | contig 33436 bp, 29 predicted proteins | sample AgamicAtAmrz_FD_187165 | JGI IMG/M metagenome (GOLD analysis project Ga0209371, IMG submission 187165) | Agave microbial communities from Guanajuato, Mexico - At.Am.rz (SPAdes) (version 2) | ecosystem: Host-associated > Plants > Roots > Rhizosphere | place: Guanajato, Mexico | collected 2012-06-07
TTTTTGCAGGTCGCCCCGGTGGAAAGACCAAAAAAGCGCCAGAATAAAGTTTTTCCACCGGGTCAAAAAAACCGGATGAATTTTTCATTGAGCCATGCAAGGATATGAGGCAAGCACAGCCGGGAAACGGCTGGCGGTTCCGCAGACATTCCCGGTCAAGGGGATTGCGGGAGGACCCTTATAATATCAATTGCAACAACAGGGCTGCACAATGAAAAAATCCCTTCTGACGCTTTTCGCGCTTGCCGCAATGTCGGCTTCCGCGCTCGCCGCGGATATCAAGCCGGCGCTGGTCTATGGCACGGGCGGCAAGTTCGACAAGTCGTTCAACGAGGCCGCTGCGGCCGGCGCTGAAAAGTTCAAGGCGGAAACGGGCATCGAGTTCCGCGATTTCGAACCGACCAGCGACACGCAGGGCGAACAGGCCATCCGCAACTTCGCCAGCAAGGGCTTCAACCCGGTCGTTGCGATTTCCTTCATCTGGGAAGCGCCGATGGCCAAGGTTGCGGCGGAATATCCCGATACCAAGTTCGTAATCGTTGATACCGTTGTAGATGCGCCTAACGTGCGTTCTGTTGTTTATAAGGAACATGAGGGCTCTTACCTCGTAGGTCTTTTGGCGGGCATGGCCTCCAAGACCGGCAAGGTTGGCTTCGTCGGCGGAATGGATGTTCCCTTGATCCGTAAATTCGCCTGTGGTTATGCACAGGGCGCCAAGGCCGCCAACGACAAAATCGAAGTCTTCCAAAACATGACGGGGACGACGGGTGCAGCCTGGAACGATCCCGTCCGCGGCGGTGAACTCACCAAGAACCAGATCGACCAAGGCGCCGACGTGATCTATGCGGCAGCCGGTGCGACCGGTCTCGGTGTTCTGCAGACAGCCGCAGACAATAAGAAGCTTTCGATCGGCGTCGATTCCAACCAGAACCACCTGCATCCCGGCTCGGTTCTGACGTCCATGGTCAAGCGGGTCGATCTCGCAGTTTATAACGCGTTCAAGGATGCCAAAGACGACAAGTTCACAGCTGGCGTCGTGGCGCTCGGCGTGAAGGAGGACGGTGTCGCTTACGCGGTTGACGACAACAACAAGGCTCTGATCACACCGGAAATGACTGCTGCCGTGGACAAGGCGAAGGCCGACATCATCTCTGGCGCCGTCAAGGTCCATGACTATATGGCGGACAAGTCCTGCCCGAAATGATATGATGCAAGCTTGGGGCGCATGATGATTTTCATCTTGCGCCCTTTTCATATCCAGCCTTCGGAGAGGTTTCGGTTTGAGTATAGACCCTGCAATCGAACTCGTGGGCATCGACAAGAAATTCGGTGCCGTTCACGCCAACAAGAACATCAATCTGACCATTGCCAAGGGCACAATCCACGGCATCATTGGAGAAAATGGCGCGGGAAAATCGACCCTGATGTCTATTCTCTATGGGTTTTATCAGGCAGACGCCGGTGAAATCCGCATAAAGGGCACGCAAGTCTCGATCCGCGATAGCCAGACAGCAATCAATGCCGGTATAGGCATGGTGCATCAACACTTTATGCTGGTGGAAAATTTCACAGTGCTGGAAAACGTCATGCTTGGTGCTGAAGGCGGCGCGACGCTGTCGAGTGGCCGGGCTGGCGCACGTAAGGAACTGAAACGTCTGGAGGACGATTACGGTCTGGACGTCGATCCGGATGCGGTGATCGAAGAACTGCCGGTCGGTCTGCAGCAGCGCGTCGAAATCCTCAAGGCCATGTATCGTGGTGCCGAAATCCTGATCCTCGATGAGCCGACCGGCGTTCTGACGCCGGCCGAGGCCGATCACCTTTTCAAGATCCTCGGCGTCCTGCGCGAGCAGGGCAAGACCGTCATCCTCATCACCCACAAGCTGCGCGAAATCATGGCGATCACGGATTCCGTCTCCGTCATGCGCCGCGGTGAAATGGTCGCGACCCGCAAGACCTCCGAAACCAGCGTCGAGGAACTGGCCGAACTGATGGTTGGCCGCCGCGTGCTGCTGAGGGTGGAAAAGGGCGAGACGACACCGGGCGATGTTCTGCTCTCCATCCGCAATCTGACCGTCAAGGACAGTCGCGGCGTCACCATGGTGGATGATGTCTCGCTCGATGTCCGTGCCGGTGAAATCGTCGGCATTGCCGGCGTAGCGGGCAATGGCCAGTCGGAGCTGCTCGAAGCCATTGCCGGTATCCGCAAGCCCTATTCGGGCGAGATATGGGTGGATGGCCAGAAGGTGGACCGTCCCGATCCGGCCATTCTGCGCAGGCTCGGCCTCGCGCATATTCCGGAAGACCGCCACCACATGGGGCTGGTGCTGAAATTCGAGGAATATGAAAACTCCATCCTCGGTTATCACCATGATGAGCGATACGGCAAAGGACCGTTCCTCAACCCCGAGGCCATCCGCAGGGATGCCGTCGAAAAGATCGAGAAATACGATATTCGTCCGCCGAACCCGCAGCTGAAGACCGCCAATTTTTCCGGCGGCAATCAGCAGAAGATCGTCGTTGCGCGCGAAATCGAACGTGACCCGAAGATGCTGATCATCGGCCAGCCGACCCGCGGCGTGGATATCGGCGCCATCGAATTCATCCATCGCCGCATCATCGAAATGCGCGATGCCGGAAAGGCGATTTTGCTGGTTTCGGTCGAACTCGATGAAATCCGTTCCCTTTCGGATCGGATCATGGTCATGTTCGCCGGCCGTGTCGTTGGAGAAAAAACGGCGGAAGCCGAAGAACAGACGCTGGGCCTGATGATGGCCGGCATCGCCGCATGAGGCATGAATGAGCACCGCTTCCGTACCCCTGCCAAACTGGATCACTTACGGCCTGCTGCCGTTGCTGAACGTCGTTACCGCCTTTCTGATTTCCGGCCTCGTTGTCTGGTCGATCGGTGAAAGCCCGCTGGCGGCGCTGCGCCTGCTCATCGAAGGTGCGCTTGGCCGTGGCGACGCCATCGGCTTCACGCTATTCTACACGACGAGCTTCATCTTCACCGGCCTCTCCGTCGCGGTCGCCTTCCATGCCGGCCTGTTCAATATCGGTTCGGAAGGTCAGGCCTATATTGGCGGGCTGGGTGCTGCGCTGGTGGCGCTGGCGCTTGATCGTTACGTGCCGTGGTATGTGACGATGCCCTTCGCCGTCATCGGCGCTGCGGTGTTCGGCGCGGCCTGGGCTTTCATTCCGGCATGGCTGCAGGCAAAACGCGGCAGTCACGTCGTCATCACCACCATCATGTTCAACTTCATCGCGGCTGCGCTGATGGTCTATCTGCTGGTGAATGTGCTGATCGTACCGGGCAAGATGGCGCCGGAAACACGCACCTTTCTGCCGGGCGGGCAATTGCCGAAGCTCGACTGGTTGATGGCGCTGTTCGGCCTCAAGCTCGGGCCGGCGCCGTTCAACGTCTCCTTCATCATCGCGCTGGTCATGTGTTTCCTCGTCTGGGTGCTCATCTGGCGCACCAAGCTGGGTTATGAGATGCGCACGCTCGGCATCAGCCCGTCGGCCGCCATCTATGCCGGCATTCCCTATGCGAGAACGGTCATCATCGCCATGCTCATTTCCGGCGGTCTGGCGGGCATGATGGCGCTGAACCCGGTCATGGGCGCTTCCGCCCGCCTGCAGGTGGAATTCGTCGGCGGTGCGGGTTTCGTCGGCATTGCCGTGTCGCTGATGGGGCGAAGCCATCCGCTCGGCATCATCTTCGCGGCATTGCTGTTCGGCATTCTTTATCAGGGCGGTGCGGATCTTTCCTTCGAGATGCCGAACATCACTCGCGAGATGATTGTGGTCATTCAGGGTCTGGTGATCCTCTTCGCCGGTGCGCTGGAATATATGTACCGGCCGGCGGTCGTCCGCATCTACCAGCGTTTGGCAAAGGGGTGAGCTGATATGGATTTCTTCGATATGCTGGTCAGCATCCTCGGCTCGACCGTCCGTCTCACCATCCCGCTGCTCTTCACCGCGCTCGCCGGGCTCTTTTCCGAACGCGCGGGCGTGTTCGATATCGGTCTTGAAGGCAAGATGCTGGCGGCGGCCTTTGCCTCCGCCTGTGTGGCCTATATCACGGCCAATCCATGGGCCGGTCTGCTTGCGGGCATTGCTGTCTCGATCCTCTTCTCACTCACCCATGGTTTTGCGGTCATCACCAATCGCGGCAATCAGATCGTGTCGGGCGTGGCGCTGAACTTCATCGCCGCCGGCCTGACGGTTGTTCTGGGGCAGGCCTGGTTCGGGCAGGGCGGCCGCACGCCGCAATTGCCGGCAGAGGGCCGTTTTGCGCCGATCATCCTGCCGGGTGCGGATGCGATGCGTGAGGTGCCCTTCATCGGCCCGCTCTATGCCAATGTCATTTCCGGCAACAATATCCTCACCTATCTCGCCTTTCTGGCGGTGCCGCTCTCCTGGTGGGTGCTTTATCGCACCCGTTTCGGCCTTCGTCTGCGCGCCGTTGGTGAAAACCCGGGCGCGGTGGATACGGCCGGCATTTCGGTGACATGGATGCGCTTCCGCGCGGTCATCGTCGCCGGTTTCCTCTGCGGTTTCTCAGGCGCCTATCTCGCCGTTGCGCAATCGGCGGCCTTCATCGCCAACATGTCGGCCGGCAAGGGCTATATCGCGCTTGCGGCGCTGATCTTTGCGAAATGGAAGCCGGTGCCGGTCATGTTCGCCTGCCTGCTCTTCGGTTTTCTGGATGCCTTCGCCAACTTCATGCAGGGGAAATCCGTGCCCGGTATCGGCGAGGTGCCGGTGCAGATTTTCCAGGCCATGCCCTATATTCTGACCTGCATCCTGCTTGCCGGTTTCATCGGCGTCGCGAAGCCCCCCAAGGCCGGTGGCGTTGCCTATGCGAAGGAGCGTTAAATCCATGTCCCGAGACCCGATGTCCCATGCCCTGTTCGAGGCAGCGGTGGAGGCCATGGCCTTTGCCCATGCGCCCTATTCGAAATTTCCGGTCGGTGCGGCGATCCGCGCCGAAGACGGCAAGATTTACAAGGGCGCCAATATCGAGAATCTTTCCTTCCCGCAGGGTTGGTGCGCTGAACCTTCCGCCATCAGCGCCATGATCATGGGTGGGGCGAAGAAGATCAGCGAAATCGCCGTTATCGCCGAAAAACTTGCTCTTTGCCCACCCTGCGGCGGCTGCCGGCAGAAGATCGCCGAATTCGCCACGCCGGAGACGAAAGTCTATCTTTGCGACGAAACCGGCGTGCAGAAGGTCATGACCATGGAAGAGCTTTTGCCCTTCAGCTTCAAGACAGAGCTGCCCTGATGCCGGATATGCTGATCGATATTCTGGTGGAGCGCCTGAACGGTCTGATGCCGCGCGTCGCCATCGTCCTAGGTTCGGGTCTCGGTTCGCTGGTGGAAGACGTCAGCGATCCGATACGGGTGCCCTATGCCGAACTTCCCGGTTTTCCCGCAAGCGGCGTTTCCGGCCATGCGGGTGAGCTGGTGGCGGGCTATCTTGGTGGTGAGCCGGTCATGATGCTCTCCGGCCGGGTGCATTATTACGAAAAGGGCGATCCGTCCGCCATGCGCGCGATCATCGGGGCGCTGGCCGGTCTTGGCGTGCAGTCGCTCATCCTCACCAATTCGGCAGGTTCGGTCAGGCAGGATATGCCGCCCGGCTCGGTCATGCAGATCACCGATCACATCAACTATTCCGGCATGAACCCGCTGATCGGCGAGGAAAGCGACCGCCGCTTCGTCGGCATGACCACCGCTTACGATCCCGATCTGATGCTTGCCATGCGCAACGCCGCCATCCGTGCCACAGTGCCTTTGTTCGGCGGCGTCTATATGTGGTTTTCCGGCCCGAGCTTCGAAACACCGGCGGAAATCCGCATGGCGCGGCTGCTGGGGGCGGATGCCGTTGGCATGTCCACCGTGCCGGAAGTCATCCTTGCGCGCTTTTTCGGGATGCGCGTCGCCGCCGCATCGGTTATTACCAATTACGGTGCCGGCATGACCGGCGCGGAACTGAGCCATGAAGAAACCAAGGACATGGCTCCCGTGGGTGGCAAGAGGCTTGCCGCCATTCTGAAGGAAATGATCGCAGGAGGAGCGTGACCATGGAACTCCAGCGTCCGCGCGAAGCGGCTGCCCTCACCCTGTCCTTGCTGGACCTGACCAATCTCAAGGAAGACTGCACGCCCGAGCAGATCGCCGCTCTGTGCCAGCGGGCGCATACAGAGTATGGCAATACGGCCGCAATCTGCATCTGGCCGCGCTTCGTGGCGCAGGCCCGTGCGGCGTTTGGAAAAGACCACGCTATCCGCATCGCCACGGTCGTCAATTTTCCTTCGGGCGATCTCGACATCGCGACCGTGGTTGCGGAAACCGAGGCGGCGATCCGCGACGGCGCTGACGAAATCGATCTCGTCATTCCCTATCGCAAATTCATAGCCGGCGATGAAACGGCGTTGTCCACCATGGTGGCGGCCGTTCGCAAGGCCTGCGTTGCACCCGTGCTGCTCAAGGTCATTCTTGAAACCGGCGAGTTGAAGGACAAGGCGCTCATCCGTCGCGCATCGGAACTCGCCATTGCCGAAGGGGCCGATTTCATCAAGACCTCGACCGGCAAGGTTGCCATCAATGCCACGCTGGAGGCCGCCGACATCATGTTGCAGGCGATCCGCGACAGCAGGCAGAAGGTGGGTTTCAAGCCCGCCGGCGGCATCGGCACGGTGGAGGACGCCACGCTTTACCTCAGGCTTGCGGAAACCATCATGGCGCCCAACTGGGCCATGCCGTCCACCTTCCGTTTCGGCGCTTCGGGTGTTCTCGACGATGTGCTGAACGTGCTGGCCGGCGGCGAGCCCGCCAAGGCCGCCAGCGGGTATTGAGCTTGATCCCGCAGGAAATCATCCGCCGCAAACGCGATGGCCTGACACTTGAGCCTCGGGAGATTGCCGCTTTCATAGAGGCGCTTTCGAAAGACGGCATCTCTGAAGGGCAGGCGGCTGCCTTTGCCATGGCGGTGTTCTTTCGCGGCATGAACCGGAATGAGATGGTGGCGCTGACGCTGGCGATGCGCGACAGCGGTGAGGTCCTGTCCTGGAGCGATCTCGGCAGGCCGGTGGCGGACAAGCATTCCACCGGCGGTGTTGGCGACAATGTCTCCCTGATGCTCGCCCCCATTGTTGCCGCCTGCGGTCTCGCCGTGCCGATGATTTCCGGCAGGGGTCTTGGCCATACCGGCGGTACGCTGGACAAGCTGGAAGCGATCCCCGGTTACAACGTCATGCCGGACGAGGCGTTGTTTCGCCGAACGGTGAAGATGATCGGCTGCGCCATCATCGGCCAGACGGGCGATCTCGCCCCCGCTGATAAACGCCTCTATGCCATTCGCGATGTGACCGCGACGGTGGATTCCATACCGCTGATCACGGCCTCCATCCTGTCAAAAAAGCTTGCGGCCGGTCTGCAGACGCTGGTTCTGGATGTGAAGGTCGGCAGCGGTGCTTTCATGCAGAGCGTCGAGGATGCCCGCAATCTGGCCCGCGCGCTGGTCGATGTGGCGAACGGTGCAGGCCTGCCGACAACGGCGTTGATAACCGACATGAACCAGCCGCTTGGCGATGCTGCCGGCAATGCGGTCGAAATCGTCAATTGTCTGGATTTTCTGGCCGGTCGCAAGGCCGGCACCCGTCTTGAAAAGGTGGTCCTATCCTTTGCGGCGGAAATGCTGATGCAGGCGCAAAAGGCAGCCACGCTGGAGGAAGGACATGCGCTGGCGTCGGCTGCGCTCTCCTCCGGCCGGGCGCTGGAAATCTTTGCACGGATGGTTTCGGCACTCGGCGGTCCATCGGATTTCGTTGAGCATCCGTCCCATTATCTGCAATCCGCGCCGGTCACTCTTCCGGTTCTGGCGGAGCGCAGCGGTTTTCTCGCCTCCTGCGCCACGCGCGATCTTGGCATGGTTGTCGTCGAACTCGGCGGCGGCAGAAGAAAGCCATTGGACACGATTGATCCTTCCGTCGGTATTTCGGATATCCTGCCGCTCGGTACGAAAGTGGAAAAAGGCGAGCCAATCGCCATTGTCCACGCCGCTTCCAGTGGCGAAGCGGAACGTGCCGTGAAAAGGATAGCGGCCTGTTATGGAATTGCTGACAGCGCGCCGGAGATCGGTATGCCCGTTCTCGAGCGGATCACCTGACCAGCCGCATCTCGCCGCCCGATACCTTGAAAGACGATAGTTGTTTCAGGAAGCTCATGCCGATCAGCATGTTGCCGAGCGCATTGTCTTTCAGCACCATGGCGTCGACATTCTGAACCCGGATAGCGCCGATCTCCACCCGGTCGAGTTTCACATAGGCGGCCATGGTCTGGCCATTGGCCGTTGAAATCGCATATTTAAAATCGAGGCTGTTGACGCCGTAACCGAGCCGGCGCGCAATCGTCTCGTTGATGGCGACCATGGAAGCGCCGGTATCGACAAGGCCGTCGAAGGATTTGCCGTTGATGCGGAAGGTGGCATTGAAGTGGCCGCGAGCATCGGCTTTCAGATTGACGCCGCCAAGGGAGACGGCCTCCGGTTTGGCTGCTTCAGGTCTGGCTTCCGCTTTCTCGATGCTTGTTTCCGGGCGCGGCTGAAATTTTTCCACCAGCGCCGGAATTTGCGTTGCGCCGAGGGAAAGGCCAACAAGCAGAAAAATCGCGCGCGCCAGCAAGTCGTTGCTCCTTAAAGGGCAGGGTTATTCTTGCCGAGAATAGACGCAAAACATGCTGAAATCTTAAAAGAAAAAGCCATCCGCCGCTTATCGGGCGGCGAATGGCTCAAACGGTTAAGCGATGATGAACGGCGTTATTTGGTGCCGTACATGCGGTCGCCGGCATCGCCGAGACCGGGAACGATATAACCCTTCTCGTTCAGATGGCTGTCGATGGCGGCGGTGTAGATATGCACATCGGGATGCGCTTCACGGAAGTTCTTGATGCCTTCGGGCGCCGCCAGCAGACACAGGAAGCGGATGTTCTTCGCACCGCGCTCCTTCAGCTTCTCAACGGCGGCGATGGAGGAATTGCCGGTTGCCAGCATCGGATCGACAACGATGATAAGGCGCGCATCGAGGCTTTCCGGAGCCTTGAAGTAATATTCGACAGCTTCCAGCGTGTCATGATCGCGATAAACGCCGATATGGGAAACACGCGCCGAAGGCACGAGCTCGAGCATGCCTTCCAGGAGGCCGTTGCCGGCGCGCAGGATGGAGGCGAAAACCAGCTTCTTGCCTTCGAGCACGGGGGCCTCGATGGTTTCGAGCGGCGTATCGATGGTTTCCATCGTCATCTCAAGGTCGCGCGTCACTTCGTAGCAGAGCAGCGTCGAAATTTCCCTGAGCAGGCGGCGGAAGCCGGCCGTGGAAGTTTCTTTCTTGCGCATGATGGTAAGTTTGTGCCGCACCAGCGGATGTTCGATGACTGTGACGCCGTCCATGAAACTGGCCTTCCTTTTTATCTTATGCCTTGTAATTCACCGAAAGTGCGTTTTTCGCAAGCCTTCTTCGCGGTTTTACCCCGCGAACCGCAGCGTCAGGCGCCATCGAGTTTCGCAAGCAGTCGTGCGCGTGTTGCCTCGTCCACGAAGGCGCATTCCAGTGCGGTCCGCGTCATGCGGTCGATCTCGGCATCGCTGAAGCCGAACTCGTCCGCAGCCAGCGCATATTCCCGTGCAAGCGACGTGAAGAAGAATGGCGGGTCGTCGGAACTGATGCACACACGCACCCCGGCGTCGCTGAGAGCTTTCAGCGGGTGGCTGGCAAAATCGGGATAGACGTTGAGCGCGATATTCGAACCGGGGCAGACCTCCAGAACCGTTCCCGTCTCGGCCAGCCGGGCGATAAGACCGGCATCTTCGATGGCGCGCACGCCATGCCCGATGCGGGACGGTTTGACGAGGTCGAGCGCATCGGCAACGCTTTCCGGTCCGCAAACCTCGCCGGCATGAATGGTCAGTCCAAGGCCGGCATCGCGGGCGATGTCGAAGGCGCGCGCATAATCGGCGACGCGGCCCATCCGCTCCTCGCCGGCCATGTTGAAGCCCGTTACCAGCGGATGTTGAGCGCGTGCTGCATATTCGGCCGCGGCGATCACCCGTTCCGGGCCGAAGTGACGCTCGCCGGTGACGATGATGCGGGTTTCGATCCCTGTCTTTTCCCTTGCGATGCGGATGCCTTCGGCAATGCCGGCCAGATAGGCGTCGGCGCCAAGCCCTATGCGGTCGCCGTGATCGGGCGAAATGATCAGTTCGCTATAGATCGTATTGGCTTGCGCAAGTTCGGTCAGATAGGCCTCAGTCAGGACGGCATAGTCCTCATCCGTCTTGAACACCTGCGCCACCGCATCGTAACAACGGATGAATTCGGCGAAATCCGACCAGACATATTTGCCGTCCCGCAGAAAACCGCTGGTGTCGATGCCGTATTTCTCCGCCTGTTTAGCGACGAGGCCGGGCGGGGCCGCACCTTCGATGTGGCAGTGAATTTCCGCTTTCAGCAAATGCGATGTCAAATGAAGCTCCTGCCGTGAGAACCGGCCTCGATGCCAAGATGGTGGGCGATGCTTTCGCCGATATCGGCGTAGCTTGAACGGATGCCGACATCGCGCGAGCGAATACCCGGCCCGAATGCCATGATCGGCACCCTTTCCCGTGTATGGTCCGTGCCCCGCCAGGTGGGGTCGCAACCGTGATCGGCGGTCAGAAGAGCGATGTCACCCGGCGCCATCTTGCGATGGATTTCGGGGATTCGCGCATCGAAGGCCTCAAGGGCGGCGGCGTAACCGGCAACGTCGCGGCGATGGCCGTAAAGCATGTCGAAATCGACAAAATTGGTGAAGACGAGATCGCCGTTTTCAGCCTCGTCGATGGCCTGCAATGTCGCATCCATCAGGGCGCTGTTGCCATTTGCCTTAATGACGCGCGTCACACCCTGGTGGGCGTAGATATCGCCGATCTTGCCGATGGCGTGGACTTTTCGGCCGGCCTCCACAAGCCTGTCGAGCAGGGTCGGTTCCGGTGGCAGAACGGAGAAATCGCGGCGGTTGCCGGTGCGTTCGAAGGTCGCGACCGTTTCGCCGGTGAAGGGGCGGGCGATGACGCGACCGATATTCAGCGGATCGAGCAGCTTGCGCACCGTCTCGCAGAGCGAGATGAGCCGCTCCAGACCGAAATGCGTTTCATGCGCGGCGATCTGGAAAACGGAATCGGATGAGGTGTAGCAGATCGGTTTACCCGTCCTGATATGTTCTTCGCCGAGTTCAGCGATGATCTCGGTGCCGGAAGCATGGCGATTGCCGAGAATGCCCGGAATATCGGCTTGCCTGCAGATCGCTTCCACCAGTTCCGGCGAAAAGGCATCGCCTTCCGTCGGGAAATATCCCCAGTCGAAGGTGACAGGCGTACCGGCGATCTCCCAGTGGCCGGAAGGCGTGTCCTTGCCCTTGGAGATTTCGCTGGCGGAACCGTGCAGACCGAAAATGCGCTCCGGCGGTTCCATGCCGGCGGGAATGTCGCCGCTTGCCTGCCGCGCGATCTCCAGCAGGCCGAGCGAACACATGTTCGGCAGTTTCAGCGGACCGGAGCGAAGCCCCGCTTTGTCGGCAGCGCCCGCTGCACAGAATTCCGCGATATGGCCGAGCGTGTTTGCGCCAAGATCGCCATAGCGCTCCGCATCGGGTGCGCCGCCGACGCCGAAGGAATCCAGAACGAGAAGAAATGCTCTTGCCATGTAGAATCCAACTGCCAATTCAAGAAGGATGATTTTACGACATGGCTGTTCGAATTCGAAGCCTTTATGAATTCTTCTTTTCTTTTATGCTTATTTTGTCACGGAAGAGATAGTTCACCGCAACATAGCCCAACCCTACGATTTGAAGAAATGTCTGGACCAGAACTGCGGTAATGAACCACTGAAGATTATCGAAATTCAACCGGTTTGCCCCCACGGCGACCGTAATGGCAATGTTAAATCCAATCAAGATTGATATCCACCACACCATCGCCGTAGACCACCGATGTCTCAAGGCAAAGAATTGCTGCCGCCCCAGTACTTCGACTGCTTTCTCTGCAGCGTCTGCCAATTCTTTCCGCTTCGGCAGGTCTATATCATTCTCTGAGTCTTGCAAGATCGCTTGCAAAGCCCTCGTTCTGGAAACGTGATGTTCATTCTCCAGATTTTGATCGGCCACAGCTTAAATAAACTTCATTTGATTGACGACCACATCGGAGGACACAGCAAAAATTTCGCTCAATTCCGCCGTATCCGCGAATCCTTTATAAGCTCTTAGCATATGCTTGGGTACCAGAAGGCACGCAGCAAAAATATCGGCTTCTACTTCTTCCGCAGGTTTGTCCTCATGGTAATTGCTTCGCGGCATAGCCTGATAGTTTTGAGACCGAACATATTCTTCATGTAGAAGGGCATGCCCTAACTCATGCGCAATAGTGAATGTTTTCCGATTCGCCGGAATATCCTTGTTAACAAAAATCCTCTTGGTCTGGAAATCATACAGACCTGAAATATCCTTAGAGACGTCGGCTTCAAAACCAACGTACAAAACGTTAATGCCCATTGATTCTGCTATATATTCAGGATCGACCGGGGGGCGCGTTATGCCAAATCGATCTAATGTCTTCCGTGCCTCGGCTCTGGCGAGTGGATAGTCAGGCTGACGAGAGACCATGCTTTTCAATCTTCCAAGCAACTTCTTGTCCTCCATACCTTCTAGTTTTCACGTCCGAATCAAAATAGCGCAGTGACCGACGGTCGCTACGCTTTCATCAAGTTAACATAGCGTATAATAATGTGGATTTCCACAACATTGATAAGTTGCAGAATTTTAGAAGTTGCTGCTTTCGCGTTTCCTTGGTGCATTGAGATTACGCAGGACATACCACCCCGCAGCCACCACCATCGCCGCCAGAATATACCACGTAACGGCATAGGAGAGGTGGTTGTTGGGGAAGGTAAGCATGGTTTTCCCGCCGACAGGCAGACCGCCCGGATTGGGTGTCGCATCGGCATCGACATAAAACGGCGCGACATCGGAAAGGCCGAATGCCTGCGAGATTTGCGGAATGTTGCGGGAATACCAGCGGCCATTTGCCGGATCGTTGGTGCGCAGGAAAAGCCCGCCGGTTTCGGGCGCGCGCATCAGTCCGACGATCTCGAGGTTTTCGGCCGGTTCGCCTTCCTGGCGGGAGGATGGGTCGCGCCTGTCGGACGGTACGAAGCCGCGATTGACGATGATGCTGGAGCCATCGTCGCGCTTGAGCGGCGTCATCACCCAGTAACCGGGGCCGAGATCCGTGACCGTATAGACCTGAACCTCCCTGTCATTGAGGAAGGTGCCGGACAGTTTCACACGGCGATATTCGTATTCCGCCGGATCGCCGAGCGCCGGCCATTCTTTGGCGGCAGGGGCGTCGACGGGATCGGCATGGGCGCGGGCTTCGACCCGCTCGATAAGATCGAGCTTCCAGGAAAGGCGCTTGACCTGCCATGTGCCGAGCGCGAGCAGCAGACCCGTCAGAACAACGGTCAGGAACAGGACGACGATGGCCGCAGGGCGGATGCGCCGGTTATGGAGTGTGGTTTCGCTCATGTCACGGTCCTTGCGAAGCGCGCCCGGCAGAAACCGGTCTGCTTTGGCGGGTTTCCTAGAGCATTTCCAGGAAAAGTGGAACCCGGTTTTCCGTCCGGAAATGCACCAAAACAAAGAGTTAGAGTGTTTTCGCGATTCGAAGAAAAGCGAAAAAACTCTAGCACCCGCATGCGCTTCTTCCAGCAAATAACCCCATAAATCGCACCACGATTCATGGGGTTATGTGTTGGCGCGAAGGCGGCCCGCCGGAAGCCCGGCAGGCCGTAGGTCTCTGCTGCTCAGGGCAGGTTTTTCACATCCTCGATGTGCAGCGGCATCATGTTCTTGTTCATGTTGTACATGACCCAGAGCGAGCCGGAGAGCGTGATCAGGAGCACCACGACGGTGAAGATCAGCGCCATGAAGGTCCAGCCGCCCTCGGACTTGGTGTCCATGTGCAGGAAGTAGATCATGTGCACGAAGATCTGGATGACGCCGAGACCCATGATGGCGATGACCAGTAGCGTCTTGTTTTCCAGAACGTCGCCCATGACCAGCCAGAAGGGGATCGCCGTCAGGATAACCGACAGGATGAAGCCGATCATGTAGCTCTTGAAGGTGCCATGGCTCGCGCCATCATGGTGATGATGGTCGTCGCCATGCGCGTCGTGGTGTGCGTGTGCTTCGGAACTCATCAAAGAACTCCCATGAGATAAACGAAGGAGAAGACGCCGATCCAAATGACGTCAAGGAAGTGCCAGAACATCGACAGGCACATCAGGCGACGCTTGTTGGCGGCGATCAGGCCGTGCTTGGCGACCTGGAACATCAACGTGACGAGCCAGATGATGCCGAAGGTGACGTGCAGACCGTGCGTACCGACCAGCGCGAAGAAGGCCGACAGGAACGCCGAACGCTGCGGACCCGCGCCTTCCGCGATCAGGTGATGGAACTCGTAGAGTTCGACGGCGAGGAAGGCGAGGCCGAAGAGGCCGGTCACACCCAGCCAGACCAGCGTGGCCTTTACCTTCTGCTTTTCCATTTCCAGCATGGCGAAGCCATAGGTGATGGAGGAGAAAAGCAGGAAGCCGGTATTGATCGCCACCAGCTTCAGGTCGAACAGGTCCGCACCCGAAGGGCCGGCCGCATAGTTGCGGCCGACAACGGCATAGGTGGCAAACAGGGTCGCGAAGATGAGGCAGTCGCTCATCAGGTAGAGCCAGAAGCCCAGCGAGGTGCCGTTCTCCGGGTGGTGGTCTTCCTTCAGGTAGAAGACCGGTTCAGCGCCGTCGACGCTTTGTGCAGGTGTATGAGCCATATTCGTCACGCCTGTTCCGCGAGCAGCTTCGTACGTTCCGCCTCGACCGTCGAAACGTCGGAAGCCGGAATGTAATAATCGCGATTGTAGTTGAAGGTATGGGCGATGGAGACCGCGATGATGGCGAGCATCGACAGAGCCGCAAGCCACCAGATGTGCCATACCAGGGCGAAGCCGAGAACCACGCTGATGGCGCTGATGATCACGCCGGCGCCGGTGTTCTTCGGCATATGGATCGGAATGAAGCCTTCCTTGGGACGGTTGTAACCGCGCTTCTTCATATCCGCCCAGGCGTCGACATCATGGATGACGGGCGTGAAGGCGAAGTTGTAGGCGGGCGGCGGCGAAGACGTCGACCATTCCAGCGTACGGCCGTTATAGGGGTCGCCGGTCACGTCACGCAGCTGGTCGCGCTTCAGGAAGCTGACAATGAGCTGGATGACGAAGGAGGCGATGCCGAGCGCGATCAGGAAGGCGCCGAAGGCGGCGATCAGGAACCAGATCTGCAGGGAATTGTCCTCGAACTGGCTGATACGGCGGGTAATGCCCATCAGGCCGAGAATATAAAGCGGCATGAAGGCGAAATAAAAGCCGATGAACCAGAACCAGAACGACAGCTTGCCCCAGAACGGATCGAGACGGTAACCGAATGCCTTCGGGAACCAGTAGACGATACCCGCAAGCACACCGAACACGACGCCACCGATGATGGTGTTGTGGAAGTGGGCGATGAGGAACAGCGAGTTGTGCAGCACGAAATCCGCCGGCGGAACGGCGAGAAGAACGCCGGTCATGCCGCCGATGACGAAGGTGATCATGAAACCGATCGTCCACAGCATCGGAACGTCGAAATTGATGCGGCCCTTATACATGGTGAAGAGCCAGTTGAAGATTTTCGCGCCCGTCGGGATCGAGATGATCATCGTGGTGATGCCGAAGAAGGCATTCACGCTTGCACCGGAACCCATGGTGAAGAAGTGGTGCAGCCACACGATGTAGGCAAGGATGGTGATGACGCCGGTGGCGTAGACCATCGAGGCATAACCGAAGAGGCGCTTGCGGGAGAACGTTGCAACGATTTCCGAGAAGACGCCGAATGCCGGCAGCACCAGAATGTAAACTTCGGGGTGGCCCCAGATCCAGATGAGGTTGACATACATCATCGGGTTGCCGCCGAGATCGTTGGTGAAGAAATTGGTGCCAACGTAACGGTCGAGGGTGAGAAGCGCGAGCGTGCCGGTCAGGATCGGGAAAGAGGCCACGATCAGGATGTTCGAACACAGCGATGTCCAGACGAAGATCGGCAGGCGCATCATGGTCATGCCAGGCGCGCGCATCTTGATGATCGTCACGATCAGGTTGATGCCCGATAGCGTCGTTCCCACACCGGCGATCTGCAGACCCCAGATATAATAATCGACCCCGACCCCCGGGCTTCCATCGATGCCGGAAAGCGGCGGATAGGCGAGCCAGCCGGTCTGCGCATATTCACCGATGAACAGCGAGATCATGGTGATGACGGCGCCGGCCGTGGTCATCCAGAAGGAGAAATTGTTGAGGAAGGGGAACGAAACGTCGCGGGCGCCGATCTGCAGCGGCACGACGAAGTTCATCAGACCCGTGATCATCGGCATGGCCATGAAGAAGATCATGATGACGCCGTGGGCCGTGAAGATCTGGTCGTAATGGTGCGGCGGAAGATAGCCCTCCGATCCGCCCGACGCGATCGCCTGCTGGACGCGCATCATGATGGCATCGGCGAAACCGCGCAAAAGCATGACCAGAGCCAGGATGATGTACATGATACCGATCTTCTTGTGATCGATGCTCGTGAACCATTCATTCCAGAGATAGCCCCAGAGGCGGAAATAGGTGAGGGCGCCGACGACGGCGATACCGCCCAGAGCCACCGCCGCGAAGGTCGCGACAAGGATTGGCTCGTGAAGCGGGATGGACTCCCATGTCAGCTTCCCGAACAGGAACGACGTTTGATCGGAATTGACGATCATTTTTAGCCTCTTGCGATTCTAAGACATAAGATCGGCGCAGCCATTGGCCGCGCCGCATAATGCCGGGACGTATCCGTCAGCCAGCGACTTGTTTCGTTTCCGGCAGCGCCGCAGGCTCGAAAGTCTGTCCTTCGAGCGCAGCCGGAGTGGATTGGGGACCGCTGGCGACGCCAAAGGGCGCAAGCGGCGTGCAGACGACGGAATTCAGCGCCTTGGCGATATCGATGCCTTCCTTGCCGCCGCCGCCATTGGCGTCGATATGCATCATGTCACGCATGCAGAGCTTGTTGGGCTCGACGCAGCGGTTGAGGATGGCGCTGTAGAGTTCGGGATCGACCGAGGCGAAATATTGTACCGGTTCGCGCTCGGAGGGCTTGGCGAATTCCAGATATTCCTGGCGGCCAAAACCCTTGCCGCCTTCCTTCGCCTTCGCCACCCACTGGTCGAAGCCCTGCTGGCTGAGGCCATGGAACTTGAAGCGCATGTGGGAGAAGCCGGGGCCGGAGAAGTTGGCCGAGAAGCCGTCATAAACGCCTTCCTTGTTGATGACCGCGTGCAGCTTGGTCTGCATGCCGCCCATGGCGTAAATCTGGCCGGCGAGCGCGGGAACGAAGAAGGAATTCATCGCCGTTGTGCCGGTGATCTTGAAATTGATCGGCACATCGACCGGAGCGGCGAATTCATTGACGCTGCCAATGCCGAGTTCGGGATAGAAGAACAGCCACTTCCAGTCCATGGCGACGACTTCCACCGTGAGCGGCTTGATATCGGCGGTCACCTGGCGGCTCTCGTCGATACGCTCCAGCGGGCGATAGGGGTCGAGACGGTGGGTGGAAATCCAGGTCACCGTGCCGAGCATCAGGATGATGGCGACCGGAGCCGACCAGATCACCATTTCAAGGCGCGTGGAGTGGTGCCACTCGGGATCGTAATCCTCCGCTTTGGCCGATTCACGATATTTCCATGCGAAGAAAAGCGTGAGGACGATGACCGGAACGATGATCAGCAGCATCAGAACCGTGGACGTGATGATGAGATCGCGCTGCTGGATGGCGACGTCGCCCGAGGGATTCATGACCACGAGGTTACAGCCGCTGAGCAGCAGCAGTACCGGAATAGCCAGAAGGGCGGATGGGATTTTTTTGATCATGCGCACGTTCTCTGAACTTGTACAGTTTGGATTATGCCGCGATTAATTGCCGAACATCATTTTTCAAATGAGGTATATTGTCGCGGTGCAGCGAAACCTTCGCGATGCACCATGTGCCGGGCAGAGCTGCCTTGAAGGCGGAGCGCGTGCATTATCGCATGGTCGACCGACTGGGCAACCCTTTATTGTCAAACTTCAATTGACGTTACGTAGGGTGCGTGTGACAATCCGCCGCATCGTAACGCAACGGAAGAGGAGCCGGCGCGTTACAGGAATGGTTCGTCCATGACGCAGGAGGGATATTATGAGTTATACGAATGCTGCTCCATCCTTTGGGCAGGCACCGGAGGCGAACGGAAATGGGGCCGGTCCCGTCAAGGTCGATCCGGATCGTATCACGATTGCGGTCATTCTTGCGAGAATGACGGAATTCTTTGACTTTTTCATCTATGCCATCGCCTCCGCGCTCGTTTTCCCCCACGTCTTCTTTTCTTTCGTCGATCCGCTGACGGCGACGCTTTATTCCTTCGCGGTTTTCTCACTGGCCTTTATCGCAAGGCCGATCGGCTCGCTGATCTTCCTCCAGATCGACCGCAAATTCGGGCGCGCCGTGAAGCTAATGGCCGCCCTCTTCACGCTCTGTGGTTCCACCATGGCGATCAGCTTTCTTCCGTCCTATGCGGAAGCGGGCATGCTTGCCCCCTGTCTTCTGGCGGTATTCCGCATCGGCCAGGGCCTTGGGCTCGGCGGCGCATGGGACGGTCTGGTTTCGCTGCTCGCCATGAATGCACCGCAGAAACAGCGCGGCTGGTACGCCATGATGCCGCAGATCGGTGCGGCCATGGGCTTCGGTCTCGCCAGCGCCTTTTTCATTGTCTTCGTGACGCAGCTTTCCAATGCGGAATTCCTCGCCTGGGGCTGGCGTTTCCCGTTCTTCGTGGCGCTGGCGCTGAATGTTCTCGCGCTCTTCGCCCGCCTGCGCATGATCGTGACGCCGGAATTCCAGGCCATGCTCGAACAGCACGAGCTGGAACCGCGTCCCATGTTCAAGATGCTGCGCTCGCAGTTTCCGGTGGTCGTCACCGGCGCTTTCGTGCCGCTTGCGAGCTTCGCTCTCTTCCATCTCGTCACGGTCTTTCCGCTGAGCTGGGTGTCCCTCAACACCAGCCAGCGCGTGTCGGACTTCCTGTTCGTGCAATTCGTGAGCGCCATCATCGCTGGCGGCATGATCGTGGTTTCAGGCATTTTGGCCGACAGGATCGGCCGGCGGAAGCTTCTGGCTGCCGCTGCGGTGTTGATCGGCCTCTTCAGCCTCGTAGCGCCGGTTCTCCTGAGTTCGGGCGATATCGGCCGCTATCTGTTCGTGCTGATCGGCTTCTCGCTGCTGGGTCTATCCTTCGGTCAGGCCGGCGGTGCGCTCGCCTCCCGCTTCAGCCGCGAATACCGCTATACCGGCGCATCGCTTACCTCGGATATTTCCTGGCTGATCGGTGCTGGCTTCGCGCCGCTCGTCGCGCTCGGATTTTCGTCCAAATTCGGCCTTTTCGCGGTCGGTATTTACCTGATGTCGGGTGCGCTCTGCACGCTGATTGCCCTCTGGTTCAGCCGGACGCTGGACATGCCTTCGGAGTGATCCGGGCAATTTAAAAATCCCTGCAGCCATCGCGCCGCGGAATCCTATCGGATTTCGCGGCGTTTTTGTTTTTTTATTGCGCCGGGTCGATTTTAATCTTGACTCGGTAGATCATGAAATATTATGTAAGTAATACTGACGTAATTCAGTGTCTCTCACCGCCGGAAAGCCGGCCTTCAGGGAACGCGATGCGAACGACGACGATCATTATTTGCGAAAAAGCGGCCATCGCCGCCAAGCCGTTCGACGGCCGCAAAACGACCGTTCGCACCATTAAACGCCGATAAGCAGAATGAAGAGGAGCAGCCAGGTCGCCTGCGGCTCCGCCCGCAGAGTGCCGGCTGACGCGCCGGGTTTCGGGAAAGAGGGCGATGCCGCGCGAAATGCGCAACGAGAGGAGAGTGCCTTGAGTGTGACGGAGCAAAAATTCGGCCTTTACGATGCGGCATTTGAAAAAAGCAGCTGTGGCGTCGGTTTCATCACCCGCAAGGACGGCGTGCAGACGCATGATGTGCTGAAGCGCGGCCACGAGGCTCTCTGTGCCGTGCCGCATCGCGGCGGCATGTCGGCGGAAGGTGTCGGCGATGGTGCCGGCGTGTCGCTGGATTTGTCGCTCTCCTTCTTTCAGGAATTGACCGGTGAGGACGGCTTGCAGGCCGGTCGGTTCGGCGTCGGCAATTTTTTCCTGCCGCAAAATCCGGCTTTCCACGGCGAGGCGGTCGGTATCATCGCAAACGCTCTCAAAGAGCAGGGCTTTGCAATCCTGCTCGTGCGCGATGTGCCGGTGAATGACGCGGCCATCCGTCCCGCCGCCATCCCTTACCAGTTGCCGATCCGCCAATGGGTCTTTTCGGCTCCGGCCGAATGCGCAACCCTCGCCGAATTTGACTGGCGCATCCACAAGGCGCTGCTCGCCATCGAGGCGCTGGCCTATACGGTGCCGGAACTCGCCGGCTTTTATCCGCTGTCGCTCAGCGCCCGCACGCAGGTTCTGAAAGGGCGTTTAAACTCCCATGAGGTCATGCCCTATTTCTGCGACCTCACCGATCCGCGCCATGAAGTGCATACGATGTATTTCCACACGCGGTTCTCCACCAATACCGATCCGCACCCTTCCATGGCGCAGCCCTTCCGCCTGATGGCGCATAATGGCGAGCTCAATACCGACAAGAAAAACCGGCTGTCGGAAGCGGCCGTAGCGCTGGCGAAGAATGCCAGCATCATCCGCCCGAAAGGCCAGTCCGATAGCTGCCGTCTGGACCAGACCCTGCAGGCGCGGGTGATGGAAGACGGTCTCGACCTCGTCACCGCCGTGGTCTCGATGATGCCGCCCGCCTGGGAAAACGACGATACCCTGTCATCCGACGTCAAGGCGATGCTGGAATATTTCTCGCTCTATGAAGAGAAGAATGACGGCCCGGCCGCGCTGATTTTCGGCGACGGCACCATCATCGGCGCGCGGCTCGATCGTCTCGGCCTGCGCCCGCTGCGCACCGTCGAGACGGAAGACTATCTCTGCGTCATGTCGGAGGCGGGGCAGATTGCCTTTCCGGCTGAAAGCGTCATCCGTCGCGGCCGTATCGAGGCGGGCGGCATGCTCTATTACGACCATGCGGAACGCCGCACCTTTTCCACCGTCGAGGCGCTGGAGCTTCTTGCCTCGCGCCGCGATTATTCATCCCTGCTGCGTGAAGCCCGTGTCATGCTGGAGGATCTGCCGGAAGTGCCGGCGGAAAAGCAGGGCTCGCCGCTGCGTTACAATGGTGATCTGGAACGACACCAGCGTTACGTCGCCTATTCGCATAATCAGGAAAGCTTCAAATTCCTGATGGACCCCATGCTGGCCTCCGGCGCAGAAAAGATTTCGGCGATGGGATACGGCAATGCCATCAACGCGCTTTCCGATCAGGAAGGCGGGGTCGCGAAATATTTCTCACAGCGCTTCGCGCAGGTCACCAATCCGCCGCTCGACAGTATTCGTGAGGCCGATGGCATGACGTTGCGTGTGGCCCTCGGTGCGAAGCCGAACAGCGGCGCGAAGAAGGCTCGCCAGATCGTCGTGCGCTCTCCGATCCTGACCCATCTCGATATGTTGCGCATCCGCGAGCAGTCGGAGACGCCCCTTCGCCGTTTCGAAATGCTCTATTCGCCGGTCTTCGATGTTGCTGAAGCCAACGAAGCCGCGCTGCGGCAGGCAATCGATGGTCTCTGCGATGAAGTTGTGGCTTTTGCGGCTGAGGAAGGCGGCATCGCCATCATCACCGACCGGCACGTTTCGGCAAACCGTGCGGCCTTGCCGATGATCATGGTCGTCTCCGCCATCAATCAGCGGCTGATCGAGGAAGGTTTGCGGCTGCGCGTGTCGCTGATCGTTGAAAGCGGGCAATTCTCCTCTTCGCATCACATAGCAGCAAGCCTCGGCTTCGGCGCTTCGGCCGCCTATCCGCTCGGCGTGCAGTTTCGCGCCGAGGAGAAATTCGGTGCCGATGCCGACAAGGCCTTCAAGCGTTTTGCCAAGGCGGCTGAAAAGTCGCTGATGAAGACGATGGGCAAGGTGGGCCTGTGTACGGCGGAAAGCTACATCGGCGGCGAGTTCTTCGAACCGAATTTCCTCGATACAGACGATGCGGTGCTGAAGCGCTATTTCCCCGACGTGAAGACCCCGGTCGGCGGCGTCAACTTCGCCGTCATCGCGCAGGCCGTGGCGGACTGGCACCGCAAGGCGCTGTCTGTGAAGGGCGAAAACGACATTCCGCTGCTCGGTCTCTTCAAGGAGCGTGCGGAAGGCGCCGGCCATTCCTATGGCACGACGGCGGTACGCGGTTTCGTGGATATGACGGAGGAAAAGATCGGTTTCGACAAGGGAACCGAAAACGAGGAGGTGCTACGCCTGCTGCCGCTTAACCGGCTGGAGGATGCCTTCGGTCTCAACGATGCGGCCTATTATCACAACAGCTTCGACCGGCTGACGCCTGACGCAATCGACAAATTCGAGGTAACGCCCGGTTACCGCGCCTTTGCACGCATGATGGCGGAAGAAAGGGCGCGCCGTCCCGCCGCCCTGCGCGATGTTCTGGAATTGCCGGCCGACGTGACATTCGCCCGTTCCGCAGAAGAATTCCGCCGGGAAATGGGCCGTTTTTCCCGGCAGGGTAATAATAACTTCATGGTGCGCGGGTTGCTCTGCGAAGAGGCGGGTGAAGGCGCCTTCCGGCTGCAGTTGACCGGCCCGCACGGTCATGAGCTTGCCCGGCTTGCCGCACTCGGCCAATCACTGCTCGACCGTTTTGGTGACGACATCGCCGGCCATTGGCTGGAAGGTGGCGCGCTCATGGTTCAGGCGAAGGGCGAAGCCTCCGCCTATCTCTCGCTTATCCGCACCGCACCGGAAAGCATTCCGCTCGATGCCGTTCAGAAGGCGAGCGAGATCACCAAGACCCTGGCATCGGGTGCCATGAGCCATGGCGCACTGGTTGCCGCTGCCCATGAGGCGGTGGCGCATGGCACCAACATGGTCGGCGGCATGTCGAATTCGGGTGAAGGCGGCGAGCATATTTCCCGTTATGGCACCATCCGCGCCTCGCGCATCAAGCAGTTCGCCTCCGGCCGCTTCGGCGTCTGGGCCGGTTATCTTGCCGATCCGATGCTGGAGGAAATCGAGATCAAGATCGGCCAGGGTGCAAAGCCGGGAGAGGGCGGGCAGTTGCCGTCTCCCAAGGTGACGGTGGAAATCGCCGCCGCACGCGGCGGCACGCCGGGCGTCGAGCTTGTCTCGCCGCCGCCGCATCACGATACCTATTCCATTGAGGATCTGGCCCAGCTCATCCATGACGCCAAGGCGGCGCGCGTGCGCGTCATCGTCAAGCTGGTCTCGTCGGAAGGCATCGGCACGATTGCGGTCGGCGTCGCCAAGGCGGGGGCGGATGTCATCAATGTTGCCGGCAATACCGGCGGCACAGGGGCGGCGGCCGTCACCAGCCTCAAATATACCGGCCGCGCGGCGGAAATCGGTATCGCAGAAGTGCATCAGGCGCTCTGCGCCACCGGCCTGCGCGCCAAGGTGCTGCTGCGCTGCTCCGGCGCGCACCAGACGGCGAGCGACGTGGTGAAATCCGCGCTGCTCGGCGGCGACAGTTTCGAATTCGGCACGACGGCGCTCATGATGCTGAAATGCGTCATGGCGAAGAACTGCAACATCAAGTGCCCTGCCGGGCTAACCACCAATCAGGAAGCCTTTAACGGCGATCCCCGCGCGCTGGCGCAATATCTCATGAACATCGCCCATGAAACGCGCGAGATTCTAGCCGCACTCGGGCTGCGCTCGCTGCGGGAAGCACGCGGCCGTTCCGATCTTCTTCACCTCCTCGATCATCCGGCAAGCGTCGGCCAGCTTGACCTCCGGGCAATGCTTGCCGTGGTCGAAGAGGTGAAGATCGATAGCCCCGTCTATATGGAAAAGGATTTTGCGCTGGACGACGCCTTCATTGAACTCGTGCGCTCTGCTTTGATCGACAGCAAGCGGGAAAACATCGAGCTTGGCGGCAATCGTTTCCTCAACAATTGCAACAAGAGCGTCGGCGGCCAGCTCGCCGTCGATATCGAACGCATGCTGAACCATGAACTTTCCGATGAAGAGGCGGATGCGCTGCCGGCCGTGAAGCGGGACAGCCGTGGTCGCCGATTCCTGGAGGCGGGTTCGGTGCGCATCGATACGTCAGGTTCCGCCGGGCAGTCTTTCGGCGCTTTCTGCAATGACGGTATGGTCATGATCCATACCGGCACCTGCAATGACGGTGTCGGCAAAAGCGCCTGCGGCGGCACCATCGTCGTGCGCTCGCCCGGTGGCGGCTCGGAAGAGGCGGGCGGCAATGTGCTGGTCGGCAATTTCGCGCTGTTCGGCGCCACCGGCGGCCGCACCTTCGTGGAAGGGCAGGCGGGTGACCGTTTCGCGGTGCGTAACTCCGGCGCCACCGCCGTGGTCGAAGGCGTGGGGGATTTCGCCTGCGAATATATGACCAACGGCGCGGTGCTGAACCTTGGCAGCTTCGGCAAGGGTTTCGGCAACGGCATGAGCGGCGGCTTCGTCTACCAGTATGATCCATACGGCGATCTGCCGAAGAAAGTCAGCCATGATTCCATCCTGCTCGGTTCAGTCACCGGTGAGGATGAACAGGCCGCAATTCATAATCAGGCCGTCCACCAGCTTCTGACCTGGCATGTCGCAGAGACCGGCTCGGCCAAGGCGGCATGGCTTCTGGAAAACTGGGAAAGCGAACAGCATAATTTCGTCTATGGCATGCCACGCGCCCTGCTGCTTTATCAGGATAGCGATGAGATTCTGAAGGCGAAGCCCCGCAAGGAGCTTCTGGAGGAACTGGCATCCGCGCTTGCCGCTCATCAATTGCGCAAGTTCAAGCTCGCTTATCGTGACCGCAAGGCCGTCCTGAACGGAACGGTGCCGGGTTATGGCGAGACGGATACGGAGGAAATGTATGCGCTGCTCAACAATTACACCGTGTTGAGCATGGCGCAGGCCATCGCCATGCAGCGGGTGCCGATGGCGTCAGGTCCTTCCGACCCGGCCATTGAAAAAGCCGTGCGCAATCTCATCCTCACGGAAGACTATGCGCTGATGCAGCGGCTGCTGAAATATGCCCGCGAGGCGCTTTCAGACCATGGCGATGAACAGCTTGCGGTGATGATCGCCGCCAAGCGTCTCGACGATTACAAGCAGGCGCTGGCGCGCAGGAACATCTGGTCGGTGGACAGCCCCGGCACCTATGGCTGGATCATCCAGCAGAACCGGAAAAACATCGAGAAGATCGGCCGCCTGCCGGGCTTTGAGGAGCTTTTCGCGGCCCGCGCCATTCCCGACCTCGCCACCGCATCCAGCCACAGGGCAGCATGATGAAGATACCTTATATTCCCGAAGACGCGCCCTTCAACGGTGATCAGCGCGCATGGCTTTCCGGTTTTCTGGCAGGGCTCCATTCCCGTGCCGCCATCGGCCTGGAGACATCGGTTGCCGCCGCTGCTCCCAGGGCGGCGGCCAGTGTGCTGAACATTCTCTTCGGCACCCAGACCGGCAATGCCGAGGCGCTGGCGATGGATATCGCCGCCGCCGCCCGTGCGCAGGGCATGCAGCCGGTGGTGACGGCACTGGACGATGTCTCGATGGATGGTCTCGGTGCCATGAAACGGGTCATCGTTGTCACCTCGACCTATGGCGAAGGTGAAATGCCTGATAATGCCCAGCTTTTCTGGGAAGCACTCGCCGCGGGCAGCGCGCCGCGTCTGGACGAGATGAATTTTGCCGTGCTCGCGCTCGGCGATACCGGTTATGATGGTTTCTGCCAGGCGGGCAAGCTTATCGATACGCGGTTCGAACAACTCGGCGGCAAGCGCATGAAGACGCGTATCGATTGCGATATCGACTTCGAGGACGCCGCCGCCGCATGGATCGGCGAGACCCTGCCGCTCGCGCTTGCTGTCGATGGCGGCAGCGCGGCATCTGTCACCATGTCCGACATCGCGGAGCCGCCCGTGCGGGCAAAGCAGGGCTGGAGCCGCAAAAATCCCTATTCGGCTGAGGTAAGCGTCAATCGTCGCCTTTCCGGTCCCGGCTCGTCCAAGGAAATTCGTCACTATGAATTCGATCTCGGCGAAAGTAGCCTGGACTATGAGGCGGGTGACGCTCTTGGCGTCGTGCCCCTGAACGATCCGAAACTGGTCGGCGCGCTGCTGGAACACTTCGGAGCGGCTGCGGACAGCCAAATCGTCGGGCTGGACCGGCCGGTCGGCGATGTGCTTCACAACATGTTCGAGATATCGACGCCTTCGCGCGAACTCGTCGCCGAAATTGGCAAGCGGGCGGGGCATGACGAACTCAGCCACATTCTCGCAAACGGAGACAGGGAGCAGCTGGCCGCCTTTCTCTGGAGCAAGGATATTCTCGACCTCATCAATCTCGGCGGAAAGCCGCTATTCGATATTGCTGAATTCGTGACATTCCTGAAGCCGCTGCAACATCGCGCCTATTCCATTTCCTCCAGCCCGCTGGTCGCGAAAAACAGCGTGCATCTGACCATCGCCAGCGTGCGTTATCGCGCCGAGGGCCGTGAGCGTGGCGGCGTATGCTCCACCTATCTCGCCGACCGGGTGGAGGCGGGCTCGAACGCCGGAATTTTCGTCTCGCCGAACAAGGCGTTTCGTGTGCCGCAGGACAATGATGCGCCTGTTATCATGGTGGGACCGGGCACTGGCATCGCGCCCTTCCGGGCATTTTTGCAGGAACGGCAAGCCCGAGGCGCAAAGGGCAAAAACTGGCTGTTTTTCGGCGACCAGCACCGGCAGTCGGATTTCATCTATGAAAACGAGCTTGGCGACATGAGCCGCGACGGCGTGTTGACCCGCCTCGACCTCGCTTTCTCGCGGGATCAGGCGGAGAAAATCTATGTCCAGACCCGCATGCGGCAGAACGGCAAGGCGCTCTATCAATGGCTTGAAGAGGGCGGTTATTTCTACGTCTGCGGCGACGCGACCCGCATGGCGAAGGATGTCGATGATGCCCTGCACGATATCGTCAGCGATGAGGCCGGCATCTCCGCCGAGGCGGCGAGCGAGTACGTGAACCGGCTGAAGCGCGAAAAACGTTATCTGCGCGACGTCTACTAACTATTGCCATGACGAGATCGTCCTGACGCACCGACTTGCTCAGCAATTGGTGCAGGCGGTCTCGGCGTCGCGTTGCTTGAAGAAATACTCCCGGCCGATCGTGATCGACTTCACCCCGGACGAGGCAATGTCGGGCATGAACATCAGCAATTCATGCGGGATGGAAAGCTCGACGTGGATGAGAAAGCTGTTTTCCACGAGCAGGCGCGTCGGAACGGCGACCGGTGCCCCCACCGCATAAGGTCTGAGATTCTTCTCATCCCAGGACCAGGTGATTTTCGCCTGTTTTTGCGCATCGATCTTGATGCCGCTGATCTTCAGCTGCAGACCCTTGGTGCTGTAGGGCGCAAACACGGCGGCTGCGACATCCTGCATGCCGGCGAGATAGGTTTTATCGACGGAACCTGTTTTCGATATCAGATCATTGATGGAGGCTGCGGCGGTGCTTGCCCGCTTGTAGGTGTTGTACCCGATCGTCAATTCGAAAGAGGTCAGATAAAGCGCAAGCAATATCGGAAAGAGGATCGCGAACTCCACCGCGCCCACGCCACGGCGATCTTTGGCAAAGCGTGAAACGAGCGCCATCAGGCGTCGTTTGCCGTTTGCCGCAACGGACACCAGCCCTGCCATCATGAGCCCCCGCCTGTGATGTATTTCTCGTTCATGAACGCATTTGTCGCGACGATGAGGAAATGTGAGGGCATCGATCCATCGGCCGGACGTATTTTGGTCAGGTATGGCCGGATGATATCGGCAACCACACGCCAGCGATAATAGACACGCAACATGTTGATGGTTTCCGGCCCGCCCGGTTTGAAGCCGAATTGAGCCGTATCGAGATCGTAATATTCGCCATAGGCCTTCAGCGGAATCGTGGTCGGAATATCCTTGAAGGCGGTAAAGGAACGAAGGTCGATATAGAGCTTCTGTTCTTTTTGGATTTCATCCGCTGAGCAGGTGATCATCACCGAAACTTCATTGCAGAAGCTCTTGCGGAAATCCTCTTTCGAAATCGAACTGCTGATCTGGCCGGTGCGCAGCCGACGCGCCATGTTCTCGGTGGCATTGGCGACGACCTGTTCCGCCATCAGGGCGATGAAGGTCTCGATGATCGCAAAGACGACGAGGAAATAGGGGATCGCGAGTATCGCGAATTCTATGGCTGCTGTCCCGTCGCGCGAGACTCCGAATTTTTCCAGCAATGGCTTCAGTCTGGCCAGTCGCATGAGGTGGTGTCTATCTCTAAGAATATGCGGCAAGCGCAACCGTTGAATTTGTTGCGGACCATAACCACCCCGATGTTTAGATTCTATTACTTCGATAAATTATACTTTAGTGATTTCCGAATTTGGTACGTGCCAAAATAAAAAAGCCCGGCTCAGGGCCGGGCTTTCTTGAAAGCGGATGAGGCGGAGGCTTAATCAGCATCGGCCCTGGCGAGGACCTCCAGTGTGGGCGTGGAGGTGATGTTATAACCGCAGTCCACATAATGGCATTCGCCGGTCACGCCGCGCGACAGATTGGACAGCAGGTAAAGCGCGGATCCGCCGATATCGTCGATGTCCGCGGTCCGCCGAAGCGGTGCGTTTTTCTGGTTCCATGCGTAGATCGCCCGCGCATCCGAGATGCCGGCGCCCGCCAGCGTGCGGACCGGACCGGCCGAGATGGCGTTGACGCGAATATCGCGCGGGCCGTAATCGGCGGCGAGATAGCGTACGGACGCCTCGAGGGCCGCCTTGGCGACGCCCATGACGTTGTAGTTCGGAATGACGCGCTGCGAACCATTATAGGTCAGCGTCAGCATGGAGCCGCCATTGGTCATCAGCTCTGCGGCGCGCTTGGCGATTTCCGTGAAGGAGAAACAGGAAATGACCATGGTGCGGCTGAAATTCTCGCGCGTCGTATCCGCGTAGAGGCCCTTCAGCTCGTTCTTGTCGGAAAAGCCGATGGCGTGGACTATGAAATCCAGCGAGCCCCATTTTTCGCGGATCGTCGCGAACAGGGCGTCGACCGAGGCGATATCCTCGACATCGCATGGTACGATGAAATCGGATCCGAGTTCGGCGGCGAGCGGTTTCACACGCTTGCCGAGCGCTTCACCCTGATAGGTGAAGGCCAGTTCCGCGCCCTGTGCCGCAAGCGCCTTGGAGATACCCCAGGCGATGGAATGATTGTTTGCGACGCCCATGATGAGGCCGCGTTTACCCTGCATGATGCCGTTCATGGGCAATTATCCGTTATGACGCTGGAAGACGAGCGTGGCGTTGGTGCCGCCGAAGCCGAAGGAGTTGGAAAGGATGGTGTCGATCCTGGCGTTGTCGATACGGCTGCGAACGATCGGAACGCCCGCAAATTCGGGATCGAGCTCGGAAATATGCGCGCTTTCGCCGATGAACCGTTCCTGCATCATCAACAGGCCGTAGATCGATTCCTGCACGCCGGCCGCACCCAGAGAATGGCCGGTGAGCGACTTGGTCGACTGGATATGCGGGATCTTGTCGCCGAAGACTTCCCGGATCGCGCCGATTTCCTTGCTGTCGCCAACCGGCGTCGAGGTGCCGTGCGTATTGATGTAGTCGATATCGCCCTTCACGGTGGAAAGCGCCTGCCGCATGCAGCGGATCGCGCCTTCGCCCGATGGAGCCACCATGTCGTAACCGTCCGAGGTCGCGCCGTAACCGACGATCTCGGCGTAAATCTTCGCGCCGCGCGCCTTGGCATGTTCCAGCTCTTCGAGAACCAGCACGCCCGCACCGCCGGCAATCACGAAACCGTCGCGGTTGACGTCATAGGCGCGCGAGGCGACGCTCGGCGTCTCGTTATATTTGGACGACATGGCGCCCATGGCGTCGAAGAGGTTGGACATGGACCAGTCGAGATCCTCATGGCCGCCCGCGAACATCACGTCCTGCTTGCCCCATTGGATCATTTCGGCGGCGTTGCCGATACAATGCGCCGAGGTGGAGCAGGCCGACGAGATGGAGTAGTTGACGCCATGGATCTTGAACCAGGTGGCAAGCGTCGCGGAGGCGGTGGAGGACATGGCCTTCGGCACGGCAAAGGGGCCGATGCGCTTCGGGCTGTTGTTCTTCAGCGTAATATCGGCTGCCTCGACGATGGTGCGGGTGGAAGGACCGCCCGAACCCATGATGATGCCGGTGCGCTCATTGCCGCTGATGTCGCTCTCTTCGAGACCGGAATCGGCGATTGCCTGTTTCATGGCGACATGGTTCCACGCGCCGCCCTGCGACAGGAAGCGCATGGCGCGGCGGTCGACCAGATCGGTCGGGTCCAGAGACGGTTTGCCCCAGACCTGGCATTTGAAACCGTGTTCGGCAAAATCCGGCGAAAATGAAATGCCGGATTTGGCATTGCGCAGCGATGCGGTGACTTCAGCGGCATCACCGCCGATGGAAGAAACAATACCGAGGCCGGTGACAACAACTCGTCTCATGAAAGGGACCTTTTCTTAAGATTTCGGCTGGACGACCGAAGTCGCCCGGCGTTTGTCAGGACTATTCCGTCTGCCTCAGGCAGCCTTTTCCTTCGACAGGCCTACGCGCAGGTCCGTCGCCTGATAAATGGTTTCGCCGTCCGCTTTCAGCCAGCCGTCGGCGGTTCCGAGCACCAGACGGCCGCGCATCACGCGCTTGAAATCAATACCATATTGAAGGAGCTTCGTGTGAGGGCGAACCATGCCCTTGAACTTCACTTCGCCGGTGGAAAGCGCCATGCCGCGACCTTCTTCGCCCAGCCAGCCGAGGAAGAAACCGGTCAGCTGCCACATGCCGTCAAGGCCCAGGCACCCCGGCATGATCGGGTTGCCCTGGAAGTGGCAGGGGAAATACCAGTCGTCGGGGCTGACATCGTATTCGGCGCGGATGAAGCCCTTGTCGAAGGCGCCGCCGGTTTCGGAAATTTCGGTAATGCGATGGACCATGAGCATGGGGGGCAATGGGAGCTGTGCATTTCCCGGGCCGAACAATTCGCCGCGACCGCAGGACAGGATCTCCTCGTAATTGTAACTTGATTGCCTCGTTGCCATACCGCTTTCACTTCCCCAGTTACTGGTGTTGATCGACTTCACTAGAGCAAGTTAGGTTCAAAATGAAGCGCTGCAAGGGCAGAAGCCGCTCCGCCCCCATTCTTTGTCTTCGAACCTTCTTTTCAGAAGTCATTACCTTAATATGCCGTCCGCATACAGGAACCGTACGGCTGGAACCAGAGGAAATTTGCAGGAATGGCCGGTTTGCCGCCATTTGCCGCGCCTAAGCCACGCCGAAACTATTGAAAGCACTCGCCGCAAAAGATATATGCTAATGCAATTGGTAAGTTTCATACCTCTGTTTGGAATGGGATTGCATGGCATTTGACGCCACATTGGATATCGGGACGAGGTTGCGGCGCTCCGGGCTGCGCCCCACGCGACAGCGTGTGGCTTTGGGCGATCTGCTTTTCGCAAAGGGCGATCGCCATCTGACGGTCGAGGAACTGCACGATGAGGCGGTCACCGCCGGCGTGCCCGTTTCTCTCGCCACGGTCTACAATACGCTGCACCAGTTCACCGAAGCCGGCCTCATCCGCGTTCTCGCCGTGGAAGGCGCCCGTACCTATTTCGACACCAACGTCTCGGATCACCACCACTTCTTCGTGGAGGGCGAGAACGAGGTTCTGGATATTCCCGTCAACAACCTCCAGATCGACAATTTGCCGGAAGCGCCCGAGGGCATGGAAATCGCCCATGTGGACGTGGTCATCCGCCTTCGCCGCAAGCGCGGATGAGGCTTCAGTCCGACAACAGACATGAAAATGGCGCCCACGGGCGCCATTTCTGTTTTCGGCGGTCATTTCCATATGTCACTTCATGACATCTTCGGGCCGTCTGCCGGGCTTTGCCTTGTAGGGCGGAAAAGTCCAGCCGAAGACCAGAGCACCGGATCGGACGGCAAAGGCCGTCAGGACACCTGCGGCTGATGCGGCATAAAGCGGTGCGCCGAGGAAGTAGACGACAATGAAGGTGGAGGAGCCCAAGAGCGCGCAGGTGATGTAGATTTCCGGCCGCAGCAGCACGGAAGGTTCGCCGGCGAGAATATCGCGCAGCACGCCACCGAATGTCGCCGTCAAAACGCCGGTGACGATGGCGACGGTTGCCGAGCCGCTTGCGGCAAGCCCCTTGGCTGCTCCCATGACGCAATAAGCGGAAAGGCCGAGTGCATCGAGCCAGATCAGTACGCGGTAACGGGATTCGAACAAATGTGCGGTGAAGAACAGCAGCACCGCGACGGAGACGCATACGAGGATATAGGTCGGGTTCACCACCCAGAATACCGGCGTCCTGCCAAGCACCAGATCGCGCACCGTGCCGCCGCCAATGCCGGTTGCGGCCGCGAAAAACAGGAAGCCGATCAGGTCGAGCTGCTTGCGCGAGGCGGCGAGCGCCCCGGTTGCGGCAAAGATGGCGACCCCGGCATAATCGAGAAAACCCAGAAGCGTCATGAAAGGGTTCCCCCCGGAAACACGGGCTGCGAACACGTCAGTGTCGCGCAAGCACTAAACTCTAGGCTGGCCGCCCGGATGATCGCAACATCCATAACCGAAACGGATGCAAAGGAAAATGCCGTGCGAATCGCTCTCGTTGCCGCTCTTCAGGCGCTGGTTCTCTTGATGTTTCCGGTGGCGCTCTCGGCGCAGCAGCAGCTGGTGAACGACCCGGAGATCTACGAGAAGGACCATTTCCGCAATGAGTGCAAGGTGGCGGCCTTCGGCGACGATTTCGTCACGCGGCTCGATATCAACAATGACGGGCTGATGGACGCCGTCGTCAATCACGGTGTTCTCGATTGTGACGGCGAAAAGGGCCGCAGCTGCGACGACGAGGGATGCCCTTATAATTTCTATGTCCAGGTGAAAGAGGGCGGTTATCTGATGATCGCGACGGCCCGGATTTACGACTATGATTTCATCAAGCGCTTCGGCAACATGGTTTTCGTGCTGAAGATGCATCCGCGTTATTGCGAGCGTACCGACAAGGAACCCTGCCTGATGACGGT
>Ga0209371_1000571_pt1 | contig 33406 bp, 38 predicted proteins | sample AgamicAtAmrz_FD_187165 | JGI IMG/M metagenome (GOLD analysis project Ga0209371, IMG submission 187165) | Agave microbial communities from Guanajuato, Mexico - At.Am.rz (SPAdes) (version 2) | ecosystem: Host-associated > Plants > Roots > Rhizosphere | place: Guanajato, Mexico | collected 2012-06-07
TGCCGCCGCCATCATCGCACTGGCGGGCGCCATCCATGCCGGCGCGGATATCGACGCCAGCGGCAGGCGCTACGGTTTTTATCCCTTCCTGATGCTCTTGATGGCCGGTGTCACCGGCGCGTTCCTGACCGGCGACATCTTCAACCTCTATGTCTGGTTCGAGGTGCTGCTGATCTCGTCCTTCGGCCTGATCGTGCTCGGCTCGACGCGCGAGCAGATCGACGGCGCGCTGAAATACGCCGTTCTGAACCTCATCGGCACGACGCTGTTCCTGATAACGGTCGGTTATCTCTACGCCATCTTCGGCACGCTCAACATGGCGGATATCGCCCAGAAGGCGACCGGGCTGCGCGGCTCGGCACCGTTGATGACGCTTGCGAGCCTGTTCGCGCTCGCCTTCGCCATGAAGGCCGCCGCCTTCCCGGTAAATTTCTGGCTGCCCGCTTCCTATCACACGCCGCGCATCGTCGTTTCCGCCCTGTTCGGCGGCTTGCTCACCAAGGTCGGCATCTATTCGCTGCTGCGCGTCATGGTCATGCTGTTTCCGGTCGAGCGGGAAGAACTCAGCATCGTCATCGCCATCTCGGCGGCGTTGACCATGGTGCTCGGGGCCATGGGCGCGCTCGCCCAGAACGATATCCGCCGCATGCTCGGCTACATCGTCATATCGGGTATCGGCTACATGATGGCCGGCATCGCCATCGGCACGCCTTCCGGTGTCACCGGCGCCATTTTTTACGCGCTGCATTCGATGGTGCTGATGACGGCGCTTTATCTCGCCGCCGGCCATGCGGCCCGCCTCGGCGGCGGTTTCAGCCTCACCTCGCTTAGAGGCCTTTACCAGCAGGCTCCGTGGTTTTCGGCGCTGGCGCTGGCGCTGTTTTTCGCCGGTTCCGGCCTGCCGCCCTTTTCCGGCTTCTGGCCGAAGGCGGTGCTGGTCAAGTCGGCGATCGATATCGGCGCCTGGTGGCTCGCCGGCGCCATCCTCGCCTCCGGTTTCATCGCCACCATCGCTTTCGGGCGGATATTCCTTTTGTGTTTCTGGCGTCCCGTTGCGGCATCCACCGGTCAGCCTTCCGTGCCGCAGGCATCGCCCTCGGCAGCGCCGTCTTTCGCGCCGCTGGTGGGGCTGACGTTGCTGGTGGTATTCTTCGGCCTGTTTCCGGAAAGCCTGCTCAATCTCAGCCAGCAGGCGGCCGCAGGCCTCGCTAATCCGCAGGCCTATATCCAGTCGGTCTTTACCGAAGGGGGCAAACCATGAGCCTCTATCTCGTACAATTGCTTTTCGTTGCCGTATGGCTGGCCGTCACAGGCAGCGTCACGCTCGCGAACATCATTTTCGCCCTTGTCGTTTCGGCGCTGGCGCTCGGCATCATCCGCCACCAGCTTCCCGGCGGCCGTAATCACTGGCTCAGGCTTGTGCGCGTGCTGTCGCTGGTGCTGCTGTTCTTCAAGGAGCTGGCGCTCTCGGCATGGAAGGTCGCCGTGCTGGTGACCCGGCCGAAGCTCGACGTGCAGCCCGGCATTTTCGCCTATCCGCTGACGGTGACGACCGATTTCGAGATCACGCTGCTCGCCAATCTCATCACGCTCACGCCAGGCACGCTTTCGGTCGATGTTTCGGCGGACAGGAAAACGCTCTACGTGCATGCGATCGATTGCAGCGATATCGAAGCCACGAAAAACGACATCCGCAACGGCTTTGAAAGAAAGATCATGGAGGCGTTTCAGATATGACGCCGGAACAAATAGTTTCATTTGCAACTATACTTGCATCGGTTGTTCTGTCGGCCGCCTTTTTGCTGACAGTATATCGTGTCGTCGTCGGCCCCACCTTGCCGGACCGTATCGTTGCGCTCGACATGCTGGTGGGCATCGCCATCGGCTTCATCGCGGTCATCGCCATCCGCACCGGCTTCAATCTTTACGTCGATATTGCGATTGCGCTCGGGCTTGTCGGTTTTCTGGCAACGGTTGCCTTCGCTCGCTTCGTGCTGTCGCGCGGCCCAGACGGCCGGCGCAGGCCGGCGGCGGTTCTCGATGGCGAAAGGGCATCTGAAGTCATTGAAAAAAATATGGAAAAAGGTGTCGCTAACAGAAAAGGAAAGGGCAGGCGATGATGGCTTGGATCGTGGCTATTCTGGTTGCGGCGCTGTTGGTCTCAGGCGCCATCTTCTCGCTGATCGCGGCAATCGGCCTCAATCGGCTGCCGGATGTCTATACCCGCATGCATGCGGCTTCCAAGGCGGGAACGGTGGGGTCCGGCCTTCTGCTTCTGGCGGTCGGCATCCATTCCATGGAAATATCGACGCTGGCGCGGGCGCTCGCCGGTTTCTTCTTCTTTGTGCTTACCGCGCCGGTCTCGGCACATCTTCTTGCCATGGCCGCTCACAAGGCAGGTTATCCGCTTGCCGTTAAATCGGTAGTTGATGACATCAAGAAAATTTGAAGTTGAAAATCCCCCTAATAATTGGGGGTATTCATTTTCAATTACTACTTGGCATAGTATTTTATTACCCGTAATTTTTTGTATTCCGATTAGACTGTTTTGAACTGAAAAATTCACAATAGGAATTTGACTTTTGCTGTTTTGCTGTTATCCAAATTAAGTGTAAAGTTGCTAATCGCGATTTGCATCTAGCCTCTTCATAGTCGGCATAGGCATTTTATTAATGTCTAATCTATGGCCCATCGGACCATTGCTGCCCATGTCGCGGGCCATAAGTTGAATCTCGGACCAATTCGTTTCCGGTTTTCGCTCGAAATCTAGGGGTAGGTTTCATGTTGGTTTCAACAAGGCGAAGGTGGGGCACCGGGTAACTTCACATCGCTCGATGCGGCGTTCGCCCGCGTCAGGGGATCAATAAACAGGAGATACTTAAATGACGGAAACTGCATACGGTAACGCCCAGGATCTGCTGGTCGAACTGACTGCGGATATTGTGGCTGCCTATGTTAGCAACCACGTCGTTCCGGTAACTGAGCTTCCCGGCCTTATTTCGGATGTTCACACGGCACTTAGCGGAACATCGGCACCGGCATCGGTGGCGGTCAATGTCGAAAAGCAGAAGCCTGCCGTCTCCGTCCGCAAGTCGGTTCAGGATGACCACATCGTCTGTTTGGAATGTGGCGGTTCGTTCAAGTCGCTCAAGCGGCATCTCACGACGCATCACAGCATGACGCCGGAAGAATATCGCGAAAAATGGGACCTGCCGGTCGACTATCCGATGGTTGCGCCCGCCTATGCCGAAGCCCGCTCGCGGCTCGCCAAGGAAATGGGTCTCGGTCAGCGCCGCAAGGCCAGCCGTTGATTTTAAAGACGGTCCGGCTGCTGTCCTGGCAGATAGCCGGAAGTCGCAAGGCAATACGGCCGGTCCTTTGACCGGCCGATTTCGTTTCTGGGGTTCGAAGACCTCATCTCCGTTCTGCCTTGCCCATATCCGGCATCCGGCTACGGCGCGTCTGCGCCGTGAGATGGGTCTTTCGCGATCGAGAACTGCATCGTACCAGACCCGGGAGTCGTTCCCTCGACCGACTTTTTATGTCGCGCAAAATTTCGATTGAGGAAAAAAATCCTTTATCGCGCATATCAACTCTGCAAAAATAAAGCCGTATCAACCGCATAGTTTTCCTTGCCAAATTTGCGCTTCCCCACGATTGCTCTGAGGTGTATGAATTAATTCCTATTCGTAGAGGAGTTGCATATGCCGTCGGATACTGTGTTTCTGCCTGCCGCCGCGCGGCCTTGCGTGCGGGTCGGTGATCGTCCCTTTCGTCATTGGCCGTCTGCGGCCGGGCGGGATGAGATTTCCCGTCTTTGCCGTCTGGTACGGCAGCTCACCGGCGAGATGGTGCAATTGACGGGCGACCGGACGCTGGTGCGCCGCGACAGCCGGCGCACGGAATGCCACATCCGCCAGATCGCCATGTATGTGTGCCATGTGCAGCTCGGCATTCCCATGTCGGATATCGGGCCGTGTTTCGGCCGGGACAGGACGACGGTGGGCCATGCCTGCCAGGTGGTGGAGGACCGGCGCGACGAACCGGCATTCGACGAGTTCGTCGCCGTGCTGGAGCGGCTCACCGGCAGTATCTTCAACGCGATGAAAGGCGCCCGGGATGAGTGAGGAAAAAAGCGCCCCGGTTGCCTCCCCGAACCCTCATCTCCTGCGGCTGCTGCGCTGCATCGCCGCGGGCGCGGCCGAGATGTCGCAGGAGGGCGGCGATATCGTCCTGCGCCGGGCGCGGGCAGGCCACACGGCGCTGCGGTTTCCGGCCGCGACGGTGCGGTTCGCCATTTCCTCCGGGCTGGTCGAGCAGCGGGACAACACCCTTTCTGCCGCACCGCCGCTCGCCTCCTGCCTGAAACGTGCAATGGCAAAAGACCGGGACGAGGTTTTTCAGGAACAGCACCGGCATATGCAGACGGTTGTTGTGGATGTCGGCGATGCGAAGCAGCAGGCCCGGCGCAATCTCAACACCTCTCCCCTGACCAGCCTTGCAAGGCTGAAGGAACGGGACGGTGCGGCGTTTTTCCCGGCGGATGCTCTGGAGGCGGGCGAGCGCCTCGCCGCCGATTTTCATCGCGGCCATCTCAACCCGAAGGTAACGGCGACATGGGAGCCGAGAATAGCGAACCGCACAAAAGGCGAGGCGGGAGGCGCGCTCGATCTCACCGAGGCGGCAATGGCCGCAAGAACGCGGTTTTCCCGCGCGGCCGATGCGATGGGGCCTGAACTGTCGGGCGTCGCCATCGACATCTGCTGCTTCGAAAAGGGGCTGGAGACGGTGGAGCGCGAAAGGCAATGGCCGGCGCGTTCGGCAAAACTGCTGCTGCGCGCAGCACTGCTGGCGCTTGCCCGCCATTATGCGCCGCCTGCGGCCCGCGCCGGCAGGCAGGAACACCATTGGGGCGATGCAGATTATCGCCCGTCGATGGCGAGGTGAAGGTCAGGCGGCCAGCAGCCGGGCTTCCTCACGGATGCGCTTGATCATGGAGCGCAGGCCGTTGGCGCGCTGCGAAGACAGATGCTCCACCAGCCCGATCCTGTCGAATACCTCGATGGCGTCGAGACCGGCGATTTCGGAGGCTCTCTTGCCGGAATAGACGGCGAGCACGATGGCGACGAGGCCGCGCACGATATGTGCATCCGAATCGCCTTCGAAGGTCAGGAGAGGGTCTTCCGCACCATCGCTGTGGCTGACGAGCCAGACCTGGCTTGCGCAGCCATGCACCTTGTTCTCGGCCGTGCGCTTGTCTTCCGGCAGATCGGGAAGCGCCTTGCCGAGTTCGATGACATAACGATAACGATCCTCCCAGTCGTCGAGGAAGGCGAAGTCGTCAAGGATCGTTTCGAGAGAGGCCATTTGCGCGCCGTATCATCCATTATTGCAGGTCTTTGCTAGGATATAGGCGAAGTGCGGCCGGTTTTGAACCATGGGCCATGAAAAAGCCCACGGAAAACAGGTTTCCGTGGGCAAGTCAGGCAGGCAGTCGGCGGGCGGAAATCTCCGCTCGCAAAAAAGTGCGGCGCGGTGGCCGGCATAGATCAGGGCAACAGTATCAGGGAGCAGGGCGCTTCTGCGGCAGGGGAATGACGGTACCGGTCTTCAGCATGTCGGCATCCTTCGGAAATTCGACGCTGACGACCGGGGCTTCGGCCAGTTTTTCGGTCTCGGCCGCAAGTTCAGCGGCGGGGGCGGGCTTGTCACCGGAAGCAAGTTGCTTGTCCAGCAGTTCATAGGCCACCTTTGCGCCTTCCTTTGCCCGCTCGCCGAGCGCATGGAAGGTTTCGGCGCCCTTGACGCAGACATCGGGCTTTTCAATGCAGATGGCGCTGACATAACGATAGGCTTCACCGGCGGCCGAAACGGCGCTGGGAATATCGAAGGCCGAAGGTTCCTTGGCCGGATCGTTGCTGCTGCCGAAATAGGACAGCGCCACCAGCACCAGCGAAAACCAGAATGTTCCCTTGATCAGAAACCACATTGTCAGATTACCCTGCCAGATGATCTTTGTTTTCTAAAGCCCCGCCCGGTTTCGGGTCATCGGCCTTTGTCCCGTTTTTCGGGCTTGTGAAGAAGCTACACGCGACCGGCGAACAGCCGATTGCAAAAAGCGGCGCAATTTAATTCAAATTGTATCTATTCTCCTCGTATCGGGACGCCTGCCACCAATTCATTCGCATTTTAACAGTCCATGTTAAGCATAATTGCGACAGAGGCCGCGCGTTCCGGGGCAAAGCGGCGCAAAGCCTTGCCACAAAAGTTAACGCGATGGCAAAAATGAAGCGAAATCCGTCGCTTACCCGTCATTAACCATGATTGGCAAAGCTTCGAAGAAATGCCCCGTAATGGGACTGCGAGGCATTTGAGGGGCCTTTGAGGCCATTCTTTTTATCCATTCCTTAAGCCGCCGCCTTCTATTGTCGGAGCCGTTAGAACCGCCTCAGGGATTCGGTGTTGGTATTGCGTAATATGAGAGAAAAAGCGGTCGCATTGGTCGACCATGCCGCAGGCAGATGGCTTGCGCGCATGGAAGAGGACGCCGAAAGGCGCGCCGGAACCGTTGCGCGCCTGCGCCGGCTGATCGCCTTCAGCACGGTCGGACTTCTGGTGGTACCAGCCCTCTTCAGCCTCGTCTTCAGCCCCGCCATTGCGCTGCCCATCGGGGCTGCCCTGGTGCTGGCGCTGTTTCTGGCCGCCGCAGCGCTGCTGATTGCCTTTTCGCGTCCCGCGCGCGGTGCCTCCTCCTTTTCCGCCGCGTCTGGCGATAACGACCTGATCGCCGCTTCGCAGGTGCCGGGCCTCGTGCTCATGATCGGTGAAACCGGCTTCGTCGAACACGTCTCCGGCCGCGATTTTGCGACCTTCCCCGCCGATCTGCAGGCCAGCAAGGGTCATTCCCTCGTTGAATATGTCTATGTCTCGGACCGTATCGAACTGATGCAGGCTTTCGACCTGCTGCGGCAGGGCGAGGACAGGGCAACCGCCGAACTACGCTTCGAGACCGGTGCGAAATCGCGTCAGGCGCAGTTCATGCATGCGCGTATCGAGATGACGGCGATCCGCAGCGCGGCCGGCCGGCTGCGCCGTATCGTCGCCCAGCTTTCCGATATCACCGAGATGGAACGCCTGCGCCGCGATGTCGCCCGCAAGGCGGCCGAGGCGGAATCGGCCAATGATGCGAAATCGCGCTTTCTCGCCGCCGTCAGCCACGAGTTGCGCACGCCGCTCAATGCCGTCCTCGGTTTTTCCGATATTCTCGCCGGCGAATATTTCGGCCGGCTGGAGAACGACCGCCAGCGGGAATATGTCGGCCTGATCCGCCAGTCCGGCGCCCATCTTCTCTCTGTCGTCAACACCATGCTCGATATGAGCAAGCTGGAAGCCGGCCGTTACGAGCTGATGATGGAAAGCTTCCCGATTGCCGAGACCATCTCTTCCTGCGAGGCCATGCTCGGCCTGCAGGCGAAGGAAAAAGGCCTGACTTTGACCAGCCGCATCCAGCGCGGCATCGGCGAAATCTCGGCCGATCAGCGCGCTATCCGGCAGGTCCTGATCAATCTTGCCGGCAACGCCATAAAATTCACCGATGCCGGTGGTGTGGTGTCGATCGACGCCGCGCGTGAGGGCGCGATGTTGAAGCTGACGGTGAGCGATACCGGCATCGGCATCGCTTCCGACAAGATCGAGCTCCTGGGCCAGCCCTTCATGCAGGTTCAGAATGAATATACCCGTCGCTATGAGGGCACGGGTCTGGGATTGTCCCTGGTCAAGGGGCTTGTGGCACTGCATGGCGGCAGTTTCGCCATCGCCAGCAAGCCCGGCGAGGGAACGGTCGTAACGATCACCCTGCCTGCCGACGGTTCCGGCATGGCGGGTGAGGGCCAAAGCGCCGAAGCCGAAAGCATGGTGGAATTTCCGCCGCGTATCCGGCAGCTCGGCGATATGGCTGCAATGATGAAAAAGGATGGTGACGATGGCCCCGCGAAAGCGAAAATCGCCTAAGAAAACAACGGCCCAGATTGGCGCCGGGATTGTTTCCTTGGTGGTTTCGGCCATCGGGCGCGAAATCCTGCGCCATCCGAAACTGGTCGGCAGCTGCGGCGCCTTCGCGGTCGTCTTCGGTTTTGTCGCCGCCAATGCGCTCTGGTATCAGCCGGGCGTGCACCCGTCGCCCTTCCTGCGCACGCGCGATGCGGAAAACCCGAACGGCATTGCCGGTTATCGCCCGGCCGAGCCGCTCGGCACGCAGGGCAATGTCACCACCTTCCGCATAGAACGACCGGCGGAGCCGCAAAACGCGCAGCAGCCGGCGGCCGAAACGCCGGTGCAACCCGTTGCCGAAAGCCAGAAACCGCAGCAGATCGTTGCCGATATTCAGGCCGAACTGAAGAAGCGCGGGCTTTACGAAGGCGAGGCGGATGGCCGCATGGGCCCACGCACCGCCGCCGCCATCATGTTCTTTGAAGAAACGCTCGGCATGGAACAGACCGGCGAGCCGACGACCCGCGTGCTGGCGGCGCTCAGGATCGATGGTGCGACGGTTGCGGCAATCCCCAGGGACCGGCCTGCCGATACCAGCGGCGGCGTCGAGATCGACCCGGTCGCAGCCGCCATCCGCAAGGCGGAGGCGCCGCGCCCGAAGGCCGAACCGGCCTCCCTCAACAGTGCTGTCAAACCGGCAAGCCGCGATTTGATCGCCAAGATCCAGCAGGGGCTGATCAATATCGCCTATGCGGACGTGAAGGTGGACGGCGTGGCCGGCCAGCAGACCCGCAACGCCATCCGCGCCTTTGAGAAACACTATCGCCTGCCGGAAACCGGTGAGCCGAGCGAGGCTGTGTTGAAGAAGCTGAAGTCGATCGGGGCGCTTTAGATTTTGACAGCGGCTGAGGTGCGTGGGGCTTACCCCCCTCTGCCCTGCCGGGCATCTCCCCCTCAAGGGGGGAGATCGGCAGGAGGCGCTACCACCACTTCACTCGCAAATGTTGAGATGGGCGAGACTTATCCGCGAGTCGATCTCCCCCCTTGAGGGGGAGATGCCCGGCAGGGCAGAGGGGGGTAAAGCCCCACGCACCTTCGCCCGCCCAAAATAAACATTGAGAAGCCCCCCCCATTTCCATTCGAAAGCACCCCATGCGCCTCAAATCCGAAATGTTCGTCTCAGCCCTCATCCGCCGCGTCTTCGCCGCCGGCGGATTTGCGGCTGTCGAAAAGAAGGGGGCGGAGGAGGCGGGGGCGATTTTCATTCGTCAGCGCCTGCGCGATGGCCGCGAAAATCTCTATGGACCCGCGCCGCAGAGCTTTGCCGATGACGAGGAAGTCCGCGCCGAGCGCCGTTTCGAAACGCGTCTTGCCGGTGCGGATGGCGAGGAAAGCGCTGCTCTTCTTGAGAGGGAACGACGCTTCGACAGCGATCTGTGGGTGGTGGAGATCGAAACCGACGAGATCGGGACCCTGCTGACGCTGGTGGATCAGCCCAAGGGCTAGAATCGTCCGGCAATGGCCCGCTTCTTCAACCCGTGAAGATGCAAGGCCAGCCGCGCTTACCCTTGCGTCCCTGTTCTCTGCGCAGCCGGTGCGCTGCGGCCCGGCCTTTCGCGGCCATGCGTATAGCTGTCGGCCCGCCGCCAGCTTTCCAGCCGCTCTTCGCATTCCACGATGTCGAGACGGTCGAGCAGGGCTTCGGCACGGCTCATATCGCCTTCGGCGGCGGAAAGATGCGGATAGAAGCATTGCAGCACGAAAGCCGCCTCGGAAAATTCCATGCCAAGGCCGGTCAGCGTCGTTGCAAGCTGTGCGCCTGATATATCGAGCATGATGCGCTCCGACAGCCAGTAGCTGGAGGAGAGAGAATCCGCCAGCGCGACCGCGAATTGCCGGGCATTGCGCTCGCGGGCGAAACGCACCAGCAGCGCTTCCTGCACCTCGCTCAGGCGGCGAAGGCCGAGAACGTCGCTTTCCGGGCGGTTGAGGTGATGCGCCATCTGCTTGATGCGCTGGCGCATTTCCTCTTCGAGCGCGGAAGCGGCGGCGATGTTGTCCGTCTTTACTTCCGCTTTCGGCTCTTCAGGGCTTTCCGCCGCCTGCGGTTCGGCAGCCGCCGTCTCTTCATCCGGCCGCTTCAGATCTTCGGCGTGACGCAGCCCCACAAGCGCGTCGATGACGGTGGGGGAGAGGTCTTCGCGGCGCACGATGGCGCGCGCATGCGCCGCCCCTTGCGTGCGGGCAATGGTGATCAGCGTGTCGTCATCGAGGCATTTGGAGGCGATGAGGAAGGGCGCTGCAAGCGAAATCGGCTGGCAGGCGATGAAGAAGGCGACAGCCGAAGGCACGCTCGGATGCTGGGAGAGCGCGGCGATGGCCTCCCGCTTGGCTTCGTCGGTGGAAGCGATGAAAAGCGGCATGAAAAGTTCGGCGAACTGCCGAAGGTCCGTTTTTGACGGATGGGAGACATTCTCGAAATTCGTCACGGTGGCCATCAGCACCACATCTTTCTTCCTCACGGCTCTTGGCCTCTCAAGTTCTCGAAACCGGTCGGTCAACGCACTACCCAACAAACGCAAACACAATATCGGCTCAAAATAGAGCAAATGCGTTGACGTCCTGTTAACTATGGGGGGTGGCAAGAGAGAATCCGCCTCTATCAACAAGGAAATTTTAAAACCTTGATGACGGATGAAATGCCGTGGAACTTTACCGCATCGCCTTTGTTTTCAAGGGGTGCGGCTCCGGCCGGAATAAGTTGGGGTCCGGCAATTAAGGTTAACGGATCATTAACCTCTGTCTGTTTGTAATTTCATGGGCAGTATTAGGATTCCATGTTATTCTTATCGACGGAATAAATACAAAAATGGCATGCGAAGCCTGAATCTGCGCACGATCCCTTATAAGAATCGCTTTGGATTTTTGGATCGTGCGAAAACCAGTCTGTGGACTGGCCTATGCGCAATGTGATGGTGATGAAATTCCCGACGCAAGACGAGGCTTGCGCGGTTCCCATGGGCAACATTGACAATCATGTCCCGAAGAGGAGATGAGCATGGCAGAGATTATTCCAATCGGCGACGCCCGACGAAGCCTGCGCCCCGCCGGCGCGGTGGCAACGGTGATCGGCCCGGCGAAAGTCGTGCTGTTTACCGGCGTGCGCTATGAAAAACGCGATACCGAGCCGACCGGCAAAGTCGCGCGCAAGGGCAAATCCGCAGCGGAAACCGCCCTCAAATCCTGACTACAGAGAATAACCGACGTTATTTCCACGCCGTCGGCTGGCATTTCGCCTCGTTCAGGAACCGTTCCGCCTCTTCGCCGAAACTCGGCTGCGGCACCATGGTTCGCAACACCACATACCCTTCCGTCTGATCCGATTCCGCCAGAATGGCCTGCGACAGCGCGGGTGGCTGCGCCTTGCGGATGGCGGCGATCTGCACCGCATCCGCCACCAGAATATCCATCACCCCGCCGGCGGACGTGCGGTCATTCATGCTGAAAACCTCATTCGAGGCCTTGTCGTAAACCGCGACCGACCAGAAGGGCACGGCTCCGATGGCGCTGAGCCTGACCGGCTTGTCCTCGATATCGAAGGTGCAGACCGCGACCCGCATGAAGGGATCGCCGCTGCCAAGCGTCTTTTTCTCCGTCGTCTCTTCGAGCAGATGAAACTGATGCGGCTTTCCCTCCGCCACCGCGCGCGTATAGGCGTCGCGATTGCTGAAATGCGGTATCGCCAGAAGAATGATGACATGCAGCACGGCGGCAGCGACGAGACCGGTGAGGATGGCGAGCAGGACCCTAAGCATTGCCACACCCCAGCTTGCGGATTTGCGGCATGGAGATGTCGATCAGGCCGGAACTGCCCGCGACGGGCGTGTCGAGCAGGGTCATGACCAGCCTGAAGGTCTGGCCCTGCGGCACCGACAGCCAGTTATAGGTCTGGGCGTCAGCGGCGATGGTGATGTCGATGCCGCCATCGGCGCTGCGCAAAAGCGTGCGGGAATTCAGCGCGAAGGGCCGCCCCGCATCCTCCGCCAGCACATTGCCCTGCTGGTCGGCGGTGTAGATCGTCCAGAAACGCGCGGGCGGCACGGCGCCGGCCAGCCGGTATCGGCATTCGCCGCTCAGGCGTTGTCCATCGCTGTCGACGGAGGCGGTAAAAGCCAGCCCCTCGGCGGTTCCGTAAAGCAGCTTGCCGGCGTCGGCGCGGTGCGATTTGGCGTAAGGATCGGCCTCGATCGTCTGCGCTTCGGGAAAGGCATCCCAGGAGCCGATGCGGATCGATCCAAAGCCGGATGTCGCCTCAAGGGCTGCCAGCGTCGCGGCAATACCGCCGCCAAAGGCGATCAGAAGGGCGATGCCGACAAGGAATGGAACTCGGAACACGCTGTTTTCCCGTTTATGAACAGGTCGAGGACTATCACTGATTCCCTGTTTGGAAAATGGCGCGGCTTGTTTAGTCTCCGTGAAAATGATCACAACCGGGGATATTCCATCATGTCGCGACAATCCGCAATCGACCGTGCCGCCGCCTGTTTCGACGATGGCAGCTTCGAGCGGGATTTGTCGCGACGCGTTTTGCGACGGACCGAAAGCCAGAATGAGGAGCAGCGCGAGGAGCTGACGCTGTATCTGGAACAGGAAATGCTGCCCGCTTTCGCCGCCATGGGTTTTTCCTGCATCATCCTGCGTGATCCGACGGCGGATCTGCCGTTTTTGATCGCCGAGCGTTTCGAAGGCGACACGCTGCCGACCGTGCTCGGCTATGGCCACGGAGATGTGGTGCGCGGTCAGGACGAGGGCTGGGCCGAGGGGCTTTCGCCCTTTGTGATGGCTGAGCGCAATGGCAGGTGGTATGGGCGCGGCACCGCCGATAACAAGGGGCAGCATTCGGTCAATATGGCGGCGCTGAAAGCCGTGCTCGAGACACGCGGCAGGCTTGGTTTCAACGCAAAATATCTGATCGAGATGGGCGAGGAGAGGGGCTCCCCCGGTCTGAGGGAGATTTGCCGGAACCATGGCGAGCGGCTGAAAGCCGATCTTCTGATCGCCTCCGACGGCCCGCGCCTGAATGCGGAACGGCCGACGGTCTTTCTCGGCGCGCGGGGCGGCATCACCTTCGATCTGGTGATCGAGGCGCGTGAGGGCGGCCATCATTCCGGCAATTGGGGTGGGGCGCTCTCCAATCCCGGCGTGCAACTGGCCCATGCCGTCGCAAGCCTCGTCGGCCCGACCGGCCAGATCCGCGTCCCGGAACTGGTGCCGGATGAATTGCCGAAAGCGGTGCGTGAGGCCCTTGCCGATTGTGAAATCGATGGCGGGCCGGACGGCCCGAAGATCGATCCGGACTGGGGCGAGCCCGGCCTTTCCACCGCCGAGCGGGTTTTCGGCTGGTGTGCGCTGGAAGTGCTGGCTTTCGAGACCGGCAATCCGCGTGCGCCGGTCAACGCCATTCCGCCACGGGCATGGGCGCGGCTGCAATTGCGCTTCGTGGTCGGCATCGATCCGGAAGCGGTTTTGCCCGCCGTGCGGCGTCACCTCGACCGGCAGGGTTTCGCCATGGTGGAAATCGCGCCTGCCGGCGACGAGATTTTCCGCGCCACCCGGCTCGATCCGCAGGATCCATGGGTGGATTTCACGCTGCGCTCCATTGCCCGCACGACGGGCAGAAAACCGGCGCTTCTGCCCAATCTCGGCGGTTCGCTGCCCAACGATATCTTTGCCGATATCCTCAAACTGCGCACCATCTGGGTGCCGCATTCCTATCCCGGCTGCTCTCAGCATGCGCCGAACGAACATCTGCCGAAGGAGATCGCCCGCGAGGCGCTTGCCCTTATGGCCGGGCTCTATTGGGATATCGGAGAGGGGGATACGCCGCCGGTTTAGGCTCCCATGACGAGCTTGAAGGCGATGGCCCACATGGTGACGGCGATGGCGCCTTCGAGAATGCGCCAGGCGGAGGGTTTTTCAAAGATCGGCCGCAGCCAGCGCGCGCCGTAACCCAGCGAAAAGAAGAACAGCAGGGAGCCGGTGGCCGCGCCCGCTGCGAAGGTTTTTTCGAAGCCGGGAAACTGCGTGGAAATGGTGCCCAGCAGCACGACGGTATCGAGATAGACATGCGGATTGAGAAAGGTCAGCGCAAGGCAGATGGCCAGCGTCTGCCACAGGCTCGCCTCCTGCCGCTCCGCTACCGAAAGCGCCTCGGAGGAGCGCAGCGCCGAATGCAGGCTTTTGGCGCCATACCAGATGAGGAAGGCGGCCCCGGCATAACGCATGATGGGATCGAGCGCCGGCATGATGGCGCTGATCCGCTGAAAACCGAATACGCCAACGGTGATCAGCAGCGCATCGGCAATGGCGCAGGTGGCGCAGACGGCAAACACATGCGAGCGCGCCAGCCCCTGCTTCAGAACGAAGGCATTCTGCGCGCCGATGGCGACGATGAGGCTGAGGCCCATCGTCAGGCCGGTGAAGAAGATCTGGATGTCCATGCGCGTTGCTGCCCTGCCTCTGTCCATTGTGGAATGGCCGAAGGCGTTGCTTCCGGACCGAGTGCTTGGATATTTCCGCCAGATAGTTTAATCCAGTTAAATAAACTCAATCCAGATAAGCTGAGCTAATGTACCGTAACGCTATTCCACGGACGGATATCATGAGCGCTTTCCTCACCTCCGCCCTCATTCCTGTGCTTGTCACAGGAATCCAGCCGACGCGCGTCTGCGCGACGGGAGAGTCTTTTCAGCCCAAAGACTTGGGCTTGCTGGATTCCTGTGACAAGCACAGGAATGAGGGCAGGGAGGACCGCCGCCAATGGTCCGAGTCCTTACATGTGCTATGTCAAACCCAGCCTTCACAGCGGGTATCATAATGCTCGACTATCCCTCCATGCGGGCCGTGGCGCTCGTGGCTCAAACGGGCAGTTTCGAAAAGGCGGCGCAGGTGCTGTGCGTCACGCCGTCGGCCGTCTCCCAGCGCATCAAGCAGCTGGAGGAGCGGCTGGGCGTGGTGCTGATCGTGCGCGGCAATCCCTGCGTGGCGACGGAAAAGGGCGAATGGCTGTGCCGTCACATGGATCATGTCGGCATGCTGGAAAGCGAATTGTTCCGACAGCTTCCGGCGCTGGCGGAGGCGGGCGCAGCGCAGGAGCGCGTGACGCTCAACATCGCCACAAACGCCGACAGTCTCGGCACATGGTTTCTGGATGCGGTTTCGAAATTCACTGGCGGCAGCGATTATCTCGTCAATATCGCAGTGGACGATCAGGACCACACGGTGGAATGGCTGCGCGGCGGCAGGGTGCTTGCCGCCGTCACTGCCCATGCCAAGCCCGTGCAGGGCTGCCGGGTCCTGCCCCTTGGCGTGCTGCGCTATCACGCCACCGCCAGCCCGGATTTCATGGCCCGCCATTTCGCCGATGGTGTGACACCCACGGCCCTTGCCCGCGCTCCGGGGCTCACCTTCAACCAGAAGGACAGGCTGCAGGCGAGCTGGGTCAGGAAGGTGCTGGGCGAGGATATCGCCTATCCCACCCACTGGCTGCCTTCGACGGACGGTTTCGTGAAGGCGAGCCTTTCCGGCATGGGCTGGGGGCTCAACCCGGTGCAGCTTGTGGGGGACCACCTCAAGACGGGCAGGCTGGTGGAGGTCGTTCCCGGCACGCCGCTCGATATTCCGCTTTACTGGCAGGTCAACCGGCTCGCGGCGGAGCGGCTTGGGGTGTTGACGTCGCATGTGGTGGAGACGGCGAGGGGGGTGTTGTTGCGCTAAGTTGCAAACGGTGGCGACGGAGTGCTTGGCTTACCCCCCTCTGCCCTGCCGGGCATCTCCCCTCAAGGAGGGAGATCGATCTGCGGCGAAGTTTCGCCCATCTCAAGGTTAGAGAATGAAGTGGCGGGAGGGCCACCAGCCGATCTCCCCCCTTGAGGGGGAGATGCCCGGCAGGGCAGAGGGGGGTGCGCTCCGAACTCCGAAAGCACCCTTTCCCACGCCACACCTCACCGCCGCGCCGCATCCTCCGCGCCTTCCCGCAACGATGCGTCCGCCACCTTCTGCGTCGTCACACTCAAGGCCGAAGCGTCCTTCATCTTCTTGGCGATGGAGCGGATCACACGCGTTGCCTCGGCCGAGAGCGAGCGCGGGCGGGTGAGCGCCGGCAAAGCGGGTGTGCTGGTGGCAGCGGCCGCCACTTCCGCCGAAGGCTGCGGGCGCGCGCCTGTCGGCAGCGGGTTCTGGATGCCGGGAATGGGGCGCAGCTCCATGCCCTGATGGGCGTAGTCCATCAGCCGCTTGAAGGCCATGGCCGGAAGCGCGCCGCCGGTCATGTTGTTCATCGGCGTGAAATCGTCGTTCCCGAACCAGACGGCTGTGGTGTAATTGCCGGTGAAACCCACATACCAGGCATCGCGATAGGCCTGCGAGGTGCCGGTCTTGCCGCCGGAAACGATGCCGTTGTCCAGCGCGCCGCGCCTGGCCGTCCCCATGACCGGGATGGTCACCAGCATCTGGTTCATCTTCGAATTGGCGTCTTCGGAAAGCACCCGTTTGGCGGGCGCTTCGTTGTGGCTGAAATCGTAGAGAACATTGCCCTCGTAATCCAGCACCTGCTCGATGCCGTGGCGGCGCGACTGCATGCCGTCGGCCGGGAAAACGGCATAGGCGGTGGCCTGATCGAGAACCGTCACTTCCGATGTGCCGAGCGGAATGGTCTTGTCGCTGCGCAGCGGCGTGGCGACACCCATGGCCTTGGCGGTATCGACGATGACCTGCGTGCCGAGCACGTCCTTGGCAAGACGCACGGGCACGGTGTTGTAGGACTTGGCGAGCGCCATCTGCAGCGTCACCTTGCCGGCATAGGAGCGACCGTAATTCTGCGGCGACCAGCCGCGCCAGGTCACCGGCGCGTCGGAGATCAGCGTCTCCGGCTTCATGCCCTTTTCCATGGCGGCCGAGTAGGTATAGACCTTGAAGGAGGAGCCCGGCTGGCGCAGCGCCGCCGTGGCGCGGTTGAACTGGCTTTCGCCATAGTCGCGCCCGCCGACCATGGCGCGCACGCCGCCGCCGTTCTCGATCATCACCATCGCGCCCTGCTTGACGCGGTAACCTTCGCCATATTCGCGCAGGCCCATTTCCATCGCCTGTTCGGCCGCCTGCTGCAGGCCGGTATCGATGGTGGTGCGCACGACGACGGTGTGGTCCTTGAACTTGCCTTGCGCCGCCAGCCGCTGCACTTCGTCGAAAGCCCAGTCGAGGAAATAATCCGGCGCCTTCACATCGGCGCGGTCGATGACGGTGGCCGGGTTGCGCCGCGCGCCGATCACCTGGCCCTCGGTCATCAACCCGCTCTGCACCAGGTTGGAAAGCACGGTGTTGGCGCGGGCGCGCGCCGCCGGCAGGTTTACATGCGGCGCATATTTGGCCGGCGCCTTGAACAGGCCGGCCAGAATGGCGGATTCGGCCAGCGTCACATCGGTCAGGTTCTTGCCGAAATAAAACTGCGCCGCCGCCGCCGCGCCGAAGGTGCCGCCGCCCATATAGGCGCGGTCGAGATAAAGGCTGAGGATTTCCTTCTTCGACATGTTGGTCTCGAGCCACAGCGCGAGGAAGGCTTCCTTGATCTTGCGCTCCAGCGAGCGCTCATTGGTAAGGAACAGGTTCTTGGCGAGCTGCTGCGTCAGCGTCGAGCCGCCCTGCACCACGCCGCCGGCGCGGGCGTTTTCGCTCATGGCGCGGGCAAGGCCGATGAAATCGATGCCGAAATGGTCGAAGAAACGCCGGTCTTCGGTCGCCAGCACCGCCTTGATGAAATGATCCGGCATCTGGTCGATCGGAACGGAATCCTCATGAATGATGCCGCGATGGCCGATGGTGTTGCCGTAACGATCAAGGAAGGTGACGGCGAAATCGCCGCGATAGCGCCAGTCCTTCTTGGTTTCCTCGAAGGCCGGCATGGCGAGCGCCAGAAGCACGACGGACCCCGCCGTTCCGAAGGTCAGCGCGTCGCAGGTGAGGTTGACGAGGAGCTTCTTCCAGCCACGCACATGCAGCTTGCGCGAGGCGATGGTGACGTCTTCCCAGAAATCCACCAGCCTTGCCGCAGCCGTCCACAGGCCGGAGTCGATGAAGCTATCGATCCGGAGCAGGATGTGCCGTTTTTTACGGCCTTTTTTATCGTCTTTTTCTTCCTGCACCTGGCGATGTTTTCCTGTTCAACGCAACGCTGCCATCGATATGTCTGCCTGATATTCTACGCTTCAACCCATTCCCGACGCAAAACCGTGGCATGGTTATGTCGGAAGTGCTTGACGCGGCGGCCTTTCGCGGGCCAATGACCCCTCTGCCGCCTGCCAATATGCTAAAATATCGTACAAACCAGCACTTGGCGATACGATATAAAGGATTAGGGACCGGTTAAACACTCCCGTCCAAGAGATCAAAATGAAACGGAAATGTTAACGATGAATGACGCGCCGTTCTGGAAAACCAAATCACTCACGGAGATGACCGGCGAGGAATGGGAAAGCCTGTGCGACGGCTGCGGCCTGTGCTGTCTGAACAAGCTGGAGGACTGGGACACCGGCGAAGTGGTGTTCACCTCGGTGCGCTGTGTGCTGCTTGACGGTGAAAGCTGTCGATGCTCCGATTACGAAAACCGCCGCGCCACCGTGCCGGACTGTATCCAGCTGGACCTGAAGAAGGTGCATGAGATCGGCTGGCTGCCGCCCACCTGCGCCTATGCGCTGGTGCGTGACGGCAGGGATCTCTACTGGTGGCACTATCTCGTTTCCGGCGATACGGAAACGGTGCATCAGGCCGGCATTTCCGCCCGCGGCCGCACCGTCAGCGAGGCCGATGTGGATGTTGACGACTTCGAGGATTATGTGGTCGACTGGCCCCTGACAGTGGGTGAGAGGGCAGGCGAAAAGGAACGGATGTGACGGAAAACGTCAATTTTCGTTTTGGTCCTATTCCTGCCCCATCGTTCCCTTAAGGCAGTGTCGCCCGAAAGCGTGTCACGGTTTCGGGGTACGACTTGTCTGAAATCAAAGACAGCTTCCGGCCATTCCGGCAAATGATCCGCAAAAGCGGACGAGGGACATCAAAACGCATGCGCTATCGGCTGCCCGCCATCGTTCTTTCATGCCTCGCCCTTCCGGGGCTCCTGCCGTTTTCCGCTGACGCCCAGCAACAGCCCCAGGCTTTCGAATGCACGCTGGTCACCTCCATCGAGACCGGCGCCATCATCAACCAGCAGGGCGCCTGCGATCAGCGCGTGGCGCCGGCCTCCACCTTCAAGGTGCCGCTGGCGCTGATCGGTTACGACGCCGGCATTCTTCAGGATGAAAAGACGCCCGCCTGGGACTGGAAACCCGGCACGGAGGCGCGCGCCTCCGACCGCAAGACGGTCGATCCCTCGATATGGGAGCAGGATTCCGTGCTGTGGTATTCGCGTGAAATCACCCGCCGCCTCGGCCCGGAAAAATTCGCCGCTTATGTGAAGCGCCTCGGTTACGGCAATGCCGATGTTTCCGGCGAGCCGGGCAAGAATAACGGCCTGACCCATTCGTGGCTCGGATCGTCGCTGACGGTCTCGCCGGTGGAACAGGTCGGCTTCCTCCGCCGCCTTCTGGCCGGCAATCTGCCCGTCTCGCGCGATGCGCAGGCGAAGACCAGGGCAATCGTGCCGGTCTTCGATGCGCCGGAAAGTTGGGCGGTGCACGGTAAGACCGGCACGGGCTACATGCGCGACGAAAAGGGCAATCCCGACCGCAACCGCCCCTTCGGCTGGTTCGTCGGCTGGGCAGAGCGCGAAGGCCAGCATATCGTCTTTGCGAGACTGCGCGTTTCCGACAAACCGTCCGACGAGCCGCTCGGCCCCGCCGTGCGCGATGCCTTCCTGCGCGATATTCCCCGGCTGGCCGTGCATCGGTAGCTGCACGCATCCCATAAAAGCGTAGTTTTTGTGACGTGCTCCTTCCCTCATCCCTGTGCTTGTCACAGGGATCCAGCCAGCCCAAGTCCTTGGGCTGAAAGGACTCTTCCCGTCGCGCCGACGCGCGTCGACTGGATTCCTGTGACAAGCACAGGAATGAGGGTGATATCTTGGCGCATGGAAATGTGAACGTTATGGACCGAGATAGCGTGGTTATTAGGTGTCCGTCAGCTGGCGGCAACAAGAAGCCCGCTGCACTCACGATTGTGTGTTCAACAAAAAGTTTCCGTTTCCCTTGACCTTCCCATCATGGGAATCTCTACATAGGGTCTCGAAAGGGGATTTCCCATGAACGAGACAGTCAAACACGCCCATCGACATGAACCGGTTTCCATTCCCGTGGAAGGCATGACCTGCGCTTCCTGCGTGCGCCGGGTGGAAACGGCCGCGGCCAAGGTGCCGGGTGTCATGTCGAGTTCCGTGAACTTCGCCACGAAGAAGCTCACCGTCGAGCCGGCCGAGGGTTTTTCGGCCAGAACGCTTGGCGCCGCCATCAAGAAGGTCGGTTACGATATCGCGCCGGAACGTCACGAATTTGCGGTGGAAGGCTTGCGGGGCGAGGCTGAGGCCGAGCGGCTGAAGGCCGTTCTGGAAGCGGTCGCCACCACAGTCGCCGTCAAGGTCGACGCTGCCTCCGGCAAGGCCTCCGTGGAAACGATTGGCGGCCGGCGTGAACGGAATGCGCTTGTGGAAACGGCAAAGCTTGCCGGGTTCGTGCTGAAGACGCCGGCGCCGCACGACCATTCCGCCCACAACGGTCACGGCCAGCACCACGGACATCATCAGGGCCACGGCCAGATGGCGGCGGGCGACGCCGGCGGCCACGACCATATGCAGCATGCCGGCGAAGAGGGCGCGCTGAAACGCGACCTGACGATCGCCGCGATCCTGACCGCGCCGCTTTTCGTGCTGGAAATGGGCGGCCATCTTTATGAGCCGATGCATCACTGGCTGATGGGCATCATCGACACGCAGAACCTCTATTACGTCTATTTCGCGCTGGCGACGGCGGTGATTTTTGGACCGGGCCTGCGTTTCCTCAAGACCGGTTTCCCGGCTCTGCTGCGCGGCGCGCCGGAAATGAACTCGCTGGTGGCGCTGGGTGTGACGGCGGCCTATCTCTATTCGGTCGTCGTCACCTTCGCGCCCGACCTGCTGCCGGAAGAGGCGCAGTTCGTCTATTATGAAGCGGCAACCGTCATCGTCACGCTGATCCTGACCGGACGGCTTCTAGAAGCCCGTGCCAGCGGCCGCACGGGAGACGCCATCCGCAAGCTGATGAGCCTGCAAGCGAAGACCGCCCGGGTGGAGCGCGACGGCGCTACCATCGATATTTCCCCCGAAGACCTCGTGGCCGGCGATATCGTCGTCATCCGCCCCGGCGAAAGGCTGGCGGTGGATGGCGAAGTCGTCGAAGGCTCCTCCTATGTCGATGAATCCATGATCTCCGGCGAACCGGTGCCGGTGGAAAAGACGGTCGGCGCAACGGTTGTCGGCGGCACCATCAACAAGACCGGCGCCTTCAAGTTCAAGGCAACCAAGGTGGGCGCGGATACCATGCTGTCGCAGATCATCCGCATGGTGGAGGAGGCGCAAGGCTCCAAGCTGCCCATTCAGTTGCTGGTGGACCGCGTCACCGCGCTCTTCGTACCCGTTGTCATCGCTATCGCGGTGCTGACCTTCATCGTCTGGGCGATCTTCGGTCCCGAACCCGCCTATACTTTCGCGCTGGTCAATGCGGTCGCGGTGCTCATCATTGCCTGCCCCTGCGCCATGGGTCTCGCCACGCCGACATCCATCATGGTCGGCACCGGCCGGGCGGCGGAGCTGGGTGTGCTGTTCCGCAAGGGACAGGCGCTACAGGAGCTGCGCTCGGCTGAGATCGTCGTGGTCGACAAGACCGGCACCGTGACCAAGGGTCGCCCGGAACTGACTGATCTGGTGGTTGCGGAAGGGTTTGCCGACAACGAGGTGCTGGCGCTCGTCGCCGCCGTCGAGGGCCGTTCGGAACATCCGATTGCCGAAGCCATCGTCCGGGCTGCGGAAGAAAAGAAGCTTGCGACCCCTGCAGGACTCGAACCTGCGACCGTCGAAAACTTCGAAAGCGTGACGGGTTACGGCATCGCCGCCACCGTCAATGGCCGCAGGGTCGAAGTCGGCGCGGATCGGTTCATGGCGAAACTCGGCCATTCCGTGGATGTCTTCGCTGAGGCCGCCGCAAGGCTGGGTGACGAGGGCAAGACGCCGCTTTATGCCGCCATCGACGGCAGGCTGGCGGCCGCGATTGCGGTTGCCGATCCGCTGAAACCCTCGAGTGTGACGGCCATCAGGGCGTTGCAGGAGATGGGCATCGAAGTGGCGATGGTGACGGGCGACAATGAACGTACGGCGAATGCAATAGCCCGGCAGGTCGGCATTTCCCGCGTGGTGGCCGAAGTGCTGCCCGAGGGCAAGGTGAAGGCGATCCACGAGATGCGCGCAGGCGGCAAGGTGCTGGCCTTCGTGGGAGACGGCATCAACGATGCGCCGGCGCTGGCCGAGGCCGATATCGGCATCGCTGTCGGCACCGGCACGGATGTCGCCATCGAAAGCGCCGATGTGGTGCTGGTCGGCGGCGATCTTCTCGGCACGGTCAACGCCATCGAAATGAGCCGGGCGACCATCCGCAACATCAAGGAAAACCTGTTCTGGGCTTTCGGTTATAATGTGGCGCTGATACCGGTTGCGGCGGGCGTGCTTTATCCCGCCTTCGGCATCACGCTATCGCCGATGATCGGCGCGGGCGCCATGGCGCTCTCCAGCGTCTTCGTTCTCGCCAATGCGCTGCGGTTGAAACGGGCGAAGGTGGCCCATCGGGAGGTGACGTCATGAATATCGGCCAGGCATCGGAAGCATCGGGCGTTTCCGCCAAGATGATCCGTTATTACGAGCAGATCGGCCTCATCACGCCGGCCGCCCGCACCGGCAATAATTACCGGGTCTATAGCGAACAGGACGTGCATAATCTGCGCTTCATCAAGCGGGCGCGCACGCTCGGTTTCTCGCTGGAAGAAACCGAGACGCTGCTGAAACTCTGGCAGGACAAGACCCGCGAAAGTTCGGCGGTCAAGGAAATCGCGCTCGTCCATATCGCCGATCTCGAACAGAAAATCGCGGAGATGAAGAGCATGGTGAAGACGCTCTCCCATCTCGCCCATTGCTGCGGCGGCGACCACCGGCCCGACTGCCCCATCCTCGACGATCTCGCGGGCGCAGATAAGGCCGACGCCAGGCACGCGCGAACCCACTGACCATTAATGACAGCCGGCGCGACAATATCGCGACCGGCCAGAAGGAGAAAACCATGAGTGCAACCACCTTCCTCATTCCGGACATGACCTGCGGCCATTGCGAAAAGACGCTGCGCGGCGCTCTCACGGAGGCTCTTCCCGGCGCATCCGTCAGCATCGACCTCGATGCCCACAGGCTGACCGTGACGGGTGACGCCGCAACCGCGGAAGCGGCGATCCGCGACGCCGGTTATTCGCCGGAACGGGCGGGTTGAGAGACGGCTTCCGTTTGCACAGGTCCCAAAATGTGCTACATATGTTGCACAAAATGGAGCGTAAACGGATGACCGTAACGACGAGAATAAGACGTCAGGGCGGTGCGGCGGTGATGACCATCCCGCCCGCTCTTTTGAAGATGCTGGGGCTGGAAATCGGTGCACAACTGACGCTTGAGGTCGACAACGGCGCGCTGGTCGCCAGCCCGGTTCGGCAGGAAAAGAAGCGCTTCACGCTTGCCGAACTGCTGGAGGGTGCGGATGAAGTCGCCGCCCTCAATGCCGGCGCGCGGGAGTGGGACGAAGCGCCGCCAGTTGGCAAAGAAGCCCTTTGATGGTCCGTAGCCAGGTTCCAAAACGTGGCGACGTTTATCTGGTCGACCTCAATCCTGTCATCGGCAGCGAAATCAGGGACGAGCATCGTTGTATCGTCATCACGCCCAGAGAAATCAATGCGGTTGGACTGTGCCTTGTCGTTCCCGTGACGACGGGCGGAGTATTCACACGCAGGGCAGGGCTTGCCGTGAACATATCGGGCCACAGGACAACGGGTGTCGCCCTATGCAATCAGGTGAGAAGCATGGACATTGTTGCCCGTGTCGCCCAGAAGAAAGCGAAATATATCGAAACCCTTGACGATGCGACGATCGACGAAATCGCCGGACGTGTCATCAGCATGATCGATCCCGCCTGAGAACGCCCATTGGAATAATGGGCGAAATATGCTACTGAGTAGCATCTCTTTTGAACCGGGATAGCCACAATGTCCGTCAAGGCGTCAGTTTCCATCTCCGATCAACAGGACAGCTTCGCCCGCAGGCTGGTGGAGGAAGGGCGTTACGCGAGCCTCAGTGCCGTCGTCCAGCGTGGGCTGGAACTGCTCCGGCAGGAAACGGAACTGAAGGACGCCGAACTTGCCGCGCTTCGTGATTTGCTGGTCGAGCGCGGGCAGGGCGACTTCGTCTCCGTGGAAGACGGCAAAGAGAGAACGGCAGCGATGATCGCAGCCAAGAAGGCCGGCTATGGCCTTTAGCGTCCTGCGTTCCACACAGACGGATCAGGACCTCGGCCTCATTCTCGACCATCTCATCCAGTCCTATCTCGACCTCGGTGACGCCTTGCCGGGGGCTTTCGCGCGCGCTGCGCGACGCGTGGGGTCAATCGAGGCGGATATGGAAGCGCTTCACAAAGCGCCTTTTCAGGGCACATTATTGCCCGAAATATTGCCCGGCCTTCGCCGGGTGACGAAAAATCAGGCTGTCTTTTATTTCGATGTCGATGAGGGTGAAAAGACCGTGCGTATTCTTGCGGTCTTTTTCGGCGGGCAGGATCATCTGCGCCATATGCTCACGCGCCTCGTGTCCCGTCGCGCCCTGAATCTTCCCTAAACCTCGTCGAAAGTCCCGCCTTCCCGCGAAGGGTTGCGGTCGATCACTCTTTCCTCGGCATCGTCGGGCAGGGCCTCGTCGCTTTCCTGATAGGGATCGTCCTCGCTCTCCGCCTCTTCTTCCTCGATTTCCTGTTCGATGGATTGCGGAATTTCTCCCTTGGCGGGAAGGGCGTCGATATCGAGATCGAGCAGGTCCTCGTCCATGGCGTCTTCGTTGCGGGGCAGGATTTTTTCGCGGTCCATGACGGTGTCCTTTCTGTCCGTTCATTCGACAAACGGCCCGGAGGCGCGAAGGGTTCCTGCCGCCGTTGAATTCCGTCAGGCCGGATTGCGTGAAAAAGCCGTCTTGACCTCAATGGCGCTTGAGGTTCTAGTTTGCCCGCCGTATCGCAAGAATGGAAAGGATACGGCTTTGTCGAGTATGGAAATGACGGAGAAAAACGGCTGGAGCGAATTGCTGAGCGGGGCGAATCTCTCGCTTCTGACCGTCATTTCCTCCGGTATCGGCCTGCACGCTTTCAACCAGTTCGCGGTGGTGACGGCCTTGCCCGTGGCCGTCAACGAAATCGGCGGCGCTGCCTTTTATAGCTGGGCCTATAGTCTCTATTTCGTCGGCTCCGTGGCGGGCGGCGTCACCGCCGTCCTGTTTCGCGAGCGTTTTGGCGCACGCGTCGTTTTGCTTCTCTGCTGCCTGATCTTTTCTTTCGGTTCGGTCCTCTCGGCAATCGCCGGCGACTTTTTGTGGGTCGTCGTCGGCCGCGCCCTGCAGGGTCTGGCCGACGGGCTGATCGTCGCCGTGTGCTACAGCCTCATTCCCGCCGGTTTCCGCTCCGGCCTTCTGCCGAAGGTCTTCGCCATCGAGGCGGCGATCTGGGCGGTCGCCTCCTTCATCGGCCCGCTGACCGGCGGTTTCGCCACCGAACACATCTCCTGGCGCGCCACCTTCCTCTTGTCGGCGCCGCTGATCCTGCTGCTTCTGGCCTATACCGCCATTGCCGTCTCCGCCGAGCGGCCGGTGGCGGCGACGCGTAAACCGCTGGTGCCGCTGCTTCTGTGCCTTGTCGGCGCATTGGCGTTTTCCGCGCCTTCCGCCTTCGAGGATGCGAGCCTGCGCGCCCTTTCCCTGCTGGTGGGCGCGGCGCTGCTGTGGGCCTCGCTGCGCGCGGGCACCCGGCCTTCAATCGGTCTTTTCCCGCGGGATTCCTTCCGGCTGAAGACGGTGCTCGGCAGCGGTTTCTGGGTGCTGTTCCTGATGTCCTATGCCCATGCGCTGGGCAGCGTCTATCTCGCTTATGTCGCCATCAATCTCTGGCGGCATGAACCGACCTTTGCCGGTTTCATCGTGGTGACGATGCCGCTTGCCTGGAGCTTCGTGGCGATGCTGATCGGCAGCCTGCGTTCTGCCCGCCTTCGGGAGATTTGCCTGCATTACGGTCCTTACCAGATGGTGCCGGGCTGCGCGCTGCTGGGGCTCGGGCTGGCGACCGGCAACTGGGGAGAAATGCTCGTCGGGCAAATTCTGATCGGCTCCGCCTTCGGCATGTCATGGGCCGGCATCAGCCAGGCCGCCATGGAAGCCGCGCCGGAAGAGGAACGCAAGATGACGGGTGCGCTTTTGCCGACGGTCGCGACGCTGGGCGCTGCCGCCGGTGCCGGCGCCAGCGGCACCGTCGCCGCTGCCACCGATCTGGTGGGGCAGATCGAGCGGGCGGATGTGACGATGCCGATGGTTTATCTCTATGGGCTGGGTGTGGTCGTATCGCTGCTGGCGATCATGACCGCCAGCGGGTTGCGGGGCGAAAGGCGGCTCTTCCGCCACCGTCAGGACTGAGTGGTGGCGATGGCGATCGCCGCCAGGTAAACGACGAAGGCCATGATCGCGATCGCACCGATAATGATGACGATGCCCTTGCCGGCGCGTTTTTTCTCGGCCTTGTTTTCATTGGCTTCGGTCGGAAACAGGATCGGATCGCTGGTGTCGCGGATTTTGGTCATGCCGTTTCTCCTTATCCGTGGAATGGGCGGTTTCGGTCTATCAACCGCCCAATCCGCCAAAAGGTTCCTCACGGTTTCAGCGCCCAGCTGGTGGCATGCACCACCGCGCCGGGGGCGGCCTTCAGCAGCGCCGAGCGTACCGGTTCGAAACCTTCGAGGCGCTTGGTGCCCACATATCGGCCACGATTGGCGAAGACTTCGATGGAGCCGTAATCGAGAAAGATGCGGATGCGCGAGGCCCTTGCGCCCCTGGCGATATAATGCGGCGAGGGGCCGTCACGCCCGTCCTCGTGGCGGATCCACAGCCCCGTTTCATCGGAAACGACGCCCAGCTCGACCGCCGGATGGTCGAGCACCAGTTCGAAGGGCGCGCCGGGCGAGGCAAGCTCGAACAATATTTCCACCGCCCCGTTGATGAAGGTGATGCGTTCGCCGGCGGCAAGCCGCGTGCGGTCGAGAATATGGCTGCGCAGGCTTTCCGCCGCGCCTATGGGCGGGGTCAGAAGCTCGCCGTTCACATAATGAATCCGGCGCGGCAGCGTCATGGAGGTGGGGAAATCGATCTCCGGATTGGCATCCGCCCAATTGGCCAGCCAGCCCATGCCGATGATGCTGTCGCCATCCAGAAAGGCCTGGAAGGCGTAATTGTCGGTGCCGAAATCCAGCTCCTGCCCGGATTCCTTGGTGAAGGCCTTGCCGTCGAACCAGCCGACATCGGCCATGGTCAGGTTCTTGCGGCCGGTTTCCGGGTCCTCCGAGTGCATCAGCCCGTAAATCAATACCCAGCGGGTGGAGCGGGCATTGGCCGGGCCGTCGAGCGGCAGCAGGCAGGGGCATTCGATGGCCGTGGTTTTATAGCGCGTTTCCACCCACAGCTTGCCCACATAGGTCCAGCCCGATGCGGCGGTGGGGTCCAGCGTCTCGTAGAGCAGGATGACGCCGCCGCCGTCGCTCTGACTGCCGAGCACCATTTTCCACAGGCCGTCGGGACCGCGAAAGACGTAAGGATCGCGGAAATCCGGCGTCAGCCCCTGTCCGTCCGGACGAGTGCCGAGAATGACCTCGGCCTGCCCGGCCATGATGAGATCGGAGGAGGTGGCGGTCAGCTGTATCTGCTGCTCGGGAATGCGATCCTGCACCTGCTCGGTGAAGAAGACGCGGATGCCCGTTCCTTCAACCAGCGGAATGGTGGAACCGGAATAAGCGCCGCCGCGCTTGTCCGGCCGCGTCGTCAGATCCTCGGAAGGGAAAAGGAAGATCGGCAGGTGCCGCCAGCGCAGATAATCCGACGAGACGGCATGGCCCCAATGCATGGTGTTCCAGCGAAGCCCGTGCGAATAATGCTGATAGAACAGATGCGGCCGCCCCTCGAAACGTCCGAAACCGTTGGGGTCGTTCATCCAGCCGAAGGGCGGGCGGAAATGATAGCTGCCGGGAAGTTCGGGTGCGGCATTGTCCGGCTTGGTATGGACGACGGTGATGCCGGTTTCGAGCACATCCGACGCCGTGAACCAGTAGATGACGGAAACGGCGGTCGTGACCGTGTCGTAACTCAGCTCCACATGGCCGCCGCCGAAAACCTGATAGATTCGAAAACCGAACTCTTCCGTGTTGACGCTTGAAACCTCGGCGAATTTTCCATTCTGATTGGAAAAGGAGACGGCACCGGGCTCGGCGTCTTTCTTCGCCTTCAGCCAGACATGGAAGGTGGCGTTGACGGGCAGATCGGTATGAATGGTGCGGATGGCGCTTTCCGGCTCGGCGGTTACGGCTTCAACGACGGTCATTGCTTTTCCTTTCCTTCGGCATTCTGCGGGTCAAGCATAGGAACGATGATGGCGCGGGAAAGTTCATTGCGCAAAATTGAATGAAGCGATGGAGGAGGTTGGGCATTTATCGCTCGCATCCGCCGCCTTCCGGCCCCATATAGGGGCAAAGCAGGGAGTTTATCCGTGATGAAATTCGACAATTCCTATGCCCGCCTGCCGGAACGGTTCAGCGCCGCCGTGCTGCCGACGCCGGTGAAGGCGCCGCGGCTCATCGCCTTCAATCGTGGGCTGGCCGATGAACTCCTTCTCGATGTGGCCGGCCTTGACGATGAAAGGCTGGCGGCGATCTTTTCCGGCAATGTCGTGCCGCAGGGGGCCGAGCCGCTGGCCATGGCCTATGCCGGCCACCAGTTCGGCGGTTTCGTGCCGCAGCTGGGCGATGGCCGCGCCATTCTGCTGGGCGAGGTGATCGACAGGAACGGCAAACGCCGCGATATCCAGCTCAAGGGCTCCGGCCCGACGCCGTTTTCGCGCCGGGGCGACGGGCGCGCGGCCCTTGGCCCGGTGCTGCGCGAATATATCGTGTCGGAGGCGATGTTTGCGCTCGGCATTCCCGCCACACGGGCGCTGGCGGCCGTCCTTTCCGGCGAAAGGGTGCAGCGCGAAGTCGGTCTGCCGGGCGGTGTTTTCACCCGCGTTGCGGCAAGCCATATTCGGGTCGGCACCTTCCAGTTTTTCGCCGCCCGCGAGGATGACGAGGCGATCAGGAACCTTGCGGACTATGTGATCGACCGTCACTATCCCGAGGCGAAAGGCGCTGATAATCCTTACCTCGCCCTGCTGCAAGGCATAGCGCAACGGCAATGCGACCTCATCGCCCGCTGGATGATGGTGGGCTTCATCCATGGTGTGATGAATACCGACAATATGGCGGTGTCAGGCGAAACCATCGATTTCGGCCCCTGCGCTTTCCTTGACGAATATCACCCCAACAAGGTCTTCTCCTCCATCGATGCGCAGGGCCGTTACGCCTTCAACAACCAGCCGGGCATTGCGCAATGGAACATTGCAAGGCTGGCGGAATGCCTGTTGCCGCTGCTCGATGCGCAGGTGGAGAAAGCCGCCGAACTCGCCAATGCCGTTCTCGCCGATTTCGCCACCGCCTTTCCCAAACGCTGGCTTTCCGGCATGCGCGAAAAGCTTGGCCTGGCGGCGGAGGAAGAGGGCGACATCGATCTGGTGCAGGCGCTGCTGGCGCTGATGCAGGCATCGGAGGCGGATTATACGCTGACCTTCAGGCGTCTTTCCCATGCGGCCAATGGCGATGCCGAACCGTTTCGCGGCATGTTCATCGATATTGCGGGGGCGGACGAATTTCTGGCGCGCTGGCGGGAAAGAGCCGGTCGCGAGGCGATTTCCGATTCCGAACGATCAGCGGCGATGCTGGTCGCCAATCCGGCCATCATCCCCCGCAACCATCGCATCGAGGAACTGATAGAGGCAGCGGTGGAGGAAGGGGATTTCGAGCCCTTCCACGCCATGCTGACCGCGATTGCAACGCCCTTCGATGAACGGCCGGACAATTTCGTCTATATGCAGCCGCCGATGAGCCATGAACGGGTCTTCAGGACGTTTTGCGGGACGTAGGCGAAAGACTGATCCGTAGCGCCGGAGCGAGCGGGCAAGTCTCGAGATATCAGGCGAGCCAGGCGGTAAACTCACGAGGGAAGCCACGAAGAATGAATGACGCATCGAAGCTTGTTTGCCTGCTTGGTCTGACCATGACGTTTGCGTCGCCAAACCTGGCGGCTGCGGATCCCGGCCATGGCGAACTGACTGTCTTGATGACGGCCGAAAATGGGGCGCTTACGCTCCAATACCACGAGCCGGGCAAGGGTCTTGAAGGGGATCCTTCAACGCAATGCGCCGTCGGCGACAAAATCACGTTGCCCGCGGGCGGGGTCGTGAATCTGCAATTCATCTCGGCAGATGTGCCTTACAGTTTCGAGATAGCAGGTTACGTGGAGAAGCTGGATATTGTGCCCGGTCTCGTGAGCTACAGCGAGATTGTCACGCCCGCCGAAGCCGGGCAGGTCAGCGCCGTGCTGCAAACGCACGCAGAGGGTTCGAAAAAGGTCGTGGCGGTGCGCTTCCGTTCAGATTTGAACGCCTTCGACAGCCGTATGTTCTGCGCGCCCTAGCGCATTGCAGTGAACTGCGGAGAATCGTTGTTGGTCAGTGGCGCCCGACCTGGCATCTCATCTGCCCCCCGGGGCCATCTTCTCCCAAGCGGGGGAGAAGACATGCGCGGCGACGCCGCGCCCCGATGGATACCCTTGAATTACCCTACCTTTGCCAGCGGCTCATGCGAGCCATAATACCGGCCAAACCGGTTTTCGAGGAATTTCGGCAAGGCCACTTCCTCCTGCCGCACGAAGCCCTTCTGCGGCAGGGCGCCTTCGGCGAGCAGATCGAGAACCGTGCAGATGCCGGCGGCGGTGGTAATCTGGATGGCGCTCATCATCCGGCCGGAAACCGGGCCGGCATAGACCTTGTTGGCATAGGTTTCCTGCAGGAAACGGCCGTTGCGCGTGCCGCAGACGGTGACGAAGACGATGACCACATCCTGCATGGTGCCGGGCAGGGCGTTTTCGAACAGGTCCTTCAGCACATCGCGGCGATTGCGCAGGTTGAGATCGTTCAGCAGCGCCTTCATGATCGCGACATGGCCGGGGTAACGGATGGTGCGGTAATTCATCGTTCGCACCTTGCCTTCCAGCGTGGCGCAGAGCGTGCCGAGACCGCCCGAGGTGTTGAACGCCTCATAGGTTACGCCGTCGAGCGAAAATTCCTCGCGTTCCTCCAGCGCCGGAACGGCGGTAAGGCGGCCTTCGACGATCGCTTCGCAGGGCTCGATATATTCGTTGATCAGCCCGTCCGTGCTCCAGGTGAGGTTGTAGTTGAGCGCATTGGACGGATATTGCGGCAGAGCGCCGACGCGCATCCTCACGCTGTCCAGCTTGTCGAACTTGGCGGCAAGATCGGCGGCAACGATGGAGATGAAGCCGGGGGCAAGGCCGCATTGCGGAATGAGTGCCGTCCCGGCCGTTTCTGCCAAGGCCTTGACCTTGCGGGTGGATTCGACGTCTTCGGTGAGATCGAGATAATGCGTGCCGACGTTAACGGCCGCTTCGGCAATGCCTGCCGTCAGGTGGAAGGGGGCGGCGGAAAGCACGGCGAATTTGCCTTTCAGCAGTGCTTCCAGAGCGGGACGGTCGGTGATGTCGACGATTTCGGTGTCGACCCGTTCATGCGCCGGCACATTGGCCAGCTGATCGGCCGAACGGTCGGCGACGGTGATGCGATAATCGCCGGTGGCGGCCAGCATCCAGGCGATGGCCGAACCGATATTGCCCGCGCCGATGACGACAATGTTTTTCATTTTTGTTCCCCGCAGTGAATGCAAATGTGTCAGCGCAGATGCGCTTCGAGAACAGAATGCCAGTTTTTATTGACGATTCGCAGCTTCACTATGTGCGAATAGAGGGTTATTATTAGGCAATAAGACGACAGGATTGGTCACTATGACGATTGCCGACAAGGATCGGGCGCTGCTCGCCCTGCTTTCCGAAAATGCCCGCATGCCGGTGGCGGAACTGGCGCGCAAGCTCGGCCTTTCACGCACCACGGTACAGGCCCGTATCGAGCGGCTGGAGGCGGACGGGGTGATCGCGGGTTATGGCCTCAGGCTTTCGGAAAGCTATCTTTCCGGGCTGGTGCGCGCCCATGTGCTGATTACCATCGCACCCAAGGCGCTGCCCGGCGTCACGGCGGCGCTTGCCGCCATCAAGGAGGTGACGACACTGCATTCGGTGAGCGGCACCTTCGACCTCATCGCCATTCTCGCTGCGCCTTCGATCCTCGATCTCGATCGGTTGATCGACCGGATCGGCGCACTTGACGGCGTGGAGCGCACGCTGTCGTCGATCATTCTGTCGACACGAATTTCGCGGTAGGAGCGTTTGAGGGAGTGGAAGATACGCGAAACCCACTTCCGTCATGCCGGACTTGATCCGGCATCCAGCCGCCGCGCGTCTGCGCGGCGAATAGAGTCTTTTCAGCCCATGGACTTGGGCTGGCCGGATACCGGATCAAGTCCGGTATGACGGAAGCGATGGTCTGCAAAACGAAACAACAAAGGAGCTTGCCGCTCCCATGCTTCCGTCGCTACGCGAGAGCGAAGACCATCTAAACCACCGCCCGTTCATCATAAGCCCTCTGCGCCGCCATCACCGCGTCGATATTTCCCTCCGCCCAATGGGCAAGCGCCGCCACCGTGTCGGTCAGGGTCCGCCCCAGCGGTGTCAGCGAATATTCGACCGTCACGGGTACGGTCGGGAACACCTGCCTCGAAATCAGCCCATCGCGCTCGAGCTTCTTGAGCGTCTGCGACAGGACCTTCTGCGAAATGCCTTTGATCTCCCGCCGCAGCAGATTGAAGCGCACCGCTTCCACCCGCAGCCGGTCGAGGATCAGCAGCGCCCATTTGTCGGCGATCCTGTCCAGCACCATGCGGGTGGGGCAGCGGTCTTCATAGACGTCATAGATACGTTCCATGGGTTTGTTCCGTCGTTTCAGGGCCATGCCGGTTTCCGCAAGGAAACCAGATAACCGAAAAGTGCTCTCTTTTCATGATTTCGCAAACGCAGTACCTGTGTTTT
>Ga0209371_1000573_pt1 | contig 33272 bp, 23 predicted proteins | sample AgamicAtAmrz_FD_187165 | JGI IMG/M metagenome (GOLD analysis project Ga0209371, IMG submission 187165) | Agave microbial communities from Guanajuato, Mexico - At.Am.rz (SPAdes) (version 2) | ecosystem: Host-associated > Plants > Roots > Rhizosphere | place: Guanajato, Mexico | collected 2012-06-07
AGTGGTCGGGGTGCCGATCGACCAGCCCGGCTTCTACGTGCTCGAACTCGCGTCGCCCGCGCTCGGCCGCTCGCTGCTCGCGAAGCCGTCGAGCATGTACGTGCGCACCACCGTGCTGGTCACGAACCTCGGCGTGCACCTGAAACAGGGGCGCGAGAACAACCTCGTGTGGGTCACGACGCTCGACAAGGGCAAGCCTGTGCCGAATGCGCAGATCCGCGTGTCGGACTGCAACGGCGACGAAATCGCGGCCGGCAAGACCGACGCGCAGGGCCTGCTGAAGATCGACGGGCCGTTCGAGCCGAAGCGCGAATGCAGCTCGTCGGGACAGCGCTTTAACGACTACTTCGTGTCGGCCCGCGTGGACGATCCGAAGACGGGCCCCGACATGGCGTTCGTCAGCTCGGGCTGGAACCGCGGGATCGAATCGTGGCGCTTCAACGTGCCGACCGACACCGACAGCGCGCCGACCGTGCGCGCACATACGGTGTTCGACCGCACGCTGCTGCGCGCCGGTGAAACCGTGTCGATGAAGCATTTCATCCGCACCGAGACGCTGCAGAGTCTCGCATTCCCGTCGCAATATCCGACGCGCGTCGCGATCCGCCATCTCGGCACGGGCCAGACCTACAAGCTGCCGCTCACGTGGGCGGCCGACCACAGCGCGGATTCACAGTTCACGCTGCCGGCCGCCGCGAAGCTCGGCGAATACAGCGTCGAGCTCGAAGGCGGCCCGGACGATGCGCCGACCGCCACTTACTACAGCGGCAGCTTCCGCGTCGAGGCGTTCCGCCTGCCGGTGCTGAAAGGCTCGATCGGCGCGCGCGACGCGCAGAAGAGCCCGCTCGTCGCCGTGAAGGAAGCGCCGCTCGCGGTGCAGATCGACTACGTGTCGGGCGGCGGCGCATCGAATCTGCCGGTGCAGGTATCGGCGCTGATGAAATGGGCGTCGCCGCCGTTCGCGGATCGTTTCGAGGATTTCAGCTTCACGCCGTATCGCCCCGACACGAGCGACGGCAACGCCGACGACGATGCGCAGGACGGCGACAACGCGTCGTCGTCGGCGTCGAGCAACGATCCCGACGCGACCAAGCTGATCGCCGACAAGCTGCCGCTGACGCTCGACCGCAACGGCGCGGGCTCGGTCACGCTCAAGGGCCTGCCGGACGTCGACGCGCCGAAGCGCATTGCGCTGGAGGCGACGTTCGCCGACCCGAACGGCGAAGTGCAGACGATTCGCGGCGACACGATCCTGTGGCCGGCCGCGGTGGTGGCCGGCATCAAGGCCGGCCGCTGGGTGTCGGTCGGCCAGCGCGTGCCGGTGCAGGCGCTGGCGGTCGACCTGCAGGGCAAGCCGCGCGCGTCGGTGCCGATCGAGATCAAGGGCGTCGCGCGCATCACGACGTCGTCGCGCAAGCGGATGGTCGGCGGCTTCTATGCGTACGACAACAAGAGCGACACGCGCGACCTCGGCGTGCTGTGCTCGGGCAAGACCGACGACAAGGGCCGCATGGCCTGCGACGCGACGCTCGAGCAGGCCGGCAACGTGCAGCTGATCGCGGTCGCGAAGGACGGCGACGGCCGCACGTCGAATGCGTCGACGTCGGTATGGGTCACGCGCGAGGACGAACTCTGGTTCGGCGGCGACAACACCGACCGGATCGACGTGATCCCCGAGAAAACGTCGTACGAACCGGGCGAAACGGCCCGCTTCCAGGTGCGCATGCCGTTCCGCTACGCGACCGCGCTGGTTGCGGTCGAGCGCGGCGGCGTGATGGAAACACACATCGTCGAGCTGAACGGCAAGAACCCGACCGTCGACCTGAAGGTCGGCGAATCGTGGGGGCCGAACGTCTACGTGTCGGTGCTCGCGCTGCGCGGCCGGATTCGCGAGGTGCCGTGGTACTCGTTCTTCACGTGGGGCTGGAAGGCGCCGGTCGAATGGGCGCGTGCGTTCTGGCGCGAAGGCCGCCACTATGAAGCGCCGACCGCGTTCGTCGACCTGTCGAAGCCCGCGTTCCGCTATGGCCTCGGCGAGATCAAGGTCGGCACGGGCGTTCACCGCCTCGGCGTGACCGTGACGACCGACGCGACCCGCTACACGGTACGCGGCAAGGCGCAGGCGCACGTGAAAGTCACGCTGCCGAACGGCCAGCCGGCGCCGGCCGGCACGCAGATTGCCATTGCGGCCGTCGATGAAGCGTTGCTCGAACTGATGCCGAACAACAGCTGGGACCTGCTCGACGCGATGCTGCGCCGGCGCGCGTACGGCGTCGAAACGGCCACCGCGCAGATGGAAATCATCGGCCGCCGCCACTTCGGCCGCAAGGCCGTGCCGGCCGGCGGTGGCGGCGGTAGCGCGCCGACCCGCGAGCTGTTCGACACGCTGCTGCTGTGGAACCCGCGCGTGACGCTCGATGCGAACGGCAGCGCAACCGTCGAGGTGCCGCTGAACGATGCGCTCACGCGCTTCCGGATCGTCGCGATCGCGGCGGTCGGCCCCGCCCGCTTCGGCACCGGCAGCACGTCGATCCGCAGCACGCAGGATCTGCAACTGATCTCCGGCCTGCCGCCGCTCGTGCGCGAAGGCGACGCGTTCCGTGCGCAGGTCACGCTGCGCAACACGACCGACCGCGCGATGCAGGTCGTCGTGACGCCGCGCGTGACGGGCCTCGACGTCGCACCGCAAACCGTGTCGCTGGCGGCGAACGCGGCGACCGAAGTCGCGTGGACGATCACCGTGCCCGAGCAGGCGCTCGATGCGGCCGGTGCGCTGAACTGGCGCATCGAGGCGGCCGAGCAAGGCGGCAAGCGCGCGTCCGATGCGCTGGCCGTCGCGCAGAAGGTCGTGCCCGCGCTCCCGGTGACGGTGCAGCAGGCGACGCTCGCGCAGGTCGACGGCACGCTGACGGTGCCGGTGGCCTCCCCGACCGGCGCCGCGAACAACGCGCAAGGCCTGCCGCGCGGCGGCATCGCGGTATCGCTGCAGTCGAAGCTTGCCGACGGGCTGCCCGGCGTGAAGCGCTGGTTCGAGCGCTATCCGTACCGCTGCCTCGAACAGCAGACGTCGCGTGCGATCGGGCTGCGCGACCCCGCGCAATGGCAGGCGCTGATCGCACGGATGCCCGTCTATCTCGACAGCGACGGCCTGGCGAGCTACTTCCCGCCGTCGTCCGACGATTCGCACCACGGCAGCCCGACGCTGTCGTCGTACCTGCTCGTGGTGTCCGACGAAGCCAGCCGTCTCGATCCGCGCTTCGCGCTGCCGGAAGACCTGCGCACGCAGCTCGAAGCCGGGCTCGCGCGCTTCGTCGACGGCCGCCTCGAGCGCAACGCGTGGGCGCCGCGCCAGGATCGCGACCTGCGCAAGCTCGCGGCGATCGAGGCGCTGTCGCGCTACGGCGCCGCGCAGGGCCGCATGCTCGGTTCGATCGAGATCGCGCCGAACCAGTGGCCGACGTCGGCGGTGATCGACTATCACGCGATCCTGACGCGCGTGAAGGACATCCCGCAACGCGACGAGAAACGCGCGCAGGTCGAACAGATCCTGCGGGCACGCCTGACGTACCAAGGCACGCAGCTCGTGTTCTCGACCGCGCGCGACGACGACCTGTGGTGGCTGATGACCAGCAACGAGACCAACGCCGCACGCCTCGCGCTGGAATTCGCGGGCGACCCCGCATGGAAGGATGAAATGCCGCGCGTGACGGCCGGCCTGCTCGCGCTGCAACACCAGGGCGCCTGGCAGACGACGACGTCGAACGCGCTCGGCCTGCTCGCGGTCGAGCGCTTCTCGCGGACCTACGAGAGCACGCCGGTCGCCGGCGCGACGAAGATTGCGCTCGGCGGCAACGAGCGCTCGATCTCGTGGTCGCAGACGGCATCGGCCGCGCCCGCCGAGTCGCCCGCGTCGGCGTCGGCGTCGGCCACGCCCGCGACCCGCGCGGCCGCCCCGCGCAGCGTGCTGATGCCGTGGCCGCGTGCGTCGCAGGGGCCGGCCACGCTGTCGGTCACGCAGGACGGCACCGGCCGGCCGTGGGCGACCGTCGAAAGCCTCGCGGCCGTGCCGCTGCGTGCGCCGTTTGCGGCCGGCTACCGGATCACCAAGACCGTCACGCCCGTGTCGCCGGCCGTCAACGGCGTGCTGACGCGCGGCGACGTCGTGCGCGTGCATCTCGACATCGATGCGCAGAGCGACATGACGTGGGTCGCCGTCAACGATCCGATCCCGGCCGGTGCGACGATCCTCGGGTCGGGCCTCGGCCGCGATTCCGAAGCCGCGACGCAGGGCGAGAAAACGCCGGACGGCGCGTGGCCGGCGTTCATCGAGCGCGACTTCGACGGCTATCGCGCGTACTACGACTATTTGCCGAAGGGCAAATTCTCGGTGGAGTACACCGTGCGGCTGAACAACGTCGGCACGTTCGGCCTGCCGCCGACGCGCGTCGAGGCACTGTATGCGCCGTCCGTGTACGGCCTGTGGCCGAACCCGCCGATGACCGTGAAGCCGGCCGACGCGGGCAAGTAACGAGCACGTGATGATCGATCTGGCTTTGCCGCGGCCGGCGCGTTTCGCCGGCCGCGTATTCGTCGCCGTCGTGCTGGCCGCGCCGCTCGTCGCCCATGCGCTGCCCGGCTACGACGACGTGCGCCGCAACTGGCGCAGCTCCGACTGGGTGCTGCTCGCGCGCGACGGCACGCCGCTGCAACGCACGCGTGTCGACCTCGCCGAACGGCGCGGCGACTGGGTGTCGCTCGCGGACGTCTCGCCCGCGTTCCGCGAGGCGATCGTCGTGTCCGAGGACAAGCGCTTCTACGAACACAGCGGCGTCGACTGGCGCGGCATCGCCGGTGCCGCGTGGGGCAACCTGTGGAACGAGCGCACGCGCGGCGCGTCGACCGTCACGATGCAGCTCGCGGGCCTGCTCAGCGATTCGCCGCGCCGCTCGGGCCAGCGCTCGCTGCCGCAGAAAGCCACGCAGGCCGTGAACGCGCTGTGGCTCGAACGCAGCTGGCGCAAGGACCAGATCCTCGAGGCCTATCTGAACCTGGTGCCGTTCCGCGGCGAAACGATCGGGCTCGGCGCGCTGTCGCAGGTGCTGTTCGGCAAGGCGCCGTCGGGCCTCGACGCGCGCGAGGCCGCGATCGCCGCCGCACTCGTGCGGGCGCCCAACGCGGTCCCGGCGAAGATCGCCGAGCGCGCGTGCCGAATCCTGCGCGACATGCAGGCCGGGCCGGCGTGCGCGTCGCTCGACGGCTACGTGCAGCTCGTCGTCGCGCGCCCTGCCAATACCGTCCGCGACGACGGCGCCGCCCTCGCCCCGCACTTCGCGCGGCGCATCGCGGCCGAAGTCAAGCCCGTGGCCGGCGCGCAGGTCCGCACGACGCTCGACGCGCCGCTGCAGCGCTTCGCACGCGACACGCTGATGCGCGCGCTGACCGAACTGAACGCGCCCGCGCACCGGCGCAACGTGCAGGACGGCGCGGTGGTCGTGATCGACAACGCGACCGGCGAGATCCGCGCGTGGGTCGGCTCGTCGGGGGCGCTGTCGAGCGCGCGCGACGTCGATGCCGTGCTCGCGCCGCGCCAGGCCGGCTCGACGCTCAAGCCGTTCCTCTATGCGCAGGCGCTCGACGAGAAGCGGCTGACCGCCGCGTCGCTGCTCGACGATGCGCCGATCAATCTCGCCGCCGGCGGCGGCCTGTACATTCCGCAGAACTACGACAAGGATTTCAAGGGCTGGGTGAGCGTGCGCAGCGCGCTCGGCGGCTCGCTGAACGTGCCGGCCGTGCGCACGCTGGTGCTCGTCACGCCGCATCGTTTTGCGCGCACGCTGACCGCGCTCGGCCTGCCGCTCGCGCAGGAAGGCGATTACTACGGTTTCAGCCTTGCGCTCGGCAGTGCGGACGTCACGCTGCTGTCGCTGACCAACGCCTACCGCGCGCTCGCGAACGGCGGCGTCGCACGCAAGGTCGTCGACCTGCCGGCCGCGGCATCGACGCCGGCATCCAGTGCATCCGCCGCAGCGGCGCCCGCGCGGCCGGACGCGGGCACGCGCGTGTTCAGCGAAGCGGCCAGCTTCGTCGTCACCGACATCCTGTCCGACAACAACGCGCGCGTACGCACGTTCGGCTTCGACAACCCGCTCGCGACGCGCTTCTTCTCGGCGGTCAAGACCGGCACGAGCAAGGACATGCGCGACAACTGGACGATCGGCTTCACGTCGCGCTATACGGTCGGCGTATGGGTCGGCAATGCGGACGGCTCGCCGATGTGGGACGTGTCGGGCGTCACGGGTGCGTCACCCGTGTGGTCGGCCGTCGTCGGCTACCTGCACCGCGACCTGCCGAGCCGCGCGCCGCGGGCGCCGGCCGGCGTCGAGACGCGCCGGATCGCGTTCGAGCGCGACATCGAGCCGGCCCGCAACGAGTGGTTCATCGCGGGCACGGCGGTCGACACGATCCGGCTCGCGGCGCCCGTCACGCCGGGCAAGGACGGCGCGCGCGCGCCGCTGACGATCGGCGCGCCGACCGACGGCACGATCTTCGCGGTCGACCCGGACATTCCGCCGAAGAACCAGCGGATCTGGTTCGAGCGCTCGGCCGGGCGCGCGACGAAGTTCGCGTGGCGGCTCGACGACAAGGTGATCGGGCATGCCGATCGCGTCGCGTGGCTGCCCTGGCCGGGCCGGCACCGGCTCGAACTCGTCGACGCGCGCGGCAACGTCGCCGATGCGATCGGCTTCGAGGTGCGCGGCGCGTTCGCGAAGCCGGCCGCGCGCAAGCCCTGAGCCGGCGAGCCGGCCTGACTGGCCGGGCGTATTTGCTTTCGGCTGCGGCTGGGCGGAAAAGTCGAGTGCAGTCGCCCGATGCTTCAACCAGACCGGCCAAGCCGCAAATCGTTGTGGACGGGGTGAATTAGTTCGACAATACCGGGCACGCGCTGCATTCGGGCGCCGACGACGAACCGACGCAGGCCGATTCCCGACCGACAGCGATGACACCCGAAACCGAGCGGAAACTACTCCGGCATGGCGTACAGATCATCCCGCTCTTCTTGGGTCTGTATGCCGCCGACAGCCTGTGGGACGCGTATCGAAACGGCCGCATCCTGGAATGCCACTAGGCTCGCATGCACCCCATGACCTGCCGGTGGATCACGCCGGACATGGGCGAGCACTTCCAGCGGCTGCTCGCCAGCCATTGGCACATGCTCGGGCTCAGCTTCCTGCTGAGCCTGTTGCTCGCTTACGTCATGGCGCCGGCCCGCTCCCCGCACCCATGACGCGTCTGCCCGGCGGTACCCCGCCTACGGCACACCGAACGGGCGAGCAGCACCGCGGTTCACGACATAGAATGACAGCAGCGCCGCATCCCCGACGCGCCCGGTTGCCTCATTCTCTCGATTGCCCGCGACCATGAACATTCGCCTTACGCGCTTCACCCGCCCCGCGCTGGGCGTCTTGTGCATTGCAACGCTCGCCGCCCTCCAGGCCTGCAACGGCGATGCCTGTTTCGGCGTCGACGTGTGCTTCAACGACAACACGCAAACCGTCTCGCTATCTGGCACGGCCGCGACGGGCGACGCGCTCGCGAGCGCGCAGGTGGCGGTCAATTGCGCGGTTGGCTCGGCAACGACGCTGACGGACGGCGGCGGCAACTACCGTGTCGCGTTCAACGCGGCGCTGCCGTGCGTCATCACCGTGGCGTCGGGCGGCGCGAGCCTGCATTCGCTCGCCTATGCGGGCGGCACCTTCAACACGACGCCCGAGACCGAGCTGATGCTCGTCTATCTCGCGGCGCAACTCGGGACGAACACGGCCGGGCTGATCGGTAATTTCCAGGGCAGCCTGCGCTACCAGCGGGCCATGAACAGCCCGGACACCGTGCAGGCCGCGCAATCGGCCGTGGTAACGAACCTGCAGCAGCGCTATGCGGTCACGCTCGCCGCACCGGCATTCCTGACCACCTCGTTCGTGGTCGGGCAACCGGGCGTCGATGGCGATCTCGTCGCGCTGGCCAAGGCTGGGGCGATCGATTCGAACGGACTGCCGGACCCGGTTGCCGTGTCGCTGTTGCAGCAGGCAGGCGCCGCGCATCCGCTGTAAGCCCACGAGGCGGGACGGAAAACGACCGTCAGGCGCCGCCTTCGCGCGCGTCGTCGGCCAGCAGCGCCCAGCGCTCGTGGTCGCGCCATTCGCCGCCGATGCGCAGATAGCGCGGCGAGAATCCCTCTTGCCTGAAACCGAGCCGCCGAACCAGCGCGATCGACGCATGATTGCCGGGCTGGATATTCGCTTCGAGCCGGTGCAATCCGAGTTCGCCGAACGCGACGTCGATCGCCGCCCGCAACGCGTCCGTCATCAGCCCCTGGCGGCTGAACTCCGCCATTCCGTAGTACGCAAGATAAGCGCTCTGAAACACCCCGCCGACGATCTCGTTGAGATTCACCACGCCGACCACCGCGCCTGATACCCGCTCGTACGCGATGAATCCCACGTTCGGGCCTGTCAGACAGCGGGCGAACCATTGATCGAAGCCGGCCTGGTCGACGAACGAATCGACCCACGGCAGATGATGGCTCCGGCTCGCGCGGTTGGCGGCGATCAGGTCGGCGGCGTCGGAGCGGGCGACGCGCTTCAGCAGGGTCCGGTTCATGAGTCGGTCGGCCGGCGGCTTACGCCGCCTCCCCGCTCCCGCACACCACCGGCGCCGCCTGCTGCCGCGACAGATACCGCAGCAGCTTCGTCACCATCCACACGACGATGAACGACAACGCGACGAAGAACACCGCCAGCGGCGTCAGCACGTGAATCGACACGAAGCCGGCGAGGCCCATCATCGCGGACGACACGAGCAGCAGCGCACAGCCGAGGATCGCGCTCGTCAGGCCGGCGATGTGCGGAAACAGCGAATTGCCCTTGGCCATCAGCGTCGGATACATCGCACCCGCGCAGAAACCCATCACGAGCACCGGCGTCGCGAGCGTCCACACGCGCAGGCCGACGGTCAGCGCCAGCACCAGCATCGCGACCGACGCGCCCGCCATCACGCGCGCGCCGATCCGCAGCCGTTGCTCGGCGCTCGGCAGCCCGCGGCCGTGAATCCGGTTCGACAGGCCGCCGAGGAAATACATGAGGCCGATGCCGAGCGCGAGATAACCGAAGAAGGTCGGCGGCTTGTGCAGCGTGGTCTGCACCATGAACGGCCCGACGATGTTGAACACCAGCAGGATGCTGTAGCACAGCCCCTGTGCGAGGAAGCAGCTCTGGAACACCGGGCTGGCCAGCACCTTGCCCGCGTTCGCCATCAGCGTGCGCGGCTCGAGATGCACCGGCTTCGGCAAGGTTTCGCGGTAGCGCCACAGCAGCGCCCACATCGCCAGCGAGTAGACCAGCAGGAACACCAGGCACGCGCGCCAGCCGAACCATTCCTGCAGGTGCGCACCGATCACCGGCGCGATGATCGGCGCCAGCCCCCACGCGATCGACATGTACGTGAACGCGTGCATCAACGCCTGGCCGGAGAACGAATCGGTGATGATCGCCTTCGCCAGCAGGTTGGTGGTCGCGATCCCGAAGCCCTGCAGGCAGCGCGCCAGCACGAACGTCTCGAGGTTCGGCGCGCCGAGCGACAGCAGGCAGCCGATCGTGTAGATCACGAGCCCGAACGCGAGCACGCGCTTGCGGCCGTATGCGTCGGCGATCGGCCCGAAGATCAGCTGGCCCAGCGCGTAGGCCGCCATGTAGCCGGACACGCTCGACTGGATCGCCTGCGGCGTGGTCGCGAACGAACGGGCCATGTCGGGCAGCGCGGGCACGTAGATGTCGATCGCGAGCTGGCCGGCGGACGCGAACAGGCAGATCAGGAACAGCAGGAAGCGCGGCGAATTCGACTCGCGCGCGGGAGTGAGCGTGGCGTTCATGACGACTGGGAAGGAGATCGGGCAGCAGTGCCGCACCATCAATGTTCGGATGTCGAACATGCGTGCGGTGGTGGCGAATTCCGTATTGTGCCTGTTGTTGCACCGGGCGACAGGATGCCCCTGGCACGGGCGAGGTTGAATGCCGATGGCGGCCCGTTCCGACACGCGCCGATCGGGCCCGCCGGCGGCGGTTTTAATGTTGATTTAAGCCAACGGCCGCATCGTCTCGGATGGCTCACTCCGTGAGCCGCACGTCATTGTTGATCGAGAAGCGCGTCAAACCTCGTCCTTCAGGGCGAGGAAGGAAAGCGCGGACGCCAAAGGCGTCCTTGACAACGCGTCAACGCTGATACGATTACTTCCATGCAAAGACTCCAGGCCTTCAAGTTCGAACTGATGCCAACCGGCGAGCAGCAGCGCGATATGCGGCGCTTCGCCGGATCGTGTCGGTTCGTCTACAACAAGGCGCTGGCGTTGCAGAGGGACAATTACGCTACGGGCGGCAAGTTCATCAGCTACGTGGCGATGGCAAAGCACCTCACTGCTTGGCGAAATGGGCCGGAGACTGCGTGGCTCAAAGATTCGCCCGTTCATCCGTTGCAGCACGCGCTCAAGGACCTGGAGCGAGCCTACAAGAATTTTTTCGGCAAGCGCGCGGCATTCCCGCGCTTCAAGAAGAAGGGCAAGAGCGACCGCTTCCGCTACCCCGACCCGAAGCAGATCAAGCTGGATCAGGGTAACAGCCGAATCTTTCTGCCCAAACTCGGCTGGCTGCGCTACCGCAATAGCCGGCGCGTCTTGGGTGAGTTGCGCAATGCCACGGTATCCCAGAGTGCCGGGAAGTGGTTCGTCTCGATCCAGACACAACGCGAGGTAGATCGGCCGGTGCCGCAAGCCACCAGCGCGGTTGGCATCGATGTCGGCATCGCTCGCTTCGCGACGATGAGCGACGGTACGTTCGTCGCGCCGCTCAACAGTTTCAAGCGGCACGAAGCTCGGTTGCGCCGTGCGCAACGGGCGATGAGCCGCAAGGTGAAATTCAGCAGCAACTGGAAGAAGGCGAAAGCCCGTATCCAGCGCATCCATTCCCGCATCGGTAACGCCCGCCGCGATTACCTGCATAAAGCCACGACCACGATCAGCAACAGCCACGCGATGGTGTGTATCGAGGATTTGCAGGTGCGGAGCATGTCCAGATCGGCAGCGGGCAACACCGAAGATCCTGGCAAGAATGTACGGACCAAGTCAGGCCTGAACAAGGCCATCCTCGATCAGGGCTGGTTCGAGTTCCGTCGCCAACTGGACTACAAGCTGGCATGGAACGGCGGCTGGCTTATTGCGGTGCCGCCCGCGAACACGAGCCGGACGTGTCCGGCGTGCGCTTGCGTGAGCGCGGAGAACCGGCTTACGCAGGCGCGGTTCGCCTGTATCGAATGCGGTTTCGAGGAAAACGCCGACGTGGTCGGCGCGATCAATGTTTTGGCGCGGGGACACCGCGTTGCAGCCTGTGGAGAGCCGGCGCAGTCGGGCCGCTCCGTGAAGCAGGAACCCGCCGAGGCGATCTGAAGCAAGCATCATCGTTTTAGGAGCGGTAGGAATCCCGTGCATTCAGGCAGGGGAGGATGTCAATCGATCAGTCTCGTTTGATGGAGATACGAAGATGCGATTCCGTTCGTATATGGCGGCGGGCGCGCTAACGCTGGCGCCCGTGTTCGCCCTGGCCGGGCAGGCCGTGCCCGTGAAAGCCGAAACGCGCGTCGTCCAGACGGCCGTCGGCCCGATGAAGGTCAGCACTTGGAGCTGGCACAGCCCGCAAGGCGGCGCGAGCTTCGAGATGCAGACGTCGTCGGGCGGCCTGCCGCCCGCGGCAGCGTTACGGCAAATGCAGGTTGCGCAGTACCGGATGCAGGCAGCGCAGGCCCAGATGGTCGCGATGCAGCAGCAGATGATGGCGCTCCGGCACATCGCGCTCGCCAACGCATTCGCGATGCCGATGCCGCAGCCCGTCGGGTTCGCGATGGCGCCGTGGGCCATGCCGGAACCGGTCGTCGTGATCGTGCCGGTGCAACCTTCGGCGCGTTCGATGGCGCCCGCTCCCGCCCCGGCGGCGCCGGCACGGCCGGCCGCACGCGGGCCTGAAATCAAGGCCTGACGCGCACGTCCGGCGCACGAGCGACCGGGGCCGCAAAGCAAAACCGCCGGCACGTGCCGGCGGTTTTTCATGGGTGGCGCGATATCGCCACGACGCGGTGCTCAGTACTGCGCCTGATCCGTCGGATTCTTGAACAGCTGCTTCATCTCCGCCGACAGCGGATAGTTGAGGCTCACGCCCTTCGGCGGAATCGGCTGCATGAACCACTGGTCGTACAGCTTCTCGGCCGCACCCGAGGTCTGCATCTTCGCGATCACGCCGTCGACGACGCGCTTGAACGCCGGATCGTCCCTGCGCATCATGCACGCATAGTTTTCGTGGACGAGCGGCGTACCCGCGACCGTGTACGCACCCGGATTGCGGTCCTTCGCGATCTCGCCGTACAGCAGCGGCTCGTCCATCACGAACGCCACCGCGCGCCCGGTCGTGACGTTCATGAACGCTTCGGCGTGATCCTTCGCGCTGATGATCGTCATGTTCATCGCCTTCTCTTCGTTGAGCTTGCGCAGCAGGCGCTCGTCCGACGTGCCGGCCGTCGTCGCGACCGTCTTGCCGGCCAGGTCCGCGAAGTCCTTCACGCCCGAATCCTTGCGCGTGCTGAATCGGATGCCGTACAGAAAGATACTGTTCGAGAACGCGGCCTGCCTTTGCCGTTCGAGCGTATTCGTCGTCGAGCCGCATTCGAAGTCGATCGTCCCGTTCTGCAACAGCGGAATGCGGTTCTGCGACGTGATCGGGATTTCCTTCACCGCGAGGTTCGGCAGGTTCAGCTCCGTCTTCAACTGGTCGATGACGCGCGACGCGATGTCCCGCGAGTAGCCGATGTTCTTCTGCTGGTTGTCCGAATACGAGAATGGCACCGACGACTCGCGAATGCCCAGCGACACGACGCCCGTGTCCTTGATCTTCTTCAGCGTCCCGGTAAGGGCCTGCGCGTGCGCGGCGCCGGCCAGCGCACAGGCTAGCGCGACGGCGAGACAACGGAAACGGCGATCCATGCATGTCTCCTGATGAAACGTTGATCGAATCGCGATCCTACGCCCGACAATATTCGCGTCACATCAGGGCAAGCGTAAGCAACCTTCCGCCCGAGCTCGATCCTGAAAGATGTTTTCCGTGCCGCGCAAACCGGGCCGCGCCACGCGGTTCGCCCGACCGCGCCGCGCGCGGCCTCGGCCGTGCCGTCTGTGCCGGTCGTTCCAAACGCGCGTTCATGCTGCGACGCATCAACGGAATCGTTTGCGGCACCCCCTGTTTTTCTCGCGAAACGCACTCAAGAAGCCGCCGCGCACGCCGTTACCCAGTGCATGGCGCGTCGCAGCAACCCGCTGCAACCGTCAGACAAAAACACAAGGTCCGGCTCAGCCGGATCGGCGCCACCGCCGGCACGACGGTTATCTACGAGGATCAAGTTTCAACATGAGAGCCAAACGTTTCAATTTCGCGCTGGCGCGCCCCGCACATGCGCGCATGCTCGCCGGCATGCTGTCCGCCGCCGCCCTCCTGCCCCTCGCCGGTTGCGGCGGAGGCGGCGGCGACGGCAGCAACCCGTCTTCGTCCAACGCATCGCCCGCACCGACACCCGCCCCGACGCCGGCTCCCACGCCCGCGCCGACCACCCCGCCCGCGTCGTCCGGCGGCAATGCGTGCACGTCGCAGCAGGCCGCCGTGCAGATGGCCGCGCAGACCGCGCCGGCCGAGCCGCCGGTCGATCACCTCATCGTCAAGCTGAAAACGCTGACGGCCACGCGCGCGATGGCGGCCATCGACAGCGGCTCGCGACTCGACGCGGTGATCCAGCGCGCGATGACGCGCTGGACGGCGCCGGTGACCGGCAGCGCACGCGCGTACGCGAGCACGGTCGCGCAAACGCCGGTGAACGTGCAGGTCGAGCGCACGATCTCGAACGGCGCCGCCGTGCTGTCGCTCGGTCAGCGCATGGACGCCACCGATGCCGCCGCGCTCGCGCAGGCGTTCGCGGCGGACAGCGATGTCGACTACGCGGAACCGGATCACCCGATGCAGATCCGCGACACGCCGAGCGACCCGCTCTACAACCAGCAGTGGTACCTGTCCGACCCGGCCGCCGGCATCGACCTGCCGCCCGCATGGAACGTGACCAAAGGTTCGCCGACCGTCGTCACGGCCGTGCTCGACACCGGCTACCGACCGCACGGCGATCTCGTCGGCAATCTGATCCAGCAAGGCTACAGTTTCATCAGCAACGTCAACACCAGCAACAACGGCCTGACGCGCGGCCCGGACGCCACCGATCCGGGCGACTGGGTCACGCAGCAGGAACTCGACAACGCCAACGGCCCGTACTATCACTGCGCGAGCCAGCCGAGCAACAGCAGCTGGCACGGCACGCGCGTGATGGGCGTGATCGGCGCGACCGCCAACAACGGCACCGGCGTCGCCGGCGTCTCGTGGCTCAGCCGGATCCTGCCGGTGCGCGTGCTCGGCAAGTGCGGCGGCGTGACGAGCGACATCGCCGACGGCATGCGCTGGGCAGCCGGCATTCCCGTCAATGGCGTGCCGAACAATCCGAACCCCGCGAAGATCATCAACCTGAGCCTCGGCGGGGTCGGCGCATGCAGCACGACGTTCCAGCAGGCGATCGACGACGTGACCGCGAAAGGCGTGACCGTGGTCGTCGCGGCCGGCAACGACGGCCTGTCGACCGGGCTCGACCAGCCCGCGAACTGCCGCGGCGTGATCACCGTCGGCGCGACCGACGCGACGGGCCGCCGCGCATCGTTCAGCAACTTCGGCGCCGATGTCGCGCTGAGCGCACCGGGCGTCAACGTCCTGTCGACGTCGAACACCGGCACGACGACGCCGGGCTCGGACACCTATGGCCCCGCGAACGGCACCAGCCTCGCGGCGCCGCAGGTGACGGGCGTCGCCGCGCTGATGCTGTCGGTGAACGGCAACCTCACGCCCGCGCAGATCCTGCAGAAGCTGCAAGGCGGCACGCGCGCGGCGAAGCTGGCCGCCGGCACGTCGTGCACCGCGCTGCCGGCAGGCTCGGGCATCCTCGATGCGGGGGCCGCCGTCGCGACCGCGAACCAGTAACCGGCACCTCGTTCGACGCGGCCGCGCGCCTGCCGACATCGCAGGCGCGCGGCCTTTTCATGACGGGCTATCGAGCGCGACTGCACACGCGCGCCGACTCGATCACGCATCTCGAAATAACGCCTGACAAAAGGGTTGACGCTTCGCACAGCGAGCCATTACCATCGCCCCCGTCTAGTTACATGGAGTGTTCTGTGAACACCGATGCGAGTTGTAGTTGGTCCCTGGCCAACTTGACTGCTGCCTGAGGAAAACGCGCAGAGCCTCGTCTTCTGCCGCATCCCGGGAAGCAGGATGCGGCGCCCTTCCGGCCTGACCACGGGCCAGATCTCCCGCCGAATTTTCGATGTTGTCGAATGCACGCGACGCGCCGTCGCGCGTGTGCGTTCGTGTTGCGCGCGGCGCCAGCCGCGTGCACTCTCCGTTCGCGTGCCGTTCGGCCGCGCGCCTCGTTGCGCGCGCCGCCGCCGATCGCCCGCGCCGATTCTCCGCAACCGACAGGAGTGCAGATGAACTCAGACGACAGTAGTCGATTATCGCTCGCCGGTGCGACGCTGCGCATCGACACGCCGTGCGCATCCTGCGCGCCGGCGAGCGTTCCCGCCTTTACCGATCCACAGCCGATCGCGCCTGATGCGACGCGGCGGGGAGCGTTCGTGCGTCGATAACGTCACGGCCGCTCCCCGCCCGCCGCCTCGTGCGCAAGGAGCGACTCATGACGACACGACACAACACCTCGCACAAGAAACAGCGCGGCTTCATCAAGGCCGGCGTCGGCCAGCAGAACGACCCGCGCATCATGCGCGCCGCGCAGGAAGCGGCCCGCCCGCTCGAAGACACGCTGAAGTCGCTGCACACCAGCACGCGCGGCCTCACCTACGATCAGGCCGCCGACCGCCTGCAGCACTATGGCCCGAACGAAATCGCGCACGACAAGCCGCCGCACTGGACCCGCCAGCTGCTGCTGTCGTTCCACAACCCGTTCGTCTACGTGCTGCTGGTGCTGGCCGCCATCAGCTTCTTCACCGACGTCTACTTCGCGGCGCCCGACGATCGCGACTACGTCGGCATGACGATCCTGCTGACGATGGTCACGATCAGCGCGCTGCTGCGCTTCGTGCAGGAATTCCGGTCGCTGCGCGCGGCCGAGAAGCTCAAGGCGATGGTCCGCACGACCGCGACCGTGCAGCGTGCGATGACCGACACGTCGGAACCGACGCGCCGCGAGGTGCCGATGCGCGAGGTCGTGACCGGCGACATCGTGCATCTTTCAGCCGGCGACATGATCCCCGCCGACGTGCGGCTGCTCGCGTCGCGCGACCTGTTCATCAGCCAGGCCGTGCTGACCGGCGAGGCGCTGCCCGTCGAGAAGTACGACACGCTCGGCGCGGTGGCCGGCAAATCCGCGGGCACGCACGCGGCCGGCGCGGCCAACGGCGCACCGGCATCGCTGCTCGATCTCGAGAACGTCTGCTTCATGGGCACCAACGTCGTCAGCGGCACGGCGACGGCCGTCGTCGTCGCGACCGGCGAAGACACGTACTTCGGCTCGCTCGCGCGCAACGTTGTGAGCCACAAGCGCATCGAGACGAGCTTCGATCGCGGTGTCGCGAGTGTCAGCTGGCTGCTGATCAAGTTCATGTTCGTGATGGTGCCGATCGTGTTCATGATCAACGGGCTGACCAAGGGCGACTGGCTGAGCGCACTCACGTTCGCGCTCGCGGTGGCCGTGGGCCTCACGCCCGAGATGCTGCCGATGATCGTCAGCGCGAACCTCGCGCGCGGCGCGGTCGCGATGGCGCGCCGCAAGGTCGTCGTCAAGCGGCTGAACTCGGTGCAGAACTTCGGCGCGATGGACGTGCTGTGCACCGACAAGACCGGCACGCTCACGCAGGACGAGATCATCCTGGAACACCACCTCGACCTGTCCGGCCACAGGAACGAGGACATCCTGCGGCTCGGCTGGCTGAACAGCTTCCACCAGAGCGGCCAGAAGAACCTGATCGACATCGCGGTCGTCGCGCGCGCCGACGAGATCGGCGAACGCGTGAAGCCACAGGGCTACAAGAAGATCGACGAACTGCCGTTCGACTTCGTGCGGCGCCGCCTGTCGGTCGTCGTCGAGGATACGCGCGGCACGCACCTGCTGATCTGCAAGGGCGCGGTCGAGGAAATGCTGGCCGTCTCCACGCACGTGCAGGATGAGGACGGCGTGCGCCCGCTCGACTTCGTGGCCCGCAAGCGGCTGCTCGAACAGGCCACCGCGTACAACGAGGACGGTTTCCGCGTGCTCGTGCTCGCCACGCGCACGATCGCGCGCGGCGACGAACGCGCGCAATACCGTACCGCCGACGAACACGACCTCGTCGTGCGCGGCTTCCTGACCTTCCTCGATCCGCCGAAGGAATCGGCCGCGCCGGCGCTCGCCGCGCTGCGCGAGAACGGCGTCGCGGTGAAGGTGCTGACGGGCGACAACCCGACCGTCACGATGAAGGTGTGCCGCCAGGTCGGACTCGAACCCGGCAAACCGATGCTCGGTACGGAAATCGAAGTGCTCGACGATGCGACGCTCGCGCAAGTGGTCGAACGCACGACCGTGTTCGCGAAGCTCACGCCGCTGCAGAAGGCGCGCATCGTCAAGGCGCTGCAGGCGAACGGCCACACGGTCGGCTTCCTCGGCGACGGCATCAACGACGCGCCCGCGCTGCGCGACGCCGACGTCGGCATCTCGGTCGACAGCGGCGCCGACATCGCGAAGGAAACCGCTGACATCATCCTGCTCGAAAAGAGCCTGATGGTGCTGGAGGAAGGCGTGATCAAGGGCCGCGAGACGTTCGGCAACATCCTGAAGTACCTGAACATGACGGCCAGCTCGAACTTCGGCAACGTGTTCTCGGTGCTGGTCGCCAGCGCGTTCCTGCCGTGGGAGCCGATGCTCGCGACGCAACTGCTCGTGCTGAACCTGATCTACGACACGTCGCAGATGCTGCTGCCGTGGGACAAGATGGACCCCGAGTTCCTGAAGAAGCCGCGCAAGTGGGAAGCCGGCAACATCAGCCGCTTCATGCTGTGGGTCGGGCCGACGTCGTCGGTGTTCGACATCACGACGTACATCCTGATGTGGACCGTGTTCGGTGCGGGCGCGCTGTATCACCTGAACGGCGGCGCGAGCGGCCAGATCGTGATGAACTCGGGCTGGTTCATCGAAAGCCTCGTGTCGCAGACGCTCGTCGTGCATCTGCTGCGCACGCAGAAGATCCCGTTCCTGCAGAGCACGGCGTCGCTGCCGGTGCTGCTGTCGACCTTCACCGCGATCGCGATCGGCTGCTGGCTGCCGTTCTCGCCGTTCGCGGAGGCGATCGGCTTCATGCACCTGCCCGGCACCTACTGGCTGTGGCTCGCCGCGACGATGGTCGGCTACATCGTGCTCGCGCAGATCGTCAAGACGATCTACGTGCGCCGCTACAAGCAGTGGTTTTGATCGCGATCGGATGACGGCGCGCCGGTCCGTGCTCGCGAACGCCGAGCGGGCCGGCGCGGCGTGCGCATCGAGCCACGCCCATGCAACGGGCCGCATCAGCGGCCCGTTTTTCATTCAGCATCGTTCGCACCGAACAGCTGCGCGCACACCGTACGCCCTTCGTCGGTCAACGCGGCGCTGCCGGTACCGTCCTCGTTCAGCGTCGTTGCGCTCAGGCCGGCAGCGTCGAGTTGCGTCAGCACGCGGCGCAGCGTGCTCATCGGCAGTTGCGCGCGCTTCGCGATCTTCGGCAGCGACCACGTCTTGCCGGCCGGATCGCTGGCGGCTTCGTTCAGCGTCGCGAGCGTGGCGACGAGTGCGGGATCGAGCGGGGATTCGTCGGTTTCGGAAGTCATCGGTTCGGGTTCGTCGGCCGGCGTCGCGCCGGCAAGCAGGAGAAAACGCTCGCGGACACTATACGCCGCGTCACGCGCCCTTGAGCGCGCTGCGCATGAACGACACGAAACGCGCGGTGACGGGATCGTCGCGATCGGACAGCCACGCGAGCCCCACGCGCCACTTCGCGTCACGGCCGTCGAGCGGCAGCACCGTCGCGTCGCGCAGCAGGTACCGCGCGCTCGACGGGATGAACGCGACGCCGACGCCGGCCGCGACCGAGGTCAGCACCGACTGCACATCCTCCGCCTGCTGCATCACGTGCGGCACGAAGCGGCGCTCGACGCACCACCGGTCGATCTGCGCAGCCAGCCCCGGGCCGCGCGCACGCTGCAGTGCGATGAAGCCGATCTCGTTGAGCACGTCGAGATTGGCCGGCACGCGCTTGAAGCCCAGGTGCGGCGGTACGGCAAGCCCGAGCGCTTCGTCGATCACCTTGAACGACGACAAGCCGTCGTCGGCGGGCAGGCGCAGGAAACCGGCGTCGAGCTTGCCGGCGCGCAGCCGGCGCGTCTGTTCGGACGACGACAGGTCGCTCAGCGTCACCGCGATACCCGGATTGCAACGGCGGAACTCGGCGATCAGCTTCGGCACGAGCGTCAGCACGGACAGGCAGATGCCGAGCCGCAAATGCCCGCGCTGGCCACTGGTCGCTTCCCGTGCACGCGCCAGGATTTCGTCGGCATCGCGCACGAGCGCCTGCGCGTCGGGCAGGAAGCGTTCGCCGAACGGCGTCAGCTCCGCGCCATGCCGGCCGCGCTCGAACAGCTTGCCGCCGAGGCTCGCCTCGAGTGCGCCGATCTGCTTGCTGAGCGCAGGCTGGCTCATGTGCAGCGCATCGGCCGCACGGCTGAAATGGCACAGCTCGGTGACCGTCAGGAACGTGCGCAGCAGTTTCAGTTCCATTCTTTAACGGAATCGTAACGATTGAAATATTCATTTTACCGATCGAACGCAATGGCGTTCAATACGGACATGCCCTTCCCGGAATTCACCTTCATGTCCCTCGATCCAGCGGCCGACTGCGTGGCCGAATCACCATGCGATGTCGCGGGTGCAAACGCATGCGCGGTTGCCGCCGATACCCGCGCGCCGAAGCGGCGTGTCGAACGCACGGACGGGCGCAGCCGCCGCTTTCGCTTCGGCGATGCGCTGGAAGACGCACCGCCACGCGTGGTGACCGGTTCGATCGCGATCAGTTTCGCGGTCGTGTCGCGGCGGAACTGGCCGCGCTGAACCGCGCACCCAATCGCCTTTCTCCCCACCCGCACCGCTGCCCGGCGGCGCGAAAACGACCGGAATCCTCCCGTATCACGCGTCATTGCGTGTCATCCGATCGTCATCGCCCGGCGATCGACCGTATAATTTCCCGCACCCGCTGACCGCCCACGCATTCCGCGCAACCGCATCGCGCGTGAAAAGGAGACTTTCGCTTGACCGGCCTCATCGCGCGCCTGCCTCGCGCCCGGACCACCCTGATCCTCGCCCTGTCGTTCCTGCTGCTCGCATTCGCCACGAACGCGTCCGCGCAGCGCGTGCAGCCGCATCGCACCGCCCATGCGCAACCGCATGCCCATACGAAGGCCGTCAAGAAGAAACCCCATCGCAAGAAAAAGGCCGTCAAGCATCGCCGCTCGCGCGTGACGCATCAGGCGGCCAAACGCCACGCGGCACCCGCGCCGCAGCAGCGGCGCGCCAAACGCACGACCGCCGTGCGGCCGCGCCCGCCCGCGAAACCGAAATTGCTCGCCAGTTGCGGCTACACCCCGCGCGCGGTCGGTTCGCTGCATTCGCGCGCGGCCTACGTGCTCGACGTCGATTCCGGCACCCCGCTGCTGGCGCGCAACGCGCGCACCGTCCGGCCGATCGCCTCGATCTCGAAACTGATGACGGCCGTCGTCGCGCGCGATGCCGACCGTCCGCTGAACGGCGTGCTGCGCGTGACCACGCGCGATCGCGACACGATCAAGTTCACCGGTTCGCGCCTGCAGGTCGGCTCGGAACTGTCGCGCCGCGAGATGTTCCATATCGCGCTGATGTCGTCGGAGAATCGCGCGGCCGCCGCGCTGAGCCGCGACTATCCGGGCGGGCGCGCGGCGTTCGTCAAGGCGATGAACCGCGAAGCGCGCCGGCTCGGCATGCGGCATACGCACTTCCGCGAGCCGACCGGCCTGTCGCCGCACAACGTGTCGACGGCGGAAGATCTCGCGCGGCTCGTCGGCGCGGCCGCGCAGGACCCGCTGATCCGCTATTTCTCGACCGATCTGTCGACCACCGTGCGCCCTGGCGACGGCGAACTCGTGTACGTGAATTCCGACCCGCTCGTACGCTACCGCCGCCTGCCGATCCGGTTGCAGAAAACCGGCTTCATCAACGAATCGGGGCACGGCGTCGTGATGCGCATGCGCGTGAAAGGCCGCCGGGAAACGGTCGTGCTGCTCGGCGCGGCGACGCGTGCCGGCGTATCGAGCGACGCAATCAAAATCCATCGCTGGCTGTCCTGTTCGATCCAGTAGACGCACACGGGCAGCCGGCGAGCTCACGCGACGGGAGCGACGCCATGCAGGACGAATACCGCTTCAACGCGTTCGGTCGGCTGCTCGCCGTGGTGCGCACGGACGGTCGCTGGGCCGTGTTCGATCTCGGCGCCGAAGGCAAGCGGCGCCCGGCCAATCTGCAGATTCCATCGGCGCTCAGCGCCGACGAACTCGGCCAGTACCTCGGCGATCTGCTGCACGAAAACGCGACCCCGCGATACAGCGAAGTCGTACCGGTCGCGCATCGGCGTACGTAATCGCCACCGGGTAGCACCACCAGCTGGCGATCGATTCGACAGTTTAACTTGCAAGTTAAACTGTCGTGTTCTATGATTCGCCGCATGAACCCGCCACGCAAACCCGGCGTTTCCGCCGAAACCGTCGCCGCCGACCTGACCCTCGCGGTCGGCCAGCTCATCCGCCGGCTGCGCTCCGAGGTCGATTCCGAAGGGCTCGGCATGTCGCAGACGAGCGCGCTCGCGCGGCTCGAACGGCACGGGCCGATGACGACCGCCGATCTCGCGCGCGCCGAAGCGATGAAGCCGCAATCGATGAAGACGATCCTCGCGAGCCTCGAGGAAGACGCACTCGTCGAGCGCGAGCCCCATCCGACCGACGGCCGCCAGATCCTGTTCAAACTCACCGCCGCCGGCCTCGCCGCGCGGCGCAAGCGCAACGCCGCGAAACACCAGTGGCTCGGCGCCGCGATCGAGAAACTCGATCCGCAAGACATCGACACGCTTGCCGCGGCCATCCCGCTGATCCGCCGCATCGGCGAGCAATGAACCCGGCCGGCGCGCCGCATGCGCGCCGGCTTTCCTTGCCCTTTTTACCGGAGCCCATCATGAGCGCAACCCGTCTCGACACGAACACGGCGCTGGTCGTCATCGACCTGCAGAAAGGCATCGTCGCCCTCCCCACCGCGCACCCGGTCGCGCCGGTGATCGCCCACGCCCGCGAACTGCTCGACGCCTTCCGCAGCCGCGGCCTGCCGGTCGTGCTGGTCAACGTCGCCGGCGGCGCACCGGGCCGCACCCAGCAGCAGGTGCGCCTGGACGCGCTGCCTGCCGACTGGACCGAACTCGTACCCGAACTGAACCGCCAGCCAGGCGACCACGTCGTGACGAAGCGGACCTGGGGCGCCTTCACCGGCACCGGTCTCGACGCGCACCTGAAGGCAGCCGGCGTCACGCAGATCGTGCTGACCGGCGTCGCGACGAGCATCGGCGTCGAATCGACCGCGCGGCAGGCCTACGAGCTCGGCTACAACGTGACGCTCGCCGTCGACGCGATGACCGACCTCAACGCGGATGCGCACGTCAACAGCATCGAGCGGCTGTTCCCGCGCCTCGGCGAGACCGGTACGACGCAGGACATCGTCACGCTGCTCGACCGGCGCGGCGCGTGAGCGACCCACGCATCCAGCCGGCGCCGGGCCGCGCGGCCGGCCGGCTCGACCCGTCGATCTGGAAAGTCAGCGCGGTCGCGACACTCGGTTCGCTGCTGTCGCAGCTCGACGCGACGATCGTCAATGTGTCGCTGTCGAGCCTCGCGACCGATCTGCATGCCAGCTTGGCGACGATCCAGTGGGTCACCAGCGGCTACCTGCTCGCACTGACGCTGGTGCTGCCGCTGAGCGGCTGGCTCGTCGACCGTATCGGCGCGAAGGCGCTGTACCTGTGGTGCTTCTCGGCGTTCACGCTTACGTCGGCGTTGTGCGGGCTCGCATGGTCCGCGCCGTCGCTGATCGTGTTCCGCGTGTTGCAAGGCGTCAGCGGCGGCTTGCTCGCGCCGATGGCGCAGATGATGATCGCGCGCGTCGCCGGTCAGCAGATGGCGCGCGTGATCGGCTATGCGGCGGTGCCGGTGCTGCTCGCGCCGATCCTCGGCCCGGTCGTGGCCGGCGCGATCCTGCAGCACGCGTCGTGGCGCTGGCTGTTTCTGGTGAACCTGCCCGTCGGCGCGCTCGCGCTCGCACTGGCCGTGCGGTTCCTGCCCGCCGACCGGGACGCTGCGCCCCGGCGCGCACTCGACTGGATCGGCCTTGCGTTGCTGTCGCCGGGCCTCGTGCTGTTCCTGTACGGCGTCGAGCGGATCGGCTCGGTGCCCGGTGTTGCGGCGGTCGCGGGTTCGGCGCTGCTGCTCGTCGCGTTCCTGCGCGTCGAGCGCCGCCAGCGCGAACATGCGCTGATCGATCTCGCGCTGTTTCGCTCGCGCGTGTTCAGCGCGGCAGCCGGCACGCAGTTCCTGTCGAACGGCGCGCTGTATGCAGGCCAGATGCTGATTCCGGTGTTCCTGATCCAGGCATGCGGGCGCTCGCCGGGCGAGATGGGCTGGCTGCTCGCGCCGCTCGGGCTCGGCATGCTCGTCACCTATCCGTCGATGGGCGCGCTGACGAGCCGGTTCGGCGTACGCCGGCTGGCCGCCGCCGGTGCGTTGCTCGCACTCGTCGCCACGCTGCCGCTCGTGTTCCTCGCGCTGGCCGGCTACGATCCGCGCGTGCTGGTACCGGCGCTGTTTCTGCGCGGCATGGGCCAGAGTGCGATCGGCGCGCCGTCGATCGCCGCCGCGTATGCATCGGTCGAACGCCGCGACCTGCCGATGGCGACCACGTCGCTCAATATCGTGCAGCGGCTCGGCGGCCCGACGTTCACCACGCTATGCACGCTGTTCCTCGCGTGGCGGCTGCAGGCCGAAGCGGCGTCGACCGGCGGCACGCCGGCCGTCGCGTATGCGTGGGCGTTCGGCCTGCTGTGCGCGCTGCATGCGGCGAGCTTCGCGACGACGCTGCGGCTGCCGTTGCGCTCGGCCGGGGCTGGCGGCGGCGACTGACGAACCGGCAACGCACCGGCCGGTTCGCGCTGAACCCGGGCCGCGCCGCACCGCGTGCGCGGCCTCCCGCTACGGCAGCCACATCGGCACGATCGACGCCACCAGGAGCACGCCGAGCCCCGCATTCAGGCAGCGCCACTGCCGCTCCGTGCGCAACACGCGTGCGAACAGCAGCCCGGCGAAACACCACAGCGACAACGACGCCATCGCCGCCACGCCGAATGCAAAACCGAGCAGCACGCCGAGCCGCGCCGGCCCCGACGCGAGCGCTGCGAACGACGCGGCCGCACCGAGCGTCATCGCCCAGCCTTTCGGGTTGTGCCACAGCATCCACACGCCGCTGACGAACCCTTGCGGCCGGTGCACGTCGACATCGAGCCGCGGCTTGCCGCCACGGCCGATGCGCAACGCCAGCCATATCAGGTACGCCGAGCCGACCGCCTTCATCACGAGCTGCAACGCGGGCAGCGCAAGCAGCACACTGCCGAGCCCGGCGGCGGCCGCCGCCGCCATCGACGCCAGGCCCGCGGCGATGCCCGCCATCAGCGGCAGCGAACGCCGATAGCCGAAATGGGCGCCCGATGCGGTCGCCAGCGTCGTCGCGCCACCCGGCGTCACGGTGGACACGATCACGAACAGCACCAGCGGCAGATAGTCGTGAAGCGGCACGAGGGCTCCCGGTCGTCGTGATCGAAGCCCCGTTTTTACCTGCGATCCTTGCATTACGACAGCGAAACATTTTGATGCCAGTCATTAGCGATCATAATGCGACGCATGACACGCAATCTCGACCTCGCGCTGCTGCGCGCATTCGTCTCGGTCGCCGATCATCGCAGCATGACGGCGGCCGGCCACGCGCTGCACCTGACGCAAGGCGCGATCAGCCAACAGGTCGCGCGGCTCGAAATGCTGTCCGGCCCGCTGTTCGTCCGCGAGCATCGCAACCTGCTGCTGACGGCGGCCGGCGAGCGGCTGCTCGAACAGGCGCGACGGCTGCTCGCCGCCCACGATGCGCTGCTCGCCGAGCTGACCGCCGGCGCGGTGGAAGGCACGGTGCGTATCGGTGCGCCGCAGGATCTGGTCGGCACCTGTCTCGCGCCGATCCTGAAAAGCTATACCCACGCGCATCCGCAGGTCGCGCTCACGCTCGTGTGCGCGGCGTCGCCGGAGCTGCGGCGCGGGCTCACGCACGGCAACCTGGACGTCGCGCTGATCGAGGCCCCGGTCGGGTCGTCGCGCGGCGAGTGCATCGCCGTCGACCGGCTGGTCTGGGTCGGCGCGAAAGGCGGCACCGCGCACCGGCACTCGCCGCTGCCGGTATCGATGGTCGCGCAGACCTGCGCATTCCGCCCGACGGTGCTCGACGCACTGCGCGGCTGCGATCGCCCGTGGCGCACCGTGTTCGAGAACGGCAGTTTCGATGCCACGGCCGCGACCGTGCGCGCCGATCTCGCCGTGACCGTCTGGCTCGCGTCCACCGTGCCGCCCGACCTCGAGATCCTGCCGGCCGGCGGCGGCCTGCCCGCCCTGCCGAATTTCTCGATCAACCTGCATGTGCCGCGCGGCCAGCACACGCCGGCCGCGACGGAACTGGCCCGCTACCTGCGCAACGGTTTTGCGCGCCTGCGCGCGCTCGCGTAGCACCGCATCGCGCTATACCGTGCCCGGCTCCTGCGGCGCGGGTGTCGTGCCCGCCGCCTCCAGCGCCTGATGCAGCGTGGCGAAGATGCACGACGCGCCGACCACCTCGGTGATCCCGTGACGATCCATGTCCGCACGCAGATAGCGGTTCACGCGCCCGAACAGCACGCCGATCCCGCGCGCATGCAGCGCCCTGACGAGATCGGCCAAGGTCCGCGCGGCCGAATAGTCGACATCGGTGATCGCGCCCGCATCGACGACGAACCAGCGCGGCGGCACCGGTGCCGCGTCGACGAGTTCGGTCACTTCGGCAGCGAACAGGTGATCGTTCGCGAAGAACAGGTCGGCGCCGAATCGGTAGACGATCAGCCCCGGCGCCGTCATCGCGCCGCGCCGGGTCGGCACCGGCTGCCAGCGCCCGTTGCCGGCGACCGGTTCGAGCACCATCGTGTGCGGCTGGTAGCTGTGGCGCACGTGCCGCATCAGCGACAGCGCGACGGCCAGCAGGATGCCCTGCTCGACGCCGAGCGTCACGACAGCCGCGGCCGTGATCAGCGCAAGCGTGAATTCGCCGGGGCTTTCCTCGCGGATCGCCGCGAGGCTGCGCACGTTGATCAGCCCGAGCGCGATCGTGAACACGATGCCGGCCAGCATCGCATGCGGCAGATACTGCAAATACGAGCTGAAGAACAGCAGCACGATGCCCACGACGACGGCGAACGCGAGATGCCCGACCTGGCTGCGCACGCCGGCGCCGTCGGCCATCGCCGTCTGCGTCGGGCTGCCATTGACGACGAACGCGCCGCCGAGCGCCGCCGCCGCGTTCGCGGCCGCGAGCCCGAGGATGTCGGCGTTGGTGTCGACGTCCTCGCCGTACTGCTGCGCGAACACGCGCGCGGCGGCCGCGCTCTGCGCGATGATCATCACGAAGCACGAAGCGGCGACCGGCACGAGATCGAGGAACTGCTGCCACGTGACCGACGGCCAGCTCAGCGGCGGCAGGCCGCCCGCCACGGGCCCGAGCACCGCGATGCCGTGCGCGGCGAAGCCGAACGCCGCGCTCGCGGCGATGCTGCCCGCCACCGCGATCATCGGCATCGGCACGCGCGGCAGGAACCGCTTGCACGCGAGAATCGCGACGACGACGAGCGCCGCGAGCGCGAGCGTCGGCCGGTGCGCGTGAACCAGGTGCGTGACGACGTAGTCGAGTTGCGCGAGGCTGCGCGACGCCGGGTACGGCACGGACAAACCGAGCATGTCGCCGAGCATCGCGATCGACACCTGCACGCCGACGCCGGCGAGGAAGCCGACCAGCACCGTGCGCGACAGGAAATCGGCGAGAAAACCGAGCTTGAAGATACGCGCGAGCAGCAGCATCGCGGCGGTCAGCAACGCGACCATGCCGGCCAGCGCCGCATAGTCGGCGCTGCCGGCCGGCGCCATCGACGACAGCCGGCTCGCGAAAATCGTCGCGGTCGCGGAATCGGCGGCGACCACGAGATGGCGCGACGCGCCGAAGCATGCGAACGCAACGAGCGGCAGGAACACCGTGTAGAGCCCCGTGACGGCCGGCATGCCGGCGATGCGTGCGTAGCCGAGCACCTGCGGGACGTCCATCGACGCGAGCGACATGCCCGCGAAAATGTCGCGCATCGCCGCCGCCCGGCGGACCGGGAGGATGCCTTTCAGCAGCCGCACGCGTGACGGACGGCTTTCGTTGGAATCTTGCATGGGTGAAATGCGTGAGGTCGAGTGACGGGGGCCACGAACGGGTGCGCGACGGTGTCGCCTGCCGCTCACCGTCGCCGGACGGGCCGCATGGGCCGCACGCCAACGCGAGCAGCACACCGACGACGCCTGCGACGTCCGCATGATTGCATGGATCGCGGATCGTGCGTAGCGAAGCGCAAAGCCCTGCCGTCACGGCTTCCGGCCGATTGCATGCTGGCGGGCGACGTGTCCGGCCACCGGCTCGCACGCCGGCTTGCGGCGATGTCGATTCGCGGCTCGCCTTCACCCTGATGCAGAGGATACCTGCACAATGGTGAGCCGATTCGGGAGCCGATCGCCCCGCCTTCACGGCACGCATCCGGAACCCGATGGCACAATCACGGTCCCTTTCATGTGCCCTTCATCGGGCGCGCGCCGCATCGCGGCGCCGATTCAACGCACGAGAAAGCCCCTGTCCGCCTCTATGACCCTGAACGAATCCTGGTTTGCGCCGCTCGTCGGCATCCTCGTCCTGCTCGCCGCCGCCGGCGCGATCACCGCCGTCGTCCACTTCCTGCTGTTTCGCGTGGTCGCGCGGCTCGCGCGGCTGTCCGCCACGCGCGTCGACGACGCGCTGTTCGAATTCGGCGCCTTCACCTGGCTGAACCGCATCGTCCCGTTCGTCGTGATCAAGCTCGGGCTCGGGGCGGTGTCCGGCATTCCCGGCCTGGTCGCGCAGGTGGTCGACAAGGTGCTGTTCGCGCTGATCGTGTTCCTCGTGACGATGACCATCAGCGCGACGCTGTCCGCGCTCGAACACGCGCACCGCACCGCGCAACGCGATCAGCCGCGCCTGTCGCTGAAAGGCGCGATGCAGCTGGTCAAGCTCGTGATGTTCATCACGGCCGCGCTCGTCGTGATCGGCGATGCGACCGGCAAGCAGATCGGCCTGCTGCTGTCCGGCATCGGTGCGATGTCCGCGGTGCTGATGCTGATCTTCAAGGACACGCTGCTCGGCCTCGTCGCCGGCGTGCAACTGTCGTCGAACGACATGCTGCGGATCGGCGACTGGATCACGATGCCGTCGGCCGGCGCGGACGGCACGGTCATCGACATCACGCTGAACACCGTCAAGGTCGCGAACTTCGATCACACGATCATCACGGTGCCGACCTGGAAACTGATCACCGAGAGCTACCAGAACTGGCGCGGCATGACCGAAGCGGGCGGGCGCCGCATCAAGCGCGCGCTGTTCATCGATGCGACGAGCGTGCGCTTTCTCACGAACCACGAGATCGAACGGCTCGAACGCCTGACGCTGCTGAAGGACTATCTCGAGGACAAGGTCGACGCGATAGAGCAATGGAACGGCACGCTCGGCGCGGCCGGCGACTGCCCGGCGAACCGCCGCCAGCTGACGAATCTCGGCACGTTCCGCGCGTACGTCGCGAACTACCTGAAGGGCCATCCACGCATCCGGCGCGACATGACGAACATGGCGCGGCAACTGCCGCTCACCGCCGAAGGCATTCCGCTCGAACTGTACTGCTTCACCGACACGACGACGTGGGTCGACTACGAGACCATCCAGGCCGACCTGTTCGACCACCTGATCGCGGTGCTGCCGGAGTTCGGGCTGCGCGTGTACCAGCATCCGTCGGGCTTCGACATGCGCCAGATGGTCGACGCCGCGCAAGCCGCGCGGCAGGCGCCGCGCGCGGCGTGACACCGGCCACGGCCGCCGGCCGCCGCCTGCCCTGCCGGCAGGCGGCAACGCTCAGCGCGCCGCGCACTCCGACGCGAGCCGCCCCAGCACCTTCAGCGCGTCCTCGATCTGCCGCGACCACGGGTAGCTGTAGTTGAGCCGGATGAAATGCCGGTAATCGGTGCCGGCCGAGAACATGTGCCCGGGCCCGACCGTGATCCGCTGCGCGAGCGCCAGCGTGTACAGCTTCATCGCATCGACCTGCGGCGGCAGCTCGACCCACAGCACGTACCCGCCCTGCGGCTGCGACAGCCGCGTGCCTTCCGGGAAGAAGCGCCGCACCATCGCGCTCATCAGGCTCGCCTGCTGCGCGTACTGCTTGCGCATGCGCCGCAGGTGAAAATCGTAGCCGTCGTGTTTCAGGTACTCGGCGATCGCGAGTTGCTCGATCGCGGGCGTCGCGAGCGTATTCAGGAATTTCAGCTTCTCGACCTGGTCGCGGTAACGGCCCGGCATCGCCCAGCCGATCCGGTAGCGCGGCGACAGGCTCTTCGTGAACGACGCGCAATGCAGCACCAGCCCGTCGCGATCGAACGACTTCAGCGCGCTCGGCGCCGTATCGCCGAAGTGCAGCTCGTGATAGACGTCGCTCTCGATCGCCGGCACGCCGTGCTTCGCGAGCAGTTCGACCAGCGCGCGCTTGCGCGCATCGGACATCTGGAAGCCGAGCGGATTCTGGAAGTTCGGCATCACCATGCATGCCGCGATGCGCTCGTTCGCGAGGATTCGCCCGAGCGCGTCGAGATCGATGCCGTCGCCCGGGTGCGTCGCGACTTCCAGCGCGCGCATGCCCATCCGCTCGATCGCGTGCAGCATCGCGTAGAAGGTCGGCGACTCCACCGCGATCGTGTCGCCCGGTTTCGCCACCGCCTGCAGGCACAGGTTGATCGCCTCGGTCGCGCCGATCGTCATCACGATCTCGCCCGGCTCGACCGCGACCCCGCGCTCCGCATAGCGCCGCGCGATCTGGCGGATCAGCTCCTGGTTGCCGGGCGGCAGGTCGTCGATCACGCCCCAGCGCGTGCGGCGCCGCCCGATCGCCTGCGCATAGCGCGCGAGGCGCTGCACCGGAAACTGCGACGCGTCGGGATACGGCGAGCCGAGCGGCACCGCGTCGTCGCGCGCGATCGAGCGCAGCGTCGACAGCACGAGCCGGCTCACGTCCACGGCCGACGGCTCGGCGGCCGGCGCGGAGACATGCAGCTCGGCCTCGGCCGGCGCCGCCGCGCGCGCCCGCACGAAGTAGCCCGACTGCGGCCGGCTTTCGATCAGGCCGCGGCTTTCCAGCACGAGGTACGCGCGCAGCACGGTCGTGACGCTGAGCTGCTGCTGCCGGCTCGCCTGCCGCACCGACGGAATCCGCTCGCCGGGCCGGTACACGCCCCGCTCGATCTGCGCCTGGAGATCGTCGGCCAGTTGTTCGTAACGCTTCACGCGCCTCCCTTTCAGCTTCCCTTCAGCAACACAGTTGCGATCCGCACTGTATGAATGGCCGAAACTGTACTCTTTTTTGAAGTGAACAGGTGTACACACAGCGGGACGGAGGCCGCGCGTACTCTGCACGCATCGACCCCGACACCCGCATCATGAAAAAGAAATCCGCCACCGCGCGCATCGAACCGTACACCCACCCGGCCGCCGGCTGGGGCGCGCTGAAAGCCGTCACGATCAACCTGATCAAGGAAAAGGTCGCCGGCGGCAACTACCGCACGCTGCTGCGCCAGAACCAGCCGGACGGCTTCGACTGCCCGGGTTGCGCGTGGCCCGACCGCCAGCACGCATCGACGTTCGAATTCTGCGAGAACGGCGTGAAGGCCGTGGCCGCGGAAGCGACGAGCAAGCGCGTGACGCCCGACTTCTTCGCCGCGCACACGGTGACCGAACTGCTCGAACAGTCGGATTTCGAGCTCGAACAGCACGGCCGGCTCACCGACCCGATGGTGTACGACGCGCAAACCGACCGCTACGTGCCGATCGCGTGGGACGACGCGTTCGCGCTGATCGCGCGCCACCTGCGCGCACTGCCCGACCCGAACCAGGCCGCGTTCTACACGTCCGGCCGCGCCAGCAACGAAGCCGCGTTCCTCTACCAGTTGTTCGTGCGCCTGTACGGCACCAACAACTTCCCGGACTGCTCGAACATGTGCCACGAGGCGACGAGCCGCGGGTTGCCGGCGTCGGTCGGCGTCGGCAAGGGCACCGTCACGCTCGACGATTTCGAGCATGCGGATACGCTGCTGATCTTCGGCCAGAACCCCGCGACCAACCACCCGCGAATGATGGGCGAGCTGCGCGAGTGCGCGAAGCGCGGCGCGACGATCGTGTCGATCAACCCGCTGAAGGAGCGCGGGCTCGAGCGCTTCGCCGATCCGCAAAGCCCGCTCGAGATGCTGACGATGTCGGGCACGAAGATCGCGTCGACGTTCATCCAGCCGACGATCGGCGGCGATTTCGCGCTGATCAAGGGGATGGCCAAGCGCGTGCTCGAACTCGACGACGCCGCGCGCGCCGCCGGTGCACCGCGTGTGCTCGACACCGCGTTCATCGACGAGCACACGGCCGGCTTCGACGCGTTCGCCGACGATCTGCGCGCCGAAAGCTGGTCCGCGCTGACCGCGGAAAGCGGCGTGCCGTACGAGCAGATCGACGCGCTCGCGCAGCTCTATGCGCGCAGCGAACGCGTGATCGCGACGTGGGGAATGGGCATCACGCAACACAAGCATTCGGTCGCGACGGTGCAGATGCTGACCAACCTGATGCTGATGCGCGGCAACATCGGCCGCCCCGGCGCCGGCCTCTGCCCGGTGCGCGGCCATTCGAACGTGCAGGGCAACCGCACGGTCGGCATCGAGGAAAAGCCGTCGCAGGCGTTCCTCGACCGGCTCGGCCACGTGTTCGATTTCGAACCGCCGCGTCATCACGGCTACGACGTCGTCGAAACGATCGAAGGGATGCTCGACGGCCACGTGAAGGTGCTGATCGGTCTCGGCGGCAACTTCGCGATGGCGACGCCCGACACGCCGCGCACGTGGGAAGGCATGCGCCGCTGCGAACTGTCGGTGCACATCACGACGAAGCTGAACCGCAGCCATCTGATCCACGGCCGCGACGCGCTGATCCTGCCGACGCTCGGCCGCACCGAGATCGACCTGCAGGACAACGTCGCGCAAGGCGTGACGGTCGAGGACTCGATGAGCATGGTCCACGTGTCGTACGGGATGAACAAGCCCGCTTCGCCGAACCTGATGTCGGAGCCCGCGATCGTCGCGCACATGGCGCACGCGCTGTTCGGCAGCGGCAAGATCGACTGGCTCGCGTACAAGGACGACTACGCGAAGATCCGCGATGCGATCGAGGCGACGCTCGACGGCTTCTACGACTACAACACGCGCATCGCGCGGCCCGGCGGCTTCCATCTGCGCGTGGCCTCACGCGACCGCGAATGGCTCACGCCGACGGGCAAGGCGAACTTCCTGTTCGACCCGCAGATCCGCGATCAGGATGACGACGCGCCGGATCGGCCGCATCTCCAGCTGATGACGCTGCGCAGCCACGATCAGTTCAACACCACCGTCTATTCCTACAATGACCGTTATCGCGGCGTTTCGGGAGAACGCATGGTGGTGTTCATGAACGAAGAGGACATGGCCGAACTCGGCTTGAGCGAAGGCAGCATGGTGGAGCTGAGCTGCGCTACCGATGTCGCGGTCGAGCGG
>Ga0209371_1000574_pt1 | contig 33236 bp, 35 predicted proteins | sample AgamicAtAmrz_FD_187165 | JGI IMG/M metagenome (GOLD analysis project Ga0209371, IMG submission 187165) | Agave microbial communities from Guanajuato, Mexico - At.Am.rz (SPAdes) (version 2) | ecosystem: Host-associated > Plants > Roots > Rhizosphere | place: Guanajato, Mexico | collected 2012-06-07
CCGATTTCACCACCCGGGCAGGGTGTAAAGTGGAGGCGCGTCCCGGAGTCGAACCGAGGTGGACGGATTTGCAATCCGCTGCATGGCCACTCTGCCAACGCGCCTTTATCCGCTGTGCCGTCAGGGTATCCTGACCTGCAAATCTGGAGCGGGAAACGAGACTCGAACTCGCGACCCCGACCTTGGCAAGGTCGTGCTCTACCAACTGAGCTATTCCCGCATTGTTCAGCAATTTACTGGAACTTGCTGATTTTACTTATCTTCTGACAGCCTTGCTGCCGTTCGATGCGATGCATTCTACTGACCTGACGCACTGAGTCAACAGAATTATCCTCACTGTGCGTCCGTTTGCTGCTTTTTAAGTCGCTTCGATCAGCTATCGAGCAGATCGCCACGCGCCGCGCTTAAATACTGGAACATTGACCAGAATGTCAGCACTGCGGCGATGTAAAGCGCCACGACGCCAACGGCGATAACCGTCGTGTCCGGACGCCATAGCAGCGCAACCAGCGATAGCATCTGTGCCGTGGTTTTCACCTTGCCGATCCAGGAAACAGCCACGCTGCTGCGCTTGCCGATTTCTGCCATCCACTCGCGCAGCGCTGAGATAATGATCTCACGCGCAATCATGGTCGCGGCAGGTAAGGTAATCCACCAGGAGTGAAAATATTCTGCCACCAGGACCAGCGCAATCGCCACCATAACCTTATCGGCTACCGGATCGAGGAACGCGCCAAAGCGTGTTGTTTGCTTCCAGCGACGCGCGAGGAAGCCGTCAAACCAGTCAGTAATCGCCGCAATGACAAAAATCAACGCGGTGGCAAAAGGGGCCCAGTAAAACGGCAGGTAAAAAGCCAGCACGAAGAAAGGGATGAGAACGACTCGAAACAGGGTGAGACACGTCGGTATGTTAAATTGCATATGCCGGTAACTGTCTGGAATGGGTAGAATTTCCCCTATGTTCCTACATTGCCCCACCTGTTTCAATGCTAGTGTTTTAGCGAGTGGTATATTTTTTCAGCCAGCGCGAATGAAATACCCGGCACATTGGCGATCTCCTCCACCGTCGCGTTCTTCAACGGTTGCAGGCCTCCCATATACTTGAGCAACTGCTGGCGGCGTTTTGGACCTATCCCCTCGATGCTTTCCAGCGCGCTGGTATTCTTTACTTTCGCCCGTTTTTTACGGTGGCCCGAAATTGCATGATTGTGAGCATCGTCACGAATATGCTGTATCACGTGCAGCGCAGCAGAGTCTGGCGGTAGCGAAACGCCCTCACCTTCCGCCTCGAAGAACAGCGTTTCCAGTCCGGCTTTACGATCGCTGCCCTTCGCCACCCCCAGCAAAATCGGTCGCGATTTATCCCACTCCACGTCAAGTTCGGCAAAAACCTGTTTCGCCTGTGAGAGCTGGCCTTTACCGCCGTCAATCAGGATAACGTCAGGGATTTTTTCCTCTTCCAGCGCCTTGCCGTAGCGGCGACGCAGCACCTGATTCATCGCCGCGTAGTCATCGCCTGGCGTAATGCCTTCGATATTGTAGCGGCGATAATCGCTGCGCAGCGGGCCGTTGGCGTCAAACACCACGCAGGAGGCGATGGTCTGCTCACCCATGGTATGGCTGATGTCGAAGCACTCCATACGGTTAATTTTGTCCAGTTCAAGGAACTGCGCCAGCGCTGCCAGACGCTGCTGGATGGTTGAATGCTGTGAAAGCCGCGTAGTTAGCGCGGTTGCCGCGTTGGTGCGTGCCAGTTTGAGATAGCGCGCGCGATCGCCGCGTGGTTTGGTCTGGATGGTGACGCGACGTCCTGCCAGCTCGCTCAGCGATTCAGAAAGCAATTCACGCTCCGGCAGGTTAAAGTCCAGCAGAATATCACCAGGCAACGTGCGCGCTTCACTGCCCTGCAAATAGAACTGTCCGACAAAGGTCTGGACGACTTCCGCCAGTTCGGTATCCGCTGGCACTTTCGGGAAATAGCTGCGGCTGCCCAGCACCTTGCCCTGCCGAATAAACAGTACATGCAGGCAGGCCATACCCGCGTCATACGCGACGCCCATGACGTCCAGATCGTCACCCTGATTAGAGACAAACTGCTTTTCAGTAATGCGGCGCACCGCCTGAATCTGGTCGCGTAAACGCGCCGCTTCTTCAAAACGCAATCCTGTGCTCGCCTCTTCCATGCGTTTCACCAGCATGTTCAGCACCTGGTCGTCCTTGCCGGACAAGAAGAGCCGCACATACTCGGTTTGCTGCGCATACTCCTCTTCGCTTACCAGACCCGCCACGCAGGGGCCAAGGCAGCGTCCAATCTGATACTGCAGGCAAGGCCGGGAGCGATTGCGATAGACGCTGTTTTCGCACTGGCGAATAGGAAACACTTTCTGCATTAGCGCCAGGGTTTCGCGCACGGCATAGCCGTTAGGGAACGGGCCGAAATACTCCCCTTTCGCATGTTTCGCGCCGCGATGGTAGGCCAGCCGCGGATGGGTATCGCCGCTAAGAAAAATAAACGGATAGGATTTATCATCACGCATCAGCACGTTGTAACGCGGCTGATAGAGCTTGATGTAATTATGCTCCAGCAGTAGCGCTTCGGTTTCGGTATGCGTGACAGTGACGTCTATATGATGGATGTTGCTGACCAGCACCTCAGTTTTTCGGCTACCAACATGGGTGCGAAAGTAACTGCTGAGGCGCTTTTTAAGATCTTTGGCTTTTCCAACATAGATTACGGTGTCCGAAGCATCGTACATGCGGTACACGCCCGGCTGACTGGTCACCGTGCTGAGAAAGGCTTTTGAATTGAAAACTTCACTCACTACTGATTAACGGCTCCGCATTGAACAGACCATGTCGAATGGCCAGATGCGTTAACTCTACGTCGCCACTGATGTTCAGCTTACTGAACATGCGATAACGATAGCTGTTAACGGTTTTGGGGCTGAGATTGAGCTGCTCGGATATTTCCGTCACCTTTTGCCCTTTGGTGATCATCAGCATAATCTGCAATTCCCTTTCCGACAAACAGCTGAAGGGGGATTCCGCTTTTTGCGGCTCTATCTGGCTCAGCGCCATCTGCTGCGCAATATCCGATGCGATATAGCGCTGTCCGGCGTGTACCGAGCGAATAGCGTTAACGACTTCCTGCGGTGCGGCACCTTTGCTGAGATACCCCGCCGCGCCCGCCTGCATAACCTTTGCAGGTAACGGGTTTTCGGTATGGATCGTCAACATAATGATCTTGATATCCGGGTTAAAGCGCACAATTTTACGCGTCGCTTCCAGTCCGCCGATACCAGGCATATTCATATCCATGAGGATCACGTTAACCTGATGCGCACGGCACCACTTCACCGCGTCTTCACCGCAACAGGCCTCTCCCGCGACCACAAGACCTTTCATATCTTCCAGTATGCGTCTAATACCGGCGCGTACCAGTTCATGGTCATCAACAAGTAGAACACTGATCAACGGGAAGCACTCCGCAAGCAAAAAAGGGGGGTAATTCTGATATTACGTGCCCGCATGATACCTGCTTTTCGGTGCAATGAACATCAACAGACCCTATGTATGATCGTATTCAATGATTTACATCAACGCTTTTTAAGGGATTCAAAAAATATGTTTATCATCAGTTGAAAAAGGATTGATTGATTTTATTTTTGTTAAATTTCAATAAGATAATGCAAATCACTGTTGCAGGCTAATTTGGCCTTTAATTGTTATTCTCTGGCCCTGTGAAATTTACTCATCATCTGTTTTAAATAAACTCTTGTGTTAAAGAAGCCTCTGCCGCGCTTCGCTTCCATGGGTCCACGACACGCTGTGATATACTCTTACGCGGCTGTGCGGATCATGCCGAAATGAGCGAATAACCCCTAAGGAGAACACAATGAGCGATGAAGATTTTGTAACCTCGCACGATACGCTGAAGCTGGCCGATGAAGTTGCCTGCCTGAAAATGATGGTGACGCTGATTCTGAAAGGAATGGGCCAGGCGGATGCTGGAAAAGTGATTATCAATATGGAACGCTACGTACAGACGCTGGGCGACAAGCCACAGGCGGAAGTATTCAGTAATACCATTAAACAGATTAAAACGGCGTATCGTCAGTGATGCGTTCGCCCCCGCTGCAGCGGGGGCGCGCTGTCAGGTGTGTGACTGCCAGTTTACAGAGACCCCCAGCGATGGCAGGACTTCTTCCGGGCTAAAGCGGCGCGTACCACGATATTTATCCGCCAGCGCAGGTTGCGCAACGGGAATGCGGATCGCGAACAGATTGTCCTCTGACTGAATCAAACCCGGCGTTAACGGCTCATACGCTACATGGTTCTCCTCAAACATCTTTTCCAGCATCGGCGTCGCCGAGCTAATTAGATACTCCATTCCGTTGAGTTCAGCGAGCTGCACAGCATGCCATAACAGATTAAACGGCAGCTCCTCATCAACTTCCAGCTTTGCTGAGAAGCGCGACATCTCCCACACCTTCTCATGGCTAAAGGGGACCACCAGTCCTTCACTCTGTTCTGGCTCCTGCCACGGCATCAGACGGGCACAGCCGCTGATGCCATCGCGCGCGTTCCAGGCCAGTAACCAGGTCACATCGGACCGGTCGAAACGATCATATTCCTGGCCCGGCGTGCTAAGCCGTGGCGGAATTGACCAGCCTTCTCCTCGCGCAAATACGCTGTAACGGTAGCTGCCTAACTCGGCCAGCAAAGAGGACGGCATATCCTTTAACTGGGTTTGAATTATTTTCATCATGCGCCCCTGACATCCTCATGTTTGCACTGATTAACGCTACGCCAGCCTGGCAAAGTCCCGGCGCAGGGTAGACAACTGCTTCCGGCAACGTAACTACTAAATTTAGTAGTTGCCTTTTTCTATATCAGACCAATTGCCGCCGCATAACAGGCAATCTGGGTTTTATTGGAAACATTAAATCGCTTTTGCATATTCTTTTGGTGAAAATTCACCGTGTGCTGCGAAATAGCTAAAATAAGCGAAATTTCAGCCGACGTTTTACCCTCGGCCGTCCATTTCAAAATCTCTAGCTCGCGCTGACTAAAATCATTTTTTAGCACCATTAGCGCGTCATCTGAAAAGCGCTGAAGGGCGCGCAAACTCAGATCCGCCAGAAAGTGCAGTTTCACTTCCAGCTCGGTGTGCAAATGCTGCGTCTTGCTTGCCAGGCGAGATGCTATAGATAATATACCAATGGCGCGATTTGACGCCATCGCGGAGCAGGAAAATCCGCTGTTTAGCCCATACTCCTGCGCCTCTTTCCACAAATCGCCGGCTCCAGTGAAGATGTCGTCCGTCCACTCCAGCCCTCGTCCCGGCTGCTGGCAAAGCAATAACACCGGATCGACGGCGTAATAGTTTTTTTCCTCATAGCGTTTCATCCAGGCTTTTGGATAAGTGTGATGCAAAAAAAGGCGCGGACGGGTAAAAGGCACAGGATGCTGAATCAAAAAGGAATAGCTGTCGAACCCTAATGACACTACCTGTGTCTGAATGAGCATCTTCAATTCTTCAGTTGAAGTGAGAGCCTGAAATTGATTTTCCGTTTCTCGTCGCCAGACGAAATAATTGTCAGTATTCATATTGCCTCGGCGTTATCCTCACGCTGATGCGTCTGGTTATTGAAGTTATACATATTCAAAAAAAATAAATTTATAAGAGAAAAAAGTTTTGTTGAGAAAAAAACAGGGTTGTAAGTAAAAAACAGATAACGTCCGATTGTTACGGTTTTACTTAATGCCTGGTTCCGCACTCCCCGAAAAGCGGTCTCATTCACAGCATTTTAGCAGCTGGAAAACAGAATAAGATTTTTCTGATAGAGATTCAACGTTCGTTGACACAATAAATTTTTCATACATTGGCTGCCATTCAGCATGGTTATTAAGTGAAATTACTTTTTAGCGTAATTTATTTGTAAACACAGACTTAAGTTATTCTAAAGATAAAAAGCCAGACAGGGTTGAAAACAGGTCTGCTGTTTGCCGTTTCGCTTACCAGTTTGCTATTTCAGCTGTTCATGATTAGGGCTACGCTTAACAGCTGAAACCTTCGCATCACCCTTTACGCACGTCCTGGCAGGAAGATTGCGTTTTTCTGCCAGCACACTGGCGCGCATTAACATTTGCAGGTGGGACATACTATGTTGAATCAGCTGGCATTACTCTTCCTTGTATTAGGTGGCTGTACCGCTCTGATGATCCTTAAGGATATTTTTCGCCACCCTCATCCTGGCAGGATTATGAATGTTATCTGGCCGCTGACGGGGCTCTATATGCCCTTTTTCGGCTGGCTGGCATGGTGGTATCTGGGACGAAAACCGTCACGCCAGCAAAAGCTTGCGCTGCTGGTTCCGCAAAATGTTCATCGTCATGCGGGGTGGCCAACCATATTTATTTCGACTTCGCTTTCAGCCGCAGCCTGCATTCTTGGCGAATTGATTACGCTGTCAATTATCACCACCCTAAACCATTATCATTTTCTGACACCGCTCTGGATGCAGGTAATTATTTGTCTCTCTATTTCGCTGATTAGCGGCCTGTTTTTACAATTCCTCGCCATTAAGCAACGTGAATCTTTTTCCCTGTGGCGTACATTACTGGTCGCCTTTCGCACTGAAACTTTTCCACTGCTGGTTTATCAGACCGGCATCTTTTTCTTTATGAGCCTGGCCCTAAAATTTGTACTTAATCAGCAAATCGATCCCCTGATGGCGATGTTCTGGTTTATGTTGCAGCTCGCTATGCTGACCGGGTTTATATTTTCCTGGCCAGCCAATCATTTCCTGATTAAACGAGGTTTAAATCCGGCGGTATAATTCAACGGCAGTATCCCGTGCCGCGCATGCCGAAATGAAAATGGCTGGCATGCGCGGCGTTATAATCCGGTCCAAGCGCATTACCAAAATTATTACAACCTTCTCGCCAGAGAAGATGCAGCAGCGCAGATTTATTTTCGGGCTGCGTCCAGTTTTTCCCAACCTCCAGCTTTTGGCCGTCGGCAAGTTGAAAAGTGGTCACATCCCACGCCTCTGCGCTCGCATGTTCGCTTAACCGCCCTTCTGTACGGTGATAGATGTTGCGACAGGCATAGCTGCCCACATGGTTTATCCGCACCAGTGACGTCGCAGGCTGCCCCTGCTCAAGACGCTGCTGGCTGCGTAAAACATACATGGTGCTGGCAACCGCCATCGGGCAGCTGGCGAGAAAACTGCTGCTTAAGCTGACCTTGCCAAAACGCTGAATACGCAATGGATTGCTTAGCGGACAGTTGCCTTTAACATCAGGCCGCGGGCTAAAGGTGACAAAACCGGCCTGTTCAGCGCGGCGCATGACGTCAAGACAGGCAGCCGGGTCGCTCTCCAGCCGCTTGAGTTTATAACGGGTTACCCAGCCAGGCGGATCGGTGACGGCCAGCGGGGTAAAGGGGTTAAACTGAGGCGGCAGATGCTGTTTCAGCCAGGGTAAGCACCACCACCCAACGGCTATCAGCACCAGCAACAGGATAATTGCGCGCATTGTTCTCCCGCAGTAGCTTGATTTAGAGAACAAAAGTGTAGAAGCTACGCGCCGGTTTAGCGCTGGCAATCGCGCTTTTCGTTTAAAACGGCAGCATTGTGCCGCAAGTTTGTGCCGCGTAAAGATTTTCTGACATGTTACTAAGACGTAAACAACGTATTTGTAAAAAACAATTAGCGAGCTTTTGTCTTATTCCTCTATCTTATGCCAACTTGCCTCAAGGCAGTTACCACAAACAGCCAGCAGAGCTGACACAACATCCAGACAGGAATAACAATTTTATGGTAGATCAAATCAAAGAGGCCGTTGCAGAGCAGGAGAATCCTGACAAGCTACGGCGTAATCTGCATAACCGTCATATCCAGCTTATCGCCATCGGTGGCGCCATCGGCACTGGCCTGTTTATGGGCTCAGGCAAAACCATCAGCCTGGCAGGCCCGTCGATCATTTTCGTCTATATGATTATCGGCTTTATGCTGTTTTTTGTGATGCGCGCCATGGGCGAACTGCTGCTCTCCAATCTGGAGTACAAATCCTTTAGTGATTTTGCCGCCGATCTGCTTGGCCCCTGGGCCGGCTATTTTACCGGCTGGACCTATTGGTTTTGCTGGGTAGTAACCGGCATCGCTGACGTTGTCGCCATTTCCGCCTACTTCCAGCTCTGGTTCCCCGGCTTTTCCGTGTGGATGAGTGCATTGCTGTGTGTCTTTGTGTTCCTTGCGCTCAATATTGCTACGGTGAAAATGTTTGGCGAGATGGAGTTCTGGTTCGCCATTATTAAAATTGTCGCTATTGTGGCGCTGATTATCACTGGCGTGGTGCTGGTGACGATGCACTATCCTTCACCGGGCGGCGGCACCGCATCGCTGAGCAATATCTGGGATCATGGTGGCCTGTTTCCAAAAGGGCTGAGCGGCTTTTTTGCCGGATTCCAGATAGCCGTATTTGCGTTTGTCGGCATCGAATTAGTAGGTACCGCAGCAGCAGAAACGCACGACCCGCATAAGGTGTTGCCGCGCGCGATTAACGCCATTCCGCTGCGCGTCATTATGTTTTATGTGCTGGCGCTGATGGTAATTATGGCGGTGACGCCCTGGACACAGGTGCTGGCGGATCGCAGCCCGTTTGTAGAGATGTTTGTGCTGATCGGTCTGCCTGCGGCGGCCAGCATCGTTAACTTTGTGGTGCTGACCTCGGCAGCCTCTTCCGCTAACAGCGGCATCTTCTCTACCAGCCGTATGCTGTATGGCTTATCACAGCAGGGCGTGGCGCACCGCGCGTTTGGACGTCTTTCCGCTCGTGCCGTACCGACAGCCGGTCTGTTTTTTTCCTGCTTCTGTCTGCTGATTGGCGTGGCGTTGATTTATCTGATCCCAGACGTGATGACGGTGTTCACCATGGTGACCACGGTGTCGGCGATCCTGTTTATGTTTGTCTGGACTATCATTCTGTGCAGCTATCTGGCCTACCGTAAAAAGTTCCCGGAGCGCCACGCGGCATCGGGCTTTAAAATGCCGCTGGGCAAGGTGATGTGCTGGGTGGTGATGGCATTCTTTGTGTTTGTGCTGGTGCTGCTGACGTTGCAGGAAGATACCCGCCAGGCGCTGATGGTGACGCCACTGTGGTTTGTGATGCTCACGATGGGCTGGCTGCTGCGCCGCCGCGCTGCCCGTTAAGAAAGCGTTGTCCCGGTCACGTGACCGGGACATGACATCTCACCTGCGCCTTAAATTGATCACCGTTTGCACGAAACGTTACAACCGATCCCCGATCGCGCTAAAAGCACGACCCAGCGATGGCCGGGTGGACGGCAGCCTTTCAGGATGCGTCGCAGGCGACTGCGGCGTGCCCAGCCCAAAGGTAAAGGTATAGTTCTCCTCTTCTCCCATGCGTAAATCGGCAATCGTGATCTGCCCCGCCTGCTCGCGCATCGCATAAAAACCGTGGCTGAACCAGGCTACGCGCTCTGCATACCAGTCACCTTTGAGCTGTGCAAACAGCGCCGGATGGCGCGCATGCCAGCTAATGTGCAGCGGCCGCGTCGGCGACAGCAGTGACCAGTACGCTTCGCCATAGCGATCGCCGTCAATAATCACCGTGCGCCAGACCAGCGTATTAAAGGCGGTTGGCGTTACCAGCACTTTCTCGTCAGGAATACGCTGCTGCGCCAGCGACTGCTTGATCTGCCAGCCTGCCACGCCCTGGATGATTACGCTCCACGCCAGATAGCCTGTACTCAATGCTAACCCGACGTGATTCCAGCGCAGCCCGCTTGTGCCCCCGCGCCGTAGCGCCACCGCGAGGCAGATCAGCAGCGGCAACGTATAGAGCGGGTCGATAATATAGATGCTGCCAATAGCATAGGGATGGTCGGTGAGCGGCAGGCCCAGCTGCGTGCCATAAACCGTCATCAGATCCAGCAGCGGATGGGTAATCAGCGCCAGCCAGATAGCCAGCCACCACTGCTGCCACACCACACCACGACGGAAAATTCCCGCAATGAGCCAGGCCAGCAGCGGCGACGCCAGCGTTAGCCACAGCAGCGCATGGCTTTCAGTACGGTGCAGCGTCATATTGCGGATGGCGTCGCCGTGATCGATAAATACATCGAGATCCGGCAAGGTGCCGCACACCGCACCTGCTACCGCCGCCTGCCAGAGCGGCACGCGCCGCCCCATCGCCGCGACGCTGACCGATGCTCCAAGCACCAGCTGTGAAACAGAATCCATCGCTTACTCCGTCGCAGATAAAGGCGGTGAAAGCCGCCGGGAAATCAGCGCACGCGAATACCTTCAATAATCATGCGCTGCACGTTCTCAACTGTTTCATCAAAAAATTGCGGATCGCTCAGGGTCTGGCCGGTGATCGCCTCGACCTGGCTGGCGAAATCCGCATAGTGCTGCGTTGCCGCCCACAGCATAAAAAAGAGGTGCTGCGGCTGTACGCCAGCCAGTCGGCCTTCATTGATCCAGCGCTCAACAATCGCCGCTTTATCATCCACCAGCTGCTTAAGATCGCCCGCCAGCTCGCCTTTCAGCAGCGGCGCGCCCTGTAGCATCTCAAGGCAGAACAGGCGAGACGCCTGCGGATGGTCGCGCGACACTTCAAGCTTGAGACGGATATAGCGACGAATAGCGCTCAGCGGGTCCATGTCATGCTGCAACGCGCGCAGCGGCGCCAGCCAGACATCCAGGATCTCTTTTAACACGGCGATATAGAGCGTTTCTTTTGAGGGATAATAGTAGAGCAAATTCGTTTTCGAGACGTCGGCGCGCTCAGCGACCTGATCAAGGCGCGTACCGTGAATACCGAACTGAGAGAAGAGTGCCAGCGCGGCCTCCAGGATGGCGGCGCGTTTCGCAGCGGTAGCGCGTGAACGGCGCGTCGGTTGTTTTTCATCAGTTTTCACAGGGTTGCCTCATTCCTTAAGCGTACTGGCATCATAGCAAAGCCGTTCTGCCCTGCCTAACAAGCTGCTGCACCTTTTTTGCCCAGCCTGCCTGAAAAACGTGCAGCGATTTTTGACCAGATGGTCCAAAACAGACCAGCTGCTCCAGATCCTTCCGCTCTCAACATTTCAACTCTTTGTTAGTAATAGGCTTTTATTTTGTGGCACAACCTTTGCAAATTCGTTAACAAGCGCCGCTGTCAGGGAAGAGGCAGGGAGCCGCGTCGCGCACGCAACCATTTACTGACTGGCAAAGAGGGTTTGACATGAAGATTGGCGTATTTATTCCGATTGGTAACAACGGCTGGCTGATTTCCACCCATGCTCCACAGTACAAACCGACATTTGAACTGAACAAGGCCATCGTGCAAAAGGCGGAGCACTATCATTTCGATTTCGCGCTGTCGATGATCAAGCTGCGCGGCTTTGGCGGTAAAACAGAGTTCTGGGATCACAATCTCGAATCCTTCACCCTGATGGCGGGCCTCGCCGCGGTGACATCACGCATTGAGATCTATGCCACCGCCGCCACGCTGACGTTACCGCCCGCTATCGTGGCGCGCATGGCGTCGACCATTGACTCCATCTCTGGTGGACGTTTCGGCGTCAACCTGGTGACCGGCTGGCAGAAGCCTGAATATGAGCAGATGGGTATCTGGCCAGGCGATGACTATTTCAGCCGCCGCTATGACTACCTGACGGAATACGTCACCGTGCTGCGCGACCTGTGGGGCAGCGGCCAGTCAGATTTCAAAGGCGAATTTTTTACCATGAACGACTGCCGCGTCAGCCCGCAGCCGCAAAAACCGATGAAGGTGATTTGCGCCGGGCAGAGCGACGCGGGCATGGCATTTTCCGCTCAGCATGCCGACTACAACTTCTGCTTTGGCAAAGGCGTCAACACGCCAGCCGCCTTCGCGCCTACGGCGGCACGCATGAAACAGGCAGCGGACAAAGCGGGTCGCGACGTCGGCTCCTACGTGCTGTTTATGATTATCGCCGCCGAAAGCGATGAGGCGGCGCGCGCCAAATGGGAGCACTACAAAGCGGGCGCAGACGAAGATGCGCTGGCCTGGCTAACGACGCAGAGCCAGCAGGACAAGCGCTCCGGCAGCGATACCAACGTGCGGCAAATGGCCGATCCCACCTCTGCGGTGAATATCAATATGGGCACGCTGGTGGGCTCTTACGCTAACGTGGCGCGCATGCTTGACGAGGTTTCCCTGGTCGACGGCACGCAGGGCGTGCTGCTCACGTTCGATGACTTCCTGCAGGGTATCGACGATTTTGGCCAGCATATCCAGCCGCTGATGCAGTGCCGCAGCCAGATCAATGACAACAGAGAGGTTGCCTGATGAGTACCGTTTATTGCGCCCATACCCCTGCGCTTCCCCAGGTTGAACTACCCGCACGCCCGGAAGCGATCGCCTTTCCACCTGCGCAAAGCGCGCTGATCGTAGTCGATATGCAAAACGCCTACGCCAGTTCCGGCGGCTATCTCGATCTGGCGGGTTTCGATGTCTCTGCCACCGCGCCGGTTATTGAGAAGATCCATCAGGCCGTTACCGCCGCGCGCGCGGCAGGCGTGCAGATTATCTGGTTCCAGAACGGCTGGGACAACGAGTATGTCGAGGCGGGCGACGCCGGTTCGCCCAACTTCCACAAGTCCAACGCGCTAAAAACCATGCGTAAGCGGCCTGAGTTGCAGGGCACGCTGCTGGCGAAAGGCGGCTGGGATTATCAACTGGTAGACGCGCTGCAACCGCAGCCAGGCGACATTGTGCTGCCGAAACCGCGCTACAGCGGCTTCTTTAATACGCCGCTCGACAGCATGCTGCGCAGCCGCGGTATCCGGCATCTGATCTTTACCGGCATCGCCACCAACGTCTGCGTTGAGTCAACGCTACGCGACGGCTTTTTCCTCGAGTATTTCGGCGTGGTGCTGGAAGACGCCACCTACCAGGCGGGCCCGGCGTTTGCCCAGCAGGCGGCCCTTTTCAATATCGAAACCTTTTTTGGCTGGGTCTCCAGCGTGGACGCCTTCTGCGAAAGTTTGCAGGGCAACAGGGAGTAAAACGATGCCAAAAACTGTGATTATTCCGCCGGGCACCAGCACGCCAATCGCCCCTTTTGTCCCCGGCACGCTGGCTGATGGCGTGGTCTATGTCTCCGGCACGCTGCCGTTCGATAAAGAAAATAATGTGGTGCATATCGGTGACGCCGCCGCGCAGACGCGGCACGTGCTGGAAACCATTAAAAGCGTGATTGAAACCGCAGGCGGTACGCTTGATGACGTCACCTTTAACTCAATTTTCCTTACCGACTGGCAGAACTATGCCGCCATCAATCAGGTTTACGCCGAATACTTTGCCGGGGATAAACCGGCACGCTTCTGCATCCAGTGCGGCCTGGTGAAGCCCGACGCGCTGGTAGAGATCGCCAGCGTGGCGCATATCGGCCAGCGGGAGGCGTGATGCATCTGGATATTCTGGGTCTTCAGCACACGGACGCACCGACGCTGGTGCTCTCTTCTGGTCTGGGCGGCGTCGCCAGCTTCTGGCAGCCGCAGCTGGCGGCGCTCACGGAGCGCTATCGCGTGGTGGTCTATGACCAGCGCGGCACAGGACGCAGTGCCGAACCGCTGCCAGAGGATTATTCCATGGCGATGATGGCCGCTGAGCTGGCCGAGGCGCTGGCGCAGCGCAGCATTATGCGTTTCGGCGTCATTGGCCACGCGCTCGGTGGTCTGGTGGGGCTTCAGCTGGCACACGATTACCCTGAACGCGTCGAGCGCGTGGCGGTGATTAACGGCTGGCTCCGGCTGCATCCGCACACGCGGCGCTGCTTTCAGGTGCGGCAGGATCTGCTGCTTCACAGCGGTGTTGAATCCTTTGTGCGCGCGCAGCCGCTGTTTCTCTATCCGGCGGAGTGGATGGCGCAGCATCAACAGCGTCTCGCCGCAGAAGAGGCCGCGCATATCGCCCATTTTCAGGGGCATGACAACCTGCTGCGCCGCCTGAAGGCGCTGATGCGCGCCGACTTCACGCCGTTGGCCGCCAGCCTTTCTCAGCCGGTGCTGGCGATCTGTAGCCAGGACGATCTGCTGGTGCCCTGGAGCTGCAACGCGCAGCTGGCCGATGCGCTGCCCAACGCACAACAGATTGCGATGTCCTGGGGCGGTCATGCAATGAGCGTCACCGACGCAGAGGGTTTTAACTCGCTGCTGTTGCAATGGCTCAACCAGACCGAAGCCGCATCACAGCGCGCGGCGAGCTAAGGAGACGATAATGAGCACCCTTTCCCTTTCACCTGCCCTTGAACTGGTTGAGAAGCAGGCGTTCCGTGACGGCATGGCGCGCCTCGGTGCCGCCGTAAATATCATCACCACCGACGGCCCGGCGGGTCGGGCAGGCTTTACCGCCTCAGCGGTGTGCAGCGTTACCGATACGCCGCCGACGCTGCTGGTGTGTTTGAATCGCTCGGCCTCGGTATGGTCAGTTTTCGATGCCAACCGCCAGCTGTGCGTCAATACGCTGGCGGCTGACCAGGAAGCCTTATCTTCCCTGTTCGGTGGCAAAACGCCGATGGCAGAACGTTTTCAGGCGGCGCAGTGGCGCAAGGGCGTGACCGGCTCGCCCGTGCTGGAAGGTGCGCTGGTGTCGTTCGACTGCCGCATCAGTGAAATTACCCAGGTCGGCACCCATGACGTGCTGTTTTGCGAAGTGCTGGCGCTGACGGTTAGCAACAAAACAGGCGGGCTGGCCTGGTTTGATCGCGGCTACTTACCGCTGCGGCGGGACGTACGCTAATCCGCCTGATACGGTTCTGATACCTCACTTTCTGGAGATAACGATGGCGAGTTCCTGGTTTCCTCAATGGCGTAAAAAGTCGGCGGTATCAGACGGCGGAATCATTGCCCCGGATGAAACGCTGCCGTTTGGACAGACGGCAATTCTCGGGCTGCAGCATGCGGTCGCCATGTTTGGCGCAACCGTGCTGATGCCGCTGCTGATGGGGCTGGATCCCAATCTGGCAATTCTGGTTTCCGGCATCGGCACCCTGCTGTTTTTTATCGTCACCGGCGGACGCGTGCCCAGCTATCTTGGCTCCAGCGCGGCCTTTGTGGGGGTGGTAATCGCCGTAACCGGTTTTAACGGCCAGGGCTTGAATCCCCATCTCAGCGTGGCGCTCGGTGGGGTTATCGCCTGCGGCGTGCTTTATACGCTGGTGGGTCTGGTGGTCATGAAAGTGGGGACGCGCTGGATAGAGCGGCTGATGCCGCCGGTGGTTACGGGCGCAGTGGTGATGGCGATTGGGCTGAATCTTGCGCCAGTTGCGGTGCACAGCGTGGCGGCTTCCAGTTTCGACAGCTGGATGGCGGTGATGACGGTACTGGCTATCGGCCTGGTGGCGGTCTTTACCTCCGGCATGGTGCAGCGCCTGCTTATCCTGGTGGGATTGATTGTCGCCTGGGCGCTTTATGCGCTGTTGACTAACGTGATGGGCTTTGGCAAACCGGTGGATTTCAGCGGTGTTACGCAGGCTGCCTGGTTCGGCCTGCCGCACACCACCGCGCCCACCTTTGATTTACCGGCGATGGTGATAATTGCGCCGGTCGCAATTATCCTGGTGGCGGAAAACCTGGGGCACCTGAAGGCCGTGGCGGGCATGACCGGCCGCAGCCTCGATCCTTATATGGGCCGCGCGTTTGTCGGCGATGGTCTGGCGACGGTGATCTCCGGCACCATGGGCGGCAGCGGCGTGACCACCTATGCAGAAAATATTGGCGTGATGGCGGTGACGAAGGTCTATTCCACGCTGGCGTTTGTCGCCGCGGCGGTCATTGCAATGATCCTCGGTTTTTCCCCCAAGTTCGGTGCATTAATCCACGCGATCCCAGCACCGGTCATTGGCGGCGCGTCAATTGTGGTGTTTGGCCTGATAGCGGTGGCGGGCGCGCGCATCTGGGTGCAGAACCACGTGGACTTTAGCCAGAACAGCAACCTGATTATGGTCGCCACCACGCTGGTGCTGGGCGCGGGTGATTTCTCCCTGAACATCGGCGGCTTCACTCTCGGCGGTATCGGCACCGCAACTTTCGGTGCCATTCTGCTGAACGCTATTTTATGCCGTCGCAGCGCGGCGCTGGCAGAGCGTCCGGCGCGACAGCAGGGATAATTATTCCAGCGGCACAGCAGGTGCCGCTTTTTTCCGCTTCAGCTTTAATTCGCTGACAATCACGCCGCAGACAATCAGCGCACCGCCGAGAAGGGCTGCCGCTGGCAACCTTTCCCCTGCGAGTCGCCCCACTACGCCTGCCCACACCGGTTCGCCCGCATAAATAACCGTGGCGCGCGTCGGTGATACGCTGCGCTGCGCCCAGTTCATCGTGACCTGAATCAGCGCGCTGGCCGCCCCAAGACCCAGCGCGCTCAACAGCAGCGGCGAACTGAGCGTCGGCAGTGACTCGCCGTTCGGTGCCATCATCACGAAGGCGCACAGCGAAGCGACCGCCAGCTGAATCAGCGTCACGCGGCGCACGTCAACCTGTCCGGCAAAACGGCTAATCAGGATAATTTCGGCGGCGATGGCCAGCGTGCTCAGCAGCGTGGCGATCTCACCCTGATTCAGGCTGATGCGGCCATCCTGCGGCCCGGCCACCAGCAGCAGCCCCAGGAACGCCAGCAGAATGCCGCACCACGCCATCAGGCCTGGCGGGCGACGGAGAAACAGCCACTGCAGCAGCGGCACCACCGGCACATAGAGCGCAGTCAAAAAGGCGGACTGGCTGCTGGAAATGGTCTGCATCCCCCAGGTTTGCAGCCCATAGCCTCCGGCAATAGAGAGGCCAATCAGCGCACCGGCGATAAGCTCCTGTCGCGTCGTCCCGGCCAGCGCGCGGCGAAATACACAGGCAAGGATAAGTGCAGCCGTAGCAAAACGGAGCCCGACGAAAAAGAACGGCCCCGAATAATCCATCGCGCGGTGCACCACCAAAAAGGTGCCACCCCAAATCATAGTAATGAAAATCAGCACCAGCTCCTGGCGCGATACGCGCAGAGTCAGGGTGCGGGAAACGTCCGACATAGCTCACCTTCAACGAGTAAACCGCGCCATTGTGCGCAGCTCATGGCCTGAATGCAATGTATCGGAACATGCCGCAAATTTCGCGATCTTGCCGCAGGGCTGGAAAGCTCTTCTATACTTCTGCTTAGGTTTTCACACCCGATGGAGAGCGCAATGGCCAGAATTCTGGTGCTTTACTACTCAATGTACGGACATATCGAAACCATGGCGAACGCGGTAGCTGACGGCGCACGCCGCGTGACGGGCGCTGAAGTCGACGTGCGGCGTGTGCCGGAAACGATGGATGCGGAGCGTTTCGCTCAGGTTGGCGGGAAAACCGATCAGACCGCGCCGGAAGCGACACCGGATATTCTGCCGCAGTATGATGCCATCCTGATTGGCACGCCAACGCGCTTCGGCAATATGTCTGGCCAGATGCGCACTTTCTGGGATCGCACTGGTGGCTTATGGGCCTCTGGCGCGCTTCACGGCAAGGTCGCCAGCGTATTTTCATCAACCGGAACGGGTGGCGGTCAGGAGCAGACCATTACCTCAGTCTGGACCACGCTGGCCCACCACGGCATGGTGATTGTCCCCATTGGTTACGGTACTAAAGAGCTGTTTGACATCTCCCAGGTGCGCGGCGGCACGCCCTATGGTGCCACGACCCTGGCGGGAGGCGACGGTTCGCGCCAGCCCACGGAAGAGGAACTGAATATCGCCCGCTATCAGGGCGAGCTCGTTGCCGGACTGGCGGTAAAACTCAAAGGATAAGTTCACTAAGGAGAAGATTATGTCGAACGATCAAGCGAAAGCACACCACGTAGGCGAATGGGCGACGCTGCGCCATACGTCCCCGGAAATCGCAGAAGCCATCTTCGAAGTGGCGAACTATGACGAGAAACTGGCTGAGGAAATCTGGCGTCAACAGGGCAACGATGATGTTCTGTTCCGCGCCTTTGACAAAACCGATGCCGATGTCCTGACCTGGGACGATACGCCGGTAGAGCGCAAAAACATCTGATTGCGAGGCGGGATTTCCCGCCTCAACTTTTTACTGACCAAGGAGAATCTATGTCTTCCTATCAGAGCATTAACCCTGCTAATAATCAGCTGCTGAAAAGCTGGCCGTCCCATGACGCTGCTGCCGTGAGCCAGGCGCTGGAGACCGCCGATCGCCTGTTCCACTCATCGTGGAGCAAAGGGGATATTCAGCCGCGCCTGCAGGTGCTGGCGAAGCTGGCCGATTTGATTGAGAGCCGGGTTGACGAGCTGGCCGCCATCGCCAGCAAGGAGATGGGCAAGCTGATTGGTCAGAGCCGGGGAGAAGTAAAAATTTGCGCGCAGATCGCGCGTTACTACGCTGAGCATGCAGCAGAGATCCTGAAGCCCCAGCCCTACCCCAGCGAGCTGGGTGACGCCTGGGTGGAGTATCATCCCATCGGCGTGCTGGTGGCCGTTGAGCCGTGGAACTTCCCTTACTATCAGCTAATGCGCGTGCTGGCCCCAAACCTGGCGCTGGGCAATCCCGTGCTGGCAAAACATGCCAATATCGTGCCTCACTGTGCTGATGTGTTTGAGAAGCTGGTAACAGAGGCTGGCGCGCCAGAAGGTGCCTGGACCAACCTGTTTATCGACAGCGACCAGGTCGCAGAGTTGATCGCCGACGACCGCGTGCAGGGCGTTGCGCTGACGGGTTCCGAGCGCGCCGGTAGCGCCGTGGCGCAGCAGGCCGGTAAATACCTGAAAAAATCGACGCTGGAACTGGGCGGCAATGACGTTTTTGTGGTGCTGGACGACGCCGATATTGATGAAGCGGTGCGCCAGGGCGCGCAGGCGCGGCTCAGTAACTGCGGCCAGGTCTGTACGGCTGCCAAGCGCTTCATCCTGCATGAAAAGATCGCCAGCGCTTTTATTGATAAGTTCAGCGCTGCGCTGAAAGATGCGCGGCTGGGCGATCCGCTCGATGAGCAAACCACGCTTGGCCCGCTTTCGTCCAGGGATGCGCGCGATCGGCTGGCCAAACAGGTCGATGAGGCGGTGCAACAGGGTGCGAAGCTGCTGATCGGCGGCAAAGCGGTTGATGGCGTCGGCTGCTACTTCCAGCCCACCATCCTTACCGACCTTACGCCGGACAATCCAGCCTATTACCAGGAGTTCTTTGGACCGGTGGCGCAGGTTTATGTGGTAGGTGATGACAAAGCTGCTGTCGCGCTGGCAAACGACTCCCATTACGGTTTAGGCGGCTCTGTCTGGACTAAAGATACCGCGCGCGGTCGCCGTCTGGCATCAGCGATTGAGACCGGCATGGTGTTTATCAATTCACAGAGCGATACGGCGGCTGAACTGCCGTTTGGCGGCGTAAAACGTTCCGGTTACGGGCGTGAATTATCAGACCTGGGTATTAAAGAGTTTGCTAACCAGAAGCTGGTTGTCGTGGCGGGCTAACCCTTTCCGCCCAATAAAAAACCCCGCCGCGGCGGGGTTTTTTGTCTGTCGAGCGCTTACTGAACGACGGCTTGTTTTTCGTCGCTATTCTGGGCGGAGTCGATGGGCTTCTGCACCGCAGGCGCAGGCTCGCTCGGGCTGGCTTTGTCTGCTGCAGCCTTATCGACCGCGGCTTTCTCTGCAGCGGCTTTCTCTTTCTCAGCAGCAGCTTTTTGCGCAGCAGCTCGCTCTACTTTCGCTTTTTCCTCAGCAGCCTTTGCCTTCTCGTCGGCAGCTTTCGCTTCAGCAGCTTTCTGTGCTGCAGCTTTTTCTGCTGCGGCTTTCTGTGCAGCGGCTTTGTCGGCGGCAGCTTTCTCTGCTGCGGCTTTATCGGCAGCAGCCTTGTCAGCAGCGGCTTTATCTGTCTGCTTACCGGCGTCGGCATTGCCTGCATCAGCGGCCGCTGGCTGCGGCTGGGTGACTGGCTCCATCGGCGTGCCCTGTAATGCGCCATTCAGCACCTGGGTAAACTGCTCCCAGCTACAGTACCCGTTGCCATCGACCGGACAGCCTGCCAGCTCCAGCGTTACGCGCTTCGGCGGGTTTTTCAGGCTCAGCACGTCACCGTTACGCAGCTGATCGGCGGTCTGATAGACATATTCCAGCTTCAGCAGGTCTTTGTTGTTTTTCGCATCGTGCCAGCGCTGGAAGACAATCTGGCCGCCAATCGGCGTATTTTCATAAGTGCCAGCCAGCTCGTAAGGCTTGACCTGGAGGGCGCTCAGCAGCGAGGCGATATTGGAGTCGTGTCCAACCATCAGGGTAATTTTAGGCGCGTTCGCCTTATCTTCATCCACCAGCTGGCTACGGATGTAATCTACCAGCGGCGCGGCAACTTCACGCGCGACATCCGGGCTGGTAAACAGCGCATCCTGATAGCCATTTTTGATCGCTGACAGCGCCTTCCACTGCTCTGGCGTCTTGATTTGGCCCCAGGCGACCTGCTCAAGCGGGAAGCCCTCATAATATTGCAGCGTAAAGGCATCCATCAGTGAGTTGCCCACTTTCAGCGGGCCGCTGACGTTTGGCTCTTTGCCGTTTTCCGCGCTGAAGGTGTTGTCACCGCTGCTCAGATCACACTGTTTTTTGTTATTGCAGGCGGGCGCGGATTTGTAGTCGACGATTTTATCCAGCTGCTGCAAGGCGGGTTTCAGCGCCAGCTTCTCATTCTCGGCGGTCATCGCTGCCAGCGCTTTCTTATTAAAAGCCTCGCTGTCGTCGGTAATGACCGGGTTAAAGACCGGATCCATGGTGCCCATGGCGTCCTGATGGCTAACGGTGACATCGCAGCCCGGAAAAGCGCCGTTGACAAAGAACTGAGCCGTGGCAACGGTGCGCTGCAGGCTATTGGCATAGACAAAGATATTACTGCTGTCTGGGCAGCTGCCGTTTTTTACCAGGCCCTGCTGCGCCAGCCACTGACGGGTATAGTTGCCCATATAGACTTCCAGCACGCCACCTTTAGTGGTGAGCTGTCCGCCTGGGACGCTCCACTGGGGCCAGCTTTTCTTCGTCGACTGCTCCAGCACGCTGCCGTTATCGGCCAGCGGTGCGCGCAGGTTGTGGCGGCTAAACATCAGTACCTGTTGCAGCTGCATATCGCTTTCAGCAGCCTGGGCCGTCATGCCAATTGGCAGTGCGGCAAGAACCGACAGTGCGCAAAGACTCAGTTTCTTGATCATTGTGCCTATTCCATTTATTCAGTAGAGAAACACTCAGGCTATCAACCGATTAGCTCAGTTAAGGGCATAGCGCCCCACAGTGTAACCTAAGCTGGTGGCGAAAAGCGCCCGATGTTTGCAAAAACAGTGAGTGGACTATAGCAGAATTGACCAAAAGGCATCGGATGAACGGAAACGGCCGGAAAAGAAAGTATCAGAAATGCGACAGGCCAGCACATTGTGCTGGCCTGTCTGGTGTGGCGGAGGAAGAGAGATTCGAACTCTCGGATGGTTTCCCATCGGCGGTTTTCAAGACCGCTGCCTTAAGCCGCTCGGCCATCCCTCCGGGGTGATGCTTTTCACATCGGCAAAACAGCAGTGCCGTATTGCCTGTTCCTGACAGAGCAGGAAAATGGCGGAGGAGGAGAGATTCGAACTCTCGGATGGTTTCCCATCGGCGGTTTTCAAGACCGCTGCCTTAAGCCGCTCGGCCACCCCTCCGCAATGAGGCGCACTATAAACATCCCCCAGATGGATGTAAAGCCTGTAAGAATTCATTCGCCTGAAAAACAGCCAAAACGGTGTTATTCGTTGGCAAAATCGCCATTCCGCTCAGAGAAACAGCGATTTATCGCGTAAAGAAGGGTAAAACGCCTTTCCCGTTTGGGGGCCGCTGCGTATTCTCAGCGCAGACTCAGTGTTCTGATAAAGGAGCGCATTATGGACAGACTTATTACCTCGTCCTCACGGACATCGCTGCTCAGCACCCATAAGGTGTTGCGCAATACCTATTTTCTGCTGGGCCTGACGCTGGCGTTTTCCGCCGTAACCGCCACTGCCAGCACTGTACTGGGCCTGCCGGGCCCTGGCCTGATTCTGATGCTGGTGGGTTTTTACGGCCTGATGTTCCTGACCCACAAGCTGGCTGACAGCCCGATGGGCATTCTGGCGGCCTTCGCCTTTACTGGCTTTCTCGGTTACTGTCTGGGCCCTATTCTCAGCTCGTTCTTAACGGCAGGTATGGGCGATGTAATCGCGCTGGCATTAGGCGGCACGGCACTGGTGTTCTTCTGCTGTTCAGCCTATGTGCTGACAACCCGCCGCGATATGTCTTTCCTCGGCGGCATGATGATGGCGGGTTTTGTGGTATTACTGGTAGCGGTTATCGCTAACCTGTTCCTGCAACTGCCAGCGCTGCACCTGGCGATTAGCGCCCTGTTTATTCTGTTTTCTGCCGGTGCCATCCTGTGGGAAACCAGCAACATCATTCACGGCGGCGAAACCAACTATATTCGCGCCACCGTCAGCCTGTATGTCTCGCTCTACAATATCTTTATCAGCCTGCTGAGCATTTTGGGCTTCGCACGCAACGATTAAAGATTGAGAGGCTACCAGCATTAATACCCCTACCCCGCTTCGGCGGGGTTTTGCTTTTTCTGCTGGCGCAATTTGGTAGAATGCCGCCGAGTTAAGCAGTGAGGAATAAACGTGGAATTTAACGGTAAAACCATTGCCGTCGATGGCGAAGGCTACTTAAAACATCGTGACGACTGGAGCGAGGCGCTGGCTGAGCAGATCGCCCATAGCGAGGGTATTACGCTGAGTGAAGCACACTGGGAAGTGGTGCGTTTCGTGCGGGCGTTTTATCTGGAGTACAACACGTCACCGGCCATACGCATGCTGGTAAAAGCGATGGCGCAAAAGTATGGCGAAGAGAAAGGCAATAGCCGCTATCTGTTTCGTCTCTTTCCAGACGGCCCGGCAAAGCAGGCGACCAAAATTGCCGGACTGCCTAAACCGGCAAAATGCCTGTAATTAACCAGTGGTAAAACGTCGCGGCGGCTCCGCGGGCTGGTGCGGCTCCATTAATACCTGATCAACGCGTGCGCCGCGCGGTCCGCCCGCTTTCAGCCAGTCAATCAACGCATCCACTTTTTCCGGTTCGCCCCAGGCCAGCACCTCGACGCTGCCGTCCTCCAGATTGCGCGCGTAACCCAGCACGCCAAGCTGCGAGGCCTCCGCCTGGGTGCTGTAGCGGAAACCTACGCCCTGCACCTTGCCATGCACCCAGATTTTAAAACAGGCTGATGTCATCACGCTCTCCTGCCGCTGTGCGTTGCAATTTCATGTTATCCGCCGGACAATGGCGCCTCATTTTTTCAGGTAAGCATAGCAAACTATGACCGTTCGATTGATTCTCGCTAAGGGACGTGAAAAATCCCTGCTCCGCCGCCATCCCTGGGTGTTTTCCGGTGCCGTGGCGCGCCTTGAAGGTAAAGCGCAACTGGGTGAAACCGTTGATGTCTGTGACCATAATGGCAAATTCCTTGCGCGCGCAGCCTATTCGCCGCAGTCGCAAATTCGCGCCCGCGTCTGGAGCTGGCAGCAGGATGAATCGATTGATATCGCTTTCTTCATACGCCGGTTCGAGCAGGCGCAGCAGTGGCGCGACTGGCTGGCGCAGCAGGACGGGCTCGACAGTTACCGCCTGATCGCCGGTGAGTCTGACGGCTTGCCTGGCGTCACTATCGATCGCTTCGGCAATTTCCTGGTGCTACAGCTGCTCTCTGCGGGTGCGGAATATCAGCGCCCCGCGATTATCTCTGCGCTACAACACTGTTTCCCGACCTGCGCCATCTACGATCGCTCTGATGTGGCAGTGCGTAAAAAAGAGGGGCTGGAGCTGACGCAGGGCACGGTTACCGGCGAAATTCCGCCGCCGCTGCTGCCGATTACCGAGCACGGAATGAAGCTGCTGGTCGATATACAGGGCGGGCATAAAACCGGCTACTATCTCGATCAGCGCGACAGTCGTCTGGCGACGCGCCGCTATGCTCAGGACGCCCGCGTGCTCAACTGCTTCTCCTATACCGGCGGGTTTGCCGTATCAGCCTTAATGGGCGGCTGCCGCGAAGTGACCAGCGTCGATACCTCGCAAGAGGCACTCGACGTGGCGCGCCAGAACGTCGCGCTGAACGGGCTGGACGTTTCGCGCGCGCACTTCCTGCGCGACGACGTCTTCAAACTGCTGCGCCGTTATCGCGATGCCGGTGAAAAATTCGATCTGATTGTGATGGACCCGCCAAAGTTCGTCGAAAATAAAAATCAGCTGGCTGGCGCGTGTCGTGGCTACAAAGACATTAATATGCTGGCGATGCAGCTGCTGAACCCCGGCGGCATTTTGATGACCTTCTCCTGCTCAGGCCTGATGGCCACCGATCTGTTCCAGAAAATCGTGGCCGACGCCGCGCTGGATGCAGGCCGCGAAGCACAGTTTATCGAGCAGTTCCGCCAGGCAGCCGATCATCCGGTTATCGCCAGCTATCCTGAAGGTCTTTATCTGAAAGGTTTTGCATGCCGTGTGGTGTGACTTGAAAAAGCTGCTTCTGACGCCATATTGATCAGGAGGCAGTTTTTTTGGAGGTCACTATGATTGCCACTAAATTTGGTATTGGTCAGCAGGTCCGTCATCGCCTTTCAGGCGTGCTGGGCGTGATTGTGGATGTCGATCCCGAGTATTCACTGGATACGCCAAGGCTGGACGAGGTCGGCGCGGCCGAAACGCTGCGCACCGCGCCCTGGTATCATGTGGTAATGGAAGATGAAGAAGGCGATCAGGTGCATACCTATATCGCTGAGATCCAGCTTTCCGGCGAAACCAGCTCGGAACATCCGGAACAGCCGGAAATGGACGAGCTGGCCGCATCGATTCGCCAGCAGTTACAGGCGCCGCGCCTGCGCCACTAATCCCAGGCGGCACTAAAAAGCCGCCTGTGATTTATCCCTTCTGTCGCGTCACGCCCAGACGCGGAATTTCCATTTTAGGACAGCGATCCATAATCACGGTCAGACCGGCATCCTGTGCCAGCACGGCCGCCTGCTCGTTGATAACGCCAAGCTGAAGCCAGAGTGTCTTGGCGCCCACCGCGATGGCTTCCTGCGCCACGCCCCAGGCCGCTTCTGAATGACGGAACACATCAACCATATCAATCTTGCCCGGCACGTCCTCAAGCTTTGCGTAAGCCGTTTGCCCAAGCAGTGTCTGGCCCGCCAGCTTCGGGCTAACCGGAACCACTTCGTAGCCCTGATCCAGCAGATATTTCATCACGCCATAGCTCGGACGATCGGGACGATCGCTGGCACCCACCAGCGCAATACGCTGCGTGCGTGTTAACACGTCGCGGATAGTTTGATCATTCATTATTCTCTCCTTATTTCACAGACTTGAGTTTAGGTGCCGCACTTTCACTCCGCGTCATTCAAAAACGAGATATTTTGCACTGGCGCACGAAAACTTATGTTCAAATGTAAATTTACTGCCATAATGTAAGAATTTGCTACACACAAAACCTTGCGCCCTGTTCTGGAGTCTACATGAAACTCTCTCTGGTCGTGACGGGGTTGATTGTTCTCCTCGTCTCGGCATCCTGCCATGCCATCACCTTAAAGCTTGATCCACAAATCGATCTGCTGGTGCTGGATGGGCGCAAAATTTCTGGTTCGCTGCTGAAAGGCGCTGATAGCCTGGAACTGGAGCGCGGTCAGCACCAGTTTCTGTTCCGCGTTGAGCAGCTGCGCGATGCGCATAAAGATGCCTCGCTGCGCTACCAGTCGGCCCCGATGATCGTCACGTTTAACGCGCAGGGGAAAACCATTATTTTCCGCTTGCCCGCCTTAGAAAGCCGCCGCGAACGCCACCATTTTGATCGTACGCTTAATTTTCAGCTGGTGGATGAACGCGGCCAGGAGATTGCCAGCAAGCGCGATCGCCTGCCTGTTTCCGCTGAAAGCGACATGGAAAAGGCGATGATTATTTATAACCGCAACGGTCAGATTGCTTCTGTGCCCCACTTCGCAACCGTCAGCGATGGCGCCGCGACCGCCTTTCCCGTTGAAGCTGAATTTGTCTGGATCGATGAAGCGCAGTCACCCACGATTAAGCGCTGGTTTCATCGTTTCGATCAGGCCACCCGCCAGCAATTTCTGTCACTGGTCAAATTGTTAAGGACAAGTTGATAGCCGGGAAAGGCGCAGGGTAAACTCGTGAAATTCTTCTCTCTGCACGACGTTACCAGGAAGCCTTTATGGAACAAACTGTCCGTACCCTTGGCCTCAACAAACATATCGCGCTGGTTGCGCACGATCACTGTAAGGCTTCACTGCTTGAATGGGTGAAACAGAATCAGGCTACGCTTGAACCGCACACCCTTTATGCGACCGGCACAACCGGAAATTTGATCAACCGTCACACCGGACTCAACGTTAATGCCATGCTGAGCGGCCCGATGGGCGGTGACCAGCAGGTTGGTGCGCTGATTGCGGAAGGGAAAATTGACGCATTGATTTTTTTCTGGGACCCGCTTAACGCCGTGCCGCATGATCCCGATGTCAAAGCGCTGTTGCGCCTCGCCACCGTGTGGAATATTCCCGTCGCCACCAACCGCACCACCGCTGATTTTATTATTCAGTCGCCGCTGTTTGCACAGGCGGTTGAGATCGAGATCCCCGATTACCAGCGCTATTTGCAGGCGCGTCTTAACTAGTCAGGCTTTACGCAGTAGCGGCACGCCAAGCTGACGAAACTGCTCGACGAAAACCGACGGCTGCTCGCGATCGTACAGCATCCATACCTGCTGGCGCGCGCGGGTCAGCGCAACGTAGGCCAGACGCCGCTCCTCCGCATCCGGAAAATCTTCCGGCTGCGGTAGCAAACCCTGCTCCATCACGGATTCACGCGCGGCGGCAGGAAATCCTTCCTTACCCGCCTGTAAACCCAGCACGATAACAAAGTCAGCCTGCTGGCCTTTGCTGGCATGGATTGTCATAAATTCAAGGTTGAGCTTCGGCCAGCGCGTTTTGGCTTTATCCAGCACATCTGGCCGAAGATGATGATAGCGCGCCAGCATTAGCACGCGCTCGTCTGGTTTTGCATATCCGCTCAGCTTATTCAGCAGCGGTTCCAGCTGCTCCTGCGGCAGCAGACCAATCGCCTTTTTGTTTCCTTTAGTCAGGCTATTCAGCGGTTTGCGCAGCTGGTGTGGGTTTTGCTGGACAAAGCGGTTAGCGATATCGCCGATGCGATCGTTGAAACGGTAGGTGGTATCCAGCACGCAGCGATCGCCGTCGCCAAAATGGTGATGAAACGCGGTCGTCAGGCTCATCTCGGCACCACTAAAGCGATAGATTGCCTGCCAGTCGTCGCCGACAGCAAACAGCGTGGTACGTTTGTTCTGCTGGCGTAGCGCCGCAAGCAAGGCAGCCCGCTGCGGCGAGATATCCTGAAATTCGTCCACCAGAATATGCTTCCACGGGCTGATAAAACGCCCTTTGTCCAGAATGGCGATCGCCTGGTGGATCAGGCCCGAAAAATCGACCGCGCCCTCCTCTTTCAGGGCACTCTTCCAGGCTTTCAACAGCGGTGCCATCAGCTTAACCCGCTTACTGAACAGCTCTCTGACCTCTTCAGGTACCTCAGCGATCATTGCCGCCTGCGCACCGCCGTGCATACGCATTAATCCCAGCCAGCGTTCGAGGCGCGATGCCAGCCGTTTTGCCAGCCGGTCATCCTGCCAGAAATGCCCTTCAGGCAGATCCCACTCCAGCTCGTCGCGCAGCCACTGCCGCCAGCCGTTCGCCTGCGCTTTTTTCTCATCGCACTGCCGACGCCAGACGTCGATGAGCAGCGCGTGACGCGCGGCGGTATCGCTCTCCAGCTTGCTGATTGCGGGTTGTTTATTGCTGCCCTCACGAATGATATGCAGTGCCAGCGCATGGAAAGTACGGGCCTGAATATCAGCAGCACCCAGCCGCGAGTGAATGCGATCATTCATCTCTTCCGCCGCCTGGCGGCCGAACGCCAGCAGCAGGATTTGCTCAGGCGTGGCCAGTTTGCGCTGCAACAACCAGCCCGCGCGCGCCACCAGCACCGAGGTTTTGCCGCTGCCCGCGCCAGCCAGTACCAGTACCGCATCCTCACCGTTAACCACGGCTTCACTCTGTGAGGCATTAAGCGGCGAAGTCTCCACCGTCGCAAAGAAGTCATGATGCGCTTTCAGCATTTGCGCGGTCCAGTGGCGGTTACGCTGGCGCAGCGCTGCTTCGCCCTGTTCCAGCCAGCGCTGGCAGGAGTGGTAGAGATCGCGGCAGTCATCAAAGTCGTTGAGGCGCTCAAGCGGCAGCGGCAGCGCGGCGAATTGCTTTTCAATCGTGGCGCGCAATGCCTGCAGTTCGCTACGTTTGATCCAGCGATCCTGATTACCGAAGCCGTTAATCTCCTGTTTGAGTTGCGTTAGCACGCCGGCGCAGATGGCGCTCATTTCCAGACTCCATGTCTGCCAGGCCTGCTGCAAATAGTGGTAGAAGCGTTGGGTCTCTTGCCATTCGGTGCCGTGCAGGCGCACCACCTTTTCGCCCGGCAGTAAAAACTCCAGCTCACCCCAGACCATGCCGCGCCTGCAGCTGATGTTCAGCAACTCATTAAAAGGAATCAGGTATTCGTGTCTGTCACCACTGACCTCCACCCCAGCCGCCAGCAGGCGGACCCGGTTATAGGGATGCTGGGCAAGCCGTTTGCCCATCGATGTCGCTTTGAGTTCCATGTCCACACCGTCGTACTGGAGGAAAGAATATCGGGAGTTTACCTGTCAGACCCTTGGCGCTCCAGCCTTAAAACAGGCTAAACTTGGCGGCACATCTTGCGAAAAGCAAAAGGAAAAGAACGTCATGCGTACCGTGCTCAATATTCTCAATTTTATTCTCGGTGGCTTTTTTACCACTCTTTGCTGGCTGTTTGCCACGCTGGTCAGCGTTATCTTGATCTTCACCCTTCCCCTGACGCGCTCCTGCTGGGAAATCACGAAACTTTCTTTATTGCCCTATGGCAACGAGGCGGTGCATGTCGATGTGCTGCGCCCGGAAAGTAAAAGCGCGCTGCTGAATACCGGCGGCACCTTCCTTAATATCTTCTGGCTGATCTTTTTCGGCTGGTGGCTCTGCCTGACGCATATTTCCACCGGTATCGTGCAGTGCCTGAGCATCATCGGTATCCCCGTTGGCATCGCCAATTTCAAAATCGCCGCCATTGCGCTCTGGCCGGTTGGCCGGCGCGTGGTATCGGTTGAAGAGGCCCGTGCCGCGCGTGACGCCAGCGCTCGCCGCCGCTACTGAGGTCAACAGATGATGTCGAAAGCATTGCCGGGCTGGCGCAACTATCTGTTCAACAGTACATGGCGTTATCTGCTGCGCATCTTTCTGGCACTAACCGGCTGTGCGGCAGTCCCCTGGTGGCTGCATCAAATTGACTGGACCATACCGCTTACGCTGGGCGTGGTGGCCGCCGCGCTGGCCGATCTGGACGATCGCCTTAGCGGCCGCCTGCGTAATCTACTGATTACCCTGCTCTGCTTCTGCATCGCCTCGGTCTCGGTTGAACTACTGTTTCCTCATCCGCTTGCTTTTATGGCCGGGCTGGCGCTGTCGACCTGGGGCTTTATTTTGCTCGGTGCACTGGGGCAGCGTTACGCCACTATCGCCTTCGGCGCGCTGCTGATTGCGGTCTACACCATGCTTGGCATTGGACTGTTTTCCCAGTGGTATATGCAGCCGATCCTACTGCTGGTCGGCGCGCTCTGGTACAACTTGCTGACCCTGTTCGGCCACCTGATGTTTCCGGTTCGGCCGGTACAGGAGCAACTGGCTGGCAGCTATGCGCAGCTGGCGCAGTATCTTGAGGCCAAGGCGAACCTGTTCGATCCTGACGGTGACGCGCAAGATGATGCCACGCTGATCCGCACTGCCATGGTGAATAGCCAGCTGGTGGCGCAGCTAAATCTGACGAAAAGTACGCTGCAAAGCCGACTGCGCGGCGATCGCGGCTCGCGCAGCACCCGGCGCAGCCTTCATTACTACTTTGTGGCGCAGGATATTCACGAGCGCGCCAGCTCATCCCATTTGCAATACCATCTGCTACGCGACGACTGGCGCTATAACGAGATTCTGTTTCGCTTTCAGCGGCTGCTCAATATGCAGGCGCAGGCGTGCCGCCAGCTGTCGCAGTGCATTCTGCTGCGTGAACGCTGGGAACACAATCCGCGTTTTGAGCGAGCCTTTGATCGTTTGCAAACCGCGCTGGAACGTTTACAGCAAAATGAGCCTGACGCGCCACATCTGCGTCCACTCTTCTGGCTCCTCCGTAATCTGCGCGCTATTGATGCGCAACTGGGATCGATTGAATCGGAACAATCTTTAGCCAGCGAAACCCCGCTAAGTGATAACCGACTATCGCGTGAAGGGCTAAGCGGATGGAGCGATATCCGTCTGCGCATCAGCCGTCATATGACACCTACATCAGCGCTGTTCCGTCATGCAGTACGTATGACCACGGTGCTCTGTATTGGCTATGGCTTCATTCAGATTACCGGCCTCGATCGTGGCTACTGGATCCTGCTGACCAGCCTGTTTGTCTGCCAGCCCAACTATAACGCTACGCGGCGCAGGCTGGCATTGCGCATCGCGGGCACCCTGGCAGGTATCGCTATCGGCTTACCGGTGCTGTGGCTGGTCCCCTCGACCGAGGGCCAGCTGATACTGATCGTCGTGAGTGGCGTCCTCTTTTTTGCCTTTCGCCAGGTGCAATACGCACAGGCGACGCTCTTTATTACGTTACTGGTGCTGCTCTGTTTCAACCTGCTGGGCGAGGGCTTTGAGGTGGCGCTGCCGCGTATCGTGGATACGCTGTTAGGATGTGCTCTCGCCTGGCTGGCGGTGGCGTTTATCTGGCCCGACTGGCGTTTTCGTCAGCTACCTGTGGTGGCGAGCCGAACGCTAAATGCTAACTGCCGCTATCTCGATGCAATTATGGAACAGTACCATCAGGGCAAAGATAACCGGCTTGCCTACCGTATCGCGCGCCGTGATGCACACAACGCCGATGCGGAACTGGCATCCGTTGTCTCAAATATGAGCGGCGAATCCCGGACGCATCTGAAGCATAAAGAGTCCGCTTTTCAGCTGCTCTGCCTTAACCACTCTTTTCTGAGCTATATCTCAGCGCTCGGGGCGCATCGCGATAAACTGACAGACAGTGCGTTACTGGCGCTGCTGGATGATACGGTTTGCTATGTCGAAGATGTGCTACAAACCGAAGTGGTGAGTGATGAAAAAGCAGAGAAAATGCAAAGCGCGCTGACGCAGCGTATTAGCGATCTGGCTACCGACCTGGAGACGCGTGCGCCTCTGGTGTTACAGCAGCTCGGCCTGCTGGTGGCGCTGCTTCCCGAAATTGCCCGCCTGCGCCGCACGCTTGCAGCAGCTTAAGAGGCAACCTGCTTTAGTGTCTCCTGATACCACTCATTCAGTTCCGCTCTGACAGCCTGCGGCAGAGCGGCTTCATGTCGCCCTTCGATTGCGCCTTCAAGCGCCAGCAAAGTTTTAAAGCCGACATGCTGGTTAATTGCCCTGAGCTTGAGCCAGCACTGCTTTGCACCCAGCTCCAGTAAATGTCGGACGGTTTTAACGCCCGCTTCATGCAACATCAGCTCCATACGCAGGCTCAGATTCGGCAAATCCTTCAGTCTGGAAGAGATCTGCCTTGCACGAGATTCTTGTCGGGCAGTGAACAGCGAAGCAGCAGAGAGTGCTACCAGCTGGTGCGGATCGTCCCAAAGTGCTTCGTCGACGCGATAATAGTTAAGGTTTACGGAGGTGCCGCGCTTGCGGAAAACCAGCGGCTGCATCGGTTGTTGTGCAGCATAGTCCCGCAAAGCTTCGCTGGCGCGTAAGTAAAGCGCATCATCATTGATGAGCGCAAAGACCACTTTTTCTACCGCCAGCGCATAGCCCCCAAACTGCGTACGCGACTCGATATGCCCTAGCGCGGCCAGACGCTTACGGGACCGTTCTACAACAGGGTGTTGTTTTTTCATCGCTCGCTCTCCTTGTGCGAAATAATATAAAAAAATCCACTTCTTTCAGGCTTTTAGAGATATAGAAAAAATCACTAACGGGTTCAATTAATAATTGCTTTACCGCCTGACCTTCTCCTGTTTTTGCGAGCCGTTTTCCAAATTTGAGGTTGATCTTTACTCACGAAGACATTACTGTATATCCATACAGTTCAATACTGAGTGACTAACTTATGCGTACACAACACTTTAATAATGCAGGCTTTGTTCAGCGTCACGCTTCCTCTACCAGAACCCCGCAACACAGCGGCTGGATTACGGAACTGCGCTACAGCGAGCAGCCGGGCATGATGCAAATGTTGCTGCTACCGTTGCTACAGCAACTCAGCCAGGAGTCTCGCTGGCAACTGTGGCTAACGCCTGCGCATAAGCTTAATCGTGCCTGGCTGCAGCAGTCAGGGCTGCCGCTTGACAAAAGCATGCATGTCGCGGATTCAGAACGTTGTACTTCGGTTGAAGCGATGATTAAGGCTTTACGTACAGGCAACTACAGCGTGGTGCTGGCGTGGATCCCTTACGATTTAGAAGAAGAAGAGCGTCGTGCATTAGAACAGGCTGCCGCAGAAGGTAAAGCGCTGGGTTTGATTATGCGTTCAAGTTCGGCCTCAGTTGCTTCGCTCCGACCAACAAAAGGGCTAAAAATTCAGTCGGATTTGTTTCATTAAGTAAAATTAGGATTTTTCTTTGGTCATTTTTGTTTTCCGTCTCAGCTAAACCACTGATTCTTTTCCCTCCAGCTTTGACAATGGTTTAGCTGCATTTTGCTGTTAAACGCTGCGGTATGAAGACCAGGGCAAATGTTAGAATATGTGTATAACGCCCTGTTTTTTTGCAGCATCCCCTCACATCATACTTGTAAGTTTCCAATCTCGTTGTAGACTTTACCTCGCCAGGGTGCTCAATAATCTCCGTTTTTTATCGGTAGAGTCATAAGCGAGCGTATGAACCCGGCGAAGGATTACAACCAAGAGCATCCCTTTTTGCTCATTGCCTATTTGGATGATAACGAGGCGCAAAATGAAAAAGACAGCTATCGCAATTGCAGTGGCACTGGCTGGCTTCGCTACCGTA
>Ga0209371_1000575_pt1 | contig 33050 bp, 23 predicted proteins | sample AgamicAtAmrz_FD_187165 | JGI IMG/M metagenome (GOLD analysis project Ga0209371, IMG submission 187165) | Agave microbial communities from Guanajuato, Mexico - At.Am.rz (SPAdes) (version 2) | ecosystem: Host-associated > Plants > Roots > Rhizosphere | place: Guanajato, Mexico | collected 2012-06-07
TTCCGGCGCGATCATGAAGCCGTGCCGGTACAGGCCGTTGACCGCGAGCGTCGACGCGCCGTCCCAGATCACCGCCGGACGATGATCGGGCAGCGTCGGCCGGCACTGCGCGTTGAGTTCGAGGATGCGCGCCTCGCCGAACGCCGGATGCACGGAAAACGCCGCGCTCAGCAGTTCGAGCGCCGAACGCACGCTGACGGGCGACATGTCCTCGCCCTCCACCTCGGTCGCGCCGATCACATAGAGATCGTCCTGTTTCGGCGCGATGTACAGCGGGTAGCGCGGATGCAGCAGCCGCACGGGCCGGGTGAGCCCGATGCCGGGCGCATGCACGCGCGCGACTTCGCCGCGGATGCCGCGCAGCGCGGGCAGCGCGGATTTCGCGCCGAGCCCGCGGCAATCGATCGTGAAATGCGCGGCCGGCAGGTTCGCGTCGTCGACCGCCGCGTGCCAGTGCAGCGAGACGCCGCGTTCGACCAGGCCCGCCGCGAGCGCGCGCAGCGCCTGGCGGTTGTCGAGCTGCCCTTCGCGCGGCAACATCAGCCCGCGCGCGAAGCGGCCCGCGAGCACGGGTTCTGCGGCGTCGACCTGAGCACCGGCGAGCGTCACGAAGCCGCCGTCGAGCAGCTCGGCCGGCGCGTTCGCGCGCACGCGCCGCTCGAACAGCGGCGCCTCCGCGCGGTCCGCGTGATGCCAGACGACGAGCGTGCCGTGCTGCTGGAAGAAGACGGGTTCGGGCAGTTCCGCGAGCCACTGCGGCCAGCGCGCGAGCGACGCGGCGCCCAGCTCGGTGATCAGCAGTTCCGCGCTGGCTGCTTCCGCGAGCGGCGCGAGCATCGCGGCCGCGATCCACGCGGCCGACTGCTCGCCGTCCGGGCCGCCGCGCTCGTAGAGCGCGACGCGATGCCCGTCGCCTGCGAGCCGCCACGCGATCAGGCGGCCGACGAGGCCGCCGCCGAGCACCGCGAAATCGGGTCGTGCATCCCGGACGTTCATCGCGCGCCCTCCGCGCGGTCACGCGCGACGAACGCCGACGCACACGCGCCGCCGCATGCGAACGCACGCGACATCGGGGCGGGAGCCCTGCAAAAGACTGAAGATTGTGCGGCCATCATTCCTTCCGTAACGCGCAATGCGCGTACCCAAAAGGACGAAACCGGCAGCAAAGGCCGGCCGGGCGGGACTCGGGCGCTGACCATGTGGGATGGCGGCCAGCGCGGCCCGGCGGGATCAGAAACTTCCCTCGCCGGTATTACCCGGATCGGGTGCGAAGGGTCTTTCTCAGCCTCGTCGCGCTGCCCGGAACATCTGCCGGCCGCGCCACGAAGCACCCCTGTTTCGTCGTCGGCCATTAGACCATAAAAGCGGAAAGCGCCGCAAACTGTCCCCCTGGCGGCAAATTCGCCGGCGTGCCGCGCCGCTCTGGCACAATGCCCGCAGGCCGGCCGCGCGAGCGGCCGGTTGCCGCGTCACCGCCGGTTTTTAAGTGCCGTTTAAGACGCACGGGCGACCATCCGGACGCCCGCCGTCAGTCGGCGCCGCGCCCCGGCATGCCGTATCGCGGCGCGCGCCCGGTTTCGCCCGGCCCGCGCGCCGGCTCATCATCAGGAAGCACATGACCCAATCGATCGATCCCGTCCGCTCCGCACCCGACGCGCCGCAGGACGAGCGCCCGGTATCCGCATGGAGCCTCATCAAGCCCTACTGGGTATCGTCCGAATGGAAAATCGCGTGGGGCCTGCTGGTCACGATCATCGCGATCAACCTCTGCGTGGTCTGGATCAACGTCCGGCTGAACAAGTGGAACGCGCAGTTCTACAACGCGCTGCAGTCGAAGGATGTCCACGACTTCCCGAACCTGCTGATGCAGTTCTCCGCGCTCGCCTTCGCGTTCATCATCCTCGCCGTGTACGGCCGCTACCTGCGGCAGATGCTCGGCTTCCGCTGGCGCCAGTGGCTTACCGACCGCTTCCTCGGCCAGTGGCTCGGCGATCGCGCGTTCTACCGGATCGAACGTGACCGCCTCGCCGACAACCCCGACCAGCGGATCACCGACGACCTCCAGTCGTTCGCGACCACGACGCTCGCGCTGTCGCTCGACCTGCTGTCGACGGTCGTCACGCTCGTGTCGTTCATCACGATCCTGTGGTCGCTCGCCGGCGCGCTGACGTTCACGCTCGGCGCGACGCCGATCGCGATTCCCGGCTACATGGTGTGGGCGGCCGCGCTGTACGCGGTGGTCGGCTCGCTGATCATCCAGAAAGTCGGCCATCCGCTCGTGTCGATCAACTACCAGCAGCAGCGCGTCGAGGCCGATTTCCGCTTCGGGCTGATCCGCGTGCGCGAGAACGCCGAGCAGATCGCGTTCTACGACGGCGAGAAGACCGAGGCCGGCAACGCGCAGACCCTCTTCACGCGCATCCGCGACAACTGGTGGCGCGTGATGAAGTACACGAAGCGGCTCACGTTCGTGCTGAGCTTCTACGGGCAGATCGCGATCATCTTCCCGCTCGTCGTCGCGGCGCCGCGCTACTTTGCTGGTGCCTTCTCGTTCGGCGTGCTGATGCAGATCTCGTCCGCGTTCGGCACCGTCAGCGACTCGTTCTCGTGGTTCATCAACAGCTACTCGACCCTCGTCGAATGGCGCGCCACCGTCAACCGTCTGCGCGAATTCAAGCGTGTGATGGGCACGTCGCACCTGAAGGAAAGCCTGTCGCCCGCGACCGAGCACGGCGGCATCAACCTGCACTACATCGACGCCGCGAAGCTGTCGACGTCGTCGCTCAAGCTCGCGCTGCCGAACGGCAACGCGCTCGCGAACATCGGCGACGTCACGATCGAGCCCGGCTCGCGCTGGCTCGTGATCGGCAAGTCGGGTTCCGGCAAGAGCACGTTCATGCGCGCGCTCGCGGGCCTGTGGCCGTTCGGCGACGGCGCGATCGACGCGCCGGTCGGCGCGCGGATGATGTTCGTGCCGCAAACCAGCTATTTGCCGATCGGCACGCTCAAGGCCGCGCTTACCTACCCGGCGACGCCCGACACCTTCAGCGACGAAGCGTGCCGCGATGCGCTGCGCGCGTGCCGCCTCGAGGATTACGTCGAGCGCCTCGACGAAACCGCGCACTGGACCCGCGTGCTGTCGCCGGGCGAACAGCAACGCCTGGCCGGCGCGCGCGTGCTGCTGCACAAGCCCGACTTCCTGTTCCTCGACGAAGCGACCAGCGCGCTCGACGCGGACAACGAAGCCCGCCTCTATCACCTGTTCGCCGAACGGCTGCCGAAGGCCGCGATCGTCAGCATCGCGCACCGCGAGTCGCTGGCCGCGTTCCACGTCGGCACGATCAACGTCGAGCGCGTGAGCAGCGACGACAAGGTCGCCGCGTGAACGCACGCGCCGCGCACCTCGAACGCGTCGCGCTGATCACCGGCGCAGGCTCGGGGATCGGCGCGGCGCTCGCGCGGCGGCTCGCGGCGCCCGGCATCGCGCTGGCGCTGCATGCGCGCGGCGCGGACGAGGCGGCACGATCGCGGCTCGCCGACGTCGCCCATGCGTGCACGATGGCCGGCGCCGAGTGCATCACGCTGACCGGCGATCTCGGCGAACCGGGTATCGCCGCCGCACTGGTCGATAGCACCGCGACGCGCTTCGGCGGGCTCGACCAGCTCGTCGCGAACGCCGGCTTCGCCGCACGGCAATCCTTTTCCGAGCTCTCCGCGAACGCACTCGCGTCCGCCTTCGCGGCGATGCCCGGGGCGTTCTCCGCGCTCGCGGGCCGCGCGCGGCCGCTGCTCGAAACGTCCGCCGCGCCGCGGATCGTCGCGGTCAGTTCGTTCGTCGCACACCGCTACCGCGCCGATGCACCGTTCGCGGCGACCGCCGCCGCGAAGGCCGCACTCGAATCGCTGGTGCGTAGCGCGGCCACCGAATTCGCCGCGCACGGCATCACCGTCAATGCGGTCGCGCCGGGCTTCACGCGCAAGGACCACGGGCCGAGCGCCGGCAACGCCGCCGCGTGGGGGCAGGCCGAACAGGCGACGCCGCTCGGCCGCATCGCGGAACCCGACGACGTCGCCGCGCTGATCGCGTTCCTGCTGTCGGACGCGGCACGGCAGATCACCGGCCAGGTCATCCACGTCGATGGCGGCCTGACGCTCTGACGCGTCTTCCCTCCTGCCTGCTTTTCAGCACGAACCTGCATCCGCCTTTTTGGCATGCCGGAGCGCGCCCGTAAAATAACCGCGACGCGGCAGCGCGGGACGAGACAAGACGAGAGGGGGCGGCAAGCATGCAGGCATTCCAGTGGTTCAACGAATTGTCGACGCGCGAGCGCCGGACGCTGTACGCCGGATTCGGCGGCTATGCGGTCGATGCGTTCGACTTCATGATCTATTCGTTCCTGATCCCGACGCTGATCGCCACCTGGGGCATGACGAAGAGCGAGGCCGGGATGATCGCGACCAGTTCGCTGATCTCGTCGGCGATCGGCGGCTGGGTCGCCGGCATCCTCGCCGATCGCTATGGCCGCGTGCGCGTGCTGCAGTGGACGATCGCGACGTTCGCGCTGTTCACGTGCCTGTCCGGGTTCACGCATTCCTTCTGGCAGCTCCTTGCGACGCGCACGCTGCAGGGTTTCGGCTTCGGCGGCGAATGGTCGGTCGTGACGATCATGATGGCCGAGACGATCCGCTCGCCCGAGCATCGCGCGAAGGCCGTGGGCACCGTGCAGAGCAGCTGGTCGTTCGGCTGGGGCGCGGCCGCGATCCTCTACTGGGCGTTCTTCGCGCTGCTGCCGGAGCAGGTCGCGTGGCGCGCGTGCTTCTGGATCGGCATCGTGCCCGCGCTGTGGATTCTCTATATCCGCCGCAACGTCAGTGATCCGGACATCTATACGGCCACGCGCCGTGCCCGCGACGAAGGCCGCGTGTCGGGCCACTTCCTCGAGATCTTCTCGCCGCCGCACCTGCGCGCGACGCTGTTCGGCAGCGTGCTGTGCACCGGCATGCTCGGCGGCTACTACGCGATCACGACGTGGCTGCCCACCTATCTCAAAACCGTGCGCCACCTGTCGGTGTTCAACACGAGCGGCTATCTGGTCGTGCTGATCGTCGGCTCGTTCGTCGGCTACGTGGTCGGCGCGATCCTGTCCGATCGGCTCGGCCGTCGCGCGTCCTTCATCCTGTTCGCGGTCGGCTCGTTCTCGCTCGGCATGGCATACACGATGCTGCCGATCACCGATACCGCGATGCTGCTGCTCGGCTTTCCGCTCGGCATCGTCGTGCAGGGCATCTTCGCGGGCGTCGGCGCGTATCTGTCGGAGTTGTACCCGAGCGCGATCCGCGGCTCGGGCCAGGGCTTCTGCTACAACCTCGGCCGCGGGCTCGGTTCGTTCTTTCCGATCCTCGTCGGCGCGCTGTCGCAATCGATGTCGCTCGTGAAGGCGATCGGCCTCGTCGCGGGCGGCGGCTATCTGCTGGTGATCGTCGCGGCGCTCGTGCTGCCGGAAACGCGCGGCAAGTCGCTCGTGGACGATCCGGCCGTCGCGTCGTGAGCCACCGCCTCGTTCCGGACACCGCATGCACGTGATCGTTCTCGGCGCCGGCGTGATCGGCGTCACCACCGCCTGGCACCTGCGCGAAGCAGGCTGCGACGTCACCGTGATCGAACGCGAGGCCGATGTCGCGCAGGCGACGAGCCTCGGCAACGCGGGCGTGATCGCCCCCGGCTACGTGACGCCGTGGGCCGCACCCGGGATGCCCGGCAAGATCCTGAAATACCTGTTCAAGCCCGCGTCGCCGCTGATCTTCCGGCCGACGCTCGACGCCGCGCAGTGGCGCTGGATCGCGCGCTGGCTGCGCGAATGCGAATTCGAGCGGTTTCGCGTGAACAAGCAGCGGATGCAGCGCATCGCGTATTACAGCCGCGCATGCCTGCATGCGTTTCGCGAGCGCTATCCCTTCGACTACGGCGCGAGCCGCGGCTACCTGCAACTGCTGCGCGGCGCGTTCGACGTCGACATGGTGCAGCCCGCGCTGAAGGTGCTGCGCGATGCCGGCATCGCGTTTCGCGAACTCGACGCGGCCGGCTGCACCGCGATCGAACCGGGCCTGCGCTGGGCGCGGCAAGCGCCCGTCGGCGGCATCTATCTGCCCGACGACGAAGCCGGCGACTGCGCGCGCTTCACCCGCGAACTGCGGGCGCTGTGCGAAGCGAACGGCGTGGCATTCCGCTTCAACACCGAACTGCGCGCACTCGATGTCGCGGGCGGAAAAGCGCGCGGCGTCCACGTCGCCGCCGTGGGCGGAAACCACGAAGGCAACGGTAGCGGCGGCGCGCGACACGGCACGACACTCGCCGCCGACGCAATCGTCGTCGCGCTCGGCGTCGACAGCGCCGGCCTGCTGCGACCGTACGGCATCGACGTGCCGCTGTATCCGGTGAAGGGCTACTCGGCCACGCTCGCGGTCATCGACGACGAAAAGGCGCCCTGCGCCGCGCTGATGGACGAATCGCTGAAGACCGCGATCACGCGCTTCGGCCCGACGCTGCGCGTTGCCGGCACCGCGGAGCTCGGCAATCGCCACGCGGCGCTGCGGCAGCAGGCGCTCGACACGCTGATGAAGGTGCTCGACGACTGGTTTCCGCACGCGGCCGATCGCGCGTCGGCGCGTTTCTGGGTGGGTCGCCGGCCGATGACGCCCGACGGGCCGCCGCTGCTCGGCGCGAGCGGCATCGACGGCCTCTGGCTCAACGTCGGCCACGGCTCGACGGGCTGGGCGATGTCGATGGGTTCGGGAAAGGTGGTCGCGGATCTCGTCACCGGACGCACACCGGAGATCGATCTGGCGGGGTTGACGCTCGCGCGGTACGGCCGCTAGGCCCGTTCGCGCGAATAACGACGCACGACGCCGCCATGCGGGCGGGAAGGCACGTTCCCCTCTCTGGAAAAATTCATTCGTGGGGCCGCTCCTCAGCGCCGACGCTGTCGTCCGCGCGTGCGATCGGCGCCGACACGATCGGCCGATGCGACACGCCCTGCTGCGACAGCCGGCTTTCGAATAGCGTCAGCGCTTCGACGCGCACCTCGACGGGCCGCCCCGGCGCGCCGCCGTGCGCGGGCTGGCCGATCGCATGGTGCGGCAGCCGCGCGAGCGTCACGTGCGGCCGGAACGGCCGCCGGTCGGCCGGCACGCCGAGTTCGTGCAGCAGCGCCGCCAGCCCTGCATTCAGCGCGACGCAGGCGGCATCGGCCGCGAGCTCCGCGACGATCAGCCGCGCACGCGGCAGGCTCGGCCACCACGCGATCCGCTCGACCGGCAACGACGGCAACGCATGCGCGGCCGCGAGCGCGGGCAGGTGCGCGGCCAGCGCGTCGCACCGCTCCCGCTCGATTGCGCCGATGAACGCGAGCGTCATGTGCAGTTGCGCGGGCAGCGTACGCCGCGCCCCGCGGGTGACCGGCAACGCGTGCAGCGCGTCGCGCGACGCCGCATCGGGCATCAGCGCGACGAACGCACGGAGCCGGTCGCCGTTCATGATTCGCTCACGGCGGCCCGCGGCGCATTCGGCGCGGCGGCGGAAGCAACCGGACGCTGCGGCAGCGGGCCATGCTCGCCCCACACGTCGGGCGGCAACACGCGCGCGAGCTCGGGGATCGTGTTGCGCGTGAACACCGGATCGGCGACGCCGGCCGCGCGCTGGCGGCGATAGTCGGCCCACGCGGCGTGCGCGTACTTGCCGAGCGCGAGGATCGCGATCAGGTTGATGATCGCCATCAGCCCCATGCTCGTATCGGCCATCGCCCACACGAGCGGCAGTTGCCCGACGCTGCCGAACATCACCATGCCGAGCACGGCGATGCGGAACAGCGGCAGCACGCCGCGCCGCTTCGTGATGAATTCGACGTTGCCTTCCGCATACGCGTAGTTGCCGATCACCGACGAGAACGCGAGGAAGAAGATCGCGACGGCCATGTAGATGCCGCCCCAGTCGCCGACGTGGCTCGAAATCGCGCGCTGCGTGAGCGCCGCGCCCTCCATCCCGGTGCCGAGTTCGTACTGGCCCGACAGCAGGATCACGAACGCGGTCGCGCTGCAGATCACGATCGTGTCGACGAACACGCCGAGCATCTGGATCAGCCCCTGCGTGACGGGGTGGCGCGTGCTGGCGGTCGCGGCCGCGTTCGGCGCGCTGCCCATTCCCGCCTCGTTCGAGAACAGCCCGCGCTTCACGCCAATGGCGATCGCCTGGCTGACCGCGTAGCCGGTCAGGCCGCCGGCCGCCTGCTCGAGGCCGAACGCGCTCTTCACGATCAACGCGATCACGCCGGGCACCAGCGTGATGTGCGTCGCGACCGCGTAGACCGCGAGCGCGAGGTAGCCGAGCGCCATCAGCGGCACGATCACCTGCGCGACCGTCGCGATGCGGCGGATGCCGCCGAAGATGATCGGCGCGGAAAGCAGCACGAGACCGAGGCCAACCGTCTCGCGACGCCAGCCGAACGACGTATGAAACGCATCGGCGATCGCGTTGGCCTGCACCGCGTTGAACACGAAGCCGAACGCGAGGATCAGCGACAGCGAGAACAGCACGCCGAAGCCGCGCGAGCGCAGCCCCGTCTGGATGTAGTACGCGGGGCCGCCGCGATAGCTGCCGTCCGGGTGCGACACCTTGAAGATCTGCGCGAGCGTCGCCTCGACGAACGCGGACGACATCCCGACGAGCGCGGTCATCCACATCCAGAAGATCGCGCCCGGCCCGCCGACCGTCAGCGCCACCGCGACGCCGGCGATGTTGCCGGTGCCGACGCGGCTCGCGAGCCCGGTCGCGAACGCCTGGAACGACGAGATGCTGCCCGGCTCGCCCTTGCTGCCGACCAGCTTCATGCTGAGGAACAGCGCCTTCAGCTGGATCATCCGGAACCGCAACGTGAACCACGCGCCGGCGCCCAGCAGCAGCGCGATCAGCACGTAGTTCCACAGCACGCCGTTGACGGCTTCGATCAGCCCTTGCACGAATGCTTCCATCAGAGTCCTTGTAAATAACGTCAATCATGTGCGGCGGCCGCGAACGCGGCCCGAGGGGCGACATGATATGACAGTTCTCAAGGATTATTACAAAACGAAAGGATTTGAGATGACGAAAAATCGGAGCCGGATGTCATCAGGTTAGACGACGCTTCGCGAAAATGCGGCATGGAGACGCGACGTCCTCCACTCAGGGCTACCGGCTCGCGCGCGTCCGGCGTGAAAATCCGGTGGCCGAAATACCTGCCCGGATTACCCCTCACGTTGCTCATCCCACCTCGAGCGCACCATGATTTCCAGAGTCATACGCGGATCGCTCCAGCTGGTTCTCTGGCTAGTGATCGCAACGATCTGCACTTACGCATTGCTGTTCATCGTCGTCGCGACATCCCGATATGAGCGGACCGAAGGCAGTTGACCCGACATGTCTGTCGATGCGCTACGGAAAAATGTCCAGGCCCGTCTTCTCGAAGAGCATGGAATACCGCCGGACAGCATCCGGTTCGACGGCGCGCCGCAGTATCACGCATGGAAGCTGGGTGTGTGGGAATTCCCGCTGCGCGTCGACGAAACCCGATACACCGCGATGATTGATTGCAACGGGCAGCTTGCAAGCTACGGGCAAACCATCGATCCGTTGGGCGCCGCAACCGAACAAGCTCGCGCTCGCTCGCAGCCTCAAAAATAAAAAACCGGGCGCCCTTTCGGACGCCCGGCTTCCATCGAAACCCGCTCGCGCTGTTCAGCTCAGCGCGGCAGTTCCGAATGCCCCATCAGGTACGCGTCGACCGAGCGCGCGCACTGGCGGCCTTCGCGGATCGCCCACACCACGAGCGACTGGCCGCGACGCATGTCGCCTGCCGCGAACACCTTGTCGACCGACGTGTAGTACGAACGATCGCCTTCGGTCGCCGCACGCGCATTGCCGCGCGCATCCTTCGCGACGCCGAACGCGTCGAGCACCGGCGCGGCCGGCTGCGTGAAGCCCATCGCGAGCAGCACGAGATCGGCCTTCATCTCGAACTCGGAACCCGGCACTTCCTGCATCTTGCCGTCCTTCCATTCGACGCGCACCGCGATCAGCTTCTCGACCTTGCCGTTCTTGCCTTCGAGACGCTTCGTCGCGACCGCCCAGTCACGCTCGCAGCCCTCGTCGTGCGACGACGACGTGCGCAGCTTGATCGGCCAGTACGGCCACACGAGCGGCTTGTTTTCCTCTTCCGGCGGCTGCGGCAGCAGCTCGAACTGCGTGACGTGCTTCGCGCCGTGACGGTTCGACGTGCCGACGCAGTCCGAACCTGTATCGCCGCCGCCGATCACGATCACGTGCTTGCCCTTCGCGAGCAGCTGGTCAGCCAGCTTGTCGCCCGCGTTCACGCGGTTCTGCTGCGGCAGGAAGTCCATCGCGAAATGGACGCCCGCGAGCTCGCGGCCCGGCACCGGCAGGTCGCGCGGCGTTTCCGAACCGCCGGCGATCACGACCGCGTCGAATTCTTCCTTCAGCGTGTCCGGCGAAATGGTTTCCTTCGCGAGGCTGCCGATCGACTCGGGCAGCGGCTCCTTGCCGATGAACACGCTGGTGCGGAACGTCACGCCTTCCGCTTCCATCTGGCGCATGCGGCGGTCGATCAGCCACTTCTCGAGCTTGAAGTCGGGAATCCCGTAACGCAGCAGGCCGCCGATGCGGTCGTTCTTCTCGAACACCGTCACGTCGTGGCCCGCCCGCGCGAGCTGCTGCGCGGCGGCAAGGCCCGCGGGGCCCGAACCGACGACCGCGACCTTCTTGCCCGTCTTGTGCTCGGCCGGCAGCGGCTTGACCCAACCTTCGCCCCAAGCCTTGTCGATGATCGCGTGCTCGATCGACTTGATGCCGACCGGGTCGTCGTTGATCCCGAGCGTGCACGCCGCTTCGCACGGCGCCGGGCAGATGCGGCCCGTGAATTCCGGGAAGTTGTTGGTCGAGTGCAGGACTTCGATCGCCTGCTGCCAGTCCTGGCGGTAAACGAGATCGTTGAAGTCCGGGATGATGTTGTTGACCGGGCAGCCGTTGTTGCAGAACGGGATGCCGCAATCCATGCAGCGCGCGCCCTGGATCTTCGCGTCCGCGTCGGTCAGTGCCGCGACGAATTCCTTGTAGTGCTTCACGCGCGTGAGCGGTGCTTCGTACGCCTCGTGGCGGCGTTCGAACTCCAGAAAACCGGTTGCCTTGCCCATAAGGTGCTCTTCTGTTCGGTGTATCGGGTGGGGGAGCCGCGCGCGGCCGTCAGGCGCGCGCGGCATTCGCTATGTCGTTCGTCGCTCAGGCGGCCAGCACTTCCTTCGCCGCCTTCTTCGCACCGATCTCGCCCAGCGCGCGCTTGTATTCGTGCGGGAACACCTTCACGAACTGGCGACGCGCCGCGTCCCAGTTTTCCAGCAGCGACTTCGCGCGCGGCGAACCCGTGAACTGGAAATGACGCTCGACGAGCCCCTTGAGCAGCGCTTCGTCCGTCGTGCCTTCGTGCCAGAGCGCGCGGTCGACCGTGCGTTCCTGCTCGGCCTGCTGCAGCACCGGCTCGAGCGCGACCATCGACTTGTTGCACTTCGCCGCGAACGTGCCTTCCGGATCGTAGATGTATGCGAGGCCGCCCGACATGCCGGCCGCGAAGTTGCGCCCCGTCTCGCCGAGCACGACGACCGTGCCGCCCGTCATGTATTCGCAGCCGTGGTCGCCCGTGCCTTCGACGACCGCCGTCGCGCCCGAGTTGCGCACGCAGAAGCGCTCGCCGGCCACGCCGCGGAAGAACGCTTCACCTTCGATCGCGCCGTACATCACCGTGTTGCCGCAGATGATGTTTTCCTCGGACTTGCCGCGGAAGTCGTTGGTCGGGCGGATAATGATCCGGCCGCCCGACAGGCCCTTGCCGACGTAGTCGTTGCCGTCGCCGACGAGGTCGAGCGTCACGCCCTTCGCGAGGAACGCGCCGAAGCTCTGGCCGGCCGTGCCCTTCAGCTGGATGTGCACCGCGTCGTCGGCCAGGCCGTCGTGGCCGTGCTTCTTCGCGATCACGCCCGACAGCATCGCGCCGACCGTCCGGTTCACGTTGCGCACCGGCTGGATGAACGACACATGCTCGCCATTGTCGATCGCGGCCTTCGCCTTCTCGATCAGCACGTGGTCGAGCGCGCGCTCGAGGCCGTGATCCTGCACGTCGACATGGCGCGGCGCGACGTCCTCGCACTCTTCCGGCTGGTAGAACACGCGCGAGAAGTCGAGGCCCTTCGCCTTCCAGTGCTCGATGCCCTTGCGCGTATCGAGCAGGTCGGCGCGGCCGATCAGGTCGTCGAACTTCGCGACGCCGAGCTGCGCCATGATCTCGCGCACTTCCTCGGCGACGAAGAAGAAGTAGTTCACGACGTGCTCGGGCTGGCCCTTGAACTTCGCACGCAGCACCGGGTCCTGCGTCGCGACGCCGACCGGGCACGTGTTCAGGTGGCACTTGCGCATCATGATGCAGCCTTCGACGACGAGCGGCGCCGTCGCGAAGCCGAATTCGTCCGCGCCGAGCAGCGCGCCGATCACGACGTCGCGGCCCGTCTTCATCTGGCCGTCGGCCTGCACGCGGATGCGGCCGCGCAGGCGGTTCAGCACCAGCGTCTGCTGCGTTTCGGCGAGGCCGAGCTCCCACGGCGTACCCGCATGCTTGACCGACGACAGCGGCGACGCGCCCGTGCCGCCGTCATGGCCGGCGATCACGACGTGGTCGGCCTTCGCCTTCGCGACACCGGCCGCGACCGTGCCCACGCCCACTTCCGACACGAGCTTCACGGAGATGCTCGCGCTCGGGTTCACGTTCTTCAGGTCGTGGATCAGCTGCGCCAGATCCTCGATCGAGTAGATGTCGTGGTGCGGCGGCGGCGAGATCAGGCCGACGCCCGGCACCGAGTAACGCAGCTTGCCGATGTATTCCGACACCTTGTGGCCCGGCAGCTGGCCGCCTTCGCCCGGCTTCGCGCCCTGCGCCATCTTGATCTGGATCTGGTCGGCCGATGCCAGGTACTCGGCGGTGACGCCGAAGCGGCCCGACGCGACCTGCTTGATCTTCGAGCGCAGCGAATCGCCGTCCTTCAGCGGAATGTCGCTGACGATCTCGTCGCCGATCACCGACTTCAGCGTCTCGCCCGCCTTGATCGGAATGCCGCGCAGTTCGTTGCGATAGCGCTTCTGGTCCTCGCCGCCTTCGCCGGTGTTCGACTTGCCACCGATCCGGTTCATCGCGACCGCGAGCGTCGCGTGCGCTTCGGTACTGATCGAACCGAGCGACATCGCGCCGGTCGCGAAGCGCTTGACGATCTCCTTCGCCGGCTCGACGTCGTCGATCGGGATCGCCTTGGTCGGCTCGACCTTGAACTCGAACAGGCCGCGGAACGTCATGTGACGCTTGGTCTGGTCGTTGATCAGGTGCGCGTATTCCTTGTACGTCTGGTACGAGTTGCTGCGCGTCGCGTGCTGCAGCTTCGCGATCGAATCCGGCGTCCACATGTGGTCTTCGCCGCGCACGCGGTACGCGTACTCGCCGCCCGCGTCGAGCATGTCGCGCAGGACCGGGCTGTCGCCGAACGCATCGCGGTGCAGGCGGATCGCCTCTTCCGCGACTTCGAACAGGCCGATGCCGCCGACCTTCGATGCCGTGCCCTTGAAGTACTTCTCGACGAGGTCGCTCGACAGGCCGAGCGCTTCGAAGATCTGCGCGCCCGTGTACGACATGTACGTCGAGATGCCCATCTTCGACATCACCTTCTGCAGGCCCTTGCCGACCGCCTTCGTGAAGTTGTAGACGGCCTTCTCCGGCGACAGGTCGCCCGGCAGGCCTTCGGCCATCTTCGCGAGCGTTTCCATCGCGAGGTACGGGTGCACGGCTTCCGCGCCGTAGCCCGCGAGCAGCGCGAAGTGGTGCGTCTCACGTGCGGAGCCCGTCTCGACGACGAGGCCCGTGCTCGTGCGCAGCCCTTGCTGGACGAGGTGCGTGTGGATCGCCGACGTGGCGAGCAGCGCCGGAATCGCGACGTGCTCGGCGTCGGTCTTGCGGTCCGACACGATCAGCATGTTGTAGCCCGACTTCACCGCGTCGACGGCTTCCGCGCACAGCGACGCGAGGCGCGCCTCGATGCCCTCCTTGCCCCACGCGACCGGATAGCAGATGTTCAGCTCGTACGCGCTGAACTTGCCGCCCGTGTACTGGTCGATCGCGCGGATCTTCGCGATGTCCTTGAAGTCGAGCACCGGCTGCGACACTTCGAGCCGCATCGGCGGGTTGATGTTGTTCGTGTCGAGCAGGTTCGGCTTCGGGCCGATGAACGACACGAGCGACATCACCATGTTTTCGCGGATCGGGTCGATCGGCGGGTTCGTGACCTGCGCGAACAGCTGCTTGAAGTAGTGATAGAGCGTCTTGTTCTTGTTCGACATCACCGCGAGCGGCGAGTCGTTGCCCATCGAACCGACGGCTTCCTCGCCCTGCTGCGCCATCGGCGCCATCAGGAACTTCAGGTCTTCCTGCGTGTAGCCGAACGCCTGCTGGCGGTCGAGCAGCGCAGCGCCCTGCGTGCGGCCGGCGGCGACTTCCTCGGCCTTCGGCTCGATCTCGTCGAGCTTGATGCGCACCGCGTCGATCCAGCTCTTGTACGGCTTCGCGTTCGCGAGGTTGTCCTTCAGTTCCTTGTCGTCGATGATGCGGCCGTGTTCCATGTCGATCAGGAACATCTTGCCCGGCTGCAGGCGCCATTTCTTGACGATCTTCGATTCGGGGATCGGCAGCGTGCCGGCTTCCGACGCCATGATGACGAGGTCGTCGTCGGTCACGATGTAGCGCGCCGGGCGCAGGCCGTTACGGTCGAGCGTCGCGCCGATCTGGCGACCGTCGGTGAACGCGATCGCGGCCGGGCCGTCCCACGGTTCCATCATCGCGGCGTGGTATTCGTAGAACGCGCGGCGGTTCTCGTCCATCAGCGTGTGCTGTTCCCACGCTTCCGGGATCATCATCATCACCGCGTGCACGAGCGGATAGCCGGCCATCACCAGCAGTTCGAGACAGTTGTCGAACGATGCGGTATCCGACTGGCCCGGATAGATCAGCGGCCACAGCTTCGGCAGGTCGTCGGCGAGCACGTGCGATGCGATCGCGCCGGTACGTGCGTTCAGCCAGTTCACGTTGCCCTTCACGGTGTTGATCTCGCCGTTGTGCGCGATCATCCGGTACGGGTGAGCCAGCTCCCACGCCGGGAACGTGTTGGTCGAGAAGCGCTGGTGCACGAGCGCGAGCGCCGACACGACGCGCGGATCCTGCAGGTCGCGGTAGTACACGCCGACCTGGCCGGCCAGCAGCAGCCCCTTGTAGACGATCGTGCGCGCCGACATCGACGGCACGAAGTATTCCTTGCCGTGCTTGAGCTTCAGCGCCTGGATGCGGTGGCTCGCCGTCTTGCGGATCACGTACAGCTTCCGCTCGAGCGCGTCCGTCACCATGATGTCCTTGCCGCGGCCGATGAAGATCTGGCGGATCAGCGGCTCGCTCGCCTTGACCGTCGGCGAGATCGGCATCGCATGGTCGACCGGCACGTCGCGCCAGCCCAGCACGACCTGGCCTTCGGCCTTCACCGTACGCTCGAGCTCCTGCTCGCAGGCGAGACGCGATGCGTTTTCCTTCGGCAGGAAGATCATCCCCACCCCGTACTCGCCGGCCGGCGGCAGGTCCACGCCCTGCTTCGCCATTTCCTCGCGATAGAACGCGTCCGGAATCTGGATCAGGATGCCCGCGCCGTCGCCCATCAGCGGATCGGCGCCAACCGCGCCGCGGTGATCGAGGTTCTCGAGGATCTTCAGGCCTTGCTGAATGATCTCGTGGCTCTTCTTGCCCTTGATGTGAGCGACGAAGCCGACGCCGCAGGCGTCGTGTTCGTTTTGCGGGTCGTACAGACCTTGTGCGGCGGGCACCGCGGCGAGCGGCTGCTGGTGGTCGTTCATGGGGACACCGTCGTAAAGGGGGCCTGGAGGCCGTTGAACCGTTTTCTTGTTGCCGTCGAGCCCGCTCCCGACGGGAGACGGCACGGCCGACAGTGGTTGGGCAGGCTTCGCCCGGGCCACCGGAATTCGGAATATACGCGACGAATCAAGGGAATAGCAACAAAAACCGTTTGATCGAACCCCAATTAACAAGATTCCTTGATCTGGTGCCGTTTTATTGGGGACGTATCGTTTTGGTGCAAAAAGAAGCGACGCCCGCAGCGCCGCTTCTGGCCCGCCTTTCCGGCATTACTACTGGATCGGCGGCGTGTTCTCGCGCACCTTTCTGGGGCGTCCGCGCGGCAGCGGCGAGACGCGCCGGTTCGCGGTGCGCGCCGCCCACTCGCGGTAATTCTCGCCGCCGAGCACCCAGCCCTTCAGCGTCGCCTGCTGCAGCTGGTCGGCCTGCCGCTCGTCGAGCGGCTGCTCGCACAGCTCCTTGTACGCACGCTGACGGTCGAACGGCGTGTTGCCGAGCGCCCAGTAGAGCGGATGGTCGGTGATCAGGCTGTCGACGGTGAGCCCGACGTGATGCCGGTAGCTGGACCAACGATAGGCCTCGGGCGTCGCGACGAGCTGCGCACGCACCGGGCTCATCTCGACCACGCGGCTCGCGAGCAGGAAATAGCGCTCGCCTTCGATCACCGTCGCGCGATAGCGGCCTTCCCACAGCGTGCCGCGGCGCGAATAGCGCCGGTTGAAATGCGCGACGTAGCGACGGCCGACGGCCTGCATCGCCTTCGGCAGGCTGGCTTCGTCGCTGGGTGTCACGAGCAGTTGCACCTGGCGCGGCAGCAGCACGTAGGCATGCACCGACAGGTGATGATCGCGTGCGGCGGCCTTCAGGCAATCGATGAAGAGTTCGTAGTCCTGGTCGTCGACGAACGCGGGTTGCTGATCCAGGCCGCGCAGTATCACGTGCTGCGGCTGGTCGGGAACGTAGAGTCGTGCTAACCGTGCCATGCTGAATGTCCGTTTGAACGCGTTAGGAAATACCCGGAGGTCCGAAAGTGCGCACCTGCGTAGAATGCCTGTCCCTGCGGCGCGCGTAAGCGTACGGTCGTGCGAATCCTAGGGAGAAAACTCTAACTTACGAGCTTGTTTGGTTTTAAACGCAGTCGTCATAATGAGCACGCCTTTAGATCGGAGGAGACACAATGAAACGAAAACTGGCCATTACGGGGGCCGCAGCGCTCGCATTCACGTTCGCGGGCAGTACGGCACAAGCACAATCCGCAGGTGATTTCTACGTCAGCACCGGCTGGCTGCACCTTTCGCCGCAGGACAGCAGTGACCCGCTGTTCGTCTACCGCGTAGGCGGCACGCCCATCAACCAATCGATTCCCAACACCGGCGCCGGCATCAACGACGCCGACACGCTAGGGCTCGCGGCAGGCTACTTCGTCACCGACCATATCTCCACCGAGCTCGTGATGGGGATCCCGCCGAAGTTCGACATTACCGGCAAGGGTCAGTTCGACAGATTCGGCGTACTCGGCCGTGCCTACCAGTGGAGCCCTGCCGTCCTGCTTCGTTACCACTTCAACGACGCCAATGCGAAGTTCCGTCCGTATGTCGGCGTCGGCGCGACGTACGTCTGGTTCACCGGCGCCAAGATCACCAACAGCGCGTTCGAGAACGGCGTGCTCGGCGGCCCGACCAGCGCGACGACCAGCAACCAGTGGGCGCCCGTGCTCAACGCCGGCTTCACGTACAACTTCACGAAACACTGGTTCGCAGGCCTGTCGCTGTCGTACATCCCGGTCAGCGTGACCGCGACGTTCACGACGGCCCGCCGGACGCCGGTCGGGACGCTGACGGAAACGTCGAAGGCCCACATCTCGCTGAACCCGATCGTCACGTACCTGAACCTCGGCTACCGCTTCTAAGCGTAGTCGAATATTTGGGGAATGGTTAATCCTGCTGCAATTTGTAGCGGATTTTTCCTGGCGTAACGTCTCCACGATGCAAAACGCCCCGGCGCTCAGCGCGCCGGGGCGTCGTTTTTTCGCGTCAGGCACGGTCCGGGGGAGCGTTTTTACCGGACGCCGCCGCGGCCATCGCCGCTAGACGACGTCGATGTCGTCCAGCGCATCGGGTGCGATCAGGTCGATGCGGTCCGTGCAGACGGCATCGACGCCCCAGCGCGCGAGTTCGCGTGCCCGTTCGAGGTCGTTCACCGTGTAAACCAGGATGCGCAACCCGGCCGCCTTGATCGCGCGCACCAGCGATTCGTCGAGCCGAGTGTGGTCTGCATGCAACGATACGCAGTCGAGTGCATCGATGACCTGCGCATGCCAGTCGTCCGGCACGACTTCGTAGAGCATCCCGCGCGGCAGCGCCGGCACCGTCGCACGCGCCTGTTGCAGCGCCTCGAACGAGAACGACGACAGCAACGGCGCAACGGCGGCATCGCGCCAGTACGCAGCCGCGTCGGCCGCCACGCGCTGCCCGGTTTCGCGCTCGCGCCCCGGGCACGGCTTGATCTCGACGTTCGCGGCCAGCCCGTGCGCGACGCAGCGCGCCGCCGCCGCCTCGAGCGTCGGCATCCGTTCGCCCGCGAAGCGCGCATCGCGCCACGCGCCCGCGTCGAGCGCGGCCAGCGCCGCATAACGCATGCCCGCCGCCGCTCCGTGGCCGTTCGAGGTCCGGTCGACCGTGTCGTCGTGCAGCAGGAACGTCACGTCGTCGGCCGACAGCTTCGCGTCGAATTCGACCATCCGGTGCCCGCGCCGCGCGCCCTCGTCGAGCGCGGCCAGCGTGTTCTCCGGTGCGAGCGTGCCGCCGCCGCGATGGGCGACGACACGCGGATAGGGCCAGTCGATACGGGTGATCATCGTCGGTCTCTCGGCGAATGCAGCGGTTTCAGGCGGCGCGCTTGCCGGATTCGGGATCGAAGAAATGCAGCCGGTGCGCGGGCAGCGCGGCCGCCAGCGCCGTCCCGCGCGCGGGGCGGTCCGCGTGCGGCAGGCGCACCGCGATGTCGTGATCGCCCCAGCGGCCGTGCGCGAGATTGTCCGCGCCGAGCAGCTCGCACGAATCGACCGGCAGCGTCGCCTGCGCGACGCCCGGCTGCGGCGTCATGTGTTCGGGACGCACGCCGAGCACCCAGTCACGCCCGGTGGCGATCTCGCTGCCGATGCCCGGCGCGCCGGCCACCGGCAGCGCGGGGCCGCCGCCCGCGACCGTGAAGCTCGTGCCGTCTTCCGACAGCCGGCCGTGCATCAGGTTCATCGCCGGCGAGCCGATGAAGCCCGCGACGAACACCGTCGCCGGCTTCTCGTACACGTCGACCGGCGCACCGATCTGCTCCGCGTAGCCGCGATTCATCACGATCACCCGTTGCGCGAGCGTCATCGCTTCGATCTGGTCGTGCGTCACGTACACGCTGGTCGTCGCGAGCCGCGCATGCAGCCGCTGGATCTCGAGCCGCATCTGCACGCGCAGCTTCGCGTCGAGGTTCGACAACGGCTCGTCGAACAGGAACACCGACGGCTCGCGCACGATCGCGCGCCCCATCGCGACGCGCTGCCGCTGGCCGCCCGACAGTTCACGCGGGCGCCGCGCGAGCAGCGGCTCGAGCTCGAGGATCTTCGCGGCCGCGGCCACCCTTGAATCGATCGTCGCGCGCTCGATCCCGCGGATCTTCAGCCCGTAGCCCATGTTCTGCGCGACCGTCATGTGCGGGTACAGCGCATAGTTCTGGAACACCATCGCGATGTCGCGATCCTTCGGCTCCAGCGCGTTGACGACCCGGTCGCCGATCGCGATCTCGCCGTCCGTCACGCTCTCGAGCCCCGCGATCATCCGCAGCAACGTCGACTTGCCGCAGCCCGACGGGCCGACCAGCACGATGAATTCGCCGTCGGCGATCTCCACGTCGATGCCATGCAGCACGTGCTGCTTGCCGTCGTAGGATTTCCTGACGCCCTTCAAGCTCAGCGCAGCCATACCTGGTCCTTCTCCCGGTTACCGTGGGGGTTATTTTTCGGAATCGACGAGGCCGCGCACGAACCAGCGCTGCATCGCCAGCACGACGACGAGCGGCGGAATCATCGCCAGCAGCAGCGCCGCCATCACGTATTGCCATTCGGTCGCGGCGTCGCCGCTCGCGATCATCGTCTTGATACCCACCACCGCCGTCGACAGCGACGCTTCCGTCGTGATCAGGATCGGCCACAGATACTGGTTCCAGCCGTAGATGAAGGTGATCACGAACAGCGCGGCGATGCTCGTCTTCGACAGCGGCAGCACGACGTCCCAGAAGAAACGCAGCGGCCCCGCGCCGTCGATGCGCGCGGCATCCATCAGTTCGTCGGGCAGCGTCATGAAGAACTGGCGGAACAGGAACGTCGCGGTGGCCGACGCGATCAGCGGCAGCGAGAGCCCGGCGTAGGTGTTCGTCAGGTGCAGCGTCGACACGACCTGCACGGTCGGGAAGATCCGCACTTCCACCGGCAGCATCAGCGTGATGAAGATCAGCCAGAACGCCGTGTTGCGAAACGGGAAGCGGAAATAGACGATCGCGTATGCGGACAGGATCGACACCGCGATCTTGCCGACCGCGATCCCGAGCGCCATCGCGAAGCTGTTCACGAGCAGGCGGCCGAACGGCGCCGTCGTGCCGCCGCTGCCGTGCCCCCAGATGTACGCGACGTTCTCGAACAGGTGCGTGCTCGGCACGAGCGACAGCGGCACCGTCAACACTTCCTGCGCGTTCATCGTCGCCGCGCAGAACGCGACGTAGACAGGGAACACGATCAGCACCACGCCCGCGATCAGCACCGCGTGGCAGAACAGGTCGAAGCCCTTGCGATTTTCGATCATGCGTATTGCACCCTGCGTTCGACGAAGCGGAACTGGATCACCGTGAGCGCGACGACGATGATCATCAGCACGACCGACTGCGCGCCCGAGCTGCCGATGTCGAGCCCCTGGAAGCCCTCCGCGAAGATCTTGTAGATCAGCGTCCTGGTGCTCTGCGCCGGTCCGCCGCCGGTGGCCGCGTCGATCACCGGGAAGGTGTCGAAGAATGCGTAGACGAGGTTCACGACCAGCAGGAAGAAACTCGTCGGCGACAGCAGCGGCAGCACGATGTTGAAGAAGCGCCGCACCGGGCCCGCGCCGTCGATCGCCGCCGCCTCGATCAGCGAGCGCGGAATCGCCTGCAGCCCCGCGTAGAAGAACAGGAAGTTGTAGCTCACCTGCTTCCACACCGACGCCAGCACGACGAGGAACATCGCCTGCTCGCCGTTCAGCGCATGGTTCCACACGATGCCGCCCTTCGCGAGTGCATACGTGATCAGGCCGATGCTCGGGTTGAACAGGAACGCCCACAGCACGGCCGCGATCGTCGGCGCGACCGCGTACGGCCAGATCAGCAGCGTGCGGTACACGCGCGCGCCGCGGATCACGCGGTCGGCGCATGCGGCAAGCAGCAGCGACACGACGAGCCCGCTCACCGTGACCAGCGAACTGAACACGAGCGTCGTGCGCAACGAATCGAGATACAGCGGATCGGCGAACAGGTGCGTGAAATTCGCGAAGCCGACGAATTCGCTCGACGTGCCGAACGCGTCCTGCGTCTGCGTGGACTGCCACAGCGCGACGCCGGCCGGCCACAGGAAGAACACGGCGGTGATCGCGAGCTGCGGCGCGATCAGCAGGTACGGCACCGGGCTCGTACCGAAACGGGAACGGGATTGCATCGCGGATATCCGGTCAGGCGAAACGGAAGGGAAACCGCGCCGCCGGACGGCATGCGCTGACGCGCGATACCGCCGGCGGCACGAAGCGATGCGTGCTCAGCCGCCCGACTTCTCGAAGCGGCGCAGCAGTTCGTCGCCGCGCGACGCAGCCGAATCGAGCGCGTCCTTCGGCGACTTCTTCTGCGCCCAGACCTGTTCGAACTCCTCGTCGACCACCGTGCGGATCTGCGGCATGTTGCCCAGGCGCAGCCCCTTCGTGTACGGCAGCGGCGGCTTGTTCAGCATCTGCTTGATCGCGGTTTCGGCGCTCGGGTTCTTCGCGTAGAAGCCCTGCTGGCGCGTCAGGTCGTACGCGGCGGTCGTGACCGGCAGGTAGCCGGTGTCCTGGTGCCACTTCGCGGCGACGGGCGGCGAAGCGAGGTACGCGAGGAATTTCGCGACGCCCTTGTAGGTCGCCGGGTCCTTGCCGGCCAGCACCCACAGGCTCGCGCCGCCGATGATCGCGTTCTGCGGCGCGCCTTTCACGTTCGCGTCGTACGGCAGCATGCCCGTGCCGTAGCTGAACTTCGCGAATTTCTGCACGTTCGCGAGCGCGCCCGACGACGTCGTGAGGATCCCGCAGTCGCCACTGTAGAACTTCGCCGACGCTTCGTCCTTGCGGCCCGCGTACGTGAACGTGCCGTCCTTCACCATCTGCTGGAGGAAGGAGATGTGTTCGATCTGCTGCGGCTTGTTGAACTCGAGCACGGCGTCGGTACCGTCGAAGCCGTTGTTGCGGCTCGCGAACGGCAGCCCGTGCCACGCGCTGTAGTTTTCGAGCTGGATCCAGCCTTGCCAGCCGGTCGTGAAGCCGCACGCCATCCCCGACTTGCGCAGCTTCTCGGCATCCGCTTTCACGTCGGCCCACGTCTTCGGCGGCTGGTTCGGATCGAGGCCCGCCTTCTTGAACGCGTCCTTGTTGTAGTACAGCACCGGCGTCGAGCTGTTGAACGGCATCGACACGAGGTGGCCCGTCTTCGCGTCGCTGTAGTAGCTCGCGATGGTCGGCACGAACGCCTTCTCGTCGAGCGTCACGCCGGCCTGCTTGAACACGTCGTAGACCGGCACGACCGCCTTCTTCGCCTGCATCATCGTCGCCGTGCCGACTTCATAGACCTGGAGGATCGCCGGCGCGTTGCCGCTGCGATAGGCCGCGATGCCGGCCGCGAGCGCCTGGTCGTAGGTGCCCTTGTAGACCGGCACGATCTTGTAATCGCTTTGCGACGCGTTGAACTGGTCGGCGATCGCATTGACCCGCTCGCCGAGCGCGGCCTCCATCGCATGCCAGAACTGGATTTCCGTCGCGGCGAGCGCCACGTGCTGTACCCCGAACATCAGCGCGCCGCCGAGCGCGATCGAACGAACCAGTGTCCCCGCAGGCTTCTTCTTCATCGACCTCTCCTATGAAAACGTTACCAACAGCGTGTGCAACATTCCCGTCGCCATTGAACCGGCGAAGTCTAGTGATCGTTTGTGACAGTCAGTTGTCGTTGATGACGAACAGGCGCTGATATTCCTTCAGCGCGAAGCGGTCGGTCATGCCGGCGATGTAGTGCGCGACGAGACGCGGCTGCTGCGCCGCGTCGTCGGACTGGTACGGCGGCGGCAGCAGGCGCGGATCGTCGATGAACGCGTCAAACAACCCGGTGACGACGCGTTGCGCCTTGCTCGCCATGCGCATCACCTTGTAGTGGCGATACAGGTTCTTGAAGAGGAAGCGCTTCAGGGCCGCCGCCTGCGCGGCGACCTCGGGGCTGTGCGCGACGAGCGGCGGCGCGGCGCGCACGTCGTCGAGCGACGCGGGAGCGATGCGGGCGAGATTGCGCGTCGTCTCGTCGATCAGGTCGACGATCAGCGTGTTGATTATGCGGCGCACCGTCTCGTGCACGAGCCGGCGGCCTTCGAGGTGCGGGAATTCGGCGAGCGCCGCTTCGTAGTGACGCTGCCACAGCTCGACTTCGGCGAGCTGCTCGATCGTGATCAGGCCGGAGCGCAGGCCGTCGTCGACGTCGTGGTTGTTGTAGGCGATTTCATCGGCGATGTTCGCGAGCTGCGCTTCGAGCGACGGCTGGCGGCCCTGCAGGAAGCGCTCGCCGAGCGCGCCGAGCTTGCGCGCATTCTCGCGCGAGCAGTGCTTCAGGATGCCTTCGCGCGTCTCGAAACACAGGTTCAGCCCGTTGAACGCGCCGTAGTGCTCCTCGAGCTCGTCGACCACCGCGAGGCTCTGCAGGTTGTGCTCGAAGCCGCCGTGCTCGCGCATGCACGCATTCAGCGCGTCCTGCCCGGCATGGCCGAACGGCGTATGGCCGAGATCGTGCGCGAGCGAGATCGCTTCGACGAGGTCCTCGTTCAGGCGCAGGTTGCGTGCGACCGAGCGCGCGATCTGCGCGACTTCGAGGCTGTGCGTGAGACGGGTGCGGAACAGGTCGCCTTCGTGATTGACGAAGACCTGCGTCTTGTATTCGAGCCGGCGAAACGCGGTCGAATGGACGATGCGGTCGCGATCGCGCTGGAACTCGGTGCGCGCCGCCGGCGGCGTTTCAGGATGGCGGCGGCCGCGCGACTGCGACGCGTGCGCGGCATACGGAGCGAGATGGGCTTCCAGCGCCGCCAGCGTCGGCGGCTCGGCCACCGGCGCAGCGGATGCGCGGCTGGCTTCGGGCAGTGTGCTGCTGGATGTCTCGCTCACGTCTCCTCCATGTCAGGGGCGCCGGCGAATCCGGGCCGCCGTTAGCGCGTCGTCTGCGCCAGTGTAGCGAATACCGCTTCGTCCGGCGCCTGCGTGATCAGCGTATCGCCGAATCGCTTCAGCAGGATGAACTTGATCGCGCCGGCCTCGGCCTTCTTGTCGACGCGCATCAGGTCCATGTAGCGCGCGTCGCCGAGCGCGGGCCCGCGGGTCGGCAGATGCGCGGCCGCGATCACCGCGTCGAGGCGTTGCCGCGACGCTTCATCGAGGAGGCCGAGCCGCACCGACAGGTCGCCTGCCATCACCATCCCGCAGCCGACCGCCTCGCCGTGCAGCCATTCGCCGTAGCCGAGCCCGGCCTCGATCGCATGGCCGAACGTGTGGCCGAAATTCAGGATCGCGCGCAGGCCGCCTTCGCGTTCGTCGGCCGCGACGACGCTCGCCTTGATCTCGCACGAACGCTTCACCGCGTGCGCGAGCGCCGCGGGCTCGCGACGGTTCAGCGCCTCGACATTCGCCTCGATCCAGTCGAAGAACCCGGCATCGGCGATCGCGCCCGTCTTGATGACTTCGGCCACGCCCGCCGCCAGCTCGCGATCGGGCAGCGTCGTCAGCGCGCCGATGTCCGCGATCACGGCCTGCGGCTGGTAGAACGCGCCGATCATGTTCTTGCCGAGCGGGTGATTGATGCCCGTCTTGCCGCCGACCGACGAATCGACCTGCGACAGCAGCGTCGTCGGCACCTGGATGAACGGCACGCCGCGCATGTAGCACGCGGCGGCAAAACCCGTCATGTCGCCGACCACGCCGCCGCCGAGCGCGACGAGCGTCGTCTTGCGATCGGCATGATCCGTCAGCAGGCCGTCGAAGATCAGGTTCAGCGTTTCCCAGTTCTTGTACGCCTCGCCGTCCGGCAGCACGACCGTCGACACACGCTTGCCGAGCGGCGCGAGCGCCGCGCGCAGCGCGTCGCCGTAGAGCGGATCGACCGTCGTGTTCGTAACGATCGTGACGGACGAACCCTTGATGTGGGGCGCGAACAGCTCGGTGCGGCCGATCAGGCCAGCGCCAATATGAATCGGATAGGCGCGGTCGCCCAGATCGACGTTGACAGTAATCATGCTTGTAGCGGCTTGGCGATGACGCCGGCCAGTTCGAGTTGCATCAGCACCATGTTGACGAGACCGTTGACCGACGGACGGCCGGTCTCGATGACGAAATCCGCGCATTCGCGGTACAGCGGGTCGCGCACTTCGTACAGCGCTTCGAGACGCCCCTTCGGATCTTCCGTCTGCAACAGCGGGCGGTTCTTGTCCTTGCGCGTGCGCAGCCACAGATCGTGCGGATTGGCGCGCAGGTAGACGACGATGCCGTTGGCTTTCAGGCTGTCGCGATTTTCCGGGCGCAGCACCGCGCCGCCGCCCGTCGCGAGCACGATGTTCTCGCGCTGCGCGAGATCGGCGATCACCTGCGTTTCGCGATCGCGAAACCCGGCCTCGCCCTCCAGCTCGAAGATCACCGGAATGCGCGCGCCCGTGCGGGCCTCGATTTCGTGGTCGGAGTCGAAGAACGTCCTGTCGAGACGACGCGCGACCGCACGGCCCACGGTGGTCTTACCCGCTCCCATAAGGCCGACGAAAAATACGTTTGCATGTGGGTCCCGCGCTTGCAACGGCTTCCTCTGCTTCAATCTTGCTGGTGTGTGGCGCAGCTTACTGGCAAAGCGGCTGCCTTGTCGAGCCTGCGCCGGCGGCTTCCGGCCCCGTTTCCTCGGCATCCGCGTCGCCCGCGCCGGGTGCGCCGCAACGCGCATCGACGACGGTCGGCGTGATGAAGACGACCAGTTCGTTGCGCTGGTCGCGCTGCGCACGGTGCCGGAAAAGCGCGCCCAGAAACGGTATTTTGCCCAAGAGCGGCACCCGCGTCACATCGTTCCGGTTCAGTTGCTCATAGATGCCGCCGATCGCGACCGTCCCGCCATTCTCGATCTCGACGCGCGTTTGCACATGCTTCGTATGGATGGCGGGGCCGGCCGCGGTCGGCTCGCCGACGCTGTCCTTCGTCACATCGAGATCGAGCACCACGCGCCCGTCCGGCGTGATCTGCGGCTCGACTTCGAGCTTGAGCGTCGCGCGGCGGAACTGCACACCGCTCATGCCGTTGCCCACCTTCGCCTGATACGGTAGCTCGGAACTCTGTTCGACGATGGCCTTGACGCGATCGGCCGTCACCACCCGCGGCCGCGAAACGATCTGGCCCCGTCCCTGTGCCTCGAGCGCGCTCAGTTCGATGTCGAGTACGCGGCTGAGTGGCGCGGCGAACAGCGTGAAACCGGCGGTCGCCGCGTCGAAGCCGCCCAGCGGCCGCGCGGCAAGGTCGAGCGCGTTGCGTGCATTCGCCGTGAAGGACGCGCCTTCGGCCGCTGGCGGCCGCCCCTGCGCACGCAGCGCGACGCGGGCCCCGAGGTTGCGCGAGAAACCCTGCTCGCCTTCGACGATGCGGGCCTCGATCCGGACTTGCCGCGACGGCCGGTCGATCGCATCGATCAGGCCCGCGATCTGCGTGATGCGCGGCGCGAGATCGGTGACGAACAGCAGGTTCGTGCGGGGATCGGCCGCAGCAGCACCGCGCTTCGACAGCAGGCGCTGGCCGGTCGCGCCGGCCAGCAGCCGTTGCACGTCCTGCGCGCGGGGATAGTGCAGCACGAACGTACGGCTCGCGAGCGGCTCCAGATCGGCGGCCCGCGCATGCATTTCGAAGCGCTCGCGTTCGCGCGCGGCCAGCTCGGCTGCCGGTGTGACCCAGATCACGTTGCCGCGCCGGGACATCGCGAGCCCGTGCGTGTCGAGCAGCGTGTCGAACGCCTCGCGCCAGCGAACATTATTCAGACGTAACGTCACCGTGCCGCGCACCTGCTCGCCGACGACGATATTGAGCCCCGTGAACCGCGCGATCGCGTCGAATGCAGCCGCGAGCCCGACGCCCTGCAGATTCAGCGAGATCCGCCGCGCGTCGTCCGCATCGCCCGGCTGCCGGGCCGCAGCGTCGCTCATTCGGGCCGGCGGCGCCAGCGGGATCGGCGGCCCCTCCAGCGTGGGGGCCGTTGTGGCGGTTTCCGTCTGCAGTGCCGCGCGCGCCGCCTGATCGAATGGCGACGGGCCGGCGTCCTGCGCTACCGCACCGTCCACGCCGTCGGCCACGCGCAGCGGCGGCGGCAAGCCCGGCAGCGACACATCCGTCGACCCGGCGGGCCACACCGCCGGCAGCGGCGGCAACGACGCGCTGGCGTCGGCCGCCGTCACGCCGGCCCAGATGGCAAATACCCAATAGCCGTGTTTCGTCATGGCCGGCCTCCGTCGTCCAGGACGAGCCGCTGCGATCCGTCCGCCGTCGCAAGCGTCACGGCCGCGCGCTCGACGCGCACCACGCGCGCGGCCCCGAGCAGGTCGCCAGGCGCGACGGCGGTGAACGCACCATCGCCGTCGTCGAACAACGCGAGACCGGCGCGCGCGTCGCGAATCGTGCCGGCAAGGCGCGCTGCGTGCCCCGCCGCCGCTTCGGCCGGGCCAGCGTCGCCGAACGGATCGGCGTCAAGCGCCGCCGCGCGAACCGGCGTGTCGTCCGCCGCAGCCGTTGTCGCCGGCAGTGCCGGAAACACGTCGATGGACATGTCCACCCGCGCCGCCGACATGCCACGCTCGATACGCAGCGCCGTCGGTACCGCCAGCACCGGGAAGCGCGCCAGCCCGCCAACCATGCGCAACAGCGCGCGAAACCCGCCATCCGCGGCGATGTGCACGGTGCGCCGGCCATCCGGTTCCGCGCCATCGGCGCGCCGCGGCTCGATCGATACGCCGCGCAGCCCGCTCGACGCGGCGAGATCGGCCAGTTCCAGCATCAGTGCCGCCCATTCCGGCGCATGCGGCGAGTGATCGTCGCGCGTCGACGCACGATGTCCGTCGCGTCGTTGTCCCGCGGCAGCGAGCACACGTTGCGCGTCGGCCGCGCGCGCCTGCGCTGCGGTGAGCAACGCGCGACTATGGGCCAGCCCGCTCCAGTCGGCGGCATTCGCCAGATGAATGCCGCCGGCCAGCACGGCGGAGAATGCCAGCACACACCCGGTGGCATGCACGACCGCCGGCGACACGCGCGGCAGGCCGCCCGACCCGGCGCCTCCGCGCAGCGCCGGCCGATGCACGAGGGCGGTCATGCGCCACCTCCCGACACCTTCCGCGACGACATCGCGTCGTGCCAGCGCAACTGCACCGAGAACCGGAACGGCATCCCGGCCGGGGCAGCCGGCGCGTCCGAGGCAGGCTTCAACGTCTCTATATCGATCCGCCAGTCGCGCTGCTCGCGCGCCATCGCGGCGAGCCACCGCGCAGCCGCGCGGTAACTCGCGGCACGTGCATCGAGCACGGCGCCGGTCGAGGTCATGCGCAGCGCGTCGAGCCGGATATGATCGGCGCGCACCTGCGTGAGGGTCGCGAGCAACCCTGCCACGCGCCGGTAGGGCGCGGCCAGCGCAGCCGCCTGCGCGTCGCGCTGCGCGACGGCGGCTGCGACATTGGCGGCGCGTGTCGCAGCCGCCACCTGGGGCTGCAACTGCCGCAGCCGCGTCTCCACGCTGGCACGCTCGGCGTCCACGCGCCACCGCGACAACCCGGCAGCGCCCGTCCACAGGCCCGCGCCGAGCACGCCGAGCAGGATCGCGACACCGCACTGGGCCACCCGGCGACGCCGCAACGCCTGCGCCAATCGCTCGCGGTACGGCAGCAGGTTGAAGTCGCCGAGTACCGCCTGCCCGGGCGCAATCGCCGCGGCCCCGCTCGCCGCCACGTGACCGGCCATCACTCCCACACCCCGCGCAACGCCAGCCCGAATGCGACGGCAAACGCCGGGCCGCCCGGCATGCCGGCGCGCGCGCACGGCTGGCCGTCCCACCCCGTGCAGTCGAACGGCACCACCGCCGTGCCGAGCACATCGCCAATCTCGGCGACGGACGTGTCGAAGCGGGCGATACATCGCTCGTCCCCGGCGACGAATACGCAACCCACGGCTCCGAGCACGCGCCGGCGCAACGCATCGGGAAGCGCTTCCGGCAACGTGCCGGACAGTGTGAGCACCGGGACAGCCGACCGGCCCTCGATGCGCCAGGCGCGCACGCCCGCGTCACAGAACCAGAGCACGGCGTAGGCACCCTGCGCGTCGAGTTCGAACTGCGCGGCATAGCGCAGCGCGCGCAGCACGGCAACCGACTCGCCGTCGATCACCGTCAGGTCGATACCGGCCTGGGCGGCCACGTCGATCCGCCGCTCGAGCAGCGCCAGCGGCGCCACCGCCACCGCGATCTCGCCGGACCGCACGCCGCCGTAATGCCGCCAGTCGAACGCCAGACTATCCGGCGCCAGCCCCGAAATGCGTTCGGCCGCTTGCCGCGCGGCGTCCGGGATGTCGCCGCGCCCGGCCAGATCGAGCGTCGCGGTACGCATCTCGTCATCGTGCAGCGCCATCACGCCGCGCACGTCGCACTGCACATCGGACGCCGATAGCCGCGACACGGCGGCCGCCAGCGACCGCGCGACGGCTGCCCAACGCGCGTCTTCCGGCCCGCCCGCCAACCCGACCGGCTCCCGCTCGAGCCCCTCGACGCGCACGTTCGCGCACTTGCCGCGCCGGCTCACCACGGCCACCCTCACCTCGTGCGCGCCGACGTCGATTCCCGTCGACCGGTGCCTGCCCTGTGCAAACCGCGCCACCCATCGTCCTGCCATCCCAGCCTCCCGAGATCGTCGCGGCCCACGCCGCGTTTCCGAGACCTGATTCTGCAAAGCGATGCGTGCGGCCGACAGTCGGCCAAACGGCCAGCATCTACTCGCGGCGGCCGCGCACGGACTTATGCTGACGGCATGCCGACCGCGGCTTTCCGACGGGCGGCCCCCGCGTCAGGACCGGTCTTACCGGGCAGCTATAATCGCGGGACTGTTTTCCGGTATGCCTATGCAATCCACGACTCCTACGTCCCCACCTCCCGCCCCGGAGCCGAAGAAGCGGCCCTGGTGGCGAAAAGTCCTGCTCGGCTTCGCCGCGATGTGCGTGGCCCTCGTCGTGGCCGGCGGCCTCGTGCTCGGCTACGCGCTCGTCGTGGCCTGGCCGAACATGCCGTCGCTCGACGCGCTGACCGACTACCGCCCGAAGGTGCCGCTGCGCATCTATACGTCCGATCACGTGCTGATCGGCGAATTCGGCGAGGAGCGCCGCGACGTCGTCCATTTCAAGGACGTGCCCGACTCGCTGAAGAAGGCGATTCTCGCGATCGAGGACGCGCGCTTCTACGATCACGGCGGCGTCGACCTCACCGGCATCATCCGCGCCGGCTTCGTCGCGCTGACGAACGGCCACGCGTCGCAGGGCGCGAGCACGATCACGATGCAGGTGGCGCGCAACTTCTTCCTGTCGAGCGAGAAGACCTACACGCGCAAGATCTACGAGATGCTGCTCGCGTACCGGATCGAGCGCGCGCTGACGAAGGATCAGATTCTCGAGGTCTACATGAATCAGATCTATCTCGGCCAGCGCGCGTATGGCTTCGCGAGCGCCGCGCGGGTCTATTTCGGCAAGGACCTGAAGGACATCACGCTCGCGGAAGCCGCGATGCTCGCGGGGCTGCCGAAGGCGCCCTCCGCGTATAACCCGGTCGTCAATCCGAAGCGCGCGAAGGTGCGCCAGGAATACATCCTCCAGCGGATGCTCGAGCTGAACTTCATCACGCGCGAGCAGTACGACGAAGCCGCCGCGCAGCCGCTCGTCGTCAAGGGGCCGGGCCGCGATTTCAGCGTGCACGCCGAGTACGTCGCGGAAATGGTCAGACAGATGATGTACGCGCAGTATCGCGAGGAAACCTACACGCGCGGCTTCAACGTCGTCACGACGATCGATTCCGCGGACCAGCAGGTCGCGTACACCGCGCTGCGCAAGGGCATCATGGATTACGAGCGCCGCCACGGCTATCGCGGGCCGGAAGGCTTCATCGAGCTGCCGGCCGGCGCCGACGATCGCGAACAGGCGATCGACGACGCGCTGCTCGAGCATCCCGACAACGGCGAGCTGATCGCCGCGGTCGTAACGGCCGCGAGCCCGCGCCAGATCACGGTGGCGTTCATCGACGGCAGCACGGCGACGATCGAGGGCGACAACCTGCGCTTCGCGTCGGGCGCGCTGTCGGCCAACGCGCAGCCGAACCGCCGCATCCGCCCCGGCGCGATCGTCCGCGTCGTGAAGAACGACGCCGGCAAATGGTCGATCACGCAGTTGCCGCAGGTCGAAGGCGCGTTCCTGTCGATCGTCCCGCAGGACGGGGCGATCCGCTCGCTCGTCGGCGGCTTCGACTACAACAAGAACAAGTTCAACCACGTCACGCAGGCGTGGCGGCAACCGGGTTCGTCGTTCAAGCCGTTCATCTACTCGGCGTCGCTCGACAAGGGCCTCGGGCCGGCGACCGTGATCAACGACGGCCCGCTGTATTTCAGCGCCGCGGAAACGGGCGGCCAGCCGTGGGAGCCGAAGAACTACGGCGGCGGCTTCGAGGGCCCGATGTCGATGCGCACCGCGCTGCAGCGCTCGCGCAACCTCGTGTCGATCCGGATTCTCAACAACATCGGCACGAAATACGCGCAGCAATACATCACGCGCTTCGGCTTCGACGCCGATCGCCATCCGGCCTACCTGCCGATGGCGCTCGGCGCCGGCCAGGTCACGCCGCTGCAGATGGCCGGCGCGTACTCGGTCTTCGCGAACGGCGGCTATCGCGTCAATCCGTACCTGATCGCCGAGGTCACCGATCCGAACGGCGCGATCGTCGCGCGCGCGCAGCCGCTCGTCGCGGAGCAGAACGCGCCGCGCGCGATCGACGCACGCAACGCCTACGTGATGAACAGCCTGCTGCAGAGCGTCGCGCAGCGCGGCACGGGCGCACGGACCAACGTGCTCAAGCGCACCGACCTCGCGGGCAAGACCGGCACGACGAACGACTCGCACGATGCGTGGTTCGCCGGCTACCAGCACACGCTCGCCGCGATCGCGTGGATCGGCTACGACAATCCGCGCAGCCTCGGCGATCGCGAAACCGGCGGCGGCCTGTCGCTGCCGGTCTGGATCGAGTACATGGGTGCGGCGCTGAAGGGCGTGCCCGAGTTCAAGCCGACGGTGCCGGACGGTGTCGAATCGCTCGGCGGCGAACTGTACTTCACCGAGTTCACGCCGGGGCACGGCTTCGTGTCGACGGTCGGCGTGCCGCAGGCGCCGGCCGCGCAGAACGTCGATGAGGCCGTGCCGCATGTCGACGAGCAGGAAAAGCAGGACATCATGAACCTGTTCCGCGGCCACTGACGCGCGGCTCGACCATGAAAAAAGCGCCCCGCGGGGCGCTTTTTCTTTGGTTCATCGCGGGAAACCGTGGAGGGTTTGAGGGCGATTGCGTAATCTGACGCCTGACTTTAAGGACGTCAGGAGGAGCAATTGCTCGATCGCAAAGCACTTCAGGCACTGG
>Ga0209371_1000576_pt1 | contig 33041 bp, 28 predicted proteins | sample AgamicAtAmrz_FD_187165 | JGI IMG/M metagenome (GOLD analysis project Ga0209371, IMG submission 187165) | Agave microbial communities from Guanajuato, Mexico - At.Am.rz (SPAdes) (version 2) | ecosystem: Host-associated > Plants > Roots > Rhizosphere | place: Guanajato, Mexico | collected 2012-06-07
CGTCGGTGGCGACGTAGTTGCGGGTGCCTTCGAATTTCATGGAGCCGATCCTCTGCGGGGTGTCGATGGCGGCCTCATCGCGGGCAAGCCCGCTCCCACAGGGGAGGGTACCTTGTGGGAGCGGGCTTGCCCGCGAAAAGGCCGACACCGAGAACTCATGTCTATGATGTGCCCCGACTATAACGCGGCCCCAGGCCGCTGCAAACGCAGACCGGGTATTCAGTCGCTGAATGGCCCGTCACCCGCGTTTCAGTCAGTCTTGGGCGGCGGCTGCTCGTAGCGGGCGTTGAATGCCTGGACGAAACCATTGCGCAATATCTGCAGGAACGCCTCGAATGCGCTGATGTTCTGTTGATGCACACTGCCGCTGAGTTCGACGCGGGTGGCGAACTGATTCTTCGGCTGGTTCTTCAGCACCGTTTCACTGGCACCGACCACCGCCTCCCAGATCGAGCGGAAGAAGCCTTTGTCCTTGTTTTCGACATCCTGCTGCCAGTCGAACACATCGACATCGCGCAGCAACGGCTTGATATAGCCATTGAGCCTACCGTTCTCGGCCTGGGCCTCGATCACCACGTCACCATGCCCGGCATTGAAGTCGAACTTGCCATAGGCACTGGCGAAGTCGTTGAGCCGGCGCAGTTCGATGCCGGTGGCGCGCAGACGGAATTCGAAGTCGTCGAAGTCGCTGAACGGGTCGAAGGTGGCGCGGCTTTCGACCTTGGCATCGCCGGCAATCAGCGCGTCGGCCTCGAAGCTGGCGTCGCGTCGGCCTTTTTCGTCGCGCACGTTGGTCAGGTTGCGGATGCTGGCCTGGAGCTGTGTGGCCTTGAGGTCCACCGGCGGCTTGGAGGTAAAGTTGCGAAAGGTCAGGGTGCCGTTTTCGATGCGCACTTCGTTGAGCGTAATCGGCAGCAGTTTCTCCAGTTGCTGGCGCCAGTCGGTGCCCTGGCCGGTCTGCGAGTTCTGTTTGCTGCCGCCATCGACGAAGTTGAGCTCGGGCCGCACGAAGGCTACCTCGGCGACCACGGCCTGGTCGTACCACAGCGAATGCCAACTGACTGACAGGTCGATCAGCGGCGCATCGAGCAGCGGCACGGGCACTTTGCCGGTGGTCTTGACGATCTTCAGCCCGTTGATCTGGTAGGCGCCGCGCCACCAGGCGAGGTCGACGTCGGCGACCTCGCCGCGGTAGTCGCCCATGTCGGCGAGCTTGTCGTTGAGGTAGTCGCGTACCAGGTAGGGCAGGGCCAGGTGCAGGGCCACCAGCAGCACGATCAGGCCGGCCAGGCCGATCAGCGGCCAGCGATAACGGGCTTTCATCGCAAGCTCTCCAGGGCAGGTTGTGCGGTTGACCGCCAGGCGCCGGGCTTGGTTCGAACGGGCTTTACGGGCTGCCGGGGCAGGCTTACCCTTGAGGCTTTCCCGCCTGTTTCCAACGATTCAAGGACCCCTGCCATGAGCCGTATCTACGCCGACAACGCCCACTCCATCGGCAACACGCCGCTGGTGCAGATCAACCGCATCGCCCCGCGCGGGGTGACCATCCTGGCCAAGATCGAAGGGCGCAACCCAGGGTATTCGGTGAAGTGCCGGATCGGCGCGAACATGGTCTGGGACGCCGAAGGTAGCGGCAAGCTCAAGCCGGGCATGACCATTGTCGAGCCCACCTCGGGCAACACCGGCATCGGCCTTGCCTTCGTCGCTGCGGCGCGCGGCTACAAGCTGATGCTGACCATGCCGGCCTCCATGAGCCTGGAGCGGCGCAAGGTGCTCAAGGCGCTGGGCGCCGAGCTGGTGCTGACCGACCCTGCCAAGGGCATGAAAGGGGCGATCGAAAAAGCCAACGAGATCGTTGCATCCGATCCTGCGCTGTACTTCCAGCCAGGGCAGTTCGAAAACCCCGCCAACCCCGCAATTCACGAGAAGACCACCGGGCCCGAAATCTGGAACGACACCGACGGCGCCGTTGACGTGCTGGTCGCAGGTGTCGGCACCGGCGGCACCATTACCGGCGTGTCGCGCTACATCAAGCACACCCAGGGCAAGCCGGTGCTGTCGGTGGCCGTGGAGCCGGTGGCCTCGCCGCTGATCAGCCAGACCCTGGCCGGCGAGGAACTCAAGCCCAGCCCGCACAAGATCCAGGGCATCGGCGCAGGCTTCGTGCCGAAGAACCTCGACCTGTCGGTCGTCGACCACGTCGAGCAAGTCACCGATGAAGAGTCCAAGGCCATGGCCATCCGCCTGATGCAGGAGGAGGGGATCCTGTGCGGCATTTCCTGCGGCGCGGCGATGGCGGCGGCAGTGCGCCTGGCAGAAAAGCCGGAGATGCAGGGCAAGACCATCGTGGTGATCCTGCCGGATTCCGGCGAGCGCTACCTGTCGAGCATGCTGTTCAGCGACATGTTCAGCGAGCAGGAAAACCAGCAGTAACGTCAGGTCGACAGCGCAGCCAGCAAGCCGAGGAGTGCTGATCCGGGTCAAGCGACCTCGATCTTCATCCTCGCGCTTGCCGCTTGTGACTTGCAGCGGCCTTCGATGGGTTTATCATGTCCGGCTATCTGGGGATGGCCTGATTTCCCCTCAAGGAGTGTTGCATGACCTTTTCCTTCGTCGCCAAGGCGGGTGTCCTGCTGGTGTTCTTCGGCAGTGTGCTGTTCGTGCACCTGCGCGGCAAGGCACGCCTGCCGGTACTGCGCCAGTTCGTCAACCATTCGGCGCTGTTCGCTCCCTACAACAGCCTGATGTACCTGTTCTCCGGCGTGCCTTCCAAACCTTACCTGGACCGTCAGCGCTTCCCCGAGCTGGATGTGCTCAAGGATAACTGGCAGGAGATCCGCGAAGAGGCGATGCGCCTGTTCGACGAGGGGTATATCCGCGCAGCCGAAAAAGACAACGACGCCGGCTTCGGTTCGTTCTTCAAGAAGGGCTGGAAGCGGTTCTACCTGAAATGGTACGACAAGCCACTGCCGTCGGCCGAGGCACTGTGCCCGCGTACCGTCGAGCTGGTCAGCAGCATCCCCAACGTCAAGGGTGCAATGTTCGCCCTGTTGCCTGGCGGTAGCCACCTGAACCCGCACCGCGATCCGTTTGCCGGCTCCCTGCGCTATCACCTGGGCTTGTCCACGCCCAACTCCGACGACTGCCGCATCTACGTCGACGGCCAGGTCTATGCCTGGCGTGACGGCGAAGATGTGATGTTCGATGAAACCTATGTGCACTGGGTGAAGAACGAAACTGACGTGACGCGGGTGATCCTGTTCTGCGACGTCGAGCGTCCGCTCAACAGCCCGCTGATGACCCGCATCAACCGCAAGGTCAGCGCGTTCCTTGGCCGCGCCACCGCGCCGCAGAACACCGACGACGAGCGGGTGGGCGGGATCAACCAGGCCTACGCCTGGAGCAAGCGCTTCAGCAACCGCATCAGCACTCATGTGAAGCAGTTCAAGCGCTCCAACCCCAAGGCCTACCGCATCCTGCGGCCGGTGCTGGCGGTGGTGGTTGCCTATTTGCTGTATCGCTGGTTGTTCTGATTCGCTGCGGCCTTCTTCGCGGGCTTTCCGCGAAAAAGGCCGTCCGATCACCTAGGGTGTTGCCCAGCCCCGCATTCACGGATATATTCCGAAACATTCATCTTCCCCGAAGACTTGTTCATGCCAGCCAGCCCTTCCACCACCGCCTTCGTTCTCGCGCCTGTCGCGGGCGTTGTCGTGCGTGGCAGCCAGCAGCCGGCCATGATCAGTCACTACCCACCACCTGTCAGTGGCGTCGTCGGCGGCGTATCTGCGCCCCGCTGCGTGGTCGTGCTGGGCTGATCGGCGTTCTCGCCGGCCCAAGCGCACTCGCAACCTACTGAACACGGTCGGCCTCTTTCCTCGCTGAAGCGCGCCCACCGTTTGGCTCTTGCCCAATATTCAGGTGGCAATACATGTCTGTCCTTTCGAAAGCATCCGTGGCCTCGGCGGCCACCACCAGCCTGTTCGTCCTGCTGTGGAGCAGCGGGGCGATCGTCTCCAAGCTCGGCCTGGCCCAGGCCAGCCCCTTCGCCTTCCTGCTGCTGCGTTCGGCATTGGCCCTGGCAGGGCTGTTGCTGATCGGCCCGTTGCTGAGGTTACGCTGGCCGCGCAGTCGCGGCGGTATCCTGCGCGCCCTGGGGACCGGTTGCGTGCTGCTCGGTGCATACCAGATCTTTTACCTGCTGGCGCTCAACACCCACGTCACCCCTGGTGTCATGGCCACGGTCATGGGGGTGCAACCGATCCTCACCGTGGTGCTGATGGAGCGCCAGCGTTCATGGAGCCGTTTGTTTGGCCTGGGTCTGGGGCTTGGCGGGTTGGTGATGGTGGTCTACCAGGGCATCAACCTGGGTGGGGTTTCCTTTGCTGGAATGCTGTTTGCTCTGCTGGCGCTGACCAGCATGACGTTCGGCTCGATCCTGCAGAAGCGCATCACCGACAACCCGATGGGAACCTTGCCGCTGCAATACCTGGCAGGGTTTGTCCTGTGTGCGGTGTTTGCGCCGTTCCAGCCGCTGCATGTCGAATGGAGCGCCAGCTTCGTCGGCGCCCTGCTGTGGATGGGGTTGGTGGTGTCGTTGCTGGCGACGCTGCTGCTCTACCGGTTGATCGCCCGAGGCAACCTGGTCAATGTCACCAGCCTGTTCTACCTGGTGCCAGCGGTGACCGCAGTGATGGATTTCCTCATCTTCGGTAACCGCCTGGCGCCGCTGAGCCTGCTGGGGATGGGGTTGATCGTGGTGGGGTTGCTGTTCGTGTTCCGCAAGCCTGGGGTGAAGATGGCCGAGGCCTGAATACCGCCTGCGGCGGTACGGTTTCAGGCACGCGCCGGCCGCAGCACCAACCACAGTGCTGCGGCTATCAGGACCCCGCCATACAGGTGTGCCATCGACAGCGGCTCATCCAGCAACCACGCCCCCCACAGCACCCCGAACACCGGAATCAGGAAGGTCACGGTACTGGCCTTGACGGGTCCGATCTCGTTGAGCAGGCGGAAGTACAGGATGTAGGCGAAGGCCGTGCACACCAGCCCCAGGCCCAGCAACGACAGCCACACCGACCAACCACCCCAGCTGGCGGGTGGTTGGGTCAGTGCGCTCCAGGCAAACAGCGGGCTGAGCAGCAAGGTCGCTCCCAGCATGCTGCCCAGGGCCGACAGGCGGCTGTCCAGGCCGCCGATCCAGCGGCGGGCGAGAAAGCCGGCGAAGCCATAGCAGGTGGTCGCCGCAAGGCACGCCAGGGCGCCTTGCACCAGGGCCATGTCCAGCGCCACCGGGCCGGCACCGCTGAGGATGCCGACGCCGAACAGGCCAAGGAAGATCCCGCACAGTTTGGGCAGGGTCATGCTTTCGCGGAAGAACAACGCGCCGATCAGCACGCCCATCAGGGGTGTGGTGGCGTTGAAGATTGCCGAATACCCCGCTGGCAGTACCTGCGCGGCGACTGAATAGAACGTCGCCGGAATGCCCGAGTTGATCATGCCCAGCACCAGGCAGGCGCCGAGCTTGCCCTGGAAGTCCCAGCGCACCCTGGCTGCGGCGAGGATGCCGATCAGGCCGAGGCAGGCGATGGAGACGCGAAAGAAGGCGGTCGGTACCGTACCCAGTTCAGGGGCGATGATGCGCATGAACAGGAAGCTCGCACCCCAGACGGCAGCAAGGGTCAGCAGGCGGGCGAGGGCGATGGGGCTCACGGGTATCTCCGGGTTCTGGGCAGGGGCGCGAGTGTACGTCAGGTGTCGGGGCGTTTCTTGTGCTTTCTTGCTTTGGCAATTGGGTTGGCCCGCGAAAAGACCGACACCCGACTAAGCTCTTTTCATTCCGCCACCCACCGAGCCTCTCACCATGCCCCAGCCCTGGCCCGCCGCAGCCATCGCCCGGATGATCCTCGATGGCTTCGACAACTACCGAGAACACTTTCGCCGCATCACCCTGGGCGCCCGCGAACGCTTTGAACAGGCGCAATGGCAGGCGATCCAGCAGGCCGCTGCTGCGCGGATCAACCTGTACGAGGAGAAGGTCGCCGAGGTCAGCGGCTGGCTGCGCGAAGGTTTCGACGCCTCGCTGCTGCTGGACGTGGAGCACTGGCCGCTGGTCAAGAGCGCCTACATCCGCCTGATCGACCCGCGCCTGGACGATGAGCTGGCCGAGACCTGGTACAACTCGCTGTTCTGCAGCCTGTTCAGCCACGACCTGATCAGCGACGGCTGCATGTTCATCCACACCACTCGCCCGGCCATGCGCGGCCACGAGCGCGCGGCACAGACCCGCACCTATCAGTTGCGCGACGGCCTGGGTGGTCTGTTGCGGGGGATCCTTGCCGACCAGGCTTTCGAGGTGCCCTATGGCGACCTCGACGCCGACCTGGCGCGCCTTGAGGAGCGACTGCGTGAATGCCTGCCCGACTGGGTATGCAAGGACCCGGCGCTGGCCGTGGAGCTGTTTTCCTCGGTGCTGTACCGCAACAAGGGCGCCTATCTGGTCGGGCGTCTGTACACCCGTGACGAGCAGTGGCCGCTGGTGATCCCGCTACTGCATCGCGAGGGCCATGGCATCGAGGCCGATGCGCTGATCACCGATGAGGCCGAGGTGTCGATCATCTTCTCGTTCACCCGTTCGTACTTCATGGTCGATGTGCCGGTGCCGGCGGAGTTCGTCAACTTTCTCAAGCGCATCCTGCCGGGCAAGCACGTTGCCGAGTTGTATACCTCGATCGGCTTCTACAAGCATGGCAAGTCGGAGTTCTACCGCGCGTTGATCAATCACCTGGCCAGTACCGACGACCGTTTCGTCATGGCACCCGGCGTGCGCGGCATGGTGATGAGCGTGTTCACCCTGCCGGGCTTCAATACCGTGTTCAAGATCATCAAGGACCGCTTTTCACCCTCCAAGACCGTCGACCGAGCCACGGTGATCGAAAAATACCGCCTGGTGAAAAGTGTCGACCGCGTGGGGCGTATGGCCGATACCCAGGAGTTCGCCGATTTTCGCTTCCCGGTGGCCAAGTTCGAAGCCGATTGCCTGGCCGAGCTGCTGGAGGTCGCGCCTTCGACGGTGGTCGTGGAGGGTGACAGCGTGCTGATCCGCCACTGCTGGACCGAGCGACGCATGACGCCGTTGAACCTGTACCTGGAGCAGGCCAGCGAGGCCCAGGTGCTCGAAGCCTTGGAGGACTACGGGCTGGCGATCAAGCAACTGGCGGCGGCGAACATCTTTCCCGGCGACATGCTGCTGAAGAACTTCGGCGTTACCCGGCACGGGCGGGTGGTGTTCTATGACTACGACGAGATCAGCTATCTCACCGAGGTGAATTTTCGCCATATCCCGCCGCCGCGCTACCCGGAGGATGAGATGTCTGGCGAGCCGTGGTATTCGATCGGGCCGCACGATGTGTTTCCCGAGGAGTTTCCGCCGTTCCTGTTCGCCGATATCGGCCAGCGGCGGTTGTTCAGTCGGCTGCATGGGGAGTTGTATGACGCGGACTACTGGCAGGGATTGCAGGGGGCGATACGGGAAGGGAAGGTGATCGATGTGTTTCCCTATCGGCGCAGGGGCAGGTGAGGGGTGTCAGTTGAGTCGATGGTGGCCTTTTCGCGGGCAAGCCCGATCCTCACCCCTTGAGGCACTTCAGCTCACTGAAGTCACGACGTACCTTGGCCAGCCGGTCCAGCAGGAACTGCCGCTGCGCCGGGCTGCTCTGCTGCATCAGGTCGACCAGCAGGCTGCGGGCCTGCAGCTCGGTGTTCTCGAAGGCCATGCGGTAGGCCGGTGACCACAGGCTCTCCTTGCGCTGCAGCAACTGCGCCAGACGGGGCTCGAACGCTGGCGAATGGCGTTGTTCCATGGCTAGCAGCAACTGTTGCTGCCAGGCCTGGCGATTGGCGATCCATTCGCTGTTCTGATCGCCGAGGGCCTGGGACCAGGTCATCACCCGCAGGCGCTGGCGGGCATTGAGCTCGCCCAGCCACGGCGTCAGGCGTTTCTCCATGCGCGTGGCACGGGCCTGGATCTGTTTGGGCAGCGGGGTGTCGACGTATTCCTTCTGCCGCTCGGCAATGTCGTCGCTGAATGCCTTGCGCATTTCACCGACCTGCGCGTCGCTCATGCCGCGCAGCAGTTCGGTTGCAGAGGGGGTGATCTCTTCAGCGACCCGGCCGATGGCCTGGCGCGCCTCGGCGGTGCGCTGTTGCAGGGCCTGGTCGGTCACGCCCTGGTTGGCGACCATCAGGCGCACCTTGTCGAGCCAGTCGAGGTAGCCGGGCAGTTGTGTCTTGCAGTGCCAGGCCAGGTGGCCCTTGAGCCGTTCGTCGAGCAGGGCCTTCTGCTGGCGATTCATGTCCAGGTAGTCGCCCAGCGACCAGGGCACCAGCCGGTCGAGGTTGCGATAGGCGAGGTCGATACGGCTGCAGGCCGCGAGCGTGAGGGCAAACGCGAGAATGAGCAGCAGGGCTCTGGGCAGACGGACAGGCATGAGCGAATCCTTGCAGGTTGCTTGCCAGGCAATAGATGCGCGCCGCGCTCGGCGGTTCCCACGGATCGGGCAGCCGGGCAGCTTCAGGTGTAGAATAGCCGCCTTGTCTTGAGGAACATCGGAAATGGCTCTGCTTGGGCGTTACAACAGTTTGCAAATCGTGAAACACGTGGAGTTCGGTCTTTACCTGGACGGCGGCGCCGACGGCGAGATCCTCCTGCCCAGGCGCTACTTCCCCAAGGACGCCGAGCTCGAGCTCGACGACTGGCTGAACGTGTTCATCTACCTCGACAGCGAAGACCAGCTGATCGCCACCACCGAGAAACCCAAGGTGCAGGTCGGTGAGTTCGCCAGTCTCAAGGTCAAGGACATCAACGGTGCCGGCATCTTCCTCGATTGGGGCCTGTCCAAGGACTTGCTGATGCCCTATTCGGAAGAGGCGCAGCAGTTGAAGATCGGCGATTACTGCGTGGTGCACGCCTACCTCGACAAGCGCACCCGGCGCATCACCGCCACCGCGCGCCTGGACCGCTACCTCGACCGTACGCCGGCCGACTACAAGGCGGGCCAGCCGGTCGAGCTGCTGGTGGCGGGCGAGACGCCGATGGGCTTCAAGGCGATCATCAACAACCGCCACTGGGGCCTGATCCACAAGAACGAGGTGTTCAAGTTCCTGCGCTCGGGCATGCACGAGAAGGGCTTCATCAAGGAAGTGCGCCACGACGGCAAGATCGCCCTGAGCCTGCAGCCGGTGGGCGCGGCCTTGGCCGACAGCCTGCAGGAGCAGATCCTCAAGCGCCTGGACGAAGCCGGAGGCGTGCTGCCGGTGTGCGACAAGAGCGCCCCGGAAGTGATCGCCAAGCTGTTCAACGTCAGCAAGGGCAATTTCAAGAAGGCCATCGGCGGGCTGTTCAAGCAAGGGCTGATCGTCATCCATGACGATCGTATCGAGCGGGCCTGATCAGGGCTGCACGAAGGTGCTGAAGTCCAATTGCTCACCGCCTGGGCGGGTGTCGCGCAGCAGCGAGTCGCGGTCGGCGCTCAGCGCCAGGCTGATGGTCGAGCGACGCTTGCCGGGGTGGCGGACTTCCATCTGTTCCTGATGCGCGCGCAGAAAGTTGACCGGCACTTTCAAGTGCTGCAGTTCGTCGGTTTCCGGGGTGTGCAGCAGCAGGTTGACCCAGTCGGGCTGGCCTTTGCGCAGCAATGCCACCGGTACCTCGAACCACCACAGGTTGCGTTTCTTGTCGAGGATGGCGAACAGGGTGTTGTCGCGGTCGAGCACCGGCCGGTTCAGCGCTTGGTTGCGCCGGGCGATGGCGGTGGGTTTGTCGAGTTTCATGCAGGTTCCTGCGGGTTGACGCCAGAAAGGCCTGACATTGTGCGGGGTGGCGCCGGGCGCGGCAAGGGTTGCGGGGTGGGTTGCGCCGGCCTCCTCACGGGTTTGCCCGCAAAGAGGCCTTGAGCTTCAGCGCCGCAACGGCTGGCTCAACTCCGAGGTCGCGCCATCGGCTGTGGTCACCGTCGCGGTAAAGCTGTTCAGCCCCGCAATGGCATCCAGCGTCTTCTCGAACCGTGCCTTGCCCTGGGTATCGCTGCCGACCAGCACCTCCCCTAGATAGTGCTCCGCTTCCCGCCCCTCCGCTGCCGCATTGCCGAACACCTCGACGCGCAACAGGCTGGATGCCGGCCCTTGCACTTCACCTTGCAGCACATGCCCGGCAAGCCCGGTCAGACGCGGCGCCTGTTGATTGTGATTGGGCAGCGGCTGGCACGGCTGGGGTTGGCCGCTGCCATCGCAGATGATCGCCTGGTCCTTCTTCGCCAGTTCCGCGCCGACACCGCGCGAGCCGACGTACAGCGCGTGGGCCTGGGCTGGCACACCGAAGATGATCGCGCCGGTGCGCTGGTCCGCTACGCACGAGCCACCCGCCTCGCAGCGCCGGATGTCCAGGCCATTGCCCCAGATGCGATTGGCAGTGACGCGTGTGGCGGTGACTTCCGGCTCCGGACGCAGGGCCACGCCGATGCGGTTGCCGTGGATAATGTTGCCGTCGAGGATGTTGCCCTCGCCGGTCACGCTGATGCCGATGGAGTTGCCGGTGAAGGTATTGGCGCCCAGGTAGTTGCGCTTGCCCCAGTTGATCTGCAGGCCGTCGGAGTAGTTCTCGAAGCGGTTGCGCACCACGCTGTTGTCGTTGCCCAGCAGGATCTCGATGCCCTGGGAGGGCTCGGGGTTGGCGTCGGTGGAGCGGAACAGGTTGTCGGCCACCAGGTTGAAGGCGGCGCCGCGGGTCAGCTCCAGGCCGTCGCCGTTGTCGATCAACTGGTTGCGCAGCACCTTGTTGTTGAGCGTGGTGGTGGCCGTCGGGTTGCCCGCGCCGTCATCGCCCGTGAGCATGATCCCGGCCCCGCCCTTGTTGGCGACGATGCGGTTGTCTTCGATGACGTTGCCGCTGGCGCGGTTGACCAGGATGCCGATGCAGAAGTTGCGCACCTCCAGGCCGCTCAAGTGCACGCCCTGGGTGTCGCGCAGCACCAGACCGGGGTTGGTGGTAGTGCGTACATTGGTGCCGAACTGGCCGGGCAGGGCGCCAGGGCAGGTGCGTACCCCCTGGTCCTTGATATAGCCGGCGCCGTCGATGGCGATGTACTGGCCGTCACGTGCCCAGGCCAGGCCCGTGATGCGTAGCGGGCCCTTGATTTCCGGCAGTGGCCGGCTCGGGCGGATCACGTAGGGCGGCTCGCCGACCGCGGCGATGTCGATGCGGTAGTGGCCGGGGTTGCGGTTGCTGGTTTCCAGGGCCCAGCGCAGGGTGCCGGGTTGGTCGTCGTCGGTGTAGCGCTCGACCCGCAAGGTTTGCACGGCGGTCGGGGCGGCGGCCAGGGCGGGCAGGGGAAGTAACGGCAGCATGGCCGCGAACAGGGGCATCAATCGCATGTGCAAGGTTTCCACGGACTGTTGTTTTTATGAATGGCCGGATTCTAGAGCTGCGCCTTCCGAGTGCGCAGCGGCGCTGGGACAATTCGGTGCGGTATTCGCCCGCTGTTTGCCGTTCGGCTTGGTGTCCGAGAAATTGTTGAAACTCTTGCACAAGCGAACCGGTCCACCTTTTGTCGACACGGTTCACGTGTCTCTTTTTGCAGGAGATTCGCCATGAGCGGCACCAAAGACAAAGCCAAGGGCCTGGCCAACGAAGCGGTTGGCAACATCAAGCAAGGCGTCGGTAAAGTGACCGGCAACGACAAGCTGCGTGCCGAGGGCAAGGCCCAGGAACTCAAGGGCGAAGGGCAGCAGGCGGTGGGCAAGGTCAAGGATGCGGTGAAGAAGCCTTGAACCGCGGTTGATGCACAGGGCCTTGTGGGCGCGCCGTTTTGCGCCCATGAGGCCTTACCGTTTTGCCCCAACGTCCGCCGTAGCCGTTTTCCTGATTTCGCCAGTGAGCAGTACGCGGTGCGCGTGGTCTATTAGACTTGTCTGCACAGTTGCAACCACGACGATCAAGCGGCGAAAGGAGACGCTATGATTTTTCCCGCCCTGCAGGGCCTGCCTCTGCACCGCGTGCTGGTGCGCACCGTCAAGGAATTCCTCGATGACGAGATGTCCACCTATGCCTCGGCACTGGCCTACCAGATGCTGTTCTCGCTGTTCCCTTTCATTCTGTTCCTGATCGCGCTGATCGGTTTCCTGCACCTGCCCGATTTCTTCTCCTGGTTGCGCCTGCAATCGGAGCTGGTGCTGCCGCCCCAGGCGCTCGAGCAAGTCAACCCGGTGATCGACCAGTTGCAGCAATCGAAGGGCGGATTGCTCTCGGTGGGTATCGTCATCGCCCTGTGGACGGCCTCGGCCGGCGTGCGCCTGATGATGAGCGCCATGAACGCCGCCTACGATGTGCCCGAGGGCCGTCCGGTGTGGAAGCGCATCCCGCTGTCGATCTTCTACACCATCGGCATTGCCGGCATGCTGCTGGCCGCCGCCGCACTCATGGTGCTGGGGCCGCAGGTGATGGAGTGGATCGCGGCCCAGGTCGGCCTGCAGGAGGTGATCGTCACCATCTGGACCGTGCTGCGCTGGCCAGCGATCATCATCCTGATGATGGTAGCGGTGGCGCTGATCTACTACGTGATGCCCGACGTTAAGCAGAAATTCCGCTTCATCACCCCAGGCTCCGTACTGGCGGTGGTGGTGTGGATCGTCGCTTCGCTGGGCTTTGCCTACTACGTCAAGACCTTCGCCGACTACAACGCCATGTACGGCAGCATCGGGGCGATCATCGTGCTGTTGCTGTATTTCTATATCTCCGCCGCCGTGCTATTGCTGGGCGCCGAGATGAATGCGGTGATCGAGCACATGTCGGCTGAAGGCAAGAACCCCGGCGAGAAGGAATTCGACGGCGAGCAGCCGAAGGAGACCATCACTGTGCTCGGCCATGAGCATCCCGCGCATGCCGAACCCCAGACCCGTGAGCCGAATCCCTGATGATCCGTGACATCCTCAAGATGGGCGATGAGCGCCTGCTGCGCATCGCACCGCCCGTGCCCGAGCACATGATCGGCAGCCCAGAGCTGCAGCAACTGATCGACGACATGTTCGAGACCATGCGCCACGTCGGTGGTGTCGGCTTGGCCGCGCCGCAGATCGGCATCGACCTGCAGCTGGTGATCTTCGGATTCGAGCGCAGCGAGCGCTATCCGGACGCCGAGCCCGTGCCGCAGACCATCCTGCTCAACCCGCTGATCACGCCGACGTCCACCGAGCTCGAGGAGGGTTGGGAAGGGTGCCTGTCGGTGCCGGGCTTGCGCGGTGTCGTGCCCCGCTACAAGCACATCCGCTATGAGGGCCTCGACCCCCAGGGGGGCCCGATCAACCGCTTCGCCGATGGCTTCCATGCGCGGGTGGTGCAGCACGAATGCGACCACCTCATCGGGCGGCTCTACCCATCGCGGATCCAGGATTTTGCCCGCTTCGGCTACACCGATGTGCTGTTCCCCGGGCTCGACGTTGCCGACGACTGAGCGCACACCATCGCTACCAGCGCTTTGCTGCGCTGGTAGCGGGCCAGCCGCGAGGCCAGTTCGGCGGGCAGGGCGCTCGCCGTTGTGAAAGCCTGCCGCGCATAGAAGCTTTGCAGTTCGGGGTGGCAGAACAGCCAGGTCGGGCCTGTGCTGTTGGCCAGCGCTGCGCTGACCAGCCCTGCGGCAACACCCTGGCCACGCCACTGCGGCGCCACGAACAGGCCGGTCAGCCAGTGGCCGTCGGCGACGGGCGTCAGGTTCAATGCACCCACCATCGCCTGCGCGCGCGCAACCCACAGTTGGCCTTCTGCACTGGCGCGCATGCGCGAGCCGTGCTGGCGGTAGAAGTGGTCGAGCAGGCGGCGCTGCGAGCGGCAGAGCGGGAGGAATTCGGGCAGGGTCATAGGGGGCTTTTGTCGCAGATTGTTGCAAATCTGGCAAGGGTGAATATCCGACTGCAGGGTTCAAGTATTCGGTGGCGGGCGTAGAATTTCACTCATCCCTTCTGCAGTACGACGATGCGGGATCGGTGCTTCGTGTCATCGCCGACGATGACAACTTCTCCGCGCCAGTGACGGCATAAGAAGTCAATCGATCAACGTGATTGCTTTCAAGGCCACAGACTCATGAAAACATTACTCATTCTTGCATTGGTCGGGATGTCTTCGCTCGCCCTCGCGGACGAGGCCAAGATCACCCAGACCCAGCCCCCGGTGCAGTACGATTACTCGATGAACCTGGATATCAAGCGGGTGATCAATCTGTCGACCATCCCCGATGTCTGCGAGGTGGTGCCGGCAACCATGACCTATGAAGATCATCAGGGTCAGGTGCACACCATTCAGTACCGAGCCATGGGCGAGGGTTGCCAGCAGGGGTGAGGCTACCTGCCTGCCAGCTCGCCAAGTACCGCGCGCACGACGTCCAGCCCTTGCTTGAGCTGCGCGCGGCTGGTGGCGGCCGACAGGCTGATCCGCACTGCCCTCACTTCATCGCCCCCCACCGCGAAGACACTGGCCGGCACCACTTCGACCCCGCGTGCCCGGCACGCCCCTACCAGGGCTTCAGCAGGCCCTGGGGTGTTCACCCAGACATGCGGCGAGGGTTCATCCTGAGCACGCATCGCTTCACCGAATACCCGCCGCGCCAGGCGCCAGCGCTCCCCGATTTCCTCCCGTTGCCAAGCCAGTCGCCGCGCGGCTGTGCCATTGGCGATCCATTGGCAGGCGATGCGCAGGTTCAGCGGTGATACCGGCCAGTGCGTGGCCCGGGCATGCGGGTCGATGTGTTCCAGCACCGATGCCGGTGCGGCGATCCAGCCCAGGCGCAGCCCCGCCGCGACCGTCTTGGACAAGCTGCTGACGAGTATCCCCTGGCCGTCGAGCAAGGGGTACAAGGGCGCCCGCTCGCTCAGCGCGCCATAGACATCGTCCTCGATCACCCGCAGGCCGTGGCGCTTCACCACCTCGGCGACGGCCTGGCGACGGCTGTCGCCCATGCACGCCCCGGTGGGGTTGTGCAGGGTGGGTGTGGTCACCAGCACCCTGGCGCCGGTGGCCCGCGTCACCCGGTCGAGCTCATCCGGGCGCAGCCCTTGGTGATCCAGGGCCACGCCATGCACTGGCAGGCGTAACTGGCGACACGCTGCCTTGATCCCTGGTGCGGTCAGGGCTTCGACCATGACCGCCTCGCCAGGCTGGCACAGCGACTGCAGCACACAGGCCAGCCCTTGCTGGGCGCCGCCGCACAGCAGCAGGTCGTCAGCGCCCAGCGTCAGCCCGCGCTGGGCCAGCCAGCGTGCGCCATGCAGGCGAGCGAGCAGCAACTGGTCGTGATCGAGGTAGTGATCGAGCAGGTTGAGGTCGTCCGCCTGCAGCAATGCCTGGAGGCTGTGCTGCAGGTCGTGCTGGTGCGGATCGGCCACCGGTACGTTGGTCGACAGGTCGATCAGCGACGAATACCGGTCGTGCTGCTTGAGGCGAAACAGCGTTGCTTCCTTGCTACCCGCCAATACGTAGGTACCTCGCCCGACTTCGCCGGCCACCAGATGTCGCGCTGCAGCTTCGCGGTAAGCCTGCTGGGTGGTGCTCGGGTTGAGCCCCAGCTTCCAGGCCAGGCGCCGTTGTGGCGGCAGACGTTCCCCTACCTTGAGTTCACCGCGCTCGATGGCGGCGGCGATAGCATCGACCAGTGCCAGGTAGCGGGGTTGGGTGTCGTCGATCAGTTCCGGGGTCCACACGAAATTGCTACCCATGCAATATAAGGTTTGACCCATACAATGCCCGGCGCTCAGGATCGTCGCAACTGCCCTCGATGAAGGATGATCGCCATGTTCGACCTCACAGCCCTGCGCGAAGCCGCCGATTTCGTTCACCAGCATGTGCCTGCGACGCCGCAGCGCGTCTGGCCGTTACTCGCCGAGCGGGCCGGCTGCCAACTGTGGGTCAAGCATGAGAACCATGCGCCGACCGGAGCATTCAAGGTGCGTGGCGGGCTGGTCTATGTGCGCTCGCTGCTGGCCAGCGGTGATGTGCCTCAGGGGCTGGTCACCGCCACCCGCGGCAATCACGGCCAGAGCATGGCCCTGGCGGCGCGCCAGGCAGGCTTGCCCCTGGTGATCGTGGTGCCCGAAGGCAACTCGCGGGAGAAGAACGCCGCCATGCGTGCGCTGGGTGCGGAACTGATCGAGCACGGTGTCGATTTCGACGTGGCCCGTGAGTACGCCGCCCAGCTGGCTGAACAGCGCGGCTACCGGATGGTGCCCTCGTTCCACCCGGAGCTGGTGCGCGGCGTGGCGACCTATGCGCTGGAGTTGTTCGAGGCCGTGTCGGAGCTCGACACCGTGTATGTGCCGATCGGCATGGGTTCGGGCATCTGCGGGCTGATCCAGGCGCGCAACCTGCTGGGGCTGCGGACCGAGATCGTTGGCGTGGTGTCCAGCGCTGCGGATGCCTATGCACAGAGCTTCGAGCTGGGGCGTATCGTCACCACGGCCACCGCCGACACCTTTGCCGACGGCATGGCCTGCCGCGTGCCGCACCCGGACGCCTTCGCCCTGGTGCGTGAGCATGCCACGCGCATCGTCCGGGTGAGCGATGACGAAATCGCCCAGGCCATGCGCCTCTACCACGAAACCACCCACAACACCGCCGAAGGCGCGGGCGCCGCAGCGCTGGCCGCACTGTTGCAGGAGCGCGAACGCCAGCAGGGCAGGAGGGTTGCGGTGGTCTTGAGCGGGGCCAACGTGGACCGGGCGCGTTATGTGCAGGTGCTGGCTGGGTAAAGACAGCGAAGGCCCGTCGACACAGGCCGATAACGGAAAACCGCAAAAAGTTTTCCAGCGTTGTCGATTCCTCCCATCCCCAGTCGACCATCAGTGAAGGCGCCGCAAACACTCGGCGCCACCCACTGATGACCTGCTGGAGGCTTGCCCATGAATACCCCCGCCGAAACCGAAATCCGTCAACTCATCGACGGCTGGATCCAGGCTGTGCGCGAGCGCGACCTGCCGGCCATCGTCGCGCCCTACGCCGATGACATCGTTGCCTTCGACGCCATCCAGGCCCTGCAATTCAAGGGCAAGGCCGCCTACCAGGCGCACTGGGAAATGTGCATGGGCTTTTGCACCGGTCCGATGGTCTTCGAGGTGGCCGAGCTGGACGTCCAGGCCGATGGCGACCTGGCCCTGGCGCATTGGCTCAACCGCTGCGGCCCGGCTGACGATGAAAGCCAGTGCGGCTTCATGCGCGTCACGGTGGGCTATCGTCGTAGTGCAGGGCGCTGGCAGGTGATCCATGAGCACTGGTCGGCACCGTTCGACATGGAAACCCAGAAGGCTCGCTTCGACCTCAAGCCCTGAACCGTACGTCAGCTGGAGACGATCATGAAATACCTGTGCCTGGTCTATTGTGACGAGGGGCTGCTGCACAGCCTGCCCGACAGCCCCGAAGACGCCGAGTGCATGGCTTACGCCGAGTCCCTGCATGGCTCAGGGCGGATGCTTGCGGCCGAGGCGCTCAAGCCGGTGCAGACGGCCACTACCGTGCGCATGCGCGCTGGCAAGATGAGCCTGACCGACGGGCCCTTCGCCGAAACCAAGGAACAACTGGCCGGCTTTTACTTGGTCGATGCCCGCGACCTCAACGAGGCACTGAACATCGCCAAAGATATTCCGGCGGCGCGGGTCGGCAGTGTCGAAGTGAGGCCGGTGCGCGAACTGCAACCCTGATGACGGGAGGTCAGCCAAGATGATGCCGCGGACCGCAACACGATGACGGGTGATGAGCTGCATGCCCAGGTCGAGGTTATCTACCGGCGCGACTCGCGGCGCATCCTGGCGACCCTGATCCGTCTGTTGGGTGATTTCGACCTCGCCGAGGAGGCCCTGCATGATGCCTTCTTCATTGCCGTCGAACGCTGGCAGCGCGACGGCATGCCGGCCAACCCGCGGGCCTGGCTGGTCTCGGCCGGGCGTTTCAAGGCCATCGATGCCTTGCGCCGCCGCGCCCGTTTCGACCGCTCGCAGGCACAGCTGATCATGCAACTCGAAGACCCGGCGCAGGATCCGAGCGAGGAGGAGCTGCTCGATGACGACCGTTTGCGCTTGATCTTCACCTGTTGCCACCCGGCGTTGTCCGCCGATGCCCAGGTCCCTTTGACCCTGCGTGAGGTGTGTGACCTGACCACCGAGCAGATCGCCCGCGCGTTCCTGCAGTCGCCCTCGACCATCGCCCAGCGCATCGTGCGGGCCAAGGCCAAGATCCGCGATGCACGAATTCCCTACCAGGTGCCCGCCATGGGCGAACTGGCCGAGCGCCTGGAAAGTGTGTTGCGGGTGATTTACCTGGTGTTCAACGAAGGCTATTCGGCATCGGCAGGGGAAGACCTGGTGCAGCGCGACCTGTGCGACGAGGCGATTCGCCTGGGGCGGCTGCTGGCGCAATTGCTGCCAGACCCGGAGGTGTTCGGCCTGCTGGCGTTGATGCTGTTGCAGGCCTCGCGGCTGCGGGCGCGCACCGATGGAGAAGGCGAGCTGGTGCTGCTCGACCAGCAGGACCGTAGCCTGTGGGACAAGGCACAGATCGAGGAGGGGTGCGCCCTGGTGCGTCATGCGCTGGGCAGCCGTGATATCGGGCCCTACAGCGTGCAGGCGGCGATCGCTGCGGTGCATGCCGAGGCCGCCAGCGCCCAGGAGACCGACTGGGCAGAGATCGTCGGCCTGTATGACGTGTTGCTGCGGCACTGGCCGTCACCTGTGATCGAACTCAACCGCGCAGTGGCGCTGGCCAGTCGTGACGGCGCGGCGACGGGCCTGGCAGAGGTGGAGGCGATTCTGGGGCGGGGCGAGTTGCTCGACTACCATCTGGCCCATGCGGCACAGGCTCAGTTGCATGGGCAACTGGGGCATGTGCAGCAGGCCCGGGAGGCGTGGGTCAGGGCGCTGGCGCTGGCCCGCCAGGAGCCTGAGCGGCGGCATATCGAGCGCTGCCTGAGGGCGTTGGAACCCTGTCGCAGGTAGATCCGCGACAGGATACTGCTCGGTCAGCCGGCGACAAAGTTCGGCGGCGATACCAGCTCCACCGTCTGCTGCTTGCGGGGTGCCAGGATCTCGGCCTCGCCCTCGACTACCAGTTCGTCGTTCTGGTTGTACACATTGGTGGCGATGCGCACCTTGAACTTGGGCAGCTTCTCGAGGATTTCCAGGCGTACGGTCAGGGTATCGCCAATCTTCACCGGCTTCTGGAAGCTCATCTTCTGCCCCAGGTAGATGGTGCCGGGCCCTGGCAGGGTGCAGGCAACCGCAGCGCTGATCAGTGCGCCGCTGAACATGCCGTGGGCGATGCGCTCGCGGAACATGCTCTTGGCCGCGAACTCGGCGTCCAGGTGCACGGGGTTGTGGTCACCGGACATGGCGGCGAACAGCTGGATGTCGCGTTCTTCCACCGATTTTTCATAGCTGGCTTTCTGGCCGACTTCGAGGGCTTCGTAGGGCGTGTTGGTGACCTGGGTCATCAGGGCTTCCTTGGAGGGACGAGGTGGTGCACATCATTCGCTGCGGGCAGGGCGGCCAAGGGCCAGAGCCTGCTCCAGCCAGTCAATGATGTCGTGGGTGACCTCGTCGCGATTGGTTTCGTTGAGCACTTCGTGGCGTGCCTGCGGGTAGACGCGCAATTGTACATGGCGATTGCCGGTCGCGCGCAGGGCGTTGGCCAGGTGGGTGAGACGCTTGCCAGCGCTGACCGGATCACATTCGCCGCCGATCACCAGCATCGGCAGGTTCGGATCGATCTGCGCCAGATGGCGCGGCTGGCTGATCTGTGCAAGGCCTTGCAGCAGGTCGAGCCACAGCTGGTTGCTGCAACGAAAGCCGCACAGCGGGTCATCGACGTAGGCGTCGACCTCGGCCGGGTCGCGGCTGAGCCAGTCGAACGCCGTGCGGTTGGGTTTGAAGGCCTTGTTGAACGAGCCGAACGACAGCCAGTCGATCAGCGCGCTCTTGCCCTCCACCCCCTGGCGCCAGGCCTCCAGGCGGGCGATCAGGCGTGCTGCGCGATAGAGCGCAGCCGGCTGGAAGTTCGAGCCGCTGAGCACCGCCCCGTGCAGGCTGCCACTGTGGTGCAGCAGGTACGCCTGAGCGATGTAGCTGCCCATGCTGTGGCCGAACAGGAACAGCGGCGTGCCGGGGAACTGCTGGCCGATGTGCTGGCTGAGCAGGCCCAGGTCGTTGACCACCGTGTTCCAGCCGTGGTGGTGGGCGAACAGGCCGAGGCTACCTAGCTCTGCGGTGCGGCCGTGGCCACGCAGATCAGGGGCGAACAGGGCAAAGCCGGCATCGTTCAGCGCATGGCCCAGGCGCCGGTAGCGCCCGGCGTGCTCGGCCATGCCATGGGCCAGCAGCACCACGGCCTTGACCGGCGTCTGCGGCAGCCACTGGTGGACGTACAGGCTGCAGTGCTCGCTGGCGGGCAGCCAGAAGGCGTCGTGGGCCATGGAAAATCCTTTGTGCACGGGATTGAGCTCAGTGTATGCACAATGACCAGGATTGCAGCAGGGGCACAAATAAGATTCACAATGTTAATGGCAGCCCTTGGCGTATTTGCCACCTCCGGCTTACCTGCTAACGTCGGCTCAACGCCTTTTTGCCGTTGGGCAATCAGGTCATGGACGGTTCAGGCTGAGGAACAACAATAAATGCAAGCCGACTTCTGGAATGACAAGCGCCCGGCGGGCGTGCCTTCCACCATAGACATCACTGCTTACAAATCCGTCGTCGAAGTGTTCGAGCGTTCCTGCAAGCGCTTCGCCGACCGCCCGGCGTTCAGCAACCTCGGCGTCACCCTCAGTTACGCCGAACTGGAGCGCCATTCGGCGGCCTTTGCGGCCTGGTTGCAACAGCACACCGACCTCAAGCCCGGTGATCGCATCGCCGTGCAGATGCCCAATGTCCTGCAATACCCCATCGCCGTCTTCGGCGCGATGCGCGCCGGGCTGATCGTGGTCAACACCAACCCGCTGTACACCGAGCGCGAGATGCGCCACCAGTTCAAGGATTCCGGCGCCCGTGCGCTGGTGTACCTGAACATGTTCGGCCAGCGCGTGCAGACGGTGCTGCCCGACACCGGCATCGAATACCTGATCGAGGCGAAGATGGGCGACCTGCTGCCGGCCGCCAAGGGCTGGCTGGTCAACACGGTGGTCGACAAGCTGAAGAAGATGGTGCCGGCCTACCGCCTGCCCCAGGCCGTGTCGTTCAAGCAGGTACTGCGCGAGGGCCGTGAACTCACGTACAAACCGGTGGTGCAGACGCTCGAGGATGTCGCCGTATTGCAATACACCGGCGGCACCACGGGGCTGGCCAAGGGCGCGATGCTCACCCACGGCAACCTGGTCGCCAACATGCTGCAGGTGCTGGCCTGCTTCGCCCAGCACGGGCCCGACGGCCAGCCGCTGATCAAGGAAGGGCAGGAGGTGATGATCGCGCCGCTGCCGCTCTATCACATCTATGCCTTCACTGCGAATTGCATGTGCATGATGGTCACGGGCAATCACAACGTACTGATCACCAATCCGCGCGACATTCCGGGCTTCATCAAGGAGCTGGGCAAGTGGCGCTTTTCGGCATTGCTGGGCTTGAACACCCTGTTCGTCGCGCTGATGGACAACCCGGGCTTCAAGTCGCTGGATTTCTCGGCGCTGAAGGTCACCAACTCGGGCGGCACAGCGTTGGTCAAGGCCACCGCCGAGCGCTGGGAGAGCCTGACCGGCTGTCGCATCGTCGAGGGTTACGGCCTGACCGAAACCTCCCCGGTGGCGAGTACCAATCCCTACGGGCAACTGGCGCGGCTGGGTACGGTGGGCATCCCGGTGGTCGGCACCGCGTTCAAGGTCATCGACGACGACGGCAACGAGATGCCGCTGGGCGAACGCGGCGAGCTGTGCATCAAGGGGCCGCAGGTGATGAAGGGCTATTGGCAACAGCCGGAGGCGACAGCCCAGGCGCTGGATGCCGACGGCTGGTTCAAGACCGGTGACATCGCGGTGATCGACCCGGACGGCTTCACCCGCATCGTCGACCGCAAGAAGGACATGATCATCGTCTCGGGCTTCAACGTGTATCCCAACGAGATCGAGGACGTGGTCATGGGCCACCCGCAGGTGGCCAGTTGCGCGGTGATCGGCGTGCCCGACGAACGCTCCGGCGAAGCGGTAAAACTGTTCGTGGTTCCTCGGGCGGGCGGTGTCAGCGTCGAGGAGCTCAAGACCTTCTGCAAAGCCAACTTCACCGGTTACAAGGTGCCCAAGCACATCGTGCTGCGCGATTCACTGCCCATGACGCCGGTAGGCAAGATCCTGCGTCGGGAGTTGCGCGACATCGCCTGAAATCCACCGTACCTTTGGGAGCAACTGCCTTGCTCAAGATTTAAAGTCCAGCCCAATCCCTGTGGGAGCGGGCTTGTCCCGCGATCGGGCGCGAAGCGGCCGTAGAACCTGGCACCGAGATTTTTCAGGAAGATCTCGATTGCCTGGCTTGCGGCCGCTTCGCGCCCGATCGCGGGACAAGCCCGCTCCTACAGGGGATTGGGCTGACCTTTAGATTTGAACAAGACAGCTGCTCGCACTGGGACCGAGTCGGTTGCAGCACGCACCGCAATGCGACATTTTGATTAAATACTCTAGAAATGACTTATATGGTTCATTGAGTCACTTTGGTGACTATTGAGGCTTGAGAAGCCCTCTAGGCGACCCCAGGCAAAGCTGTTACTCTCGGCGCGCTTTCAGATGATGCGGTTTGCAATGAATCCCTTCATCTCATATCAATAATAAACGCATCGACGCGTGAAGAATTCGCTGTTGCTAAAGGAGTGGGCTTCCATGATCGAACATTTTTGGAAGGATAAATACCCAGCCGGAATTACGGCGGAAATCAATCCTGACGAATTCCCCAACATCCAGGCCGTACTGAAGCAATCCTGCCAGCGTTTCGCCGACAAACCGGCGTTCAGCAACCTCGGCAAGACCCTCACCTACGGCGAGCTGTATACCCTGTCCGGCGCTTTCGCGGCCTGGCTGCAACAGCACACCGACCTCAAGCCCGGCGATCGCATCGCCGTGCAACTGCCCAATGTACTGCAATATCCCGTCGCTGTGTTCGGTGCCATGCGCGCCGGCCTGGTCGTGGTCAACACCAACCCGCTGTACACCGCGCGTGAACTCAAGCATCAGTTCACCGATTCTGGTGCCAAGGCCGTGGTGTGCCTGGCCAACATGGCGCACCTGGTCGAGAAGGTCCTGCCCAAGACCCAGGTCAAGCACGTCATCGTCACCGAGGTGGCCGACCTGCTGCCACCGCTCAAGCGCGTGCTGATCAACAGCGTCATCAAGTATGTGAAGAAGATGGTGCCGGCCTACAGCCTGCCCCAGGCGGTGCGCTTCAACGACGCACTGGCCAAGGGCCGCGGCCAGCCGGTCATCGAGGCCAGCCCGCAAGCCAATGACGTGGCTGTGCTGCAATACACCGGCGGCACGACGGGTGTGGCCAAGGGCGCGATGCTGACCCACCGCAACCTGGTCTCCAACATGCTGCAGTGCCGCGCCTTGATGGGCTCGAACCTGCAGGAAGGCTCCGAGATCATCATCACGCCGCTGCCGCTGTACCACATCTATGCGTTCACCTTCCATTGCATGGCCATGATGCTGATCGGCAACCACAACGTGCTGATCAGCAACCCGCGCGACCTGCCGGCGATGGTCAAGGAACTGGGCAAGTGGAAGTTCAGCGGTTTCGTCGGGCTGAACACCCTGTTCGTCGCCCTGTGCAACAACGAAACCTTCCGCAGCCTGGACTTCTCGGCGCTGAAGGTGACGCTTTCCGGTGGCATGGCCCTGCAACTGAGCGTGGCCGAGCGCTGGAAGGCGGTCACCGGCTGCGCCATCTGCGAAGGCTACGGCATGACCGAGACCAGCCCGGTGGCGGCGGTCAACCCGTCCGAAGCCAACCAGATCGGCACCATCGGTATCCCGGTGCCGTCCACCCTGTGCAAGGTCATCGACGACAGCGGCCAGGAGCTGCCTTTGGGCGAAGTCGGCGAGCTGTGCATCAAGGGCCCGCAGGTGATGAAGGGCTACTGGCAGCGCGAAGACGCCACCGCCGAGATCCTCGACAGCGAAGGCTGGCTGAAGACCGGCGACATCGCGGTGATTCAGCCGGACGGCTACATGCGCATCGTCGACCGCAAGAAGGACATGATCCTGGTCTCGGGCTTCAACGTGTACCCCAACGAGCTGGAAGACGTGCTGGTCGCCCTGCCGGGCGTGCTGCAATGTGCCGCGATCGGCGTGCCGGACGAGAAGTCGGGCGAGGTGATCAAGATGTTCATCGTCGCCAAGCCGGGTGTCACGCTGACCAAGGAACAGGTGATGGAGCACATGCGTGCCAACGTCACCGGCTACAAGGTCCCGCGTTTCATCGAATTCCGCGATGCCCTGCCGACCACCAACGTCGGCAAGATCCTGCGTCGTGAGCTGCGCGACGAAGAGATGAAGAAGCTGGGGCTGAAGAAGATCGCCTGATTCACACCGGCCCGCTCCTGCAAGAGCGGGCCGGTTTTGGTTTCAGCGCAACTTTTCCAGCATCTGGTAGTACCACATCCCCACCGACAGCAGCGGATTGCCCAGCAAATCCCCCATCGGCACCTTGATGTGCTTGCACGCGGCAAAGGTGTCGAACTTCTCCAGCGTCCCGGTCAACGCCTCGGCCATGATCTCGCCCATGATGTGGCTGGTCGCGATGCCATGCCCGGAGTAACCCTGGCAGTACCAGACGTTGTCCGACAGCTTGCCCAGCTGTGGGATGCGGTTGACCACGATGCCCATGGCGCAGCTCCACTTGAATTCGATCGGCACGCCCTTGAGCGCCGGGAAGGTGCGCTCGATGCAAGGGCGCAGCTCGGCTTCGATGTCCCGCGAATCACGCCCCGAATAGTTGGCGCCACCTCCGAACAGCAGGCGCTTGTCGGCGGTCAGGCGGTAGTAGTCGAGCACGAAGCGACAGTCGTACACCGCCAGGTCCTCGGGGTTGATCTGCTCGGCCAGCTCGCCCAGTGGCGCGGTGGTGACGATGCCGCCCATGGCCGGGAAGATCTTGCCCTTGAGCTGGCGCTGCTCGAGCTTGTGGTACACATCGCCCGCCAGCAGGATCTGGCGCGCCTCGATTCGACCATTGGCGGTAATCACTGCCGGACTCGGACCGTGGACGATATCCAGCACTTCCGAATTTTCGAAGATCAGCGCGCCGAGGCTGTGCGCAGCCCGCGCCTCGCCCAGGCACAGGTTGAGCGGATGCAGGTGCAAGTTGCGCGTATTCTTCAGTGCCCCGAGGTACAGCGGGCTCTGCAGGTGGCGCGAGATGCCCTGGCGGTCGAGCAGTTGCACCTGGTCGCCCATACCACGGCGCTGGGCCTCGGCTTCGAAGGCGCGCAGTTCCTCCAGGTGCGACGGCTTCATTGCGGCATGCAGGTGGCCGCGCTTGAGGTCGCACTGGATGCCGTAGCGCGCCACGCGCTGTTCGATGATCTGGTGCCCGCGCCAGCGCAGGTGCCAGATGAAATCGTCTACCTCGCTGCCGAGCCGGTCACGCATCTGCGTGCGCATGGCCTCGTCGCCGGACAGGCTGCCAGTCACCTGGCCACCGTTGCGCCCGCTGGCGCCCCAGCCGATGCGGTTGGTCTCGACGATGGCGACCTTCAGCCCGCGCTCGGCCAGCTCCACGGCGGTGGCGACGCCGGTGAAGCCGCCACCGATGATCGCCACATCAACCTGCTCGGTGCCGTTGAGCGTCGGGTACTCGGTCCGATCGTTGAGGGTGGCGCTGTAGTAGGACGGTGCGCGCTGGGCCGGGCCGTTGTTCAGTGCTGCGTTCATGGGGTGTTCCTTGTTCTGAATAGGGTAGGGCTCAGGCCTGGTGCAGGTACCAGCGCCAGTCCTGTTCGCTGACTTCGGCCATGAACTGGCGGTATTCGGCGCGTTTGACCTTCAGGTATACCCCGAGGAACGCATCGCCCAGCGCTTCGCGGGCCCAAACCGAGTGCTCCAGTGCATCGAGGGCGGTGAGCCAGTCGGTGGGCAGGTGCTCGGTAGCCTGGGCATAGCCGTTGCCCTCGACCGGAGCGCCAGGGTCCAGTTGTTCGCGAATGCCTTGGTGCGTGGCGGCGAGAATGGCCGCGGCAGCCAGATAAGGGTTGGCATCGGCGCCGCAGATACGGTGCTCGATGTGTCGGCTGGGGGCCGGGCCGCCGGGTACGCGCAGGCTCACGGTGCGGTTGTCGACACCCCAGGTCGGCGCCAGCGGCGCATAACTGTTGGCCTGGAAGCGGCGGAACGAGTTGGCGTTGGGGCAGAACAGCAGCAGCGAATCGCGCAGGTGGCGCAGCATGCCCGCCACGGCCTGGCGCAGCAGCGGCGTACCGGCCGGGTCTTCGCTGGCGAACAGGTTGCGGCCTTCGCTGTCAGCCAGGCTCAGGTGCATGTGCATGCCGGTGCCGGCGATCTGGGCGAAGGGCTTGGCCATGAAGCAGGCCTGCATGCCGTGGGCATGGGCCACGCCCTTGACCAGGCGCTTGTAGCGCACGGCCTGGTCCATCGCTGCCAGCGCATCGCCGTGTTCCAGGGTGATTTCCACCTGGCCGGGGGCATACTCGGAAATCGCCGTGCGTGCCGGAATACCCTGGGCCTTGCAGGCGGCATACAGGTCGGCGAGGAAGGGCTCGATCTGTTCCAGCTCACGCAGGCCATAAACCTGTGTGCTGCGTGGTCGGCCGCCGTCGCTGTCGAGCGCCGGTTGCGGGCGGCCCTGGGCATCGCGCTGCTGGTCGAGCAGGTAGAACTCCAGCTCGCAGGCCATCACCGGGTGATAACCGTCGGCCTTCAGGGCCTCGATGGTGCGCAGCAGGACATGGCGCGGGTCGGCAATGCTGGCGGGCAGGCCTTCGCTGGGGTGCATGCTGACCTGCACCGCGGCGGTCGGCACCCGGCGCCAGGGCAGGCGTACCAGGCTGCCGTCCAGGGGGTAGGCGCGGCAGTCGATGTCACCGACATCCCAGACCAGGCCCGAGTTTTCCACATCGTCGCCATTGAGGGTCAGGCCAAGGATGGTGCTGGGCAGCGGCCGGCCGCTTTCATACACCGCCATCAGCTCGTCACGGTGCAGCAGCTTGCCGCGCGGCACGCCGTTGGCGTCGAGGATGAACAGTTCGATCAGGTCGATGTCGGGGTTTTCGGCCAGGAAACGGCGGGCTTGCTCGGGGTTGGCAAAGTGCATGGGGGCTCGCTCGCGCCCCTGTCGTTCAGGGGCGCACAAGACCACCGCGGGTTGGCGCGGTGCGTCGGACGGATTCAGGCAGCCGCAGGGCTGCGGTAGGCGTCAATGGACAGCGAGCGAGGTATCCGGCGGGCGAGCATGGCGGCAGTGCCACAGGGCCCAGAAGGCGAGGATGATGTGGACCAACGGATTTTCACCGGCGCGGGCCCTGACCTTCGGCAGCGAAGGGCGTGACAGCGGGGGCGCGGTGATCGGGTCGGGAATCATGCCCTGGATACTCACATGGTGGATAAGGTTGATTAAAGCAGTGAATGGCGACGTTCACTCCAGAGCTGGCTAAACATTTGCGCCGCTTGGTGATTGGGTTTCGGAGTAGTCCTACGAGATGTTCAGACCGTAATGGATAGGGGGCCACAGTCCAGCAGCCTGATGCTGATCATTTAATCCGGGGTAGTGATGGCTGACGTCGTTGCAATTGGCTTCATCTGCATTCTCGCGGTAGGCGTCGACTGGCTGTTCCGGTCTAGCAGGCTCCGAGTGTTCATGTATCTGGTTTTCATGGCAGCAGCGATTACGAGTTGCACGAAACTGGGTGAGAAAACCTGTTGCTCGACGGTTTGGTCTGGACCGTCTTTTTCACGATGGCTGGCACACGACTGCTGTTCAAGCGTTCGCGGTATTTCGAACGGGATCGGGGCTGATCGGAAATTGCCGGGGTGCACGCTCGCGTGGGGGTAACTGTCTTGTTCAAAATCTGATAGCCAGCTCAGTCCTTGTAGGAGCGGGCTCGCCCGCGAAGAGGCCGGTACAGGCAGCAGAGAACCGGCAAATCTGCGACAATCGCGCATTCTCAAGAATGCCGATCATGCAAAAGCAGGCTCACCTGCATCATCAGAAAGCCCCATGACTGACCACGCCATCGACAAACTGCTGCAAAACCTCGACCACGCCATGATCGCCGACCGCCATCGTCTGCGGCGGCAACTGCACGAGCTGCGCAAGCGCCCCGACGAGGGCAAGCTGGCGCAGTGGGTGGAGAAGGTCCAGGCGTCCTGCGCCCAGGTCACCGCGCGCCAGCAGAGCGTGCCGAGCATCCGCTACGACGACAGCCTGCCCATCGCCGCCAAGCGCGACGAGATCAAGAAAGCCCTGGCCGAGCACCAGGTGCTGGTGATCGCTGGCGAAACCGGTTCGGGCAAGACCACCCAGTTGCCGAAGATCTGCCTGGAGCTGGGCCGCGGCAGTCATGGCCTGATCGCCCATACCCAGCCACGCCGGATCGCCGCGCGCAGCGTGGCGGCGCGGGTTGCCGAAGAGCTCGGCACACCCCTTGGGGCGCTGGTCGGTTACCAGGTGCGCTTCGAGGACCAGAGCGACTCCAACACCCTGGTCAAGCTGATGACCGACGGTATCCTGCTGGCCGAAACCCAGCACGACCGCTTCCTCGAACGCTACGACACGATCATCGTCGACGAAGCCCACGAGCGCAGCCTGAACATCGATTTCCTGCTCGGCTACCTCAAGACCCTGCTGCACCGGCGCCCCGACCTCAAGCTGATCATCACCTCGGCGACCATCGACCTGGAGCGCTTCTCCAAGCACTTCGATGGCGCGCCGATCATCGAGGTGTCCGGCCGTACCTACCCGGTGGACACCTGGTACCGCCCGCTGACCAGCGAGCAGGACGAGGAGGGCAACCAGGTCGAGGACGACCTCACGGTCGACCAGGCGATCCTCGCCACGCTGGATGAAATCGCCCAGCACGAACGCAGCCAGGGCAAGGGCCCGGGCGATGTGCTGGTGTTCCTGCCCGGCGAGCGTGAGATTCGCGATGCCGCCGAGATCCTGCGCAAGGCGCAGCTGCGCCACACCGAGATCCTGCCGCTGTACGCGCGCCTGACGCCGGCCGAGCAGCAGAAAATCTTCCAGTCCCACAGTGGCCGACGCGTGGTGCTGGCGACCAACGTTGCCGAAACCTCTCTGACCGTGCCGGGCATCCGCTACGTGATCGACAGCGGTACCGCGCGCATCAGCCGCTACAGCTACCGCGCCAAGGTCCAGCGCCTGCCCATCGAGGCGGTGTCGCAGGCCAGCGCCAACCAGCGTAAAGGCCGTTGCGGGCGGGTCGAGCCGGGTATCTGCATCCGCCTCTACAGCGAGGACGATTTCAACGGCCGCCCGGCCTTCACCGACCCCGAGATCCTGCGCACCAACCTGGCGGCGGTGATCCTGCAGATGCTGCACCTGCGCCTGGGCGAGATCGACGCGTTTCCGTTCATCGAGCCGCCGGATGGCAAGGCCATCAGCGACGGCTTCAACCTGTTGCAGGAGCTTTCGGCGGTCAACCGCGAGAACCAGCTCACGCCGCTGGGCCGCCAGTTGGCGCGCCTGCCGATCGACCCGCGGCTGGGCCGCATGCTGCTCGAAGGTGCACGCCAGGGCAGCCTGCAGGAAGTACTGATCGTCGCCAGTGCGCTGTCGGTACAGGACCCGCGCGAGCGTCCGCCGGAGCGCCAGCAGGCCGCTGACCAGGCGCACGCGCAGTGGAAAGATGTCGATTCGGACTTCGCCGCGCTGGTCAACCTGTGGCGCGGCTTCGAGGAGCAGCGCCAGGCGCTGACCGCCAACCCGCTGCGCAACTGGTGCCGCAAGAACTTCCTCAGCTACCTGCGCCTGCGCGAGTGGCGGGATGCGCATCGCCAGCTGTCGCTGATCTGCCGTGACCTGCAGTTGGCGGTGAACAAGGATGCCTCCGATTACCAGCGCATGCACAAGGCGATCCTCAGCGGTCTGCTCAGCCAGATCGGCCACAAGACCGAAGAGGGTGATTACCAGGGCGCGCGCCAGCGGCGCTTCTGGGTGCACCCTTCGTCCGGCATCGGCCGCAAGCGCCCGCAGTGGGTGATGGCGGCCGAGCTGGTGGAAACCACCAAGCTGTATGCGCGCATGGTCGCCAAGATCGAGCCGGACTGGATCGAGCCGCTGGCCGGGCACCTGATCAAGAAGAACCATTTCGAGCCGCACTGGGAGAAGAAGCGCGGGCAGGTGGTCGCCTATGAACAGATCACGCTGTATGGGTTGATCCTGGTCGGTCGACGCCCGGTGCACTTCGGCCCGATCGATCCGGTGACCTCGCGCGAGCTGTTCATCCGCGAGGGGCTGGTCGGTGGCGAGATCCAGTCCAGGGCCAAGTGCCTGTCGGCCAACAAGCGCCTGCTCGAGCAGCTCGATGAGCTGGAGGCCAAGGCCCGCCGTCGTGACATCCTGGCCGACGAAGAGACGCTGTACGCCTTCTACGAGGCGCGCCTGCCGGAAGAGATTCACCAGACCGCGACCTTCGACAGCTGGTATCGGATGAACAGCCAGAAGGACGCCAACCTGCTGATCATGCGCGAAGAGGACGTGCTCGCCCGTGAGGCCAGCGAAGTCACCGCCGCGCAGTACCCGGACCACCTGCAGGTGGGCGACCTGCGCCTGCCGCTGAGCTATCACTTCGAACCCAATCACCCGCGCGACGGTGTCACCGTCCGGGTGCCAGCGCCCTTGTTGCCGAACCTGCCGGGCGAACGCCTGGAGTGGCTGGTGCCGGGGCTGCTGGAGGCCAAGTGCGTGGCCCTGGTGCGCAATCTGCCCAAGGCCTTGCGCAAGAACTTCGTGCCGGTGCCGGACTTCGTCAAGGCGGCGTTGTCGCGCATGACCTTCGGCCAGGGCGCCTTGCCGCAGGCCCTGGGCCAGGAACTGCTGCGCATGACCGGGGCGCGCGTTTCGGACGAGGCGTGGGCCGAATCGGCGGGGCAGGTCGAAGGACACCTGCGCATGAACATCGAGGTGGTCGATGGCCAGGGCAAGTTCCTCGGCGAAGGCCGCGACCTGGCCGAGCTGACCGCGCGCTTCGCCGCTGCCAGCCAGGCCGCGCTGGCGTTGCCACGTAGCGAGAAAACCGAACAGCCGGTGCAGGCCAAGGCCTTCGCCCAGGTGGCGCAGACTGCCCAGCAGAAGATCGCCGGCCTTTCGCTGACGGTGTATCCGGCACTGGTGGAAGACAACGGCGCGGTGCGCGAGGGGCGTTTCTCGACCCAGGCCGAAGCCGAATTCCAGCACCGGCGCGCGCTGCAGCGGCTGTTGCTGCAACAGCTGGCCGAGCCTGCCAAGTTCCTGCGCGGCAAGCTGCCGGGGCTGACCGAGCTGGGGCTGCTGTACCGCGAGCTGGGCCGGGTCGAGTCGCTGGTCGAGGATATCTTGCTGGCCAGCCTCGACAGCTGTGTGCTCGAAGGCGAGACGCCACTGCCGCGCGACGGCGCCGCGCTGGCCTCGCTCGCCGAACGCAAGCGTGGCGACTGGGCCGAGCATGCCGAGCGGCTGGCGCGCCAGACCCTGGAAGTGCTCAAGCTGTGGCATGGCCTGCAGAAGCGCTTCAAGGGCAAGATCGACCTGAGCCAGGCGGTGGCACTGAACGATATCAAGCAGCAACTGGGCAACCTGGTGTACCCAGGCTTCGTGCGCGAGACGCCGGCGCAGTGGTTCAAGGAACTGCCGCGCTATCTGAAGGCCATCGAGCTGCGCCTGGAGAAGCTGGGCTCGCAGGTGCAGAAGGACCGGGTCTGGAGCGGCGAGCTGGGCAACCTGTGGACGCAGTACAAGACCCGCGCCGACAAGCATGCCCAGGAGGGCAAGCGTGACGCCGAACTGACCCTGTATCGCTGGTTGCTGGAGGAATACCGGGTGTCGCTGTTCGCGCAGCAGCTGGGGACGAAAGTGGCGGTTTCCGATAAGCGATTGAGCAAGCAGTGGAGTTTGGTGGAAGCCTAAATTCCTTGAGTTGTGGCAATATTGGTGCAATTTGGGCCGCGTTGCGGCCCATCGCATGACAACCCCGCTCTCACTTTGTGGGAGCGGGCTTGCCCCGCGATCGAGGGCGCAGCCCTCGCTGACGATCTCAAGTTGGCACTAAAGTGCCATTAATCACAGCCCATCCCGGCCAACGCCCGCCAGGCGCAGGCCACAGACCAGAGGAACGACCGTGCACAACGTCGTGATCAGCGGCACCGGCCTGTATACCCCGGCCCAGAGCATCTCCAACGAAGAACTGGTGGAATCCTTCAACACCTGGTCGCAACAGTTCAACACAGACAACGCCGCCGCCATCGAGCGTGGCGAGGTCGAGCCGGCGCCGCTGTCCGACGCGGCGTTCATCGAAAAGGCGTCGGGCATCAAGAGCCGCTTCGTCATGGACAAGGCCGGCATCCTCGACCCGCAGCGCATGAAGCCACGCCTGCCGGAGCGCTCCAATGACGAGTATTCCATTCTTTGTGAAATGGCCGTGGCTGCAGCCCGCCAGGCGCTGGAGCGCGCCGGTCGTACCGCTGCCGACGTCGATGGGGTGATCGTCGCCTGTTCCAATCTGCAGCGCGCCTATCCTGCGATCGCCATCGAGGTGCAGCAGGCCTTGGGCATCCAGGGCTTCGGCTTCGACATGAACGTGGCCTGCTCCTCGGCCACCTTCGGCATCCAGAACGCCGCCAACAGCATCCAGCTCGGCCAGGCCCGGGCGATCCTGATGGTCAACCCGGAGATCTGCACCGGCCACCTGAACTTCCGTGACCGCGACAGCCACTTCATCTTTGGTGATGCCGCCACTGCCGTGTTGCTCGAGCGCGCCGACCAGGCGACATCGAAGCATCAGTTCGACATCGTCAGCACCAAGCTGCTGACCTCGTTCTCCA
>Ga0209371_1000577_pt1 | contig 32935 bp, 29 predicted proteins | sample AgamicAtAmrz_FD_187165 | JGI IMG/M metagenome (GOLD analysis project Ga0209371, IMG submission 187165) | Agave microbial communities from Guanajuato, Mexico - At.Am.rz (SPAdes) (version 2) | ecosystem: Host-associated > Plants > Roots > Rhizosphere | place: Guanajato, Mexico | collected 2012-06-07
TATTTCGAAGGAGATATCATGGTCGCCCTCCGCCAGCGGCTCGTCCGGCGTGTACGACCAGCTGCCGTCTTCGTTTACCGTGGTTTCGCCAACGACCTCGCCACCGTCGCTGACCACCACGGTCGCGCCCGGCTCCGCGCCGTCGCCGCTGAAGGTCGGCGTGGTGGCGGATGTGGCGCCAGACGGATCGATGGCGGCGCCGTCGGGATCGGTGATAACAACGGCCGAGGCGTCCGGCACATCCGGCGCGGTGGTATCAACGGTGTAATCAATGGAGTCTGAAGGGCCGCTGCCGTTGCCCGCCTCGTCGATTATTTCGAAGGAGATATCGTGGTCGCCCTCCGCCAGCGGCTCCTCTGGCGTAAACGACCAGCTGCCGTCTTCGTTTACCGTGGTTTCGCCGAGCGCCACATCACCGTCGCTGACCACCACGGTCGCGCCCGGTTCGGCGCTGCCGCTGAAGGTCGGCGTGGTGGCGGATGTGGCGCCGGACGGATCGATGGCGGCGCCGTCGGGATCGGTGATAACAACGGCTGAGGCATCCGGAACGTCCGGCGCGGTGGTATCAACGGTGTAGCCGACAGAGTCAGAAGGGCCGCTGCCGTTGCCCGCCTCGTCGATTATTTCGAAGGAGATATCGTGATCGCCCTCCGCCAGCGGCTCGTCCGGCGTGTACGACCAGCTGCCGTCTTCGTTTACCGTGGTTTCGCCAACGACCTCGCCACCGTCGCTGACCACCACCGTGCTGCCCGGCTCCGCGCCGTCGCCGCTGAAGGTCGGCGTGGTGGCGGATGTGGCGCCGGACGGATCGATGGCGGTGCCGTCGGGATCGGTGATAACAACGGCTGAGGCGTCCGGCACGTCCGGCGCGGTGGTATCAACGGTATAGTCGACAGAGTCAGAAGGGCCGCTGCCGTTGCCCGCCTCGTCGATTATTTCGAAGGAAATATCGTGATCGCCCTCCGCCAGCGGCTCGTCCGGCGTGTACGACCAGCTGCCGTCTTCGTTTACCGTGGTTTCGCCGAGCGCCACATCACCGTCGCTGATGATGACGGTCGCGCCCGGCTCCGCGCCGTCGCCGCTGAAGGTTGGCGTAGGATCTGAGGACGCGCTGCCCGGATCGATGGCGTTGCCCGCTTCATCCGTAATCACTACGCCGGCAGTATCCACCCCTTCCGGCGCAGTGACATCAATCACCAAATCAACACTGTTGCTACTGCTGACGCCGTTTATATCGGGGCCAATAACCGTGATAGTGTGGGCGCCTTCCGGTAACGCTTCCGGCGTAAACGTCCAGCTGCCGTTTGCCTCGACTACCGCTTCGCCCAGCAACGCGTCACCGTTAGCGATCGTCACCGTGCCGCCCGGCTGATAATTGCTGCCGCTGAACGTCGGCGTGCTGTCGCGGGTCGCCTCGCCGCTGTTGATAATGTTGCCGCTGTCATCAGCAATCACTACGACAGGCACTATGCCTTCAGGCGCGGGGATATCCTCGTCCAGAATATTTTCTGGATCGATTACGCCATCTTCGCCACCGTTTTCGGTTTCGGTATTGCTCTGAGCGTCCACCACTACGTCCACGCTGTCGCTGACGCCGTTGCCGTTTATATCTGTGCCATCCACAACGATAGTGTGACCGCCATCCGCCAGCGCCTCGTTCGGCGTAAAGCTCCAGCGCCCGTTTTCATCCACGGTGGTTTCGCCAATGACGGCTCCTCCATCGCTGATTACTACGGTGGATCCCGGCGCCATGCCTTCTCCGCTTAACGTAAGCGTGCTGTCGCTGATGGTATCGCCGCTGTTGAGGATATTGCCGCTGGCGTCGGTTAAAACTATGGATGGGCTGACCGTGGACGCGGCGTTATCGTCGGATGAAGAGCCGCCGCCGCTAGAATGATTCGAGACGCCGATGCCGATCAGCAGCGCGGCTGCGCCAATCCCCCCTCCCGCAGCCAGCATGACGCTATTGTCCCCCACGGTCAGAAGTTCAGCGGAAGTATCGGTGAGCTCATACACGGCAGAAGCCGGATCATAGTCAAAGGCATACACGACGCCGTCCGGATCGGAGGCGGTCACGGCTGGCGGCACGTCAGGTGCGTAATTATCCAGCAATACCTCATAATTTTCGCCGGTGGCTTCGTCTGCCCATGTCAGCCTGAGGCCGCTATTGCTTTTGGTGGCTTTGATTTGCGCGGGAAGGTTACCATCATTACTGTGCACTTCAAAGGTAGAGGCGTTTGCAGGCGGCGTCAGAGAAAGAGGCTGTTGTGGAATTAAGTCGTGTCTGGCAATAACTTTACCGCTGACATCTTTGATGATTAATTGTAGGTTCATTTTTTCACCGATAATATATTTAAAATATATGAATAGCTTTCAGAAAATCACTACCCCGGTTTGAAAAAACAAATCATTACGGCCTGTTCAGAAACGGGCATCTTTTTATTGAAAGGATAAGCGCCAAAAAAATAGCTTAAAAAATTAAAGCAGAGTCAATAATATTCTGTCGTATTTACTCATTTTTTTATTATCACGACCGTGCATTAAACAGCGTCGGCTGCGCTTGTTTTTTTCTGGAAATAATAAGGCCTGATCATATCGCCTTTAAGGTAAACCCCTTTTCCGCCCGTCATCTGGCAAAAGGTAATAAAATCATGAGGTACATGCAGCGAAAGCAGACGAAACTGCAACAGCTGCATCACCTGCCACAGCCGTTGATTAGAAGATTGCAGTCCATGACGATCCCAAACGTGATAGAGAATATCTTTGAACAGTACGGCATTGTCGTTGGCGTTCTGTAACAGGAAAAGAAGCAGACGCAGCATGGTCTCCCGCAGCCGATATTCTTTGATAGCGCTGTGGTTTCTCTTATCGAAATTGGAAATTCTACGATGGCTCAGATCAAACTGGACGTATTGTCCAATGTAATAGCCTGCAATAATTCTCCCCAACGGTGCCTCCGATATAAGACGCTTACGGAAATCTTATTGCATTAATATTACATGTTTAAATTAATAATTTAAGCGCTTTGTTAAGAATGGTAAAGATAAACAGATACATCTATACAATAAAATAAAAGCAGCATAAAATCCTAATCAGTTTATTCACAAGCTGTTAATAATAACATCCGTATAACAACATCCCAGAATTCTCCCTGTCGTGACGTCGTTTTTTACTTAACGGATTATTTTAACTTCCCGGATAATTCAGGATTTAATGCTAATGATAGCGGGCCAAAACGAGCCAGTTATTTTTTTATACTATAAAAATAAAGAGTTATATTTAAATCGGGTTTTGTCCTGGCAACCTGCTTTTCTGACGCTGACGCCTTCCCGCCGCAAGGGTTTGGCCGTAACGACCTGGTTAAAAGTGGTTAAAGGAAAATTTGGAAAACGGCCAGGTGGGAGCCGACACCCTGATGACCTGGTCGGGCCGGAAAAGCAGAGCGTGGATGCCATGCATTATCCCGGCGTGATCTACAGCCCCCTGCCTGTAGGGCTGACTGGCCCGAAAAAGCGTATTACCCAACTGACCGGCAATCGCGCGCTTTATAAATAGGGCGTTCCTCAGGCCAGACGGCGAAAACGATCGCAGCGAATGCCGGTAATGCTATACTGCCGCTCCCTTTGTCGCTGGGTTATCGTCATTTCCATGAAAACGTCTGGCAATAAATCGCCCACTATCACCGATATCGCCCGACTTGCGGGCGTTAGCAGTATCACGGTCTCGCGAACGTTCACCGCGCCGGAAAAAGTCAAAGCTAACACGCGTGAAAAAATATTACGGATTGCTGCTGAGGTCGATTACGTTCCCAATGTTTTTGCACAAAACATTAAAACGGCGCAAAGCCCGATTATCGGCGTCGTTACGGACGATACTTTTAACCAGAGCTACGCCCACGTTATCCAGGCACTGTGCCAAAATGCCGAAGCCAAAGGCTATTCCGTGATGATTTTCACCACGGGCGGCAACCGGGATTCCGAGGTCAAAGCGGTGAATACCCTGGTCGGTTATAAAGCCGCTGGCGTGGTGCTGTCGGTGATCAGCGATGCGCCCGATTATGACGTCAGCCATTTAAGGATCCTGCATAATTCGCCGACCAGACTGATCCAGTTCGATCGTCAGTTTGATACCCATCTTCCTGCTGTCTGCGTTAACGATCGGCGCGCGGGAGAATTGATCGCTTCTGTGATCCGCGATAAAGCCTACCGTAAAATTTTGATCGTTGGCGGCCAGGAGAATTCACGGATTACGCGTGGACGGATCGACAGCATTTGCGACAATATTCCGGCAGAAACAGAAGCAACCTGCCTCTATGCTGATTACCGCTACGATCGCGCACGCGACATTATTGCCAATCACTTTGCCAGCAGCGCGATAGATTATGAGGCAATTATCGGCATTAACGGTGCGATCTCTTTAGCTGCTCGCAATGTCGCCACACGCTGGTCGCTGCATCATGTTGATTATCTTTCCGTTGATGAGATGCCCCACGCGGAAGATTTCGGCCTCTTTTATCCCTGCGTGGTGCACGACTATAAACAGTGGGCAACTATCGTGGCGGACAATCTGATTGCGGCGATTGAACAACGGCCCTGGCAACAGCGTACGATCGTTAACGGTATCCTGAAAAACTATCAGCCTGGTTAAAACGCTTTGCCTGGCACATAGTTTATACGCCTTAAAAAGATGGTAATGACAACATTTAACTACCCGTACTTGCTTCTCTTTCTGCTCCTCTCATTGCAAAATCAGTAGCGAATAAAATCTATCTTATTGATTTAAAAATAATATATAAATAACTTTGCCTAATCGATCACAGAAAAACCTACAACTATTATAAATGTTCACGAAAACATTTTACCGTAGAGCTTCTTCTACTGTACGGGAAATGCGCTATGGCTCTCACAATCAAACAACTCGTCAATTTTGGCCCTCAGGATTATCGCCTTGTCTCCGCGCCGCTCCCTGAACCGGGTGAAAATGAACTGCTGGTCAAAGTTGGCGCCTGTGGTATCTGCGCCTCTGATTTTCACTGCTATCACGGCGCGCCCATGTTCTGGGGAAACGAGACTTTTCCTCGCTATGTCAAAACGCCGGTAGTGGCCGGGCATGAATTCTATGGCGTGGTTCATGCGGCAGGCCGCAATGCGCTGAAGCATTTTGCCGTTGAGCTGGGCGACCGCGTTATCGCTGAGCAGATTGTCCCTTGTGACCAGTGCCGCTTCTGCCGCAACGGTCAGTACTGGATGTGCGAAAAGCACGATATTTACGGCTTCCAGAAGCAGGATGCCGACGGCGGCATGGCGGATTACATGCTGTTTAAGCCCACCAGCCGGGTACATAAAATTCCTGAAGAGCTGTCGCAAGAGGAGTGCGCGCTGATTGAGCCTTTTTCCTGCTCCGTTCATGCGGTAAACCGCGCCGATATTCAGTTCAATGACGTCGTGGTGCTGGCGGGCGCCGGCACGCTGGGGCTGGGCATGGTGCAGGCGATTAAGCTTAAAACGCCGAAAAAACTGATTGTTATCGACACCCTCCCGTTCCGTCTTGAGCTGGCGAAAAAACTGGGCGCGGACGTGGTGCTCAATCCGCTGAACGAAGATGTTATCGCAAAAGTTAAAGCGATGACGGAAGGCTACGGCTGCGACGTATATATCGAAGCCACGGGTAATCCGGCCGCCGTCAATCAGGGATTGCAGATGATCCGCAAGCTGGGGCGCTTCGTTGAGTTCAGCGTGTTCAGCAAGGAAACCACGGTGGACTGGTCCATTATCGGCGACCGTAAAGAGCTGGATATCCGTGGCGCACACCTCAGCCCCGGCACTTATCAGACGGTTATCGATCTGTTTCGGCGCAAGCTGATAACGGCGGAAGGCATTGTGACCCATCGCTTTTCGCTGGACAACTGGCAGCAGGCCTTCAGCACCTTCGGCACGCCGGAAGCGGTAAAAATATTGCTGGTGCCAGAGGGCTGATCGCGCTTAACCGGCGTGACGGCGCTGACCGCTCTTTGCTTTCGCCGTTATCGCCTGTCTGAACATCAGGTGAAGGATAACCTTATGACTATTTACCCGGTAAAACAGAGCCGGCTATTGCGCCAGCCAGAGCATTTTATTACCCGTGCTGAAGTACATGCACTGATCAAAAAAGTGGCGCAGAATCTTATCAATATTGAAGATACGTCCGGCGAGTTTGCGCTTCATCTTGATGACGGTCGCATTATCGATGCCAAAGGCTGGAAAGCGGGCTGGGAATGGACGCACGGCATCGGACTCTACGGCATTTATCACTATTATCAGCTGACGGCCGATCCGCAGATGCTCGCCATTATTGACAACTGGTTCAGCTTCAGGCTGGCGCAGGGCCTGCCGACTAAAAACGTCAACACGGTTTGTCCGCTGCTGACGCTGGCGTATCGCTATGAGGAAACCGGTAATCCCGTCTGGCGACCGCTGCTGGAGCGCTGGGCGGAATGGGTCATGTATGAGATGCCGCGTACGACCGGGGGCGGTCTTCAGCATATCGTGATCCATAAAGAGAACGCGCAGCAGCTGTGGGACGATACGCTGATGATGACCGTCATGCCGCTGGCGAAAATCGGTAAAATTCTGCACCGACCGGAATTTATCGAAGAGGCGAAGTTTCAGTTTCTGCTGCATATTCAGTATCTGATGGACAGAGAAACCGGCCTGGCTTTTCACGGCTGGACTTTCGACGGTAACCACAATTTCTCGCGCGCGCGCTGGGCGCGAGGAAACAGCTGGATTACGGCGGCCATCCCCGATTTTATCGAGCTGCTGGCGCTCCCGGAGCAGGATGCGACCCGACGTTATCTGTTGCAGATCCTCAGCCAACAGGTCGAAGCGCTTGCCCGCCTGCAGCACAAAAGCGGGCTGTGGCATACCCTTCTGGATGACGAAAGTGCCTATCCTGAAAGCTCCGCTACTGCGGGTTTTGCTTACGGCATTCTGAAAGCTGTACGTAAGCGTTATATTGACGCCCGCTACGGCAAGGTAGCGGAGCTTGCCTTACGCGGTGTTATCAACCATATCAGTGAAGAGGGCGAGCTGCTTCAGGCTTCTTTCGGCACCGAAATGGGCGTCAGCCTGGATTATTATCGGCAGATCCCGCTGACGCCGATGCCCTATGGTCAGGCGATGGCGATACTTTGCCTGTCGGAGTATCTGTATCTTTATTTATAATCCCGTGGCCGTTAACTCTCTGTGGGACGGACCATTAAACCAATAGCCCGTCACTTTTTTATTACAGGTAACCATTTATGAACCATGCTCATAGTCTTGTTTCCAGATAAGCCATTATCAGCCCGGATGATTACGGTAAAATAAACGACCTTTTCTTAAGATAATCCGTTATGACTCCTTCTCAGGCTGGCGCGCTGATGGCGACTCGCAAAACCTCCGGCTTTCTTTTTGTCGCTATTCTTAGCGCATTAATGGCCTTTACCTCGTTATCCACCGATATCTATCTGCCCGCCATGCCCATAATGGCAAAAGAATTACAGGGCAATGTGGAATTAACCATTACCGGTTTTTTGATTGGCTTTTGCCTGGCCCAGCTGATTTGGGGGCCGTTGAGCGACCATTTTGGCCGTCGGCTACCGCTGTTTATCGGCATGGCGCTGTTTATTATCGGCTCGGCGGGCTGCGCGCTTTCCACGACCCTGACGCAGATTGTTTTCTGGCGCGTATTTCAGGCTTTGGGTGCCTGTACCGGCCCGATGCTGGCGCGCGCGATGATCCGCGATCTGTACAGCCGTACCCGCGCAGCACAGATGCTCTCTACGCTGATGGTTATTATGGCGATTGCGCCGATTATCGGCCCGCTGCTGGGCGGACAAATGATTAAGGTCGCCTCCTGGCATGCTATTTTCTGGCTGCTGGCCGTGATTGGCGTGCTAATGCTGATACTGTTAGCCTGGCTGCCGGAAACGCTGCCCGCAGAGAAACGCGTCAGGGCGTCTTTAACCAGCGCCTTTCATAACTATGCTCTGCTGCTGAAAAACAGCCAGTTTATGCGCTATACGCTCTGCGTAACCTTCTATTACGTGGCCGCCTACGCGTTTATTACCGGCTCGCCTTTTGTCTACATTACTTATTTCGGCATCGACCCGCAGTATTACGGCTGGCTGTTTGCGCTGAATATTGTTGGCGTGATGAGCGTCAGCCTGGTTAACCGGCGCCTGGTGCATCGCTATCCGCTTGAAACCCTGCTGAAATTCGCCGTGGTCGTTGCGGCCGTCGCCACCCTGGTGCTGGCGCTGGCTGCAAAACTGGCTATCGGCGGTGCCGTACTGATTGCGCTGCCGATTTTTATTTTTTTCGCCATGAACGGCATTGTCGCCGCCACGTCGACGGCCGCCGCGCTGGATAGCGTGCCGCATATGGCCGGTTCCGCCTCGGCATTGGTTGGTTCGCTACAGTACGGCAGCGGCATCGTCTCTTCCCTGTTGCTGGCAGGGTTCAGTGACGGCACGCCCTGGACCATGGCCTGGATTATCGCGCTCTTTACGGTCGCCAGCGCGATGATAGCGCTGACCACGCGGCCGGGGAATTAGCCGGTCAGCTGCCGACAGGATAGGTCAGCACTCGCTACAAGCCTGCCGCCGCTGGCTTCAGTTATGAGCATGGCTAATAAGCTCTTGCGCATTATCCCCTCTAATCGAATAAATCTTTCTGCCGTATGCTTTTTGGACTCGTAAACAAAAGGCAACGTCATGCAAACAGTCACGCTAAACAACGGAATTGCCATGCCCCTGCTGGGCTTTGGCGTTTTTCAGATGACGGATGCGGCAGAATGCGAACGCGCGGTTATCGATGCTCTGGCAACCGGCTACCGCTTAATAGACACCGCCGCGTCTTATCAGAATGAAACCCAGGTCGGTAACGCGCTGAAGCAGAGCGGCATTGCGCGCGACGAGCTGTTTATCACCACTAAATTATGGTTACAGGACGCCAGCTACGAGGGGGCAAAAGCGCAGTTCGAGCGCTCGCTGAACCGCCTACAGCTGGACTATGTCGATCTCTACCTGATCCACCAGCCCTATGGCGACGTACACGGCGCGTGGCGCGCGATGGAAGAGCTGCATCGTGTCGCTGGCGAAATCCGTCCGTAAAGAGCGGATGGCAGAAAACATCAATATTCTCGACTTTACGCTGACCGACGCGGAAATGATGCAAATCGCCGCGCTGGATACGGCCACCAGCGCCTTCTTCTCGCATCGCGATCCGGCCATGGTGGAGTGGCTCACTAAACGCAAACTCGACGTCTGATGCCGTTCGCTAATCAGGCTCTCTGTTCAATCGCAAGGGGTTCAACAATGCAAAAACGTATTCTTGGTCAATCCGGGCTGGAAGTGTCGGCGCTGGGACTGGGCTGTATGGGGTTAAGCTTCGGTTATGGCCCGGCAACCGGGACGAAACAGGCCGTGGAATTAATCCGCGCCGCCGTCGAGCGCGGCGTGACTTTTTTTGATACGGCCGAAGTCTACGGGCCTTATTTAAATGAAGAAGTGGTGGGAGAAGCGCTGAAGCCTTTCCGCGATCGCGTGGTCATTGCCACTAAGTTCGGTTTTACCTTTGGTGAAGACAATAAGCAGCAGATCTTAAACAGCCGCCCGGAGCATATTCGCGAGGCAGTTGAAGGATCGCTGCGCCGCCTGAAAACCGACGTGATCGATCTGCTTTATCAGCACCGCGTCGATCCTGAGGTGCCGATTGAAGATGTGGCGGGAACGGTGAAGGATCTGATTGCCGAAGGCAAAGTAAAACACTTTGGCCTGTCTGAAGCGGGCGCAAAAACCGTTCGTCGTGCACATGCGATCCAGCCGGTAGCCGCGCTGCAAAGTGAATATTCGATGTGGTGGCGCGAGCCGGAGCAGGAAATTCTACCGGTGCTGGAAGAGCTGGGCATCGGCTTTGTGCCCTTCAGCCCGTTAGGCAAGGGGTTTCTTACGGGCGCGATCAAAGCGGGCACCGCTTTCGGCGAAGATGACTTCCGCAGCAAGGTGCCGCGTTTTGCCGCCGAGGCGCTGGAAGCCAATGAAAAGCTGGTTACTTTACTGGCGCAGCTGGCCGCAGAGAAAAATGCCACTTCCGCGCAAATCGCGCTGGCCTGGCTCCTGGCGCAAAAACCGTGGATAGCACCGATTCCCGGCACCACTAAGCTACATCGTCTGGAGGAAAACCTGGCCTCGGTCGCGATCCAGCTCGATCAAAGCGATCTGCATAAAATCAATCAGGCGCTGGAGACGATAAAAATCGTCGGCGAACGTTATCCGGCTGCGCTACAGGCGCGCGTCGGGCGCTAACGGTCAAGGCTTGCGGGACACCGTAAGCCTTTTCTTTTCGGCGATTTTCCTGCCCTGCGGGCTTCCCGCCGTTAAGGAGCAGGCTAAGCCATTCTCCGTTGATTAACGCAATCTTTCGCTCGCCAGTTTATAGGCCTGGCTGCGTTCTCGTTTACCTACTGCTACCACGGCAATAATGAGTACATTATCCAGCACCTGGTAAACAAGGCGAAAACCGGAGCCCCTGAGTTGAATTTTATAGCAGTCTGGCATTCCGGATAATTTTGCTGAAGGTATGTGTGGGTTTTCGCGCAGCTTTTTGAGCTTGTTTTTAAATTGCTCACGCACGCTGCTGTCCAGCCCATTCCATTCCTTCAGCGCCTCTTCCCTGATTTTTACCGTATAGCTCATGGCGGTCAGTCCAAATCCAGATCGAGTAAAGGTTGGCTTTCCCTTGCCTTAACCAGGGCGGCCAGTTCCCGATCGTCAATAATTTCAAGCATCTGTTCGTAAAGCTGCGCCGGAATACAATAGAACGCCGGCTGATTACGGTTAAGAATGGCTACCGGAAGGCCGGCACCGGCTTCTACCGTAGCCATAGGGTTCTTTTTCAGTTCGCTGACGCTTGCGCTTGTATCACTGAGAATAATGCTAGCCATATTACCTTCCTGAAAGACCTGTTAAGCAGTCTTATTGTAGAGCGGCTCAAGACCTGTTAACAAGTCTTTTTATCATCATGTTGCGCTGGCAGGAGGCAGTCTCAGGCAAACTTTTTTCGTTTTGCGTTGAGCCGACATACTGTTGTCCTTCCCACACGCGATCCTGTCCGTTTATGGTCTTCTGCGCGGCGTCATTCCTCGTCATTATTGACGTCTCAGCCCTACTCAACGGAGTCCCAAAATGACCGCTACCGTACTGTTAGTGATTGACGCGCAGGAATCTTTCTATCATCGTGGCTACCGCGAAACGTCAGAAACGCCCGCTTTTGAGCAAAAGCTCAGCGAGCTGATTGCCGGCTGCCAGGCCAGGGAAATCCCGGTGGTGGATGTGTTCCACGTCGAGGCGGACGGCCCGTTTTCGCTGGCGTCCGGCCTGGTGAAGCGCCTGCCTTTTTTGCAGCATCACGCCGTCGCTACCGTGCAGAAAACAGTGCATAACGCGCTGACCGATTCCGGGCTGGCAGACTGGCTGCGTCAACATCAGGTTAAACATTTAATTATCAGCGGCCTGCGTACCGAGCAGTGCTGCGAAACCACTGCCCGCGTCGCATCCGATTTGGGCTATAAAGTTACCTTCGTTACCGAGGCGACCCTGACTTTCCCGATTACGCATCAGGGCATTACGCTCAGCATCGCGGATCTGCGGCACCGCACCGAAAGCGTGCTGATCAACCGTTTTGCCGCTGTCGCTACCGTGGAAGAATGTTTGCTGGCGCTGGCGTAACGCGTCAGCTGCACTGGAGAAAAAGTATGGCGGTCCCGGTCTGGTTTTTAACGCTGCCCGGCGTGATGACGCTGGATATCACCGGCCCGGCGGAGACGCTGCAGCTGGCCGGCGATGCCTTTAGCCTGCGCTATATCGGCCCGCAGGAGAGCGTGCCGACCTCGACCGGCATGACCATAGGCCAGCTGGCACCGCTGCCGGAAAACCTGCCTGACGGCAGCCTACTGGTGGTGCCGGGCGTGGCGGATTCCAGCGTCGCTTTCGATACGCCGCAGGCTATTGCCGCGCAGCACTGGCTGATGCGCCTGCAACCAGCCATTTATGCCAGGCAAATTACGCTGGTTTGTATCTGTTCCGGCGCCATTCTGGCGGCGCGCAGCGGCCTGTTGCGCGGCATACATTGCACGACCCATCACGAAGTCATCCATCGGCTGAAAAGCGCTGAACCTACCGCTATCATCAAAGAAAACCGCATTTTTGTGGAAGATCGCGGCATTTGCACCAGCGCAGGCATCACCGCAGGTATCGATCTGGCGCTGCATCTTATCCATCGCCTGTGCGGCCCGCAGACGGCGCTGGCGGTGGCGCGGGAAATGGTGATTTGGTTCCGCCGTTCGGGTGACGATCCGCAGCTTTCACCCTGGCTGCGCTATCGCAACCATCTCAATCCGGCCATTCATCGTACGCAGGATTTGCTGATTGCCCGGCCGGAGCGGGACTGGTCGCTGGAGGAGATCGCCGGGCGCGTGCACGTCAGCGCCCGTCATCTGACGCGCCTGTTCAGGCAGCATTTGGGGATTAGCGTACGGGATTATCATGAACAGCTGAGGCTGGCGCTGGCCCGACAGCGATTACAGCAGGGCGAAGGCACGGAAAAAGCGGCGCTGGCGGCAGGATTTTCTTCTTCACGGCAGCTCAGGCGGGCGCTTCAGCGCTGGCAGGAATAAAAAAGAGCGTCGGCGATAATCCTGTGCCGACGCGCTGTTTTTAATGCTTTACGCTGTCGATAAAGGTCTGGCGGGCCGTTGTGGAACCCAGCCGTTCGGCCTCGTTCAACAGTTTCAACGCTTTATCCACGTCTCCGGCCTTCACGGCCTTTTTAATCGCCTCGTTAAAGTAGCGATCCGACTCGGCCAGCATCGGTTCCGCCGGTTTCGCTGCCGGAGCAGGCTCCGCCCGTGCAGAATGACCGATAACCGCCGGCGCGGCAGGCGCAGGCTCGGAAGATGGGAACAGCTGGCCGATCATAACGTTACCGGCTTTCTGCTCGGCGGTGACCTTCAGGCTGATCTTGCCCGTTGGCGTGTGCGTGGCGATGGGATCGGGGATATCCGGCACCGCATTGCCCACGCCCGCCGCATAGGCTTTGGCAGGATTGACCATTTGCGTGGTCGACTGAAGGTTTTGTTGCGTGGTGTAAACCAGCAGGTAAATCTGCTTCTGGCCCAGCGCCGGGGTCAGCTTCAGCGTGCCCTCCAGCCTGTCGCTGGAGACCAGGCCCGGCTTTTGATAAGGAAAATAGCTGGCAGGATAAAACGCTGCTGGCCGCATCTGTTCGTCAAGCACCAGCACGTTTGGCGCATATACCGTTTTGCCCGTCACCAGGCTGGTCAAAACGATCTCCAGCGAGCCGCGATCGGCAGGCAGTGAGAAGGCCGCAGCGGCGCCCTGAATTTCGCCCTGATTAATCTTCGTTGCGGTGCTGCCGAGCGTCACATCCTGCGTGACGGGCGGCACCAGCGGCGTCCAGGCGAGGCTACGCAAGGTTTGGGCAGAAATTTTCGGGGCGGCGGAGGCATCCTGCTGAGCCGCCTGCGCGCCAGCGATCAGGCTGAGCGACAGACAAAGAGAGAGCAGCGTCTTTTTCATCAGAGTTTCCTTGTTTGCATTACCACCAGACTTCCATCTGCGCACCGAAAGTCACTTCGTCGTCGTTGCCACGGCTGAAGGTGCGCGCGGTGGTGTCGTTCATCGCCAGGCCGTTATCGACGCCGCTGTCGGTGTCGTAGCCCCATTTTTCATCCCAGTTGGCGTAGGTGGCAAAGACGCGGATGGCCGGACGTGACCAGATGCTGTCGCCAGCCTGCCACTGCTGCGCCAGCGTTACTTTGTACTGGCCGTTGCGGTCGCCGGTACGCTGGGATTTCACGTTGTCATAGCCCGCTTCCAGCAGCGTGCTCATGATCGGCGTCCATTTATACATTGGCCGCACGCCCACGGTATACCAGGTCGTGCCGTTATTGTTATCGCGATCGGTATCCTGATACATCGCTACGTACATCAGACCCCATTTGTCGTTGAAATCCAGCGCGCCGTGGTCGAGTACGCGCACCATGCTGCCGTTATTGTTGATGGCGGCGCCGGTCGAATGGCCGTTAGCCGTGCCGGTACTTTCCGCCGTCATGGCGTCGGCGGCGTATTGCAGCACCAGCTTGTTGTAGCCGTTATAGATGCTCTGCGTATGTTCCGCCGTCAGCAGCCAGCCGTCTTTGGTGGCGTCATCGGCCAGCGAATAGCCGTCGCGCGCGTTGGCGCGGCCGTAATCCACGCCCAGCTCTAACACGCCGCCGGGGTTGGTTTGTAGCCCGGCCAGGCGCACGTCGAAGACGTCATTCGAGGTAGGCAGCTCGTCGCGTTGATCGGCGATATAGCCAAAGGAGCCGCCGCTTTCGGTGTTGCGCGTGGCGGCAAAAGAGAGCTTGCCGAAGCCGACGTCGATATCTTCCAGACCGGCACCCGGCCCGGAGATATCCCAGTAGTAGAAGTCGATCATATGCACGTCGTGGCGCTGGTAGAAGCGCTTACCGGCCCACATCGTGGCGCCAGGCAGCCATTCAATCAGGTTTTTGCCCTTAACGTTGGCTTCGCGGAAGGCCGGATCGGTCGATTCCCAGTCGTTCTGCTGCGATACGGAATAGGCGACGTTAGTATCAAAATAGAAACTTTTATCCCCTTCTTTCCACACTTCCTGACCCAGTTTCAGCTCCGCATAAGTTTCGCATTCGTTGCCGAGGCGATATTTGCTTTCCGCGCCGGTGGCCTTAAAACACTGCTGCTCGCCGCCGCTGCCGGACCAGCCAATGCCGGAACGGGCATAGCCGGTAAAATCTACCGCCATCGCCTGGGTGGAAAGCGCGCCGGCCACGGCCAGCGCCAGAGAGGAATTACGTATTGTTATCATCATCTTCTCCTGTAGGGGACTGTTGCTTAAACGCCAGGCTCGGGATGTAACCGACGGCAGGCCGTCCCGTCTTCACGGAACAGATGACAGCGGTGCGGCGGCAAACCAATGGCGAAAGTGGTACCTTCTTCTACCAGCACTACGTCATTCTGGCGGGAGACCAGGTTCTGACGGATGGCCGGGATCTGAATATGGATCTGCGTTTCATTGCCCAGCTGCTCGACGACCTGCACTTCGCCCGTGAGCTTTACCTCTGCGTTCTCACCCGGCAGAAGATGCTCGGGCCGGATGCCAAGCGACAGGTTGCTGCCCGGCACGACGCCGTTGCCTTCGACTTCCAGCCAGACCGCCTGCCCGTTGGGCAGTTCGACCTGCACGCGTTCCGGCTCGGCGGCAAGGATTTTCACCGGCAGAAAGTTCATCCTGGGCGAGCCGATAAAACCGGCGACGAAACGGTTGGCGGGATAGTGATAGAGCGCCAGCGGACGGCCGACCTGCACAATGCGTCCGGCGTTCAGCACCACGATTTTGTCGGCCAGCGTCATCGCTTCAACCTGATCGTGAGTGACGTAAATCATCGTGCGCTTCAGCCGCTTGTGCAGGCGGGAGATTTCAATGCGCATCTGCACGCGCAGCGCGGCGTCCAGATTGGAAAGCGGTTCATCCAGCAGGAACACCGTGGGTTCCGCCACCAGCGTGCGGCCAATCGCGACGCGCTGCCGCTGCCCGCCGGAGAGCGCTTTGGGACGACGATCCAGCAACGGCGCGAGCTGGAGGATTTCCGACACCTGATTAACCCGCCGCTCGGTTTCCTCTTTTTTCGTTCGTGCCAGCTTCAGGCCAAACGACATATTTTCGGCCACCGTCAGATGCGGATAGAGGGCGTAGGACTGAAACACCATGCCGATGCCGCGCTCGGCGGGCGGCACCTCGTTCATCCGCTTCCCACCGATTTTTAGCTCGCCGGACGTAATTTCCTCCAGCCCGGCAATCATACGCAGCAGAGTCGATTTCCCGCAGCCGGATGGCCCGACGAACACCACAAACTCGCCCTGTTCAATCTCCAGATTGATATCGCTGGAAATTGCGGTTTCGCCAAAGACTTTATATACGCCGCTAAGGGAAACGTTCGCCATCCTCTCTTCCTCTTCATCCGTCAGTAAACCGATTACGCCGCAGCATGACGCGCCGCCTGCCAGGAGTAATCAGCCGTCGCGCGGTTTTTGCTGGCGGAGAGGCCAGGAGGATAAAAAGCGAAGACCCACGCTCAGCGCCGGTGGCGAAAGGGGAAATACGTGATCTGCATTGCAAAAAACAACCTCTGATGGGCTGCATAAGGCCTCATTAACGACAGCCGTGCAGGCGGAGTCACAGTTTGGGCGGTGGGGGCGTAGAGCGGGGGAGGATGAAGCCGCTACCGCTTGATTGCACACTGACCGGTACGCTCTTCGCTGTCTGCAACGTGAAGAAACCTGGGGCTTACCGCTATAAGGACTCGATCATGCTCAGTATCAAGAACATTGTTAAGCACACCGCCGCCCTGTCAGCGCTGGCTACGCTGGCGCTCTCTTCCGCCGCCTTCGCCAAAATCGAAGAGGGAAAGCTGGTGATCTGGATCAACGGCGACAAGGGCTACAACGGCCTGGCGGAAGTGGGGAAAAAGTTTGAACAGGATACGGGCATCAAGGTGACGGTTGAGCATCCTGACAAGCTGGAAGAGAAGTATCCGCAGGTGGCCGCGACGGGCGACGGCCCCGACATTATTTTTTGGGCGCACGACCGTTTCGGCGGCTACGCGCAGTCCGGTCTGGTGGCGGAAGTCAGCCCGGACCAGGCTTTTAAGGATAAGCTGTTTCCGTTTACCTGGGATGCCGTGACCTTTAACGGCAAGCAGATCGGCTACCCTATCGCGGTAGAGTCGCTATCGCTGATTTATAACAAAGATTTGGTGAAGGAAGCGCCCAAAACCTGGGAAGAGATCCCGGCGCTGGATAAGACCCTGCGCGCCAAAGGCAAAAGCGCCATTATGTGGAACCTTCAGGAACCCTATTTCACCTGGCCGGTTATCGCGGCCGACGGCGGCTACGCCTATAAATATGTCGACGGCAAATACGACATCAAAAACACCGGCGTGAACAATACCGGCTCGCAGGCCGGCCTGCAGTTCATCGTCGATTTAGTCAAAAACAAGCATATCAGCCCGGATACCGACTATTCGATTGCCGAAGCGGCCTTTAACAAGGGCCAGACGGCGCTGACCATCGACGGCCCCTGGGCCTGGGCCAACCTGGATAAAAGCAAAATCAACTACGGCGTCGCCCCGCTACCGACCTTCCACGGCAAGCCTTCCCGACCGTTTGTCGGCGTGCTGACCGCCGGCATCAACGCCGCCAGCCCGAACAAAGAGCTGGCGAAAGAGTTTCTGGAAAACTACCTGATCACCGATGACGGCCTGGCGATGGTCAACAAAGATAAGCCGCTGGGCGCCGTCGCGCTGAAATCCTACCAGGCGAAGCTGGAGCAGGATCCGCGTATCGCCGCCACCATGGCTAACGCGAAAAACGGCGAAATCATGCCGAACATCCCGCAAATGAGCGGCTTCTGGTACGCCGAACGCAGCGCGATTATTAACGCCGTCAACGGCCGTCAGACCGTGCCGCAGGCGCTGAAAGACGTTGAAACCCGCATCACCCGATAGCCACTGCTGAACAAGGGGCGGCCGCTGGCGGCCCCGCGTCGAAAAGGATAGCTCCATGTCTCTGGCTCACATTCGCCGCTCTGACAGAAGATCGCCGCTAAGCCGCGTGCCCGGCTGGTTTACCCTTATCTTCTTTGCCCTGCTGGCAGGCTATTTGATCGTGCTGATGTACGCACGGGGAGAATACCTTTTTGCCATGCTGACGCTGGTGCTTTCCGGCCTGGGGCTGTTTATCTACGGCAACCGCCGCGCTTACAGCTGGCGTTATATTTATCCCGGCCTGGCCGGAATGGCGCTGTTCGTGCTGTTCCCACTGGCATGCACCATTACCATCGCTTTTACCAACTACAGCAGCCTGCATCAGCTTACCTTTGAGCGCGCGCAGGGCGTGCTGCTGCAACAGCAGTTCCGCGCCGATAAAGCCTGGGATTTCGCTCTCTGGCCGGTGGACGACAAATGGCGGCTGACGCTGACCTCGCCCGATAACGGCGACGTGCTGGTTTCTGCGCCCTTTGCCTTTACGCCTTCCGCGCCGCAAACGCTGACGATGACCCCGCAGGCCGCACCGACCGGCAACAAAGCCGGGCTGCGGGTCATTACGCAAAATCGTCAGGCGCTGGGCCAGCTGGCCGCCAGACTGCCCGACGGCACGCTGCTGCGGATGAGTTCGCTACGGCAGTTTTCCGGCACCCGGCCGCTTTATCAGCTGGGAGAGGACGGCAAACAGCTGACCAATATCCAGAACGGGAAAGTTTACTCTCCTGATATAAGCACGGGCTTTTACCAGTCGGCGGATGCGGACGTCCTCAGTCCGGGCTTTACCGTCGGCATCGGCTGGAAAAACTTCCTGCGCGTGTTTCAGGATGCCGGTATCCAGAAGCCCTTTCTGTCGATCTTTCTCTGGACGGTGCTGTTCTCGCTGCTGACGGTGCTGCTGACCACGGCGGTCGGCATGGTGCTGGCGTGCGTGGTGCAGTGGGATCAGCTGAAAGGCAAGGCGGTTTATCGCATGCTGCTGATCCTGCCTTACGCGGTACCCGCTTTTATTTCTATTTTGATTTTCAAAGGGTTATTCAATCAAAGCTTTGGCGAAATCAACCTGCTGCTGGGCAATCTGTTCGGCATCAAGCCCGCGTGGTTCAGCGATCCCCTGACCGCCAAAACCATGCTGATTATCGTTAATACCTGGCTCGGCTATCCCTATATGATGATTTTGTGCATGGGGCTGCTGAAAGCCATTCCTGACGATCTTTACGAGGCCTCGGCAATGGATGGCGCTTCGCCGATCCAGAACTTTTTCCTGATTACGCTGCCACTGATGATCAAGCCGCTGACGCCACTGATGATCGCCAGCTTTGCCTTTAATTTTAATAACTTTGTGCTGGTTCAGCTGCTGACCAACGGCGGCCCCGACCGGATTGGCACCACCACGCCGGCCGGGCACACCGATTTGCTGGTCAGCTACACCTGGCGTATCGCCTTTGAGGGCGGCGGCGGACAGGATTTTGGCCTGGCCGCCGCTATCGCCACGCTGATTTTCCTGCTGGTGGGCGTGCTGGCGGTGATCAACCTGAAAGCCTCCCGCATGAAATTTGATTAAGGAAGCATTATGGCGATGGTAAAACCGAAGTCGCAGCGCCTCAGGCTGCTGGCGACGCACCTTTTCCTGCTGGGCTTTATCGCCCTGATCCTGTTCCCGCTGCTGATGGTGTTCGCCATTTCGCTGCGGCCCGGCAATTTTGCGACCGGCAGCCTGATCCCCGACACCATTTCGTGGGACCACTGGAAGCTGGCGCTGGGGATAGCGGTCACCAACGAGAACGGCACGGTGACGCCGCCGCCGTTTCCGGTGATGCTGTGGCTGTGGAACTCTGTGAAAATCGCCCTGATTACCGCCGTCGGCATCGTGGCGCTCTCCACAACCTGCGCCTACGCCTTTGCCCGCATGAAGTTTCGCGGCAAAAGCCCGCTGCTGAAAGGGATGCTGATTTTCCAGATGTTTCCGGCCGTGCTGTCGCTGGTGGCGCTCTACGCCCTGTTCGATCGTCTGGGCCTCTATATTCCTTTTCTGGGGCTGAATACGCACGGCGGGGTGATCTTCGCCTATATGGGCGGCATCGCGCTGCATGTCTGGACGATCAAAGGCTATTTCGAGTCTATCGATAACTCTCTGGAAGAGGCGGCGGCGCTGGATGGCGCCACGCCGTGGCAGGCGTTCCGGCTGGTGCTGCTGCCGCTTTCGGTGCCGATCCTGGCGGTGGTGTTTATCCTGTCGTTTATTGCCGCTATTACCGAGGTGCCGGTGGCTTCCCTGCTGCTGCGTGACGTCAACAGCTATACGCTGGCGGTGGGAACGCAGCAATATCTGAACCCGCAAAACTATCTGTGGGGCGATTTTGCGGCGGCGGCCATTCTTTCCGCTATCCCTATCACCGCCGTGTTCCTGATTGCTCAGCGCTGGCTGGTGGGCGGCCTGACCGCTGGCGGGGTGAAAGGATAAGGCAGTTCCGGGTAGCGCCAGGCTGCCCGGAAGTTATGCGTTATTGCACGCTGCTACAGGATTAGCACTGAAAATAGCGGTACCTGTACCGTTATTGCTCAATATACCTTTCCTCATTTTTGCCGATGTTTATTACCGCTGCGCCTTCTGCCGTTGTGTAAGGACCTGCTTTATCCACCACAACCTTGTGATGTTTCCATGTTGGAAACATCACAAGGTTGCGCTATCATGTTTCCACGTTGGAACGTGGCTGAGGGAAGCATGCACGTTATTTCAAGGGAGCCGTTCAGGGAAGCGGCAGAAAAATTCCCAAACGATGCAGCCGCATTGGATGCGACCTGGCTGGTTTTAAAAAGCGGTGTTTTTGCCAATCCGGATGCGTTAAAGGCACAGTTTCCCAGCCTCGACCGAATGAAATACAGGAACAAATGGTGGGTGATTGATGTCGGCGGCAATAACCTGAGGATGCTGTTTTTTGCAGACTTTGAGCGGGGCAAGATTTTTATCAAGCATATCGTTACCCATGCTGACTACGACAAGCTGGTTAAGAAGTATCGGGAGAGTAAAGAATGATTACCGAAGCCATTCAGGCAACCAATGACCTGGTTAAAATTGTCCCTTTTTTAGGCGGCAGCACCAGCAAAAAAGATTACGAGCAGGCGCTTGAACTGGTGGAGTATCTTATCGAACACGATCCTGATAGCCCATTAGTGGATATGCTGGCTGATAAAGTCGCCCGCTATGAAGATAACGCGCCTGAATTCGCTGAGTTCAATGCACGCATTGCAAGGCTGCCTCGCGGCGTTGCCTTACTGCGGGTGTTGATGGATCAGCACAAGCTGACGCAATCCTCCTTTGTGGAAGAAATCGGCCAACGCTCTTACGTGAGTCGTATTCTGCGCGGTGAGCGCGCGCTCACCGATAAGCACAAGGCGCGTCTGGCGGCGCGGTTTAAATTACCGTTTGAAGCTTTTAATGAATAAATCCGACAGTAAAACAGTTTCTGCGGCCATGATGACACGGCAAAGCGGCCCTCAGGCCGCTTTTTTAATCCACCGACACCTTACGCCGCCGCCGATCGACATCCCTGATTAACGCATTCACCTCCGGGTCGGCAAACATCGCCTCCAGCGTATGGCTGAGCTTGCGCCGCCAGTTGGGATATTCGCTGCTGGTGCCGGGAATATTGACCGGCGTCGCCATATCCAGCCAGTCTTCCGGCTGCAGACCCAGCAGCGCGCTGGCGCTGTCGGCCACATAGCGTTGCAGGCCCCGGCGGATGGCAGGCGTCAGCGTGGCGCCCGCGCTGACGCTTCCCTGCGGAAGACAGCCATAATGCTCCAGGCTGGCGAGCAGGCTCTGGCGCGCCCTTTGCCGATCGGCACAAAGCCCCTGTAGCACCATTTTATCCGGGTAGAGGCCCAGCTTTTCGCCCAGCGTCAGATCGTCGCTTTGCCAGTAGCCGCGCAGCGTCGGTAAATCGTGCGTCGTCAGGGTAGCCATCGCCTGGAGCGGCCAGGACTGCGGCGCGCGAAAGCCGTTCTGCGCATCCCGCTCAAACCACAGCACCTTGTAGGAATAAACGCCTCTTTCCCGCAGCTTAGTGACGATTTCTACCGGCACCGTTCCCAAATCCTCGCCGATCACCATGCAGCGATGCCGCTGGCTTTCCAGCGCCAGCACCGCCAGCAAATCGTCAACCGGATAGTGGACATAGGCGCCTTTATCCGCCGTTTCGCCTGCCGGGATCCACCACAGGCGCAGCAGCGCCATGACATGATCGATCCGCAAAGCGCCGCAGTGGATCATGTTCGATCGCAGCAGGTCGATAAAAGGCTGGTAGGCACGGTCGATCATCGTGCGGGGATCCATCGGTCGTAAATCCCAGTTCTGTCCTTTTGGCCCCAGAATATCCGGCGGCGCGCCTACGGAAGCCTTCAGGCAGTAGAGATCGCCATCGCTCCAGGTTTCCGCGCCGTCGGCCACCACGCCGACTGCCAGATCGCGATATAACCCCGTCGGCATTTTCCGGCTGGTTTGATAGCAATGCGCCAGCTGCGTTTCGGCCAGCCATTGCAGCCAGAGGTAAAACGCCACCTCCTGCGCATGCTGTTGGCAAAAGGCTCTGACCTCTGGCCCCCGCGCGTTGCGGTACGCTTCCGGCCAGCGATCCCAGCCCCGCGCCTCGCCGCTTTCCGCCTGAAAGTGTTGATATAACGCATCAAAGGCGGCCTGAAACCAGAGGCTTTCTCCGCCCTGTTCGGTAAAGCGGGTAAAGGCCTGCCGTTCAGCTTCCTGCGGGTCACGGCCGAGAAAATGCTGCCAGGCCAGCCGCAGTCCCGCCAGCTTCAGCGCCATAACCTGCGCGTAATCCACCCACTCCGCAGCCCGCGCCGCCTGTAACGCCTGCTGCGTAGCCGCAGAATGCCACCAGCGCTGTGCGGCTTCGCTCAGGCGAAAGTCAGCCACCGCGCTGACGTCGATATAGATAACGTTCAGCCAGCGGCGGGACGAAGGGCTGTAAGGGCTGGCCGCTTCCGGGTTGCCGGGAAAAAGCGCGTGGATAGGGTTCAGACCCACAAAGGCGCCGCCCCGCGCAGCAATGTTGTCGATCATTACGGTCAGATCGCCAAAATCGCCGATGCCCCAGTTGCGCTCAGAACGCAAGGTGTAAAGCTGCACGCAGGCGCCCCACAGCTTTTTACCGGCCAGCAGCGCCTCCGGCTCGTGGCAGCGCCTGGGCGCCACGATGATCCGGCATTCCCAGCGCTGGCCGGGACGGCTCAGCGTCAGCAGGTGATAGCCCGTGGCAAGGTTTTCCGGCAGGGCCAGCGTCATGCTGCCGTGGACTCTGCCCGTCAGGCTCGCGCCCTCTTCCGGGCAAAAGTGCCAGTGGTATTCGCCTTCGCCCTCTACGGAAAGCGCAAAGCGTTCGCCGCTGGTAAAAACCTTTACCGTTGGCACCGGTCTTAGCGGCAGCTGCCGTCCCGCGCGCCAGCCCATCGCCTGCAGCAGCTCGCGCCGGGTTGCTGCCGAGATGGTCTGGGTTTTCCCGTGAGCGTTAATAAAACCGGAAGCGATACCCGCCTCCGTCGCCGCCTGCTCCAGCATCTTCTTTTCCATCTGCGCTCCTTAGCGTTTCGCCTGCCAAATGCGCTGCTGATAGTCACGGATGGCGCGATCCGAACTGAACATGCCGACTCTGGCGGTGTTCAGGATGGTGCTGCGCGTCCACTGCTGCGTGTCGCGGTACAGCGCTTCAACCTGCCGCTGTGCGGCGCAGTATTCCGCGAAATCCGCCAGCACTAAATAAGGATCGCCGCCTGCAAGCAGGCTATCCAGCATTGGCCTGAACGCCTCTTTGTCACCGTCGCTGAAGAAGCCGTTTTCCAGTTCGGTCAGCAGCTTATTAAGATGCTTATCCTTTTTACGCACGCTCAGCGGGTTATAGCCTTTGCGCAGCAGCGCTTTTACCTCATCGACGGTATGACCGAAAATAAAGATATGCTCGCTGCCGACCTGTTCAGCAATTTCCACATTGGCACCATCAAGCGTGCCGACGGTGATAGCGCCGTTCAGCGCCAGCTTCATATTGCCGGTGCCGGAGGCCTCTTTGCCGGCGGTGGAGATTTGCTCTGACACATCGGCCGCCGGGATCATCAGCTCCGCCACCGACACTTTATAGTCAGGAATAAACACGACTTTCAGGCGATCGCCGACCAGCGGATCGTTGTTGATTTTTTCCGCTACCTTGTTGATGGCGTAGATAATATTTTTGGCCAGATAGTAGCCCGGCGCGGCCTTGGCACCGAACAGGAACACGCGCGGCACCATGTCCAGCTGCGGATTATCACGCAGCTGGCGGTAAAGCGAGAGGATATGCAGCAAATTCAGGTGCTGGCGCTTGTACTCGTGCAGGCGCTTGATCTGCACATCGAAGATCGCCGCCGGGTTGAGCGTAATCCCCATCGTATGCTGCACCCAGGCCGCCAGCCTGTGTTTGTTTTCCTGCTTGATTTGCCGATAGCGCTGGTGGAAGTTTTGGTCGTCGGCAAAAGCCTCCAGCCCTTTTAACGCATCCAGATCCGTCACCCATTCGGCGTTCAGCTTGCTGTCGATCAGCGCGGAGAGCGCAGGATTACACTGCCTGAGCCAGCGACGCGGCGTGATGCCGTTGGTGACGTTATGAAATTTCTCCGGCCACAGCTGGTGATAATGCGGAAACAGATCTTTGACCACCAGCTCGGAATGCAGCGCGGCGACGCCGTTGACCGCAAAGCCGCTGACCACGCAAAGATTCGCCATCCGCACCTGGCGGTTATGGTGGATAGCCACCCGCTCCCAAACGTCGGCATCGTCCGGCCAGCGCTGCTGCACCAGCACTTTAAAGCGCGCATTGATCTGCTTAATCAGCGAAAAATGACGCGGCAGCAGGCTGCGCACCAGCCTTTCATCCCAGCATTCCAGCGCTTCCGGCATCAGCGTGTGGTTGGTATAGGCAAAGGTACGGCTGACGATGGACCAGGCCGCATCCCAGTCGAGCTGGTGCTCATCCAGCAAAATGCGCAGCAGCTCCGGGATGGCGATGGTCGGATGGGTATCGTTCAGCTGGATCACCTCGTACTGCGGCAGATCTGCGATTTTTCGACCCGCCGCGTGATGACGACGCAGGATATCCGCTACCGAACAGGCGCACTGAAAATATTGCTGCATCAGGCGCAGCCGCTTGCCCGCCTGGTGATTATCGTTCGGGTAGAGGACTTTCGTCAGCTTTTCCGCCTCTACGCCCTGCCGCTCCGCCTCCAGATATTTGCCGTCGTTAAACAGGCCCAGATCGAAAGGCTGCATCGCGACGGCCTGCCACAGGCGCAGCGGCTGGGTGATGCCGTTTTGATAGCCGACCACCGGCAGATCGCTCGCCTCGCCCATCAACGAAAAAGCGGGCTGCCACTGCTCCCGGCCCTGCGCGTCTTTGCTGAGCTTGCCGCCGAAGCCGACGCTCACGGCAAGCGAGCCGTTGCGCCGAAACCAGGGGTAGGTTTCGCGATGCCAGCTGTCCGGCGCTTCCTGCTGTGCGCCGTCGTAAAAGGACTGCCGAAACAGCCCGTACTGATAATTAAGACCATAACCCACCGCAGGCTGGCCCACGGTTGCCATCGAGTCCAGAAAGCAGGCCGCCAGGCGCCCCAGTCCGCCGTTGCCCAGCGCCGGATCGACTTCCTGCTCCAGCACGTCGGTCAGGTTAACGCCCTGTTTTTTCAGCACTTCGCTGACATCATCCAGCCAGCCAAGATTGATCAGATTATTGGCGGTCAGGCGGCCGATCAAAAATTCCATCGAAATATAGTTAACGTGCCGCTGCTGCCCTGACGGCGGCGTTGGCGGGCTGGCGAGCAGCTGTTCGGCCAGTGCGGCGCTGACCGCCTGCCACCACTGGTGCTGCGTCATCGCCTGCGGCTGATACGGCGCGCACTGGCGCGTCAGCGCCGCCATAAACGTGGTTTTACTGAATATTGCCTGCATGACCTGTCCTCATAATCCCTGAATTTCCCTCATGCTGCCGATTTGCAGCGTGCGGATCATCCTCCCAACGGCGATTAGAAAGGGAGGAGCAGCAGGGCGTAGGGGAAGGCGCGACTAAGGCGAATAGCACAGCGAAAAGCGTGATTAAAAAAATGTGACGAAGTACGACTAAATGCAACATAAAAGCTTATCCTGCTTGCAATCAACGGATTGGAGGCGGACTTTAGAAAAAATGATTAATTACGGGCTTTGAAATAATTAGCCGCCCCGCTGACGCTTCCTATAAGAATCCAAAATTATGCTTATCCCTTCAAAACTGAGCCGCCCGATGCGGCTGCAAGATACGGTGGTACGCGAACGTTTACTGGCCCGGCTGGCGGTCGTCCCGGACTATCGTCTGACGCTGGTTACCAGCCCGGCCGGCTACGGCAAAACAACGCTGATGGCGCACTGGGCGGCAGGAAAAAACGCGCTGGGCTGGTATTCGCTGGATGAAAGCGACAATAAGCCGGAACGTTTTGCCAGTTATTTGATTGCGGCGGTGCAGCAGGCCACCGGCGGCCACTGCGTGAAGAGCGAAGCCTTAAGTCAAAAGCACCAGTACGCCAGCCTGAACGCGCTGTTCGCCCAGCTGTTCGTCGAGCTTGCCGACTGGCAGCAGCCGGTGATGCTGGTAATCGATGACTATCATCTGATTACCAATGCGGATATTCATGAAGGGATGCGCTTTTTTCTGCGCCATCAGCCCGATAATTTCTCACTGGTGATCCTGTCGCGCACCTTGCCGCCGCTGGGCATCGCCAATTTACGCGTGCGCGGCCAGCTGCTGGAGCTTATCGTCTCCGAACTGGCCTTTACCCACAGCGAAACCCAGCAGTTTTTTGACTGCCGCCTGAAAGAGCCCATTGAACAGGCGGACAGCAATCGCTTTTGCGACAACGTTGCCGGTTGGGCCACGGCGCTACAGCTGATTGCGCTGTCGGCCAGCCAGTCCTCTACGCCGGCTTTACAGTCTACCCAGCATTCCGCGCGCAAGCTGACCGGCCTGAACGCCAGCCATTTATCGCAATATCTGGTCGAGGAAGTGTTGGATCGGGTCGATACGCCCACCCGCGATTTTCTGCTGCGCTGCTCTTTGTTGCGCTCGATGAACGACGCGCTGATCGTCCGTCTGACCGGCAGCGATAACGGGCAGCAGCGGCTGGAAAATCTGGAAAGCCAGGGTCTGTTTCTTCACCGCATGGACGGCACTGGCGAGTGGTTTAACTTCCATCCGCTGTTCGCCTCTTTTTTGCGGCAGCGCTGCCAGTGGGAGCTGGCCGCAGAGCTGCCGGAAATCCATCGCGCCGCTGCACAAGGCTGGCTGGCGCAGGGTTTTCCGGCCGAAGCTATCCATCACGCGCTGAGCGCGGAAGATACCGGGCTGCTGCGCGATATCCTGCTACAGCACGCGTGGGCGCTGTTTAACCAAAGCGAGCTGGCCCTGCTGGAAGAGTGCCTGAACGCCCTGCGCTATGACCAGCTGATCGTCAATCCTAAGCTGGTGCTGCTCCAGGCCTGGCTGATCCAAAGCCAGCACCGCTATGTTGAAGTCGACGCGCTGCTTTCCCGCGCGGAAAGCGAGATGCAGCGCAGGAATATCTCCATGACGCAGGAGCTTGCCGCTGAATTTAACGCCCTGCGCGCTCAGGTGGCGATCAACGATGGTCGTGAGGAAGAAGCCGCCCGGCTGGCGACGGAAGCGCTGCGCTTTTTGCCGCATAACAGCTATTACAGCCGCATAGTGGCGACCTCGGTCACCGGCGAAATCCAGCACTGCAAAGGCGATCTGGCGCGCGCGCTGCCGCTGATGCAGCAGACCGAACAGATAGCCAGACGCTTTCAGGTGTACCATTACGCGCTTTGGGCCTTGCTCCAGCAAAGTGAAATTTTAATTGCGCAGGGATTTTTACAGGCCGCCTTCGAGATGCAGGATCGCGCCTTTGAGCTGGTGCATGAACAGCACCTTGAACAGCTGCCGATGCACGAATTCCTGCTGCGCCTGCGCTCTCAGGTGCTGTGGTCATGGTCAAGGCTGGACGACGCCGAACAGGCTGCTCGCCAGGGGCTGGAAGTATTAAGCAATTTCCAGCCGCAGCAGCAGCTTCAGTGTCTGGCAATGCTGGCGAAATGCGCGCTGGCCCGTGGTCAGCTTGATAACGCGCAGCACTATTTGCAGCGCTGCGAGAACCTGATCAAAACCGGCCAGTATCATAGCGACTGGGTGACCAATACCGATAAAAGCCGGGTGATTTACTGGCAGCTGACCGGCAATAAAACCGCCGCGCAGCGCTGGCTTCAGCAGGCCGGTAAACCGGGCGGCGCGGATAATCATTTTCAGCAGGGCCAGTGGCGCTCGATTGCGCGCGTACAGATCCTGCTGGAGCAGTTCAGCGAGGCGGAGGTGGTGCTGGACGAGCTGAACAGCAACGCGCGCCAGCTGCGCCTCACCAGCGATTTAAACCGTAACCTACTGTTAAGCAACCTCTTATACTGGCGAACGGGCAGGAAAAGCGACGCGCAGCGCGTGCTGATCGAAGCGCTGAGCCTGGCAAACCGCACCGGTTTTATCAGCCATTTCGTGATTGAAGGCGAAATGATGGCGCAGCAGCTCCGGCAGCTGCTGCAGCTGAACCTGCTGCCGGAGCTGGAACAACGCAGGGCGCAGCAGATCCTGCGTGAACTTAATCAGCACCATCGGCATAAGTTTGCCCATTTTGACGAAAGCTTTGTCAGTAAACTGCTGAGCCATCCGCAGGTGCCGGAGCTGATCCGCACCAGCCCGTTAACCCAGCGGGAATGGCAGGTGCTGGGGCTGATCTATTCGGGCTACAGCAACGAGCAGATCGCGGGAGAGCTGGACGTCGCGGCGACGACTATCAAAACTCATATCCGCAATCTTTATCAGAAGATGGGCATTGCGCACCGTCAGGATGCGGTACAGCACGCCCGACAGCTGCTGGAAGTGATGGGCTACGGCACCCCGGATACGGCGGTGACCTGTCAGCCTTAACTGACAAAATGCCGCTTATCCAGTTTTCTCAGCGCCAGCGCCAGCAGCAAACTGCCCAGCAGCGTCAGCGTAAACACCAGCGGGATATCCAGCAGCGGCCGATCGGTATGATCAAGATGATGCGTCCGCATAAAGTGGATAAACAGCGCGTGGAAACCATAAATTGGCAGGGAATTACGGGAAATAACGCCTAAGATCGGTAAAATTCGCGCGTTCAGCACGTTTTTAAACAGCACCAGCAGGCTGACCGCCGCGATAAAGACCGCCGGGCCGCAGTAGAGATACCAGGTATCGGCAAAGGCGCCGTTAATCGCCATCTGCTTTTTAGTGCCCAGCGCGATAACCGCCACGCAGGCGATAAAAACCGTGCCGGCCAGCCAGCTGACGGCGCGTCCGCCGGTATTCATCGTGCCGATAGCGCGGCCAAACAGCGCGTAGAGCACGTAGTAGAAGCTGTCGCCGTTGATATAAAGATTAAGCGGCAGCCAGTGAAAATGCCCGACCGACTGATCCACCGTGTTGGGATTCGCCAGCACCGCCAGCACCAGCGTCACCGCCGCCAGATAGCCCGCCCGCACGTTTTTGACCTGAATAAGGGGCGAAAGCAGGTAGATAGCGATAATCGCGAAGAAAAACCACAGGTGATAGAACACCGGCTTCTGCAAAAGCAGCCGGATGGAAATCCCCTGGCTGATAGGCGTCAGCCACGTGATATAGGCCAGCGCCACCGCGCTGTAAAACGCCAGGCAGAGCACGATGCGCAGAAAATGACGGCCCTGCGCGCTGCGCTCGCCAAAGAACAGAAAGCCGGAAATCATAAAAAAGAGCGGCACGCAGACTCTGGAAGCGGAGTTCAGCAGATTGGAGAGATCCCACGTATGTTCGCCTACTTTTGGCGCGTTGGTCACGTACCAGGTGGTGGTGTGGATCATAATCACCATCAGGCAGGCCACCGCCCGCAGGTTATCTATCCAGGCTATCTTGTCCTTCATGTTTTCCTCTGCTGGCACCAATGCGTATCAGAGGGTAGCCAGGCGGCAAGTTTTCAACAACCTGCGCCAGGGGAATATCAGACAGGAGCAGGCCTGCATCTTTCCACGCCATGATGTTTTTTTAATTGGTTAGCTTTTTTAACACCAGCCCGTCGTCCTGCAACCTTTACCTCTCTTGAAATTATAATGAATTCATTATAAATTTGATTATAACTTAAACGTTATAATTACAGATCAGGGACGATCATGTGGAAAATCATAACAACAAAACGGTTTGATGCCTGGTTTTTTGCGCAACCCGAAGATTTGCAGGACGAAATCTTAGCGGCGTTTCTCGTGTTGAGAAAAGAAGGCCCCCATACTGGACGGCCATTGGTCGATACCCTGAATGACTCAATCTATCCGAATATGAAGGAGCTACGTCTGTCATTCAAAGCCAGGCCGATAAGGGCGTTATTTGCTTTTGATCCTGTTCGTCAGGCTATTTTCCTTTGTGCTGGCGACAAAACAGGCGACCGTAGGTTCTATAAAAAATATATCACTCTCGCTGAGGCTGAGTACAAAGCTCATCTGGCGAAACTGGAGGCCCGGTAATGGCAACGTTAGACGAACTGATGAACGAAGTAAGCCCCGCACGCCGCGCTAAAATCGAGGAGCGGGCCGAAGAAATGGTGCGCGAAATCACGCTGGCGCAGATGCGTGAAGAGCTGCAAATTTCACAAACTGAACTCGCCGCAACGCTTGGCGTTAAACAACCCGCCGTCGCCCGTATGGAGCGTGTTGATAACGATCCGCGCCTGTCCACGCTTAAACGCTACGTGGCCGCGCTGGGCGGAGAACTTTCTATTGATGTCAAACTCCCGTCGGGTAAGCGAGTTGCTTACCCGCTATAAGTGTTTTCAGGCAGGCACGCAGACGGAACAGAGAACAGCCAAAGAGGCTTTGCGGCGGCATCCGCGCCTCTTCGGCCAACATCGGGCTGACTAACCGACGGTCAAAGGGTATACTGACGCCCACTTTTAAAACCGTCTCGCGTGCGAAAACAACATGCAAAAGTTTGATACCAAGACATTTCAGGGTCTGATCCTGACCTTACAGGATTACTGGGCACGCCAGGGCTGCACCATCGTGCAGCCGCTGGATATGGAAGTCGGCGCGGGCACCTCTCACCCGATGACCTGTCTGCGCGCGCTGGGGCCGGAGCCGATTGCCGCGGCCTACGTGCAGCCTTCCCGCCGTCCTACCGACGGCCGCTACGGCGAAAACCCGAACCGCTTACAGCACTATTATCAGTTCCAGGTGATCATCAAGCCGTCACCGGACAATATTCAGGAACTCTACCTCGGCTCGCTGAAAGAGCTGGGTATGGATCCGACTGTCCACGATATCCGCTTCGTGGAAGATAACTGGGAAAACCCAACGCTGGGCGCGTGGGGCCTGGGCTGGGAAGTCTGGCTGAACGGCATGGAAGTGACGCAGTTCACCTACTTCCAGCAGGTCGGCGGCCTGGAGTGCAAGCCGGTGACCGGCGAAATCACCTATGGCCTGGAGCGTCTGGCGATGTATATCCAGGGCGTGGACAGCGTTTACGATCTGGTCTGGAGCGACGGCCCGCTGGGGAAAACCACCTACGGCGACGTGTTCCATCAGAACGAGGTGGAGCAGTCTACCTATAACTTTGAGTATGCCGACGTCGACTTCCTCTTTACCTGCTTCGAGCAGTACGAAAAAGAAGCAAAAAGCCTGCTGGAGCTGGAAAAACCGCTGCCGCTGCCGGCCTACGAACGCATCCTGAAGGCAGGTCATACCTTTAACCTGCTGGACGCGCGTAAAGCTATCTCCGTGACCGAGCGCCAGCGCTATATTCTGCGCATCCGCACCCTGACCAAAGCCGTGGCTGAAGCTTACTATGCGTCTCGCGAGGCGCTGGGCTTCCCGATGTGCAATAAAAAATAAGAGGCAGCCATGACTGAAAAAACATTTCTGGTGGAGATCGGCACCGAAGAGCTGCCACCGAAGGCGCTGCGCAATCTTGCCGAAGCCTTTGCCGCGAATTTTACCGCCGAACTGGATGCCGCCGGCCTGACGCACGGCGAAGTAAACTGGTATGCCGCGCCTCGTCGTCTGGCGCTGAAGGTCGCAGACTTAAGCGCTGCGCAGCCCGATCGCGAAGTGGAAAAGCGCGGCCCGGCCATCGCCGCGGCTTTTGATGCCAACGGCGTCGCCACCAAAGCGGCGGAAGGCTGGGCGCGCGGCTGCGGTATCACCGTCGATCAGGCCGAGCGTCTGAGCACCGACAAAGGCGAATGGCTGCTGTATCGCGCCCATATGAAAGGCGAAAGCGCGCAGTCGCTGCTGCCTGCGATGGTTGCCACCTCGCTGGCGAAGCTGCCTATTCCTAAACTGATGCGCTGGGGCGATTCCGACGTGCAGTTTGTGCGTCCGGTACACACCGTGACGCTGCTGCTGGGCGAAGAGAGCATTCCGGCCACCATTCTGGGTATCGACTCCGCCCGCACTATTCGCGGCCACCGCTTTATGGGCGAGCCGGAATTCACTCTCGATAATGCCGATCAATACCCGCAGATCCTGCTGGAGCGCGGCAAGGTGCAGGCCGACTTCGAGGCGCGTAAAGCGCAGATCAAAGCCGATGCCGAAGCCGCAGCGAAAGAGATTGGCGGCCATGCCGATCTGAGCGACAGCCTGCTGGAAGAAGTCGCCTCGCTGGTAGAGTGGCCGGTAGTGCTGACGGCGAAATTCGAAGAGAAGTTCCTCGCGGTGCCGGCCGAAGCGCTGGTTTACACCATGAAAGGCGATCAGAAGTATTTCCCGGTTTACGACGATGCGGGCAAGCTGCTGCCGCACTTTATCTTTGTGACCAACATCGAGTCGAAAGATCCGTCGCAGATTATCGCCGGTAATGAAAAAGTGGTGCGTCCTCGTCTGGCCGATGCGGAATTCTTCTTTAATACCGATCGCAAACAGCGTCTGGAAGACAATCTGCCGCGTCTGGAAACCGTTCTGTTCCAGAAAGAGCTGGGCACGCTGCGCGATAAAACCGACCGCATTCAGGCGCTGGCTGGCTGGATTGCCGCACAGACTGGCGCTGACGTCAATCATGCGACCCGCGCCGGTCTGCTGTCCAAATGCGACCTGATGACCAATATGGTGTTCGAGTTCACCGACACGCAGGGCGTGATGGGCATGCACTACGCCCGCCATGATGGCGAAGCGGAAGAC
>Ga0209371_1000580_pt1 | contig 32894 bp, 36 predicted proteins | sample AgamicAtAmrz_FD_187165 | JGI IMG/M metagenome (GOLD analysis project Ga0209371, IMG submission 187165) | Agave microbial communities from Guanajuato, Mexico - At.Am.rz (SPAdes) (version 2) | ecosystem: Host-associated > Plants > Roots > Rhizosphere | place: Guanajato, Mexico | collected 2012-06-07
CTGAATAAGGTCGAGGCTGGTTGCATAAATGAAAGGCGGGGATTTCCCCGCCTTTTGCTATTTGCCGCGCTGCGCCTGTAGCCATTTATCCAGCTCGTTGGCGAACTGCTGACGGTCGCGCTGGTTAAGCGTCGCAGGGCCGCCGGTCTGCACGCCGCTCGCCCGCATCGTGTCCATAAAATCGCGCATGGTCAGCCGCTCTTTTATCGTCGCCTCGCTGTAGCGTTCGCCGCGCGGATTCAGCGCCACGGCCCCTTTTTCCATCACTTCCGCCGCCAGCGGAATATCCGCCGTGATCACCAGATCGCCGGGTTGCGCCCTTCGAACAATTTCATTATCCGCTACGTCAAAACCCGCCGGCACCCGCAGCGTGCGTAAGAAACGCGAGGGCGGCACGCTCAGCGACTGATTCGCCACCAGCGTCACCATTACCTGCTCGCGCTCCGCCGCACGATACAGCACTTCTTTAATTACCTTTGGACATGCATCGGCATCTACCCAGACTGGCATCGCCCTTTCCTTTATCAACACAACACTGCCTGCGATCTTGCCTGGCTTTTCAGGAATGGCAACCTGTTATTCACCGCATCTTAGCGCTGCGGGATAATACTGATCTTGCCGTTCTTCTCCAGAATAGCGAATTTGATCTGATCCAGCCGCTCCAGCCCGGCGGTGCTGCGGGCAGAATTCAGGATATCCTCTTCGGAAATGCCCGCTTTTCTGGCTCTTTCCGGCAGCAGACTGCCGTTTTCCACCAGGATTAGCGCCGTGCCGTCAATCAGCATATCCAGCCGGGGAAAACGCGCCTTCAACATGCCGAACAGGATGTCGACCACCACCAGAGTGATAATCGTCAGCGACGCGCCGGTGACCGAAAAATCGTTGCCCAGCAGCGCCTGCTGAGTCGCCTCGCTGATAATCAGCAGCAGGATCAAATCAAACGAGGTCATCTCCATCAGCGTGCGGCGTCCGGCGATTTTCAACACTACCAGCAGTAATAAATACATACTGGCAGCCCGCAAAACGGTTTCCATAATTGGCTCCTAAGGATAAATCCACTGGGTAAACTGCACGCTGGTTTTATTGTCCAGCGTCACGGTAACCGGATAGCGGCCAGGGTTCTGCGCCTGTAGGCCAATCCACACCGTCGCGCCTTCGCGATAGCGAGGAGAAGACCAGTGCAGTTCAAGAGCATTGCCACGGCTGAACGCCTGCTGCGGCTGCGGCTGAAGCGACTGAATTTGAAAGTTGTCCATCTCCTCGCCGTTGAGCACCAGCCTGAAGTCACCGTCCTGCTGCGGCCTGATGCGGATAGTCATCGACATATCGCTCGCCAGCCGCCCGAAACGCTCGTACTCCACCTCCAGGGCGCCGTCTGCCGACTTCACCCGTTTGTTGCTCAGTATCCCTTTTGAGAAAAGCCCACAGGCGCCCAGGATCACGATAGTAAACAGAAAAAGATAGCCAATACGCTGTATCCGCCATTCAATCCGCTGCAGGCGCATATGCTCCTGAACCGGATAGCGGCGGCTGTCCATTTCATCTTGTTTCTTTAGATTCATCTGCGGCTCCTGGTTGTCGCTTAAGCGTAGCCGAAGCTGAATTAAGCCGGGTAATGACGTAAGCTGAACGGAATGAAAAGACAAAAAGAGGCAGAAGGATGACGAAAAAAATCGGTTTTATCGGCTGCGGTAATATGTCGAAAGCTATTATTGGCGGCCTGATTGCCGCCGGCCAGGTGAAAGCGGAAGACATCTGGGTTTACGATCGCAAGCCCGAAACGAATCAGGCCATGCACGAGCAGTACGGCATTACGCCGGGCAGCAGCGCGGAAGAAGTCGCGAAACAGGCCGATATTTTATTCGGCGCGGTGAAGCCTAACGTTATTCTTAGCGTACTCAAGGAAATTTCCGGCTGCCTGAACAAAGATACCGTGGTGGTTTCCATCGCGGCTGGCGTCACGCTTGATTCGCTGGCGCAGGCGCTGGGGCACGATCGCAAACTGGTGCGCGTAATGCCCAATACGCCAGCGCTGGTCAATGAAGGCATGACCTCCGTGACGCCGAACGTGCTGGTGACCAAAGAAGAAGCGGATGAAATCGTGGCGATTTTTAACGGCTTCGGCAAGGCGGCGCTGGTGCCGGAATATCAAATCCACGCCGTGGTCGGCGTCAGCGGCTCTGCGCCGGCCTACGTTTTTATGTTTATCGAGGCGATGGCCGACGCGGCGGTGCTCGGCGGGATGCCAAGAGCGCAGGCCTATCAGTTTGCGGCGCAGGCGGTAAAAGGCTCCGCGCAGATGGTGCTGGAAACCGGCAAGCATCCCGGCGAGCTGAAAGATATGGTCTGCTCGCCAGGCGGCACCACCATCGAAGCGGTAAAAGTGCTGGAGGAGAAAGGATTCCGTGCGGCGGTCATGGAAGCGATGCAGCAGTGCATGAACAAGTCGGAACGGATGAGTAAAGATTGACCCACTTCAGCCCCTCATTACGGAGGGGCTGAATGCGTATTCAGCCCAGCGCTTTTTGCGCCAGCACCGCGCCTTCGGCCATGGTCATCGGCTGCTGCATCCGACGCACCAGATCGGCGGTAAAGGTATACAGCCCGCAGGAGGCGACCGCGGCCAGCTGGCCTCTTTGCCCGTAGAGCGCCACAAAGGTTTTTTCCTTCAGCGAGCCGAACAGCCGAAAATCATCCCACTCTTTGGCATGACCCAGATACTCGTAGCGCGTGCCGAACTGCGCCGTCCAGAAAAAGGGCACGCGATCGAACTTCTCGCCGCGACCAAGCATGTTCTTCGCCGCCACCCGGCCCTGCTGCTGCGCCACGCGCCAGTGTTCGATGCGCATGGGGCCGGAAGCGGCGGGCCAGGTGGCGATATCGCCCGCGCTCCAGACGTTGGTCGCGATTTCCAGCTCCTCGCTGGCCGTCAGGCTGCCGTCATCGTTCAGCGGCAGATCGTGAATAAACCCGGTGCCGGGCGCGACGCCCGTTGCCAGCAGCACGGCAGTGGCGGGCACCACGCGACCGTTTTTAAGCTCGACGCCGCTGACGTGGCCTTTCTCGCCCTGCAGCGCGGCCACTTCGCCTTCGATAAACTCCACGCCGTTTTCTTCATGCAGCTCCCGAAAATAGCGCGCGATTTGCTCGCCGAACTGCTTTTTAAACGGCAGCGCATCGGGCGCGATAACCTGCACCTGCACTTTTTTGGCTCTTAGCGCAGAAGCCAGCTCCATGCTGATAAAACTGTTGCCGACAATCACCAGCTGACTACTTTCATCCACCTCCTGCAACAGCGTCGCCGCCTGTTCAAGGCTGCGCAGCACGTGTACGCCGAACAGCGCCTTGCCGCTGAAATCGGGCCGCTGCGGGATCCCGCCGGTGGCAATCAGCAGCCGGTCATAATGCAGAGTGGAGCCATCGGCAAAGCGCAGCAGCTGCTCGCGGCTGTCCAGCTGCTCCACGTCGCCGTGCTTGCGTTCGGCATAGTGCCAGAAATCGTCATCCAGCAGAGGCGGCACCTCATCAATCGCCATCTTGCCGGACGGCACGAATTTGCTCAGCACGGTGCGATCGTAAGGTGCCTGCTGTTCGCGATCGACCAGCACCAGCCTTCCCTTAAAGCCTTCCCGACGCAGCGTCCAGGCCGCCGCCGCGCCTGCCGCGCCGGTGCCCAGGATCGCGAACACCGGCTCATCTTCTTCTTCTGCAAATTGATACAGCGGGGGAAGCGCTTCGGGATCCACCTGCACCATGCCGTTCTCGACCCTGACCGGATAGCGTTGCAGATCGCTTAGCGCCAGCGGCTCGCACAGACTGCCGTCGCTGATGGCGAAATTGGCCTTATGCCAGGGACAAACCAGATAGCCGTCACGGATAGCGCCCTGCTCCAGCGGCGCGCCGGAATGCGGGCATTTGGCCTGGTAGGCCTTGATTTCATCGTCTTGCCGAATCAGCAGGATTTCCTGCTCCCCAATGGGCACCCTGACCGGTTTCAGCTGCGGTAAATCCTGCAGGACGATAGCGTTTTGATAGCTCACGACAGGCTCCTTTCTTGTTATGCTTTTGTATTATCAGACTTGATAAGCCTGGCATTAACAGGGAGATCGGCCATCTTAAAGCGAAGCATGCCGTGCGCAGGATTGGATAAGCTATTGTTATTTATACTGATTAAATTTTATGGCGGATAGCGAACAAGCCATGCTGTTGGCAAGCGGCTGTGAGAAACGTACTGGTAAAAAAAGCGCCGGCGTAAACCACGCCGGCCCGTCATCCGTTAGCGGCCCGGCCCCTGGGAGAAACCGCCGCGTGGGCCGCCGCCGCCCCAACCGCCGTGACCGCCACCGCCGCCCGGCGGCGGGAACAGACATCCGCTCAATGCTGTTACCAGCGCGACCACACTCACTGCTTTAATCAAACGACTCATTGCTCTTTCCTCATGGTAACAATGGCGCTGATAGTAAGCGTCGCCACACGAGCCGACAATGCAGAAAACTCCTGTTAGCCCCTGTTTTTACCCGGCGTAACCACGCTTAACGCTTTCCTTGCGGGAAAGCGCGAAAAACCTTAAAAGGCTAAAGCCGCAAACGAGGCGTGATCAGGCCGCCGCAGCCGCTTTTCTGCGCCGCCAGACCAGCATCAGCTGCACGGTATTAATCAGCACCACGATCGCCGTGGCGGTAAAGACCCAGCGGAAACCGCCGATGGCGGAAACGCCTGAGCCAATCAGCGGCCCGACCACGTTACCCAGATACATAAACGACTGGTTATAGCCAAAAATCCGTCCGGTAATGCGGTCGCTGGAGTAGCGCAGCAGCAGCGTTTGCACCGCCGGCATCATGGCGCCTTCGGCAAACCCCAGCAGAAAACGCAGCGCACCGAGTTGTAAGGCGCTGCTTGCCCACGACATGGCGAGAAACAGCACTATCGTCAGCATTAACGCGGCAAATAAAATGCGCTGCGCGCCGATTCGGTCGCCCAGCTTGCCCAGTCGGGGCGCGGAAAAGAGCGCCGATACGCCGGGAATGGCCGCCACGACGCCGCTGATAAAGGCAATATTTTCTACGTTCGGCTCCAGCTGGCGCACAAACAGCGTAAGGATTGGACTAATTGAGCCGTTGCAAAGCTGGATAACCAGCGTGGTGATAAACAGGCTGATAATTAATCCGGGATGACTCAGCGAACGAAAAACCATGGCGCCGCTGAGCTTTTCTTCTTTGCTGATTTTGCGATGCCCGGTTTCCTTGATCAGAAACAGCGTAATCATAAAGCTGGTCAGCAGCAGGCAGGAGGTAATAAAAAATACGGCACGTAGCCCGACCCAGTCAGCCAGAAAGCCGCCCAGCAGTGGCCCCATAATCACGCCGCAGATTTGCGCGGTGGAAACCATGCTCAACGCCCAGCCGCTGCGCTCGCGCGGCACCTGCGAAGCGACCAGCGCCATGGCGTTGGGAATATAGCCGGAGGTCAGGCCCATCAACGCCCGTAACAGCAGCAGCTGCCAGACGTTGGTTACAAAAGCCTGTAAAAAAATGACTATTCCCATGCCCAGCGAAGCGCGCAGCAGCATCAGCTTGCGCCCTTTACGATCGGCAAGGCTGCCCCACATTGGCGAGACGATGGCTGAAACCATAAAGGTAATGCTGAAGATTAACCCTGACCACAGCGTCAGCGCGCTGGGATCGGTGACGCCCAGCTGCTCCACGTAGAGCGGCAGAAAAGGAATAATCTGGCTGATAGCAAGGCCGGTAAACAGGCAGCCAAACCAGACCGAAATAAGGTTAACCTTCCAGGATTCCATGTTTTTTTATGCTCTGCAGGAGAATGCGAGCCATGAGTGTAACAACTCCCTGCCTGAACGCCAAAACGGTCAGACATCGTTACAGGCCATCGGCATGGTTCACAAGCGGTTGTTTTCACGGTGGGACGCTGCCCGCAAAGCGCGCGCGCCGGCGATAAATAGCAAAGCGGTAAGCCATCAATGAGCGGTGGTCAGAAGGTCAGAAGACCATAAAGGCGCCAGGCCAAAACAGCAGGCCACAACTGAAGACAAGCGATAGCTTCAGAAGGCGGATAACGGCTGGCGTGCAAAGCCAGAAACAGAAAACAGGCGGCAGAGGGTAATTCTTCTGACGCTAAACGCAAAAAACCCGCCATAAGGCGGGTTTTTGTTCTTCTGCCCGACGAGGTCGCAGCAGAAGTTTCTCTCGAATTACAGCGCAGTTACGTTAGCAGCTGCAGGGCCTTTCTGGCCGTTTTCGATAGAGAATTCAACTTTCTGACCTTCTTCCAGAGTTTTGAAACCCTGGTTCTGGATTGCAGAGAAGTGTACGAACACGTCTTTGCTGCCGTCAGTTGGAGAGATAAAGCCGAAACCTTTCTCAGCGTTGAACCATTTTACTAAACCAGTCATTTTGTTAGACATTTGTCTTTCCTTCAATAAGTATAAAGCCGTTAAGGCACGAGGTTTGTCAACAGGGTAGACTTATGGGGCACTCAAGAAGGAAGTCAGGAAGAAGAGATATCTGAGATAACGCTTTAACTGAAAACTGCTTTACTAAAATTGCTCGCATACGTGTCTGTTTCAAAACCGACGGTGCATTTACTCATAACCAGCGCTGCGGCACAAGCGCTGATGACTAAAAAAAAGTAATTTAATGTCAATTCGCTGATTTTTATAAAGATAATTTTCATCTTTTTGCCGCATTCAGTTAAACCTTCACTCGCGACGCTTTTTGCTACGGCATAACGAAAAAAAAATATTGCGGCGGCGGCTGGACATTCCGCTACGCCCATCCAGACTAATAAAAATCTCCACCTGGTTATTTTCCAGGCTAAATGGCAATTTATTCGGTTTGGTAAATTAGCCCGTTAAGCCTTTCCCGATCTCATTGCCGGGCTGTCGATGGCGCTTTGCAGGAGGTTTACCATGGTTCATCACGCTACCGGCGCAGGCCGGGAAATCACCGAGTATTTTAACAGCCCTGCTTTCAACGCGCCGAAAGAGAGCGAGCTGCTGGCGGCCATCATGACCGAACTGATGCGTAACGGCAGACCAACCACCAGCAAAGCGATTATCGCTACCGTTATTGCCAGGCTGGAAGGCGAGATAGATGAAACCCAACTGCAGGGCTATCGCAACTTGCTGACCCAGCTACTGGAAGAAAAACGCCCTGAACGGTAACGCCTCTGAAGCGGGAGCAGTGCGCTTACCTTAGGCCTTATTTTTTTTACTGATAACGCCGTGATAATGCTCGCCCAAAAAAAACCCGCACGGGGCGGGAAGCAAACGGGCATACCTGTCTGTGGCGAGATCAAAATGTCACCTTTATTAATAGTGTAAAGTACAGCGCGCCTGTTGCAGGTGTATGACAATCAGATAACCTTTCGTATCGTGAAAGAGACTGACATTTCAAATGATAAGGTGAACGGACTTCTCTTTATCAGCAACGGTCGGATCCGTTGCTCCTACTCAGGTAAAAGGACATGCTTACAGGCTTTACAACGGCGTATTGCGCTCATCTGCCCCGGACGCGCAGGGTGGGGCAGGCTCATGGCTAATATCAGACAGGGCTTGCGGACGATTTTTTCATTATTGCTGGCGATTGCTGTGGTGTTATGGCTGATGGACTGGCTGCGCGCGCCGAAACCGCCAGAAGATTTTGCCCAACAGATTTTCCATACTATTGATGGCCGGACGATTACTATCGCCGAGCTGAGCGCAAAAAAACCGCTGCTGATTTACTTCTGGAGTGGCAACTGTAGCGTTTGTCGTTATACCACCCGCGATATCACTAACCTGAGCAACAGCGGCTATAACGTGCTGGCCATTGTGCACCATGCCGGCAACGATATTCAGATCGTCCGTCTGCTGAACGGTAAACATCTTACCCTGCCGGTCATTAACGATCCCACCGGCGCTATAGCCGCACGCTGGCAGACAGACGTGATGCCAACGCTGTTAATCGTGAAGAAAAGCAAGGTGGTGCAAAGCACCACCGGCTGGACCAGCGCCACGGGCATTCGGCTGCGCCACTGGTGGGTGAATAAGTGGTATTAGCCGCAGTAGACGCGGGTGATAGTATTCTGGCTGTCGCCCATAAAATTCAACCGGTTAAGATTAAAATCCATGGTAACCGCTGAGTTCCACGGCACCGCACGAGCCGGGTGCTCAAAGCGGAGCCCGTCAATGGCGGAAAGCGGTTTGCCAACGTACTGCTGGTAGTCGGAAGCGCCGCAGCGATCCAGTTCTGGATCCGTCGGGCCGGACGCCGCACCTTTGTGTGCGCCCGACTGACAACCCGCCAGCAGAATCGCCGCCGCAAAAGCGGCCAGTGTTTTCTTACCGATCATGATTTCTCTCCTCAGCTTGCTTTTTTTGTCGTCGCAAGGGTAGCAGATAAGCGCCAGGGTGCAAAAACGCGGTCTTTTCGCGCAGCGATTCCAGCGGAAAATGGCACAGATTGCTTTTATTTTAATCAGGAAAATCCGCTATAATTTAGGAATTATCTCAACAAAGGAGCAACTCATGGATCTGATAGTGTTCATGCTGATTGCGGCCATGATGACGCTGGTCGCGGTGAAAGTCCGTTAATCAACAGCCCGCTTTTAGCGGGCTGTTGTTATTCAACTGCGAACGATATCGCAAGGCGCGTCCAGCAGCTGCCTGAAGCGATCCAGCGGCATCGGTCGGCCCAGATAGTAGCCCTGCCCTTCCTGACAGGCGATAGCCTGAAGCTCCTGCAACTGCTCCTGCGTTTCAATCCCTTCCGCCGTTACCGTCAGCGAGAAAGCTTTCCCCAGCCCGATAATGCCTTCAACAATCGACAGCGCCTGCGGAGAGTGCGGGAAATCGCTCATATAGGATCGATCCATCTTCATGCCGTCAAACGGGAACATTTTCAGATAGCCCAACGAAGCATGGCCCGCGCCAAAATCATCCACCGTCAGCTTTACGCCCAGCGCTTTGAGCGACTGCATCACTTCCAGCGCGCTTTGCGGATTTTCGAGCGTAATGTTTTCGGTAATCTCCAGTTCAAGCCGGTGCGCTTCCAGGCCGCTGGTGGCCAACGCGCTGGCTACGCGCTGCGCCAGATTGCCGCTACGAAACTCCACCGGCGAGATATTCACCGAAACGTACATCGGCTCCGGCCAGCCCAGCGCGTCGTGGCAGGCCCGATGCAGCACCCAGTCGCTGATATCAATAATCAGCCCGGTCTCTTCCGCCAGCGAAATAAATTTATCCGGCATAATCAGGCCGTGGCTCGGATGCTCCCAGCGGATCAGCGCTTCCGCGCCGTCCAGCCGCGTGTTTCTCAGACAATAGCGCGGCTGGTAAAAGAGCTTCAGTTCGTTTCCGGCGATAGCCTTACGCAAATTGCGCTCCATCTCGCGACGCAGCACCAGCTGTTCGGCCATTTCCGCGCTGTACCACGTCCACCGATTTCGCCCTTCCCGCTTCGACTTATAAAGCGCAATATCCGCCAGCCGCAGCAGTTCGTCGGCCTGCATCGCATCGTCAGGCGCCAGCGCAATCCCCATGCTCGCGCCGATAAAAATTTCCTGCTGACCCAGCTGGAAAGGTCGGCAAACCTCGTCCAGCAGCGCCTGGCAGCAAGCGTCAATCTCATGTTCGCCGTTCAGATCGGAAACGATAATAATAAATTCGTCGCCGCCCTGCCGCGACACCAGATCGCCGGCTTTGAGCACGCTGCGCAACCGGTGCGAGACCTCATTCAGCACGCTGTCGCCCGCCGCGTGGCCCCATGTATCATTGATCGGCTTAAAATGATCGAGATCGAGACTGATCAACACCAGCGGTCTTTCCGCCGTGGGCTGAGCCTGTAGCCTGCTCAGCAAAAACTCGCTCATATAGAGCCGGTTTGGCAGCCCGGTCAGCGCGTCGTGCTGCGACAGATAGTGAATGCGCGCCTGAGACTCGATTTCCTGAGTAATATCGGAAACCGTGCCGCGATAGCCGCTAATCTGTCCGCCCGTTTCTACGGCGTTAGCCACCAGGCTACAGATGCGCTTTTCGCCGCTGGCCGATACCGAATAGCAGCGCAGGGTATGGCGATGCCCTTCCTGCCGATGCTGAAACAGCCATTCGGAAACCGGCTGCGTATCGTGCTGCAGGATCGCGTCGATCGATTTATCCAGCAGCTTTTCCACCGCAAAGCCCGTGGCGACGGTAAAGCGCCGGGAAAGGTAGGTCAGCACGCCTTCGGCGTTGGTTTCCCAAATCCAGTCAGACGCGGTTTCGGCCACGTCGCGAAAGCGAGCCTCGCTAACGGCCAGCTCGTGCTGACTGTGGATCAGCTGCAAAAAACGCTCGTCGCAAAGCCTGGCGTTGTACATGGCGTGCCTGATAACGCGTCGCGTCACCAACGCCAGCATCACCGCTGCCAGCAGCAGCACAGGTAACAGCAGCAGCAGCAGCGCCCGTCCCGGCTGCTGCGAATCCCAGCGGATCACCACCGGCATCCCGTCGAATACCGCCTCCAGCAAAAAGGGCTCGGTAGCGGTATCCTGCGCGTTGCCCGGCACACGAGCATTCATCACGCCGACCGTACGGCCGAACTGCGCCAGCTTTTCCGGCGTGTAGCGGCTGACGAACACCATGACCGAAGGCGGCCCTGAGCGGGCTTTCAGCCCCGGCACTTTTCCTGTGGTGATCGGCGCAGCGGCTACGATAGCCGGCGTCGAACCGATAAGCGTATTCAGCGAGGTCGCGCCCTCCTCCTTTGCCAGCAGACGTGCCCTGGCGATAAGCGGCGCGGTCTGAATACCCAGCCAGCTTTCCAGCTGGAGATCGTCCAGCTGGCCGTTAACCACTGAATAGGTGGTGCGCCCTTCGCCGTCGACCACAAAGACGCCGTCATAATGGAATTCGCTGTATAAACCCGGCCCCAGGTTTTGCTGCTCAAATGCCCAGACCTTATCCATCGTCAGATGTAAATGGTTCCAGGCTTCACCCCAAAAGGCGTAATCGCGGATATTGGTCATCAGCTCCTGACGAGCGTCCTGCCAGGCGTTATGCAGTAAAAAACTTTCCTGTTTAACGGCCTCTTCGTTCTGACGCCAGGCGATACCGACCACCATAAGCATGGCGAGCAGCGTCACGCCGCTCATCAACAGAATAAGCGATACGGCTATTCGTCGGGTAAAGAAGGTGGATTTCTGGCCGTAAGGCACCTGGTGGCTAAGCATGGGGGGAAAATTCATCTACTCCGAACCTTATCCTGCGGGCTGACAAACAACTCCCGTTTGCCCGCCCTGACTGCTATCTGAAAATCGCAGGTCCTTTTTCCCTTCCAGACGCGATCGTTAATGCACTATCGGCCTGGAGGCTGAACAATTTAGATGCAGCGCGCACTAATTCTGCCGCCTCGACACTCCCCTTCGCCCTTGCTACCATCGGCTGATACGCTTCCCACGCCCATGCTAATGAATAAAGAAACGGATAAAGCGACTGAGGCCCTGCTCTGTACGGGGATTTGCCTGATCTGGTACGGCATTACGCTGCTGATCGGCACGCCGCTGCTTCATCCTTTTTTAACGGAAAACGGCATTTTGATGCCGGCGCTGTGCCTGCTGGAATTTGTGGTGCTGGTGCCGCTCTGGCGCTGGTATAACCGCCATTATTCGGGCGTGCCGTCAGGCGTGCTGCGGCTCCGCCCGCTGCTCCTGTTCGGCCTGCTGCTGCTTGCCCTGATTTTTTCCCAGTCTTTTTATTTACAGCCGGAAAGCTGGACCGCCACGCAGCTAAACGGCGACGAACAGATCGAAGCCTGGCGCACGCTGGCCTTTTCGCTGGCGGTGGTGATACTGGCGCCCGTGGCTGAAGAGATTGTTTTCCGGGGCTTTTTGCTGCAGGCGCTGTTAACGATGGTGCCGGGACAGCGGCTGGCCTGTGCGCTACTCACATCACTAATCTTTGCCGGACTCCACACCCAGTATGTTCATCTGCAAACGCTCCTGGCGCTAACGGCGCTTTCCCTGCTGCTCTGCCTGGCCCGTTTTTATTCGGGCGGCCTGAAGCTGCCCGTCGCGCTGCATATGCTGAATAACTTTATCGGCGTTGCGCCCTGGCTGTGGGCCACCTTCCTGCGGTAGCAATGGTTAGTGTTTATAACCAATAGGTTTTGCTTATAACCAATTCGCATATCGATAGCCGATAATCTACTATTTATCCGGTATGCAGGTAATCTACACTCGCCAACAAATTAAAACAGGGTAAGGAAACGTCATGAAACTTCTGCTTCCCGCCATTGCCGTCGCGCTGGCAGGTTCTTTTGCGGCACAGGCCGCTACGCCGCCGGATACGCTGGTTATCGCGCAGTCTATTGATGACGCCAACAGCTTCGATCCCGCGCAGGGCTTTGAGCTGACCTCGGTACAGGCGTTTACCAATCTCTATCAGCGTCTGGTACAGCCGGATCCGCAAAATCCTGTCGACCTGCAGCCAACGCTGGCCAGCGCCTGGCAGCCGGGCAGCGATAACCGCAGCCTGACTTTCACCCTACGCGACGGCGCGAAATTCTCTTCCGGCAACCCGCTGCGCCCGGAAGATGTGATCTTCTCTCTGGGACGCGTGGTCAAGCTTAACCTCGATCCCTCTTTTATCCTGACCCAGCTGGGCTGGACCAAAGAGAACGTGGACTCGCATCTGAAAAAGATCGACGACAGCCACGTGCAGATTAGCTGGACGGCTGACGTCAGCCCGACCTACGTGCTGAGCCTGCTCGCCGCGCCGGTTTCCTCCATCGTGGATGAAAAAGTGGCGATGGCTAACGCGCAAAAAAATGACTTTGGCAACAGCTGGCTGATCGCGCACTCGGCGGGCAGCGGCCCTTATCAGATCCGCAAATATATTCCGCATGAGGTGCTGCTGCTTTCCGCTAACGCTTCTTCACTAGCGGGCGCGCCAAAGCTGAAAAACGTGCTGATTAAAAACGTGCCGGAACCGGCTGCCCGTCGCCTGCTGCTGGAACAGGGCGATGCGGATATCGCCCGCAACCTGGGCGCCGATCAGATGGCGTCGCTCAAGGGCAAAACGGACGTGAAGCCAATGGCGGTGCCGATGGCCTCGCTGTATTACATGCAGTTTAATATCGACGCCAGCCCGGCGCTGAAAAACCCGGCGTTCTGGGAAGCGTCCCGCTACCTGTTCGATTACAAGGGCATCGCGGACGATCTGCTGAAAGGCCAGTTCCAGGTGCATCAGTCGTTTCTGCCGCAGGGTTTTCTGGGCGCGCTGAACGACAATCCTTACACCTTCGATCCGGAAAAAGCTAAGGCGATTCTGGCGAAGGCGGGACTGAAAGACGTCAGCTTCAAGCTGAGCGTCAGCAACCAGCCGCCTTACCTGGATATCGCTCAGGCGTTACAGGCCAGCTTCGCGCGCGGCGGCGTCAAGGTTCAGCTGATCCCTGGTATCAGCACCGAAGTGGCAACAGCCGTCAAAGCCCATCAGTATGAAGCCACGCTGAACGCCTGGGGAGCGGACTATTTCGATCCTAACACCAACGCCTCCGCCTTTGCCTACAACCCGGAAGACGGCAGCAAAACCCTGGCATGGCGCTCTAACTGGCATATCCCGGAGCTGAATAAACAGACGCTGGCGGCCACGGCGGAAAGCGATAAGGAAAAGCGCATCAAACTGTATGAAAACATGCAGCGCGAAGTGCAGAAAAACTCACCTTACGTAATCGGCTTACAGGCTCGTAACCTGATTGCGCTGCGCGCCAATCTCAAAGGCTACGTGCAGGGCATCAACCCGGATATGGTCTACTACAGCCAGGTCAGTAAGTAATGGCGCGTTTTACCGCTGAAGCCGGGTCCGCCCGGCTGTTCTGGCTGCGCGGCGGCCGCCTGGCGACCGGTCTGGTCTCGCTGGCGGTCACGCTGCTCGGCCTGCTCGCCTTCACCTTTACGCTTTCGCATCTGTCGCCGGTCGATCCTGTTTTGCAGATTGCCGGCGATCACGCCAGCGAATCAACCTACGCGCAGGTAAGAAGCGAGCTGGGTCTGGATCAGCCGCTGCTGATGCAGTTCTGGCACTATCTGACGCATCTGGCGCACGGCGATTTAGGGATTTCACGCCTGACCAATTCGCCCGTCGCCAGCGATCTGCTGCGCACCTTTCCGGCCACCATCGAGTTGGCCACCTGCTCGATGATTTTCGGTGCCTTTTTCGGCATCGTGCTGGCGCTGGTCGCCGCATGGAAACCGGGCAGCCTGGTGGATAACCTGGCGCGTCTGGTTTCGCTGCTGGGCTATTCCGTTCCGGTGTTCTGGCTGGGCCTGCTCGGCCTGCTGCTGTTTTACGCCGTGCTGCACTGGTCGGCCGGGCCGGGTCGCCTGGACGATATCTGGATCTATACGCTGGAGCCTAAAACCGGCCTGGTGCTGATCGACAGCTGGCTTTCCGGCGATCCCGAGATGTTCCGCAATGCGGTTGCCCATCTGTGGCTGCCGGTAGTGGTGCTGGGCCTGCTGGCGATGGCGGGCATTACCCGTCTGCTGCGCGCGGCGCTGCTGGAAGAGAGCAGCAAAGAGTACGTAACGCTGGCGCGGGCAAAAGGCGCCAGCCGGGGCCGCATTCTGTTGCTGCACGTTTTTCCTAACGTGCGCGGCACCCTTATCACCGTACTGGCACTTTCTTACGCCACGCTGCTGGAAGGATCGGTGCTGACCGAAACCGTCTTTGCCTGGCCCGGCGTGGGCCGCTATATGACTACCGCCCTGTTTGCGTCCGATACGCCAGCCATCCTCGGCTCTACGCTGCTGATCGGCGGCTGCTTTATTCTGCTGAACGCGCTGGCGGATGCGTTAACTTATCTCACCGATCCGAGAACCCGATGACGCAAAATCTTACCGATCTTGAACTCGCCGCCCCGCGCCGACGCCGTCGACCACGCGTCACGTCGCTGGCTATCGGCGGCACGCTGGTGGCTATCCTGCTGCTGGCCGCGCTGTTTGCGCCGCTATTAGCGCCTTTCGACCCCAACGCGCAGATTATCTCGGCGCGCCTGCTGCCGCCGTCTTCCGCGCACTGGCTGGGCACCGACGGCTTTGGCCGCGATCTGCTTTCCCGCGTGATTTACGGCTCTCGCCCTACGCTGCTGCTGGTATCGCTGATCCTGCTGCTGACTATCCCGGTCGGGATGCTGGTCGGCATCTGCGCGGGCTATCTTGGCGGCTGGACGGAGCGCGTGCTGATGCGCATTACCGATATTTTCCTGTCGCTGCCAAACCTGGTGATCGCGCTGGCGCTGGTGGCAATGCTCGGCCCTGGCCTGCTGAACGGCGCGCTGGCGCTGGCGTTAACCAGCTGGCCGCCTTTCGCTCGTCAGGCGCGCGCCGAAACGCTGGCGCTGCGCCGCAGCGACTATCTGGCCGCCGCCAGAATGCAGGGCATCAACGGCCTGCGCCTGATGTTCGGCCATATTCTGCCGCTCTGCCTGCCCAGCGCCGTGGTGCGCGCCGCGCTGAGCCTGGGCGGCATTATCCTTTCCGCCGCCGGCCTCGGTTTTTTGGGCATGGGCGTGCAGCCGCCGACGGCGGAATGGGGATCGATGGTCGCCGAAGGCAGCAAGGTCATCTTTGACCAGTGGTGGGTAGCCGCCGCGCCGGGCGGCGCGATCCTGTTCGCCAGCCTGGCCTTTAACCTGACGGGCGATGGCCTGCGTGACCGACTGGATACCCGAAATGCCAACTGACTCTACGCCGCTGGTTGTGGCGGACAACCTGACGATAAGCAGCGCCGCCGGTGTGGCGCTGGTCAAAAACATCAGCTTTACGCTGGGCCGCGAGCGCGTGGCGCTGGTGGGCGAATCCGGCTCCGGCAAGTCGCTGACCGCGCGCAGCCTGATGGGCCTGCTCTCCCCCGCCCTGCATTTACAGGCTTCCACCCTTAGCGTGGCGGGCGAAAATGCGCTGACGCTGAGCGAAAGCCGCTGGAGCCAGCTGCGCGGCAGCAGGCTGGCGATGGTGATGCAGGATCCGAAATATGCCCTGAATCCGATGCGCACTATTGGCTGGCAGGTGGCGGAGCCGCTGAAGCTGCACGCCCGCCTCAGCCGCGCCGAAATCAAAGAAAAAGTCTGCGAGATGCTGGATGCGGTAGGCCTGCCGCAGCCCGCGCAGCTGATGCAGCGTTATCCTCATCAGCTTTCCGGCGGCATGGGCCAGCGCGTGATGCTGGCGATTGCGCTGATTGCCGACCCACAGTTTCTGATTGCCGACGAGCCGACTTCCGCGCTGGATCACGCCATGCGCGATCAGGTGCTGGCGTTAATCCGCCGTCTGGTGGAACAACGGAATATGGGCCTGCTGCTGATCAGCCACGATTTACAGCAGGTTTCCGAACACTGCGAGCGCGTCATGGTGATGTACCAGGGCAATATTCTGGATACCCTGCCCGCCGCTAATCTGCCGCAGGCCACGCATCCCTATACCCGCACCCTGTGGTCGTGTCGCCCGAGTAAAGCCACGCAGGGCAAACCGCTGCCGACGCTGGATCGCGCCGCGCTGGAGGCTTACCGTGAGCATGATTGATTTACAGAACCTCAGCGTCGCGCACCGCCAGGGCTATGAACAGCGCACCGTGGTGCATGACGTGTCGCTTCAGGTTGCGGCGGGCGAATGCTTCGGCCTGGTCGGGCCTTCCGGCTGCGGCAAATCGTCGCTGCTGTGGGTCATGGCCGGTCTGAACCCAAACTGGCAGGGCACGATGACGCTGGCCGGCCATCAGGCGACGTCCGGCAAACCCTTTACCGGGCAGCTGCGTCGGGACGTGCAGATGGTGTTTCAGGATCCCTATGCTTCGCTGCATCCGCGCCATCGTCTGAAGCGCACGCTGGCGGAGCCGCTGAAGCTGCTGAAGGTGCGCGATATCGATGACCGTATCGAGCAGGGATTCCGCCATGTCGGGCTGGATCCGGCGCTGGCCGATCGCTATCCGCATCAGCTTTCCGGCGGCCAGCGTCAGCGCGTCGCTATCGTGCGCGCGCTGCTGCTGGAGCCGAAAATTCTGCTGCTGGACGAGCCGACCTCCGCGCTGGATATGTCGGTGCAGGCCGAAATCCTCAACCTGCTGAACAAGCTGAAGCAGCAGGATAACCTGACGATGGTGCTGGTCAGCCACGATCCGGACGTGATCGACCATATGTGCGACCGCGCGGTGAGAATGGAGCGCGGCTACATTAAATAACGGGCGATGGCTGAACGCGGTGTTCAGCCATAAGCGCTTGATCTGGCTAATCTCTTAAACTGCTAACCCTTGCCGGAATTCGCATTTCCCCGCCGCTTTTTTCCTCCTATAGTCCTGATATCTCTCTCTTCAGGATATGCCGATGCGCAAGATTGCCTCCGTTCTTTTTGCCAGCCTGTTCGCCGCGCAGGCTTACGCCGCTACGCCCGCCGACACGTTAATCGTAGCCATTCCGCTGGACGGCATTATCAGCTTCGATCCGGCGGAAAGCTTTGAAACCGTCAGCAGCAGCAGCTTGATCAACCTTTATCAGAAGCTGGTCGATGCCGATCGCAACGATCCCACTAAACTGGCGCCGCAGCTGGCGACATCCTGGCAGCCGGGCGGCAGCGAACACAGCCTGATCTTTACCCTGAAGCCGGGCGCGACCTTCGCCAGCGGCAATCCGGTCACCGCCGACGATGTTATCTGGTCGCTGAGCCGCGTGGTCAAGCTGAATAAGACGCCTTCGTTTATCCTGGCCGAGTTCGGCTGGACGCCGGAAAACATTGACCAGCAGCTGATCCGCCGCAGCGACAATCAGGTGGAAATCCGCTGGCCAGCCGCTATCGGCCGCGATCTGGCGCTGCGTCTGCTGACCGCGCCTGTGGCTTCCATCGTTGACCGCAGGCTGGCTATACAGCACGCCAGCGGCAACGATTACGGCAACGGCTGGCTGCGTACCCACTCCGCCGGCAGCGGCGCCTACGGCATTCGCAACTTCGTGCCGCAGCAGGCGCTGGTGCTGGAGGAGAACACGCACGCTGTCCCGGCGCCGAAGCTGAAAAGAGTGATCCTGAAGGGCGTGGCCGATGCCGGCTCGCGTCGTCTGCTGCTGCAACAGGGCGATGCCGATGTCGCCTATGATTTAGGGGCCGATCAGTTTGCGGCGCTGAAAAATCAGCCGGGCGTCACCGTTGCCAGCTTCCCTTCCAGCCTTGTCTACTATCTGGGTTTCAATACCCAGGATAAGCAGCAGCCCGCCTTAGGCAATCCGGCGCTGTGGCAGGCAGCGCGCTGGCTGGTGGATTATCAGGCTATTTCACAGCAGCTGCTGAAAGGGCAATATCAGGTGCATCAGAGCTTTCTGCCGCAGGGTTTCGATGGCGCGCTGGAAAACCAGCCCTTTCATTACGATCTGGCGAAGGCTAAAGCCATTTTATCTCAGGGCGGCATCAAGCCCGGTACCCGCTTTTCATTGACCATCGTTAACCAGCCGCCTTACACCGACGTGGCGCAGGCGCTACAGGCCAGCTTTGCCAAAGCGGATATTGAGCTGGCCATTCAGCCGGTGGCGGAAGCCGAGCTGTGGGGGAAAATGCGCGGGCGGGATTTTCAGTCGATCTTTATTTACTGGGGCGCGGACTATATCGATCCCAACACCAACGCCAGCGCCTTTGCCTATAACGTGCCGGGCGGGCCGAAAACCCTGGCATGGCGACTGGGCTGGGCCATTCCGCAGCTGAGCCAGGAGACGCGGGCCGCAGCGGCCGAGAGCGACGCCCGGAAGCGCAGCGCGCTTTATCAGCAGCTGCAAACGCAGATCCAGCAGGATTCGCCTTACGTAGTGACGCTGCAGGGGCAGAAGCTGGTTGGCTTACGCAGCAACGTACAGGGGGCTCGCCAGAGCATTGGCGTGAGTATGCTGTACTACGACGCGGTAAGTAAGATTTAGGCGCGAAGCGGGCGGTTTACCGCCCGCCGGGATATCAGGAGATAGCGGAGTCGGCAGAGTGCTTGTGCTTGTCGGACTCAAAATGCGTTTTGAACTGCTCGTAAATAGAGATCATGTTCGACGCATCGCCCTGTAACGGGCTGAGTTTACCGGCGCGAACCAGTTCAATAACCAGCTGGAGCGCGGCCTGTTTAGGGCTGCTTGAAGGATGAGCAATTTCTGATGACATAGCGGCTTCCATGAAAAAAGAGTAAAGAGTAATTTTAACAACTTTCGCCCTTTTCGGCAGAATATTTTCTCTGTTTCCAGTGCCGTATCGGCTTTCGGCTGTTGCTACTTGTCACGCGTTGCCGCCAGCTTTCGATCCCGATCGATCGCGATCCTGTCTCGCACGATCCCTCAGATAGCACGTTTATTGCCATTGCATAACTATGCATTAACGAAAAGTTGTACAGGATTAAATAAAACTTGTACAAGGCGTTAAAAAAGTCTACATTCCCGTGCGTAACGTATTATGCATTTGCATAGCCTCAGGAAGTGCAGTAAGGTTTCCCACTTCCCGAGGCAATTTTTTCCCTCTAAGCCAAATTTCCTCTCTTCTAATCCTTTTTCATATTACGCTGGCCCTGAAAAGAAAATAATTTGCTTTCCTGCTTATCAAAACCTGTTGATATTTAATGAACTTCCCTTGCAAAACCGGCAAAAGTTTTGATTCCAGCTATATTAAGAGTTTTCCAGCTGATTTGACCAGGCTTCGTCCGATATTATGCGTGAAAGCTTGCAGGTCGCCGTGTCGGGACGCTACCGTCATAGCTTATCACTGGCAGTGCCTCGCAAAAGCAGAGCCGGGCCTCTTCTCTTAACTTCTGGCTGTTTATGATGAATGGATCGAACACTTTTCTTACTCTGGCCGTGCCAGCGCTTTTTGCCGTGCTGCTGCCGCTGAACGCGCCGGCGCAGCAGGTCACGCTGACGCTCTCTCAGGAGCAGGATGGCGGATCCGCAGGACGTGCCTGCATGTATATCCACCAGGGCCAGGCCGAATATCGCCTCGTCAAGCCTGACCAGCTTTGCCCCGGCACGCTAACTATTGAGGCGGCGACGCACCACGTCTGAGCGGCTTTGTCCTGGTGCGCTAACTACCAAGGCGGCCAGGCACTACGCCCGATCGGCTTCGCGCTGATACGTTAACGGCGAGGCGGCCACGCACTTCGCCCCATCGGCTTTGTCCTGGTACGCTAACGGCGAGGCGGCCAGGCGCCAGACCCGAACGCTTTTTTCCTGTCCGGAGATACGTCTGTACGACGGAGTATGTTACCTTTAGCCGAATGGCTATAATCTGACTGCTCGCGTCTGATTACGCTTCCTGACAAGGAGTTAAGTGTTGAAAAAAATGAATATTAAGCTGCTGACGCTGGTGGCCACCTATCTGGTTGTTCTGCTACATACGGCGGCCGTTCCTTTCAGCTATTTCCATCTGGCCTGGTCAGTGTCCGTGATGTATGAAGCGCTCGGGCGCATCGCTTTTCCCCTCTTCTTACTGATTGCCGGCTACGTTTCTCTTAATAAAAATGAGTCGCTGCTCAGTACGTTAAAAACGCGCGTGCTGGATCTGGTAATCCCGCTGGTTGTCTGGTCCGTTATTTATATTATTTATAATAAACAAGTTAACGCGGATACTTCAACGGTCAGCCTGCTGGAGCTGCTGAGCACGCCCGCCTATCCGCATATGTGGTTTATCTATACGATGATCCTGCTTTATCTGGTGACGCCGTTGCTGAATACATTTATTCAAAATGGTAGCCAGCAGCGCGTTAATTACACCGTTACTGTCTGGTTTGTGCTGGCTTCGGTTTATATGCTGTTTGATAACGTTAAGGCGAACCTGCTGGAAGGCCACGCCATTCCGGCGCCCAGCAATATTGATATGGTGGTGTATCTGTCCGGTTTTTATATTATCGGCGGCGTGGCGAGGCGTTTTGATATCAATCCCAAGGTCGTGATTTCAGGCATTATCTTTATTCTGTCTGCGGTGTTAACGTCGGTAATGACCTATTCGCTTTCAATCAGCACTTTTGCGCCTAACGCCATTTTTCTGTTTTACTCCGCGCCGACGCTGGTGGTGGTTTCACTGGCCTGCTTCTTTATGCTGCTGAATGCGCCCTTCCACTATAGCAAGCGCGCCATACGGCTTATCCACGGGCTATCGCGGCTGAGCCTGGGGATTTTCTTTGTGCACCTGATGGTGCTGGAGTCGCTGCTGCATCTGTTGCATATCGAATTTGAAGGCTATTCATCCGCGCTGACCATTCCGGCCGTCGCGCTGGCCTGCTTCGCTATTTCCGCCGCTATTACCTGGCTGCTACGGCAGATCCCCTGGGTACGTCGTATTACCTGATGTTCCGACGGCTCCCTTGCGTACGCCGCATTGGCTGCTTGCGCGATACATCCCCCGGGCGTCCTGCCTGATCGCCTGAAGCAGTAAGAACGGCCGCCTCGGAAAGCGGCCGTTCGTCCGGCAAACTACCGGTGCGCCACGAACCGTCAGTAACTGGCTGCGGCAAATCTGTGTGGCTGATTGATTGCTCTGCGCGCAATCCAGTAGAGTAAAATTCGCTCTTCATCGCTGTCCTGATCCGCCATCGCCAACAGCTTAAGCGCCAGCGTGGCCTTATTAACAGGCTGTCCTGTTATGCTCAGGTCAACCACCGCTTTACCAATAATGGTGCACACTTCTTCATCGCTCGAAGCCAGTAGATCGTGATCTGTGCTCATCGTCTCCTCCTGTTGCCGGTAAATTTTAAGTCTGGCAGAAGCTGGGGAGATTGCCATCTCTCAGTCTTTTAAACTGGTTATCGCTCTGCCGCCGCTATTTTTCTCTTTTTCCAATGAAATCAGCCACTGGGAGCCTCTTCGTCATCTTTTAGTCATACTTACTAACGAGAAATAATATCGGCACACAACTTTTCGGGCCGAAATTTACCTTAAGTCGTAACAGCGATTAACTACGAAGATATTATGCCGCCGTTTATTCTTAAATTTGCGCCAAAACCCTGGTATTAAGCGGATCTTATTTATGACCAGATCCGATCGTTTTCTCGCCGCCCGGTCCATTAAGATTATTCTGTATTTTTACCTTTTCGCCCCTCTCTGCCTGCTGCCTGCCGGATTTAGCGCTTTCTGCGCCAGCCTTTTTTACTTTCCATACTCTGTTAATGACTGGATCTGTTTACGCCATTCTTAAACAGAAAATAAGCAAAAAGGCTGTTTTGCGGCTATTTGCAACGCAAAGGATTAAAACTAAGCTTTCCGCCAACAACACCTGTATAACGCCTGAGGATAAAAATAATGAAAAAAATCACCGCGCTGGCTTTGTTCCTGATGATGACGGGCAGCCATGCCGCTTTTGCCGCACCAGCACCAGCCGCCGCGGGCGTCGCCGCCGGCAGTGAAGCGACCACGCTTTCTGACGGTAACTCCAACGCCGTTGGCGTCGGCGCGGTCGGCGCGCTGCTCGGTATCGCTCTGGCGACCATGGGCGGCGGCGGCGACGGTTCGAACACGGGAACCACCACAACGACCACCTCCACCACGGCTCATTAGTCCGCAGCCGGCCTTTTAGTCATAAAGGGCCGGCTTTTAGTTAACGTCCGCCTCGCTTTTCAACCCCATGGCTGTACCGCATCGCCAGCTGACATTCGTCGGCCGCCTCGCTTTTCGCCTATACTTTGGGACTGATGTGGTTTTATTACGGAGGGAACAATGTTAATCGGCTTCGTTTTACTGGTTAGCGCCTGCGGCCACGACGCCTGTGACGCTTTACCGGTGTCCGAACATATTTTCCCGACGCGCGCATCCTGTGAGCGCATGGCAGAGCGTATTCATGAACGCCGCCCTTCCGCCGTATTACTGTGCGGCGAGGTCTATCGCAACCATGACAGCGAAACGACGGATATAAACCCGTAAGACAATCTTTTTGGGCGTTTAGTGGCAAAGGTGAGGATGGCTCTTCAAAAGCCATGAATGTTAACGCAGAAGGCAGGTATTGGTTGAGCTTGCATGCGGCGCCCGTCAGGCGACTCAGAACAGCCCAGAAGCAGACGGCCTGAGCCAGGCTGCCCGCTTCTGGTTTGCCTCGGCGCTAGAGCCCCAGCTCGCTCAGGCCGGGATGGTCATCCGGGCGACGGCCCAGCGGCCAGTGAAATTTACGCTCGCTTTCCTGTATGGGCAGGTCATTAAGACAGGCATAGCGCGTGGTCATCAGGCCATTGTCATCGAACGCCCAGTTTTCATTGCCGTAAGAGCGGAACCAGTTGCCGGAATCGTCATGCCACTCGTAGGCATAGCGCACCGCAATGCGGTTGTCCGTGAAAGCCCACAGCTCTTTAATCAGGCGATACTCCAGCTCGCGCGCCCATTTACGGCTCAGAAAAGCCTCCGCTTCCTGACGGCCATGAATAAACTCCGCCCGATTACGCCATTGCGTATCCAGGGTATAGGCCAGCGCCACTTTTTGCGGATTGCGACTGTTCCAGCCGTCTTCCGCCAGGCGTACCTTCTCTGCTGCCGTTTCACGCGTAAAGGGCGGAAGCGGCAAACGACGTTCCTGTTCAGCCATCACTTTTCCTCGCGGAGAGGCTATTGCGCCTCGGCTTTTTCATCGACGTAGCGCGTCACCGCCAGCAGTCGATTAATATGGGTCAACAACAGATCGATATCCGACTGCAAAAAGCTTTCGCCGGATGTCGTGGCCGCCACGATGGCGTTCTGGATGTTGTCTGAAATCGTCGATGCGCCATCGCCTTTTCCGGCCGTCAGCAGCAGCGCCGCCACCAGCAGCGACTGCGCTTCTACCTGCGCCGTCAGCTCTTTTGCATCAACTTCAATTTTAGCCATCTTCATTAAGATATCGATAACCAGCTGCTTCATCATTACTCCCCGCAATAAATTATCCCAGAAATTACCATTACGTTCAGAAACGAGCAAACTGAAACGCCGCTGGCTGCACCTTCTGTTGCATTCTGATCCACTTTCTTCCTTTTTAGCGCATTTTATAAGCAAGATGGCCATTTTCCTTGGGCAAAAGCAATTATATTTCCCGTTTCGCCTGGCTAAATGCCCGGCGTGGAGTAGATTTAATCTTGTGATGCTTATCACATCATTATCACAATAATAACGTTGGCAAGGGAGTAACTTGTGAATCAGACATCAAACGGCGGGACAGCCGGCACTCAAACGAGTACCCCGACCGAACCCCTGGTAAAAGTGATCGCGTTTATCGCGACGCTTGGCGGTTTACTGTTCGGCTATGATACCGGGGTGATTGCGGGCGCCTTGCTTTTTATGAAGCACGACCTGCATTTAACGTCATTGACCACCGGGATGGTCACCAGCTTCTTAATTCTGGGTTCCGCCATCGGCGCCATCTTCGCCGGGCGCGTGGCAGACCGCTTTGGTCGTAAAAAAGTCATCCTGGTGATGGCGGTGATCTTTATGGCCGGTTCGCTGGGCTGCGCCACCGCGCCAAACGTGGAGATGATGATCACCTTCCGCTTTATCCTCGGCCTGGCCGTAGGCGGCGCGGCGGCTATCGTTCCCGTCTATATCGCAGAAATCGTGCCGGCCAATCGCCGCTGGCAGTTCGTGACGCTTCAGGAGCTGATGATCGTTTCTGGCCAGCTGATCGCCTATACCAGCAACGCCGCGATTAACGAAGTCTGGGGCGGCGAAACCACCTGGCGCTGGATGCTGGGCGTAGCCTGCGTTCCGGCAGTTGTGCTGTGGGTCGGGATGCTGTTCCTGCCGGATACGCCTCGCTGGTATGCAATGCACGGCCGCTACCGTGAGGCGCGCGACGTGCTGGAGCGCACCCGCCATTCGCGCGTGGTAGAGAAAGAAATGGGCGAGATCCGTAAATCGATGTCCTCGAAAAGCGAGAAAAACGCCCGTCGTAAAAAGACGATTTCGACCTGGATGAAGCGCCTGGTCGCACTGGGTATCGGCGTGGCGATGCTGCAACAGCTTTCCGGCGTAAATACTATTATGTTCTATGCGCCGACCATGCTGCAGGCGACCGGCCTGGGCACTAACGCCTCGCTGCTGGCGACCATCGCTAACGGCGTCATTTCCGTGATTATGACCTTCGTGGGAATTATGCTGCTGAGCCGCTTTGGCCGTCGTCCGCTGCTGCTGACCGGCCAGATTGGCTGTACCTGCACGCTGCTGGCGATTGGGCTGCTGACCTGGCTGATGCCGGAAACGGTTGATGGTCATCCGGACGTGCTGCGCAGCTATCTGGTGCTGGCCGGCATGCTGATCTTCCTCTGCTTCCAGCAGGGCGCGCTGTCGCCGGTCACCTGGCTGCTGCTGTCGGAAATGTTCCCGATGCGTATCCGTGGGATGGCTAACGGCATCTCCGTTTTCGCCATGCAGATGACGAACTTTTCCATCGCGTTTCTTTTCCCAACGCTACTGGAAAAATTCGGCCTGACCAACACCTTCTTTGCCTTTGCCGCTATCGGTATCGCTGGCGGTATCTTTGCGGTACTGTTCGCGCCGGAAACGCAGGGAAAAACGCTGGAACAGATCGAGAAGCACTTTAAAAAGCATCTCCAGGACGATCCTGCGCCGCAAACGGACAACTAATCGAGGCGCCAGGGACGGCGCACAACTTTCTGACAAAGGAAACTTTCTGAGCCTGCACGGCAGGTAAACAAATAAAGAGGCCTGAAATGGGAACGGCGATATTTATGGTTTTGATGGTTTGCGGCTACTGGTACACCAGTCGCGACCTTTCCACCCGCTTTAAAATCAAGCGTTCTTTTGGCTGGGACGTCTACTTCCTGGTCGCCCTTTACGGCTGTATTTTTGTCTTGCAGGGCGTGATCGCCACCGGGCTCATCTGGCTCTTTCTGCTCGCCTGCTCCAGCCTGCTGAACATCATGCCTGAGCTTACGGGCGGCCATCACCACAACTGGCAAATGGAATTTATGAACTGGAGCTTTCTCGGTATCCAGGCGCCAGTTGTGGTGATGCTCTCTTTTGCCGTCGCCTTTTGTCTTTACCGTTCTAACTGGTCCGGCAGCGCCAGGCTGAACAGCAAGGGCCGCAAAAAGCTTTATAAAGAACTTTCACGCTCTAACGGCGTTGAAGGCATTCTGTTTCAGTGCATGGAAGAAGGCGAGCTGGCCTGGGTGACGCTGAAATCGCGCCGCATCTATATCGGTATGATCCATACGGCTTCCTATGAGATCGAGAATACCGCTAATATTGTGCTGATCCCGATGCTGAGCGGCTATCGTGACGGCAAGACGCTGAATCTATGCGTAGAACACAACTACAGCAAGTGGTATGCGGAGCATAATATTACGCTGGATTCGGAACCGAAATCCGCGATGGCGTTCCGTAAAGTTATTCTGCTCAGTCAGATTGAGAGCCTGTCGCTGTTTGATGCCGCCAGCGCCAGCGCGTTAGCTTTCGATAGCGATGAGGATGAGGAACAGCCGCCGCAGTAATACGGTTTTCGGGCTGGTGCGCCCTATCAGCCCATCAGCCCATCAGCCCATCAGCCCATCAGCCCATCAGCCCATCAGCCCATCAGCCCATCACTAAAGTGATAAGCCAGAAGCCGGCGAACGTCATCAGCAGCGAACCAATCACGTGCGTTAATACGGAAACCATCGCCCACAGATAGTTTCCCGCCTGCATCAGCGTAACAATTTCCAGCGAAAAGGTGGAAAACGTGGTCATGCCGCCGCACAGGCCGGTGGTGATCAGCAGCTTCCAGGCAGGATCAAGCTGCGGATTACGTAAAAACCACGCCATCGCCGCGCCGATAATAAATCCGCCCAGCAGATTCACCAGCAGCGTACCCGGCGGCAGATTTGGAAACAGCGAGTTAAGACGGACGGCCAGCAGCCAGCGAATAACGCAACCGGCCGAACCGCCGATAATCACAGCGAGCAGAGGTTTAAACATCATCTTCCTCAATAGAGTGACGAGGATTGCGTAAGAAGCCCGACGCGCACTCCTGCTGGTTAAAAGAGAGCGTTGTCAGGCGTCATCAGCCCCTTATGAGCGGGGCGGTTGGGAAAGGCGGCACGCCATCGCCTCAGGCCGTTGAGCGTAATCAGTCGCGTGAACTTTTGCAAGCCTGCGGCCCGGCATCAGCGACGGCATCAGAAGCATTGCCATGAATTTACTGGAATTTATAGCAGATTAGCCGTGCTGCGCTATGCTTGCTTTCGTTATTAGCTACAAGGAGATTTGGCTACCGCATGCGTTTAATTCCCCTGCCGCGACATGATTTACTGCTTGGCCTCTGCTGCCTGCCCGCGCTGCTCGTTATCTATCTGACCGGCTTTACCTTCGGACAGGTGCAGGCCGCAGGCCTGGTTGCCAGCGGCGCGCTGACGCTGGCGTTCGGTGCGAATAAAACCTGGGGCGGATCTTCTTTTTCGCTGCTGTTTACCACCACGCTGGGGGTGGCGCTCTCTTCAGCGCTGGGCTGCCTGGCGGGCAACATCACGCCGCTCTATATTGCCGGAGCCATGCTTTATGCGGCCGTTTACGTGACGATGGCGAACGTGGATGACAGCGCATGGTGGATGCTGTTGCAATGGTCGATCGCCTGGCTGGTCTCCGGTTATTTTGCCGGTTCGCCGGAGCACGCCGCCGATCGGGCTATGCTGGTTGGCGCTGGCGGTCTGATCCAGATGTTTTTCCTCTATCTGGTGTTCCGCCGCTACCCTTTTTATCTGAAAGACGTTTATCCGCGCGCCTGGCTGCGTTTTTTACGCGTCACAACAGGCAAATATAAACACAAAATCCATCTGCAATGGTCGGTTTTCTTTGCGCTAATGGCGATGGGGCTGGCGCTCTCCGGCGTGGAATTTTTCCATCTGAAAAACGGCTATTGGGCGGGCATGACGCTGTTAATCTGTCTGCGTAACAACTATCGGGATTCGCTGTCGCGGGTGCGCGCGCGCGTATTGGGCACGCTGATGGGCAGTATTGCGGCGGCAGCGCTTATCGATCTGTGTGACTCTCCGCTTTACCTGATCGGCGGATTTATGCTGTTTGGTTACGCCGCCTTTACCTGGTCCTATTCGCTGATCGCTAAATCCTATTTCGTCTTTGCCTTTATCGTCACCATGATGGTGGTGTTTATGATCGCCAGCCTGGGAACGTCGCAAATTGTTGTTGCCACCCATCGTCTGGAAACCACCGCTATAGGCGGCCTGTTCGCGCTGTTTGCCCTGGTGATGACCCGCCTCTTTACCCGCAAACAGATCCTGCTGCGGCGGCGTAAATCGGCCTGAACACCGCGCCCTTTCCGGCTGAAGCTCACCGCTTTGCTGCAGGACGTTTTTCAGCCATGTTCAGGGTGGGTTCCTCTGCGGTCGGTTTTGGTTTTTCCTCTTCCTCAGGAAAGAAAGACTCCAGAAAACGTCGCTGTTGCTGATTCATTTTCCAGCCCTTCAGGCATGATTTTTCAGGAAGCGTAGCCATTAAGCTATCCCCCACAGCAGCAACAGTATCCAGAATATCAGACAGCCCAGCACAATCTTCAGCCAGACTTTTCCGCGAAATGATAAATATTTTCCCATTGACGCTCCTTATCTCTGTCAGAAACAGAGCCACTATAAAATATAGCGACTAAATTAACTATCCATTTATTATTTTCGCAATATGGGATCTACCACACTAAATTTATAAACAATAAAATAGCGCTTTATATTTCAATAACTAACTTTCAAAATGCTATTTAAATTACAAAAAACGCTTAACAACACCCCTCAAAAAGTTAACGCCTGATAATATTTTTTATTAGTGCTATATCAGGAAAGATAAACATTTTTACATTCCAGAATTAACGCATTTTATTAACTTAAAAATTCCATATAAATAAAATTAATTCCAATAAGGCGATGCCGGGGCACCGCCGGTGGATTAGCGCTTTTAAGAAGTCGCTTCGGCCTGATCTTCTTCGCTGTTAACCATTGCCGCCTGAATTTCCTCTTCATCCAGCGAGGGATTCAGCGCGACGGCCAACGGTGAACTGGCCAGGCTGTCCGGTACGGCGACATGCGGCGTAGGATTTTCGGCATTTTCCTGCTGGATTTCGCTACGGTGCCAGCTCATTACCGCAATTATTACGCCACAAAGTGCGAAAAACAGATAGAGCATATGCCCGCCCAGCGGCTGCATCAGCGCGCCGGTGATCATCGGCCCGATGCAGGCGCCAACGCCAAATGCCATCAGCAGGCAGGCGGTCAGCGAAACGCGCCTTTCCGGAGCCACGCTGTCGTTAGCCATCGCCACCACCAGCGGGTAAAGCGAGAACTGCATCATGCTGGTGATAAATGCCGCGCCGGTCACCCAGATGAAAGTGAAATGCAGCGGCAGCGTCAGCAACAGCGCCGTTATCGCATAAAGCAGCGCGGTGCCGCAAAGCAGACGATGGCGGTTAAAACGATCGGAGAGCCAGCTCAAAGGGAATTGCGACACCAGCCCGGCGAAAATCGTAATGGCCATAAACAAACCGGTTTGCCGCGTGGTAAACCCTAGCTGGCTGGCGTAAACGGGCGCCATGCCGTAAAACGCGCCAACGGCCATGCCGGTCGCCAGCGTAATCAGCAGGATGCGAGGGATAGCGCGAAAAAAATAGCCCAGCTCCATTGGCGCGGGCGACATTGGCTGCGCGTTGGTACGGGTGGTCAGCGCAATAGGCACCAGGCAAAGCGCGAAGCAAAGCGCCACAATCAGCAGGCTTGCGCTACCGGATGCCGCCTGGGTCATCAGGATGATCTGACCGGACGACAGTCCCAGATAGGTGGCGACCATATAGAAACCAAAAATCAGACCGCGCTGGCCCGGCTCCGCCTGATCGTTCAGCCAGCTTTCCAGCACCATATACTGGCACATCATGCACAGGCCGATAATCAGCCGCAGACCTATCCAGGCAGGCAGCCATTCCGTCAGCCCGTGTCCCAGCACGGAAGCCGTAATGATGCCTGCGCAGGAGACATAGGCGCGAATATGCCCCACGCGCGCGATGAGGTTATGCCCTACCTTGCCGCCAATCACCAGGCCGATGTAGTTGGCTGCGATAATACCGCCGATCAGGCTGCCGCTAACCTGTTCCTGCGCCAGACGCAGGGAAACATAGGTGGTCAGCAGGCCGGAACCCAACAGCATCAGCAGCGTGGTGCTGTATAAAGGTAAAAAGGTGCCTAGAACTTTCTTCATTGCGCTTCCTGTCTTTTTTATTCCACAAAAGCAAACCTGCACTGTAAAAGGTAGTCGTGCTTTTGCCGTGACAGCAAGCTTAACGGGCAGAAAAACAGACAAAAAAATTATGCGTTGATATTGACGAGGTCATTGCAATAATTAAGACATGAGCCGAGTGACAATTATTTTCTTCAGCAGAAACATCGCATTGCACCGTTATGCGAACAAATACAAAGCAAATGGAAATATATTAAGATCTTCCTTAACGTAATTTTTTCGGTTGATTATTTAATCAGATCAATAATACTTCGCAGCGCAATAAATAAAGTATAAACACTATTTGTCGGCCCTGAGGCTGGTCGGCTCAGGGCCAATATTTTCAACGTGGCAGCAGCATTACTGCCCCAAATCCCGCAGCTTTTTCCCCGCCATCAGATTCTTTTCAATATGTTCCAGCGTAATGTTTTTGGTTTCCGGCACCAGCAGGAATGTAATTACAATAAATACCAGATTAAAGCCGGTATAAAGCCAGAAGGTGCCCGCCGCGCCGATGCTGCCCAGCAGGGTCAGGAAGGTCGCGCCGATAATCATGTTCGCTACCCAGTTGGTAGTGGTGGAACAGGTGATGCCAAAGTCGCGGCACTTTAACGGCTGGATTTCCGAACAGAGGATCCACACCACCGGCGCGGCGCTCATCGCGTAGCCTGCAATACAAAGCATCGTCATGCCGACCGCCACCCAGGAAAGGTTCATGGTGGCTTCGCCCTGCCCCACTTTCATCAGGCAATAGCCGAGGATCAGCGTGGCAAAAGCCATCACAGAGAAACCGATTTTCAAAATAGGTTTGCGGCCCGCCTTATCGACAGTAAAGACCGCGATAAAAGTCGCCAGCATAAAGGTGACGCCAACCACTACCGTCGCCATCATCTGCTGCTGGGTACTCTGGAATCCCGCCATTTTAAAAATCTGCGGCGCGTAATACATGATGATATTCATACCGGTAAACTGCTGCATTCCCTGTAACAGCATGCCGAGAAACACGGCGCGGCGGACGTTGCTGTTTTTGCGAAACAGCGACAGCCCACCCTGCTTCATTTTCAGGCTTTCGCGGATCTCGTTCAGCTCCTGCCTGGCCTTATCGGACGTATCGCGCAGCATCCGCAGCACCTCTTCCGCCTCCACATGCAGGCCTTTCGCCGCCAGCCAGCGCGGGCTGTTGGGCAGGAAGATCACCATCACGAACAGCAAAACGGCGGGCAGCGCCAGAATGCCCAGCATGGCGCGCCAGTTGCCGCTGTAGCTGAAGGCCGTATCCGATAAAAACGCCAGCAGAATGCCGAAGGTGATCATCAGCTGATAGGTGCTTATCATCTTGCCGCGAATATTTTCCGTCGCCATTTCAGAAAGATAAAGCGGCGCAGTATAGGAAGCGATGCCGACGGCGACGCCCAACAGCACGCGAAAAGCGAGCAGGACCTCCAGATTGACCGCCAGCGCCGATCCCAGCGAGCCGACGATAAACAGCAACGCGCCCGCCATCAGGCTATATTTCCTCCCCAGCCGGTGCGACACCCAGCCGTTGCAGATAGCGCCAATTGCCGCGCCCAGCATCATGCTGCTGACTACCCACTCCTGCTCATGGCTGTCGAGCGTAAAGTGTTGGGTAATAAACGGCAGCGCGCCCGAAATCACGCCGATATCCAGCCCGAACAGCAGCCCGGCCAGGCCTGCCGAAAACGAAATAAAGAGATTCATCCGCCGGACTTTGTTTTTCCGCGCCTGCGGCAGCACCATACTGTTATTGATTGAAGACATTTTTTTAACCCCGGTTTTATCCTGTCTGCCGGTAACATACAGACTCGCGCAGGCCGGAGGTTATGTTAAAAAGTCCACAGGCATGGATTAAATGGCTGTGGCGCACGAAGTTGTGATGACGATCGCATTCCTTTGCGCCATGCTCAGGACAACGCGGCGGTTTGCGACCAGTTATAGGTCACCAGACGCAGCTGAATAGTGCCGGTAATTTCGCCATATCGCTGATTCATACGCGCTTTAAAAAACTGCTGTAGACGTTCGGGCAGCACCGCAGCGTTATAGCGCAGCAGCGTACTGTGCCAGAACGTCGGTGGCCGGGCGCTGCCGCTATACCTCTCTTTTAACAGGCCCGCATAGCCGGAATGCTGCAACGCCTGCCAGAAAGCTTCTCTTCTCGCGATATCTGTCGCATCCGCTATACCGGCGATAAGTAATTGATTAGGCAAAGCCACCAGCCGCAGCTCGCGGACGGTAAGCTTTTTTTCCAGGCAGTGCGCCGCGGCAATTCGCGTTAGCTCCTCGATGCCCTCAGGCTGGTGGCGTTGGTCATAACACGAAGGGGTGATGGCCAGAAAAGTCAGATGAAAATGGTCAGGCTGCATGATATCGGCAAGCGGATCGTCCAGCACCTGTTCCCGCAGCTCTGCCAGCAACGTGCTTATCGGCTGGGTCAAGGCGGGCTGAATGCCGGTGGCGATGGCTTTTAGATTTTCCGGATAGAAGCCGCTGTACGCTTTAGCCGTTGTCGGATCGCGCCAGATGCGCAGCGTTTCCTGCGCGCGCTGATGATAGATTTGCGTAAGACTTTCTTCTTCCACCCTGTGTTCTCCCGTCCGCTGTTAAGCATGCCAGTGTAGAAGCAGCGGGAGAGAAAGGGCAAACAGCGGGCTGGCAGCAGCAAGACGAAAAACAGGGAAA
>Ga0209371_1000586_pt1 | contig 32737 bp, 29 predicted proteins | sample AgamicAtAmrz_FD_187165 | JGI IMG/M metagenome (GOLD analysis project Ga0209371, IMG submission 187165) | Agave microbial communities from Guanajuato, Mexico - At.Am.rz (SPAdes) (version 2) | ecosystem: Host-associated > Plants > Roots > Rhizosphere | place: Guanajato, Mexico | collected 2012-06-07
AAATTGTTAAAGAGCAGTTGCGACGCGCTTTAGCGCTCTGTCGCGAGGTGGCGTATATTACGCTTTCCTCTTTCAGAGTCAACCCTGAATTTCAGGATTTTTCTCTTCAACCGAACTGGCTGTTTGTGTGAAGTGATTCACATCTGCCGTGTCAGTGGGAGCGCATTATAGGGAGTTCGCCGGAAGTAGCAAGCGTTAAAATAGAAAAATCTTATCGACCGCTCATTATTTGAACTTTTCGCTTATTCATCTTCTTACCATTCAAGGCGCCATCCCAGTGTTCATGCGGCCTGCAGCGCCGTTTACGCTAAGATCGTTTTTTGGCAAAAATGTGATTTTTCTCTCTTACCCAACGCCATTATCGCGCCGATGGTGAATTAAGCACCACTCTTGACCCACGACAAAGCGCCCACCTGGCCCCCGTTTCTATAATCAGGCCCGTTTCTTCTTACTGGTAATAATCGATGGCTTATCAACTCAACATTAACTGGCCCGAGTTTTTAGAGAAGTACTGGCAAAAACAGCCGGTGGTATTAAAAAACGCGTTTCCGGACTTCGTCGACCCGATTACCCCGGACGAGCTGGCCGGATTAGCCATGGAGCCGGAAGTCGACAGCCGACTGGTCAGCCTGACCAACGGCAAATGGCAGGCCAGCAATGGTCCTTTTGAACATTTTGACGGGCTGGGCGAAACCGGCTGGTCGCTGCTGGCCCAGGCGGTAAACCACTGGCATATGCCCGCCGCCGAGCTGGTGCGCCCGTTCCGCGTACTGCCGGACTGGCGCCTGGACGACCTGATGATCTCCTTCTCCGTCCCCGGCGGCGGCGTCGGCCCGCATATCGATCAGTATGACGTCTTTATTATTCAGGGCATGGGCAGCCGCCGCTGGCGCGTGGGCGATAAGCTGCCGATGCGTCAGTTCTGCCCGCATCCGGCACTGCTGCACGTCGATCCGTTCCCGCCGATCATTGATGAAGATCTGCAGCCGGGCGATATCCTCTATATTCCACCAGGATTCCCGCACGATGGCGTGACCCACGAAACCGCGCTGAACTACTCCGTCGGCTTCCGCGGGCCAAACGGTCGCGACCTGATCAGCAGCTTCGCCGACTATGTGCTGGAGAACGATCTTGGCGGCGAACACTACAGCGATCCGGACCTCACCTGCCGCGAGCATCCGGGCCGGGTGGAGGAGTATGAACTCGAACGTCTGCGCACCATGATGATCGACATGATTCGCCAGCCGGAAGACTTCAAGCAGTGGTTCGGCAGTTTCGTGACCACCCCGCGTCACGAGCTGGATATTGCGCCGGCGGAACCACCGTATGAAGAAGAGGAAGTGGTCGATGCGCTGCTGGGTGGCGAAAAGCTTTCTCGTCTGAGCGGCCTGCGCGTTCTGCATATCGGCGACAGCTTCTTCGTGCATAGCGAACAGCTGGACACCACCGATGCCGAAGCGCTGGATGCGCTGTGCCGCTATACCTCATTAGGTCAGGAGGAGCTCGGCAGCGGCCTGCAGAATCCGGCGTTCGTGAGCGAACTGACGCGGCTGATTAATCAGGGCTACTGGTACTTCGAAGAGTAAGAGAGCGGCAATACTGCGGGCGGCCGCCTGGCGCTGCCCGCTGACTTTCAGCCGTTATTGCGTCTATTTCGGCAGCACCACAATAAACCGCGTAGAGCGCAGATCGGACTGCACCGCTACGCTGCCGTGGTGGGCGCTGACGATGGATTTCACAATCGCCAGGCCGATACCGCTGCCCTCGCCTTTGCGCTGACGCGAGGGGTCGACGCGATAGAAACGGTCAAACAGCCGCGGAAGATGCTCGACGGCAATCGGCGTACCGGGATTCTCCACCACCAGACGGATCGTCTCGGCGCTTTCGCTCAACTGGATGGTCACCGCCTGGCCGGCCGGCGTGTAGCGGATCGCATTCGACAGCAGGTTGCTGATCGCTCGCCGCAGCATCAGCGGATCGCCCGTCACCCGGCAGTGGCTGCCGACAAAGCGCAGCGCCACCGCCTTCTCTTCCGCCCACGCTTCAAAGAACTCAAACACCTTATGCACTTCATCAGCCAGATCCAGCGCCTGTTGCTCAGGGATCAGCTGGTTATTATCCGCCTGGGCGAGGAACAGCATATCGCTGACCATCCGTGACATCCGCGAGAACTCTTCAAGATTGGAATAGAGCACCTCTTCCAGCTCCTGCTGGCTGCGGCTCTGGCTTAAAGCGATTTCGGTTTGCGTCACCAGGTTGGTAATCGGCGTGCGGATTTCATGGGCGATATCGGCGGAGAAGTTGGACTGGCGGGTAAAGACATCCTCTATGCGCTCCAGCATATGGTTAAACGACAGCGCCAGCCGCTCCAGCTCGATAGGCACGGCCTGCGGGTCAAGGCGCACGTCGAGATCCCGCGAGGTAATATTCTGGATCTGGCGACTGATCTGGCGGATGGGCTTATGCCCCTGATAGACCACAAACAGCACGATGGCGATGATCAGCAAACTGATTATCGTCGCCGCGGAAATCAGCTTCGCTTTCAGCTCATTAATATAGTGCAGGTGAAAATCGATGGATAAGGCCATCAGCAGGTGGTACGCCGGTTTGCCGTCCGCCTGCTTGCCCAGCGGTAGCATGATCAGCCGCCAGGCGCGGGTCTCCATTGGATGATTATCATGAACCATCTTTCGCGGCTGCGGGTCAGTCCATGAAATCACATTCCCGTCGCGCAGCTGCATCGCCAGCCCCGGCGTACTCAGCATATGGCTGAGATCCGGCCCGTCGGGCGACTGAAACAGAATATTGCCCTGGCCGTCGTCCAGACAGATAAAGACGTTGGCGTAACCCGCAATGATATTCCTCACGATCTCCAGTCGCCGCGCCTGCGGGTAGTCGGCGTGGTTGAGCACCGTCTCCAGGGTGGTGCTGAGCTGCCTGAGATCGTGCACGTCGCGCTCTTCAAAGTGGGCCTTCACCGAATGGATCATGATCCAGGTGAAAGCAAAGAAGGCAATGATGGTGGCGAGGCTAATAAAGAAGGTCAGCCGGGTTGCCAGGGAAAAGGGGCGCTTAGCGGCCATCCGGCACCTCAAGCATATAGCCGACGCCGCGCACGGTCTGGATAAGCTTCGGCTCGAAGTCGTTATCAATTTTGGCGCGCAGCCGCTTCACCGCCACGTCAATGGCGTTAGTGTCGCTGTCGAAATTCATATCCCAGACCTGCGAGGCAATCAGCGAACGCGGCAGCACCTCGCCCTGATGGCGCAGGAAGAACTCCAGCAGAGTGAATTCCTTACTGGTCAGGGTGATACGCGTCGCGCCACGCGTCACCTTGCGGCTGACCAAATCGACGCTGAGATCCGCCGCCTGAAACTGGCTTTCGACGATGACCGCCGCTCCACGGCGCAGCAGGGTCCGCACTCGCGCCAGCAGCTCCGCAAAAGCAAATGGCTTCACCAGATAGTCGTCGGCGCCCAGCTCCAGGCCCTTCACCCGATGCTCGATAGTGCCAAGCGCGGTGAGCAGCAGGATCGGCATGCCTTTATTGGCGGCGCGCAGCATGCGCACGATATCCCAGCCGTTCACATCCGGCAGCATGATGTCGAGGATCAGCAGATCGTAATCGCTGGTCATTGCCAGGTGATAGCCGTTAAGGCCGTTATCGGCCAGGTCGACGACGAAGCCGGCCTCGGTGAGCCCTTTGGTCAGGTACTCTCCGGTTTTCTTCTCATCTTCGACAATCAAAATCTTCACGGCAGGCTCCTTCACGCGCGTTCTGTGCGGGTATTCAATTTTAGAGGAGCGCCTCCGGATAGCAATGAAATATCAGGAAAATGACAGCTTTGTCATTTTCCTGTCACGCGTTGAACAGAGCCCGCTACGTAAAGTAGCTGCCATGGATAAATCGTCGAAAGCGTCTGCCGCCATGCGTTCTATACAGCTACTTACCCTCAGCGTGATATTTGCCTTAACCGGCTGTCTGTCGCTCGCTCCGGACTACCAGCGCCCCGCCGCGCCGGTGCCGCAGCAGTTCTCTCTCAGCCAGAACAAGCTGGTTACTGCGACAGCGGGCTATCAGGAGACCGGCTGGCGCACCTTTTTCGTCGACCCGCAGGTGAAAAGCCTGATTAGCACCGCGCTGATAAATAACCGCGATCTGCGGATGGCGACGCTGAAAGTGCAGGAAGCCCGCGCCCAGTACCGGGTTACCGACGCCGACCGCTACCCGCAATTGAACGGTGACGGCAGCACCACCTATGGCGGCAAGCTTAAAGGCGACACCACCACCAGCAGCGATTATGCCGCCGGCCTGAATCTCAGCTATGACCTCGACTTCTTTGGCCGGTTGAAAAACCTCAGCGAGGCCGACCGGCAGAACTTCTTCGCCAGCGAAGAGGCGCGGCGTGCGGTGCATATCCTGTTGATTGCTAACGTTTCACAAAGCTACTTCAACCAGCGGCTGGCGGCAGCGCAGTTGCAGGTGGCCAACGACACCTTACAGAACTATCAGCAGTCTTACGCCTTCGTTGAAAAACAGCTGCTGACCGGAAGCACCACCGTGCTGGCGCTGGAGCAGGCGCGCGGGATGATCGAAAGCACCCGCGCCGATATCGCCAAACGTCAGGGCCAGCTGGCGCAGGCCAATAACGCCCTGCAACTGCTGCTCGGCAGCTACCAGCATCTGCCGGACGATAGCGCCAGCAGCGCGGTGGACCTGAAAGGCGTAACCCTGCCGCCATCGCTCTCCTCAGCGATCCTGTTGCAGCGGCCGGATATTTTAGAGGCCGAACACAGCCTGTTGGCGGCCAACGCCAATATCGGCGCCGCGCGGGCGGCCTTCTTCCCGGCGATCACCCTGACCAGCTCGCTCTCCGGCAGCAGCAGCGAGCTCTCCAGCCTGTTTAACGCCGGCAGCGCGATGTGGAACTTTATCCCAAAAATCGAACTGCCGATTTTCAACGCCGGGCGTAATCAGGCCAACCTCGATCTGGCGGAGATCCGCCAGCAGCAGCAGGTGGTCAACTATGAACAAAAAATACAGTCCGCCTTTAAAGAGGTGGCCGACGCGCTGGCCCTGCGCCAAAGCCTGGCCGATCAGATTGCCGCCCAGGAGCGCTATCTCGCTTCACTAAATATCACCCTGCAGCGCGCTACTGCGCTCTATCGTCACGGCGCGGTCAGCTACATCGAAGTCCTGAGCGCCCAGCGCGACATTTTTACCACCCGACAAACCCTGCTGGAACTCAACTATTCCCGTCAGGCAAATGAAATCACCCTGTTCACCGCCCTCGGCGGCGGCTGGATGGAATAACCCAAGGAGTCCCGATCATGAATTCACTCTCTAAAGTCGCCCTGTTCACTCTGATTTCTGGCGCGGTGTTCGCCGTCCAGGCCGCCGACCCGCACGCCGGCATGGCGATGCATGAACAGCCCGCCGCCGCGCAGGCGCAAAGCATCAGCGGCAAAGGCGTCATTAAAGCTATTGATATGGATAGCAAAAAAATCACCATCGCCCACGAGGCCATCCCGGCGGTGAACTGGCCGCCGATGACCATGCGCTTCACCATCACCCCGCAGACGCAGCTCAACAATGTGAAGGATGGCGACAGCGTGGACTTCACCTTCGTTCAGCAGGGCAACCTGTCGCTGCTGCAGGATATTCGCGCCAACTAATGGCCCGGCGACGGTAAGCCCCTCAACGACTAAATGGACGACACATGGCATCCCTGACACTGAAAAATACGGCGCTGATCCTCGGCAGCATGGTGATTGGCGGCGCGCTTACCGCGGCGCTGTATACCCGACTGACGCCGACCCACTCTGCCGCTCCGGCGGCCGAGCAGCAGCGTAAAGTGCTGTTCTGGTACGATCCGATGTACCCGAACACCCGCTTCGATAAACCGGGTAAATCGCCGTTTATGGATATGGATCTGGTGCCGAAATACGCCGATGAGGAGCATGCCGCCGCTGGTGCGTCGGGGGTGCGTATCGACCCGACGCAGACCCAGAATCTCGGCGTAAAAACCGCCGCGGTCACCCGCGGGCCGCTGCGCTACGCTCAGACCTTCCCGGCCAACATTAGCTATAACGAGTACCAGTATGTGATTATGCAGGCGCGGGCGGCGGGCTTTATCAATAAAGTCTATCCGTTGACCGTCGGCGACAAGGTGAAACAAGGCACGCCGCTCCTCGAGCTGACCATCCCTGACTGGGTGGAAGCGCAGAGCGAATATCTGTTGTTGCAGGAGACCGGGGGCACCGCCACCCAGGTCGAGGGGATCCTCGAGCGCCTGCGCCTCGCCGGAATGCCGGATGACGATATCCGCCGCCTGAAAACCACGCGTAAAATCCAGACCCGCTTTACCCTCAAAGCGCCGATCGATGGCGTGATTACCGCCTTCGATCTGCGTGCCGGAATGAATATCGCCAAAGATAATGTGGTGGCGAAAATTCAGGGCATGGACCCGGTGTGGGTCAGCGTGGCGGTGCCGGAATCCATCGCCTGGCTAATTAAAGACGCCTCGCAGTTCAGAATTCAGGTTCCCGCCTGGCCGGGGAAAACCTTCAGCATCAACAAATGGACCCTTCTCCCCAGCGTCGATAGCGCCACCCGCACCCTGCAGCTGCGCCTGCAGGTCAACAACCCGGATGAAGCGCTGAAGCCGGGGATGAACGCCTATCTGCAACTGACCAGTGAAAGCGAACCGATGCTGCTGATCCCCTCCAAAGCGCTGATCGACAGCGGCGACGAGCAGCGAGTGATTACCGTGGATAATGAGGGCCGCTTCGTGCCGAAACTCGTGCAGGTATTCCATGAATCCAATGGTGTCACGGCCATTCGCAGCGGGCTGCAGGAGGGTGAGAAAGTCGTCGCCAGCGGCCTGTTCCTGATCGACTCGGAGGCCAATATCGCCGGCGCGCTGGAGCGCATGCGCGCTCAGGTTCCCGGTACTGCGGCCCCTGCCGCCCACGCCCACTGAGGAACGGAACCATGATTGAATGGATTATCCGCCGCTCGGTGGCCAACCGCTTTCTGGTGATGATGGGCGCGCTGTTTCTCAGCATCTGGGGGACCTGGACTATCGTCCACACCCCGGTGGACGCCCTGCCGGATCTCTCCGACGTACAGGTGATCGTCAAAACCAGCTACCCGGGACAGGCGCCGCAGATCGTCGAAAACCAGGTCACCTGGCCGCTGACCACCACCATGCTGTCGGTACCCGGCGCCAAAACAGTTCGCGGCTTCTCGCAGTTCGGCGACTCCTACGTGTACGTGATTTTTGAAGACGGCACCGATCCTTACTGGGCGCGCTCGCGGGTGCTGGAGTATCTCAACCAGGTGCAGGGCAAACTGCCCGCCGGGGTCAGCGCCGAAATGGGCCCGGACGCCACCGGCGTCGGCTGGGTCTTCGAGTACGCGCTGGTCGACCGCAGCGGCAAGCACGACCTCGCCGAACTACGCTCCCTGCAGGACTGGTTCTTAAAATATGAGCTGAAAACCATCCCTAACGTCTCGGAAGTGGCGTCGGTGGGCGGCGTGGTCAAGGAGTACCAGATTGTCGTCGACCCGATGAAGCTGACCCAGTACGGCATCAGCCTCGGCGAGGTGAAATCGGCGCTGGACGCCTCTAACCAGGAGGCGGGCGGCTCTTCCGTCGAACTGGCGGAAGCCGAATATATGGTGCGCGCCAGCGGCTACCTGCAGACGCTCGACGACTTCAAAAATATCGTGCTGAAAACCGGCGATAACGGCGTGCCGGTCTATCTCGGCGACGTCGCGCGGGTGCAGATCGGCCCGGAGATGCGCCGCGGTATCGCCGAGCTTAACGGCGAAGGCGAAGTGGCCGGCGGCGTGGTGATCCTGCGCTCCGGCAAGAACGCCCGCGAAGTGATCTCGGCGGTCAAAGCGAAGCTGGCGTCGCTGCAAAGCAGCCTGCCGGAAGGGGTTGAAGTGGTCACCACCTACGACCGCAGCCAGCTTATCGACCGCGCCATCGACAACCTCAGCCATAAGCTGCTGGAAGAGTTTATCGTCGTCGCGCTGGTCTGTGCCCTGTTCCTGTGGCACGTACGCTCGGCGCTGGTGGCGATTATTTCGCTGCCGCTCGGCCTGTGCTTCGCCTTTATCATGATGCATTTCCAGGGGCTTAACGCCAACATCATGTCGCTGGGCGGAATCGCCATTGCGGTAGGGGCGATGGTCGATGCCGCCATCGTGATGATTGAGAACGCCCACAAGCGGCTGGAGGAGTGGGAACATCAGCACCCGGGAGAGAAGCTCAGCAACGACATCCGCTGGAAAATCATTACCGAGGCGTCGGTGGAGGTCGGCCCGGCGCTGTTTATCAGCCTGCTGATCATTACCCTGTCGTTTATCCCGATTTTCACCCTCGAAGGCCAGGAGGGCAAACTGTTCGGCCCGCTGGCCTTCACCAAAACCTGGTCGATGGCCGGGGCGGCGCTGCTGGCGATCGTGGTGATCCCGATCCTGATGGGCTTCTGGATCCGCGGCAGGATCCCAGCGGAGAACAGCAACCCGCTGAACCGCTTTTTGATCCGCATTTATCACCCGCTGCTGCTGAAGGTGCTGCACTGGCCGAAGACCACCCTGTTGATTGCGCTCCTGTCGATCCTGACGGTTATCTGGCCGCTTAACCGGGTCGGCGGCGAGTTTCTGCCGCAGATTAACGAAGGCGATCTGCTGTATATGCCGTCAACGCTGCCGGGGATCTCCGCTGCGCAGGCGGCGGATATGCTGCAGAAAACCGATAAGCTGATCATGACGGTGCCGGAAGTGGCCCGGGTGTTCGGCAAAACCGGCAAGGCCGAAACCGCTACCGACTCGGCACCGCTGGAGATGGTAGAGACCACCATTCAGCTTAAGCCCCAGGATCAGTGGCGACCGGGGATGACCATGGAAAAGATCGTCGAGGAGCTGGATAAAACCGTGCGCCTGCCCGGGCTGGCGAACCTGTGGGTGCCGCCGATCCGCAACCGCATCGACATGCTCTCCACCGGCATCAAGAGCCCGATTGGCATTAAGGTTTCCGGCACTAACCTGGCGGATATCGACGCCATCGCCGAGCAAATTGAAGGGGTGGCGCGCACCGTGCCGGGAGTCACTTCAGCGCTAGCCGAGCGGCTGGTCGGCGGGCGCTACCTCAACATTGATATTCAGCGTGAGAAGGCGGCCCGCTACGGGATGACCGTCGGCGACGTGCAGCTGTTCGTCTCGTCCGCCATCGGCGGGGCGATGGTTGGCGAGACCGTGGAAGGCGTCGAGCGCTACCCGATCAACATCCGCTACCCGCAGAGTTATCGCGACAGCCCGGAGACCCTGCGCCAGCTGCCGATCCTCACGCCGCTGAAGCAGCAGATCGTCCTCGGCGACGTGGCTGAGGTGAAGGTGGTCACCGGACCATCCATGCTGAAGACCGAGAACGCCCGCCCGACCAGTTGGATCTACATCGACGCCCGCGACCGCGACATGGTGTCGGTAGTGCACGATCTGCAGCAGGCCATCGGCAAGGAGGTGAAGCTGAAGCCGGGCATCAGTGTGTCCTACTCCGGGCAGTTTGAGCTGCTGGAGCGCGCCAATCAGAAGCTGAAGCTGATGGTGCCGATGACGCTGATGATTATCTTCGTGCTGCTGTATCTGGCGTTCCGCCGCGTCGGCGAGGCGCTGCTGATTATCACCAGCGTGCCGTTCGCCCTCGTCGGCGGGATCTGGTTTCTCTACTGGATGGGGTTCCATTTATCGGTAGCCACCGGGACCGGCTTTATCGCCCTGGCCGGGGTGGCGGCGGAGTTTGGCGTGGTGATGCTGATGTACCTGCGCCACGCCATCGAGGCGGAACCGTCGCTGAAGAATCCGCAGACTTTCAACGTCGATAAGCTCGACGAGGCGCTGTACCAGGGGGCGGTTCTGCGCGTGCGGCCGAAGGCGATGACCGTGGCGGTGATTATCGCCGGCCTGTTGCCGATTTTATGGGGCACCGGCGCCGGGTCGGAAGTGATGAGTCGCATCGCCGCGCCGATGATTGGCGGGATGATCACCGCCCCGCTGCTGTCGCTATTTATCATTCCGGCGGCATATAAGCTGATGTGGCTGTCCCGGCATCGGGGCAAGCGTAGCGAATAACCCGCCGCGTTTACGCCGGTCCGGGAAATTGGCTATAGTGGCGCCATTCTTCTGGCCGGCGTGAACGTCCCTATGAATCTGAACCTGGTGTGTTATTCCCTGCTGCTGCTCACCGCCGTGGGCAGCGCCCTGCTGCCCTACCCGCTGGCGATGTGGTTTTTACTGAGCAGCCTTCTGACATGGCTTATCTATGGCGCCGACAAGCTGGCGGCGCGCAAAGCCTGGCGACGGGTGCCGGAAACCACGTTGCTGGTGCTGGGCCTGGCGGGAGGTTGGCCGGGGGCCATCCTCGGCCAGCAGTGCTTTCGTCATAAAACGCAAAAGCAGCCCTTCCGGCGGTGGTTTTTCGTCAGCGTGGCGCTGAACGTGGCGGCGCTGGTCGGGCTGTACGTGGTTTATACCCACCTGCTCAGCCGCTAAGGGGCGAGGCTAGCGCGGCGTCTGGCGGATCCACACCAGGCGATCGACGTCAAAGCCCAGCTCGCGCGCGGTATTCAGGTAATCCTGCTTCACCGCCGCCGGAATGGTGGGGGTGCGCGACAAGATCCACAGATAATCGCGGTTGGGGCCGCTGACCAGCGCGTACTGGTAGTCATCGTCCAGGCGGATCACGTTATAGCCGCCGTAGAATGGCCCGAAGAACGACACCTTCAGCGCCGCGGTGGTGGGGGCGCCGGTGAAGTAGGCTTTTCCGTCGCTCTCATTCCAGCGTTTTTTGACCGGGTCATAACCGCGATTGACGACGCTGATCCCCCCGTCGCTGCGGGCGCCGTAGGTGGCGGTCACCTGCTCCAGGCCTCGCTCGAAGCGATTCTCCAGGCGGGCGACTTCATACCATTTTCCAAGGTAACGGCTGGCGTCAAACCCGCTAATCGGCTGAACGCCCTTCGGCGGGGTGGGCGATTTGCAGGCCACCAGGGTCAACGCGATAGCAACGCCAGTGACAACAGGCCATAGCTTCATGAGAACTCCTTTCATTTACGCGGTAGGGGAAAGTGTAGTGCAAAGCCACTACACTTCACGCCAGCCGACGTGATTCGTAGTATATTGAGAATATTCTTTGTTAACAGGTGGCCTCCATGCCTTACTCCATCGGCGAATTTGCCCGACTATGCGGGATAAATGCGACCACGCTTCGCGCCTGGCAGCGCCGCTATGGCCTGCTCAAGCCGCTGCGCACCGATGGTGGTCACCGTCAGTACAGCGATGACGACGTCCAGCAGGCGCTGAAGATCCTCGACTGGGTGAAAAAAGGGGTACCAGTCAGCCAGGTGAAGCCCCTGTTGTCGCGCCCCGGCGCACGGCGCACCAACAACTGGCTGACGTTGCAGGAGACCATGCTGCAGAGGCTGAAAGAGGGAAAAATCGAGTCCCTGCGCCAGCTGATCTACGACGCCGGGCGCGAATATCCGCGCCAGGAGCTGGTCACCGAGGTGCTGCGTCCGCTGCGCAGCCAGGTCTCCGCCAACGTGCCGGCCATCATGACGCTGCGCGAAATTCTCGACGGCATCATCATCGCCTATACCTCGTTTTGCCTCGAAGGCGACAAGAAGGCGCCCGGGGACAACTTTCTGATCACCGGCTGGCACTTGACCGACGCCTGCGAAATCTGGCTTGAGGCGCTCAAACGTACCGGCCAGGGCCATCGCATCGACGTTCTGCCGGTGCCTCCCGCCGCCCTGGCGCCGGAGATTTTCCCCCAGCGCAACTGGCTGCTGGTTACCAGCGGCAAACTTTCCGCCGCCCGCCAGAGGCAGGTGGAACTCTGGCAGCAGCAGGTCGTCTCCCTCGAGGTGATTCCGCTCTAACCCTCTGTTTTAACTTACCCCACTCTCTGTTCCGCCAGCGCCCGGTGGCGCGGCGGGCGCACGCTTGCCCTTCGCACCACTCACGATCCCCCCCCTTAAAACACCAATCATAACAACATGATTTTTAACACAAATAAAATATATTTTTCTACAAACTTGGACAAATAATTTTATTTGTGTAAGTTTTAAGTATGCCATTACGCTACCGTATCTAGCCAGGATGTGATCCATGAGCACCTCGCCGTCTGTGATTCGTCGTTTCGTTGAGTACTACGCCGGGCTGGATGCGCAGCCGCCCGCGGCGCTGGCCGCGCTGTACCATCCGGATGCGACGCTGAGCGATCCTTTTGGTCAGCATCAGGGGCTGTTCGCCATTCAGCGCTACTTTACCCATCTGCTGGCCAACGTGGAGCAGTGCCGGTTCACCATCGACACGCCGCTCTGCGACGGCCAACGGTTCGCCGTGACCTGGACCATGCACTGGTCGCATCCGCGCATTGCCGGTGGAGAAACCCTGGCCCTGCCGGGTTGCTCGGTGGTGGACATCGCCGGGGAGCAGATCCTCCATCAGCGCGACTACTACGACGCCGGGGAGATGATCTACGAGCATCTTCCCCTGCTGGGCTGGGCGGTGCGCGGCGTGAAGCGGAGGGTGCGCTCATGATGACGGTACTCATCACCGGCGCCAGCTCCGGGATCGGCGCCGGTCTGGCGAAATCCTTCGCGGCGGATGGCCATCTGGTTATCGCCTGCGGGCGAGATGCTTCGCGCCTGTCGGCGCTCCAGCAGTTCAGCCCCAACATCAGCGGGCGCCTGTTCGATATGACAGACAGGGACGCCTGTCGCCAGGCGCTGACGGGCTGTTTTGCCGACCTGATCATTCTCTGCGCCGGGACCTGCGAATACCTCGACCACGGGCAGGTGGATGCCGCCCTCGTGGAGCGAGTGATGGCCACCAACTTTCTCGGGCCGGTGAACTGCCTGGCGGCGCTGCAGACGCAGCTGGAGGCAGGCGATCGGGTGGTGCTGGTCAGCTCGATGGCGCACTGGCTACCCTTCCCGCGCGCGGAAGCCTATGGCGCCTCCAAGGCGGCGCTGACCTGGTTTGCCAACAGCCTGCGTCTGGACTGGGAGCCGAAAGGGGTCGCCGTCACGGTGGTCTCTCCGGGCTTCGTCGACACCCCGCTGACGCGCAAAAACGACTTCGCCATGCCCGGCCGGGTGAGCGTGGATCGGGCGGTGACGGCGATCCGCCATGGCCTGGCGAAAGGCCAAAACCACATTGCCTTCCCCACCGGTTTCAGCCTGGCCCTGCGGCTGCTGGCCAGCCTGCCATCGGGTATCCAGCGCCTGCTGTTGCGCAGGATGGTGCGCTCATGAACATCGCCATCATCGGCAGCGGCATCGCCGGGCTGACCTGCGCCTGGCGGCTGGCCGGACACCATCAGGTGACGCTGTTCGAAGCGGGCGCCACGCCGGGCGGCCACACCGCCACCGTGGATGTCGCCACGCCGCAGGGCACCTGGGCCATCGATACCGGATTTATCGTCTACAACGATCGCACCTATCCGCGCTTTATGGGCCTGCTCAGCGAGCTGGGGATCGACGGGCAAAAAACGCAGATGAGTTTCTCGGTTCACAACCCGACCAGCGGCCTGGAGTACAACGGTCACAGCCTGACCTCGCTCTTCGCCCAGCGGCGCAATCTGCTGAAGCCGGCCTTCTGGGGGCTGCTGAGCGAGATCGTCCGCTTTAACCGGCTGGCGAAACTGGCGCTGACCGAGGCGCTGGATCCGGGGGCGACGCTGGAGAGCTTCCTCGTCCGCCACCGCTTCAGCCCCTTCTTCGCCCGCCACTATATTCTGCCGATGGGGGCGGCGATCTGGTCGTCGTCGCTGCAGGAGATGCGCCGCTTCCCGCTGCCGCTGTTTTTACGCTTCTTTGAACACCACGGTCTGCTGGATATTCGCGATCGCCCGCAATGGTACGTGGTGCCCGGCGGTTCCCGGGAATACGTTCGCGCCCTGCTCGCCAGGCTCGGCGATCGCCTGGACCTGCGGCTCAACGCGCCGGTGCAGCAGGTGGACCGCCACCCGGCGGGGGTCACCCTGCGGATGGCGTCCGGGGAGGCGTATTTTGACCAGGTGATCTTCGCCTGCCACTCCGCGCAGGCCCTGGCGATGCTGGCGGCGCCCACCGATTCCGAACGAGAAGTCCTCGGGGACATCGGCTGGCAGCGCAACGAGGTGGTGCTGCACAGCGATCCGCGCTGGCTGCCGGAGCGCCAGCGCGCCTGGGCCAGCTGGAACTATCGCCTGAGCGACGGGGATCGGGCCCGGGCCTGCGTCACCTACAACATGAATATTCTCCAGGGGCTGCCCGCGGACGCGCCGCTGTTCTGCGTCACCCTGAACCCGGACGCGCCGGTGGATGACCGCTACGTCTGGCAGCGCTTCGTCTATGAGCATCCGCTGTTTAACCCGCAAAGCTGGTCGGCCCAGCTGCGGCGCGAAGAGATTAACGGCCAGCAGCGGAGCTGGTACTGCGGGGCCTACTGGTACAACGGCTTTCATGAGGACGGGGTGCGCAGCGCGCTCGACGTGGTGCAGGGCATCGCCGCGGCGGAGGGCAACTGAGATGAACAGCTGCCTCTATCAGGGCGTCCTGCGCCACCGTCGCCTGCAGCCGAAGGCGCACCACTTCGTCTACCGCCTGTTTATGGCCTGGCTCGACCTCGACGAACTGGACAGGCTGCCTGAGGCGGGCATCCGCCGCAACCGCCTGGCCGCCGCTGCCTGGTACGACGCCGATTATCCGCTGGGCGCGCCGCTGAAGGCCCAGGTGCTGAACCGGCTGGAGAGCCTGACCGGCTGCCGCCCGGCGGGACGCGTGATGCTCCTGACCCAGCTGCGCTACTTCGGCTTCCATTTTAATCCGGTCAACTTTTACTACTGCTATGACGAGGCCGACACCCTGCGCTGGGTGCTGGCCGAAGTGCGTAACACGCCGTGGAATGAGCGTCATTACTACGCGGTGGACGGCCAGCAGGCGCGCCCGCTGGAGAAAGCCTTTCACGTTTCGCCGTTTAACCCGATGGACATGGTCTATCACTGGCGCTTCAACGCGCCCGGCAAAACGCTGCACATGCATATTGAAAACCATCAGGCCAGCAAGGTGTTCGACGCCACGCTGGCCCTGAGCCGCGTGCCATTGACCCGCGCCAACCTGCGCGGGCTGCTGCTGCGTCTGCCGCTGATGACCCTGAAAACCGTCCTCGCCATCTACTGGCAGGCGCTGCGGCTGTGGCTGAAGCGCGTGCCGCTGTACAACCATCCTGTCAGCAGGAGTGAACGCTCATGACCGATCCCGTCTTTGCGCTTGAACCCGATGTGCCGCGCAACGTGCGGCTCGCGCGCTGGCTGCTCTTTCGTCTGTTGAGCGGCCTCCGCGAAGGCTCGCTCACCGTGCGCGAAGGGGCGCAGACGTTTCATTTTGGCGACCCCGCCGCCGCACTGCGCGCCGAGGCGCGGGTCTGCACACCGGAGGTGTACTGGCGTCTGCTGACCGGCGGCAGCCTGGCGGCGGCCGAGGCCTGGATGGACGGCGACTGGGAGAGCCACCAGCTGACGGCGCTGCTGCAGATCCTCGCGCGCAACGGCGAGGTGCTGGGGCGTCTGGAGCGCGGCTTTCGTCTGCTGGGCAAGCCCGTCGCCCGCCTGCACCACTGGACCCGCCGCAACACCCGCGCCCAGGCGCGGGAGAATATCGCCGCCCATTATGACCTCGGCAACGAATTTTATGCCCACTTTCTGGATGACGACCTGCTCTACTCCAGCGCGTTGTTTACCGATGACCAGCAGGATCTGACCCAGGCCCAGCGGGCCAAGATGGCGCGTCTGTGCGACCAGCTGGCGCTCACTCCCGGCGATCATCTGCTGGAGATTGGCACCGGTTGGGGGGCGTTGGCCGAGTACGCCGCCCGCCATTACGGCTGCCGGGTCACCACCACCACCCTTTCCCGGGAGCAGCACCGCTGGGCAACCGAGCGCATGGCCCGCGCCGGGCTGCAGGATCGCGTCGAGGTGCTGCTCTGCGACTACCGCGATCTGCGCGGCGAGTACGACAAACTGGTGTCGGTGGAGATGATTGAGGCGGTGGGCCAGCGCTACCTCCCGGCCTTCTTCCGCACCTGCCAGGCGCGCCTGCGCCCGGGCGGCAGAATGGCCCTGCAGGCGATCACCATCCAGGATCAGCGCTATCGCGACTACAGCAAAAGCGTCGATTTTATCCAGCGCTACATCTTCCCCGGCGGCTTTTTGCCCAGCATCACCGCAATGAGCGAGCTGATGACCCGCCATACCGATTTTGTGGTGCGCAACCTGTTCGACATGGGCCCGGACTACGCCCGCACCCTGGCGCACTGGCGGCAGCGTTTTACCCACGCCTGGCAGGATATTGAAAAGCTCGGCTTTGATGAGCGCTTCCGCCGGATGTGGCTCTACTACTTCGGCTACTGCGAAGCCGGATTTAACGCCCGCACCATCAGCGTGGTGCAGCTCACCGCGGAGCGGGTATGACACGCCCGGCGCAGCACCTGCTGATGGCCCTTGCGTTCGATGTTTACTGGACGCTGGTGGTGATGTTACGCGAGCGCGGTCTGCTGATCTGGCTGACGCTGGCCATTTTCGCCTGGCTGCGGTTGCCGGCGGCCAGTCGTCCACCCGCCCTGCTGTTGGCCGCGGCGGGCTGCGGCCTGGACGCCTGCTGGGCGCTGGCGGGACTGATCGATTTTCGCGGCGACAGCCTGCTGCCCCTGTGGATGGTGGCCCTGTGGCTGATGTTCGCCGTCGTCTGGACCCGACTGACCCGCACCACGACGCTTCCCGGCTGGGTGCTGGCCACGGTGGCGACCGTCGGCGGCCCGGTGGCCTACCTGCTCGGCGCTCGCCTCGGAGCCATGACCCTGCTGGTGCCGATGGCGCTTGCCGTGGCCGCCATGGCCTGCGGCTGGCTGGTGCTCATGCTGTTATTCCATCTGGGGATGGGGAGGCGAAAATGAGATTCGCGCTGTTACTGCTGTGGCTGACCACCCTCGCTCCGGCGGCCCACGCCGCCGACTGGCTGACGTGGCGTCGCGTCGGCGAGGCGACCCTCACCTGGGGGCCATTCACCGTCTATCAATCGCAGCTGCGCACGCCCAATGGCCGGTATGACGGCCCGCAGCAGGATCGGGCGCTGATCATCACCTACCGGCGCGACATCGATCGCGATGCGCTGGTGGACGCCACCCGTGACCAGTGGCAGGCGCAGGGCATTCTGCAGCAGGAGCCGCGCAGCGAAGCCTGGCTGCGCATGCTGCAGGGGATCTGGCCGGACGTCGCGCCGGGCAGCCAGCTGGCGTTCGTGGTCAGCGGCGGCGAGGGGCAGTTCTGGTACCGCGCCAGCGCCGCGCAGACCGCCTTTACCCCGCTCGGCCCGCGCCAGTCGGCGGCGTTCAGCACCCGCTTTCTCGCCATCTGGCTCGATCCGCGCACCACTTATCCCGAACTGCGTCAGCAGTTGATCGGAGGTACACCATGAAACGCATTCTGACCCTTGGCCTGGCGCTGCTGATGCTGATCCTCGCCGGCTGCAGCACCGAGGTCACGGAGTACCGGCAGCAGCAGCCCGCCCTCGACATCTTTCACTATTTTCAGGGGCGAACCGAGGCGTGGGGGATGGTGCAGGATCGTAGCGGCAAGCAGCTGCGCCGCTTCCATGTAGAGATCGATGGCGACGTCGTCGGCGACACCCTGACACTCCATGAGCGCTTTATCTATGACGATGGCGAGAAGCAGCAGCGGGTGTGGCGCATTCGCCGCACCGGCGATAACCGTTATCAGGGCACCGCCGGGGATATCGAAGGGGTGGCCAGCGGCCAGGCGGCAGGCAATGCCTTTCACTGGCGCTACAGCATGAACGTCGAGGCCAGCGGCAGCCGGTGGCTGCTGCACTTTGACGACTGGATGTTCCTGCAGGACGGCAGCCATTTGTTTAACAAAACCGAGATGAAGAAATTCGGCATTACGGTCGCCACCGTGACCCTTTTCTTTACCCGAACCACAGCAGAAGAGAGGACAGCGCCATGAACACGCAACCTGTCATTGGGATCAGCGGATGTTTAACCGGCTCAGCCGTGCGATTCGACGGCGGGCATAAGCGTATGGGCTTTGTGATGGATGAGCTCGCGCAGTGGGTGGCGTTTAAACCCGTCTGCCCGGAGATGGCGATCGGCCTGCCCGTTCCCCGTCCGGCGCTCCGCCTGGTGCAGACCCCGGTCGGGGAGATCCGCATGCGCTTCAGCCACGCCCCGCACGAGGATGTGACGGAGAAGATGGCTGATTTCGCCAGCGCCCACCTGGCAACCCTGGGCGAACTGTCGGGCTTTATCGTCTGCGCCAAATCGCCGAGCTGCGGGATGGAGCGCGTGCGGCTGTACGATGAAAAAGGCAATCGCGGGCGTAAGGAAGGCGTGGGGCTGTTTACCAGCGCCCTGATGGCGCGCTACCCGTGGCTGCCGGTGGAAGAGGATGGCCGGCTGCACGATCCGCTGCTGCGGGAGAATTTTGTCGAGCGCGTTTTCGCCCTGCATGAACTCAATGCCCTGCGCGCCCGCGGCCTGACCCGCCACGGCCTGCTGGCCTTTCACAGCCGCTACAAGCTGCAGCTGCTGGCTCACCACCAGGCGGGCTACCGGGAGATCGGCCCGTTCGTCGCCTCGCTGCATGAATGGGAGGATCTGGAGGCTTTCTTCGAGGTCTATCGCGAAAAGCTGATGGCGATCCTCAAGCAGCCCGCCTCGCGGAAAAACCACACCAACGTGCTGATGCATATTCAGGGTTATTTCCGCGACCAGCTCAACAGCCGCCAGCGCGGCGAGCTGCGGGAGGTGATCCTCAACTATCGCGCCGGGCTGCTGCCGATCCTCGCCCCGCTGACGCTGCTTAAGCACTATCTGGCCGAGTATCCGGATCGCTACCTCCAGGCGCAGAACTATTTTGACCCCTACCCGCAGGATCTGGCCCTGCGCCTGACGGTGAACTGAGGGAGTTGGCCTGGACCAGCTGCCCGGCGGCGCTGCGCTTGCGCGGGCCTGGGGGGAAGGAGGTTTTTTGTAGGCCGGATAAGGCATTTATGCCGCCATCCGGCACTACCGCAGGTACGGCACCTGACTGCCCGGCTGCGCTGCGCTTGCGCGGGCCTACGGGGTGTGAGCCTGTGTGAGGGATCACAGGCCGGATAAGGCATTTATACCGCCATCCGGCACTATCGCAGGTATGGAGCCTGACCGCCCGGCGGCGCTGCGCTTGCCGGGCCTACAGGGGGAGCCCGCAGGAAGGAACGCAGGCCGGATAAGGCATGTATGCCGCCATCCGGCATAAATGGAGCGCACCAGTCGTAGCCCGGCTAAGCGTAGCGCCAGCCGGGAACGCTCCTTCGGCAATGCTATCGCATCAGAACCACGCCTCAAACATCCCGCCGACGTTCAGCGAATCCAGCTGCTGGTCCTGGGTGCCGTTAACCTTCGCGGTATGCTCGTTGTCCACCTGGCCACCGGTCACGTAGAAGCGCAGCATCGGACGGAACTCCGGCCCCATGCCGATGGCGATGTTCTGCGACAGCGTCAGCTTCCAGCCGTGGTTATCCCCGCCCTGGTCGTAATCCACGCGCTGGTAGCCCGCTTCCAGCCAGGTGGAGTGCACGTCGTTCCAGAAGTACATCGGCCGGACGATGGCGCCGTAGTTTTTACGGTTGTCGGTGTTGTCCTTGCCGTTGTCGTAGTCGTGGAAGGCCAGCAGGTATTCGATCTGCGCCTGCTGGGTGAACTTATGGCTGCCCTCGAAGCTGGCGTAGACCGTGGTCAGGTCGTCGGTTTTGTTATAGACGCTGTTATCCGAGTTGTCGGAGTAGCGCAGGATCACCTTGTTCACCCCGCTGTCGTTGGTGTGGCTCAGCACCAGGCCGCCCTGCCAGGCTTCGAGGCGCGCGTCGCTGTCCACCGCCTTTGAGTCAAAGCCGTAGTTGGCGTACACCTCGACGTCGATCGGCCCGGCCTTGATGTTGTGGGTTTTGGTGGTCAGCGCGTAGTGGCCGTTGTCGCCGGTGTCGGAGCTGCCGGTACAGGTGATACGCGACGGGTTGGTCTCGTCTGCCATCACTTCCGGACTACAGGATTTCACCTGCGACACCGTCGCCACGTCAAACTGCACGCCGCCGATATCAAAGTTCTTCACCCCGGCGCCCTGGCCGTCGTGGTTCATCCAGAAGTAGTCGTTGATCCCCTGTTGCGGACGCTGGTGGAAGTCGCGGCCGGCCCAGATATAGGCGTTGGGGTTGGATTCCAGCACGTTGGTGACGCCGACGTAGGCCTTCTTCAGGTTAACTTCGTCGCTCCAGTGGTCGAACATCACGTTGAGATCCCAGATAGCCCCCTGCGCGCTTTTGAAGGCCTTGCTGATCTGGAATTCGCCGCCGTTGCTTTCGTTGCCGAGACGGCCGATCGCCGAGGCGCCGTTATAGGAGCCGTCGACGCCGACATATTTCTGGTCGCCGGTCTGGAAGTGGGCGCCATAGCGGGCATAGCCGCTGAACTTGAGGCCGAACGGAATGGCCATATCCGGCGAGGCGGCGGTGGTCTGCGGGTTGGTGATCACGTCGACCTTTTTGTCGGCCGCGGCGTCGATTTTCACCTGGCGGTCGGCCAGCGCTTTATCAACGGCTTTGGCGACGATGGCGTCGATCTGTTCCTGAGTAAATTCTTGCGCCATTACAGAGGTAAGCGGAAAAAACGCGGCGATAACCGCCATGGTTAATGGAAGCTTTTTTATCATTGTCATGAGTTTCTCAATATAGGTTAATTTTATTCAGACAATAACCAGCCTATTCTGAGCTGACAGAATATGTCGCTATCATCAGAACAAGTTATTTTTTATTTTGTACGGTCACAGAGGCATTACACAATTATCGCTACTTTCCCTCCTTCGTTGGTATTAGACAGACGGTCTTTCGCCACTGACAAAAAAACACAGCACGAACAAATAAACGCTATTTTTCGGCTGCAGGCAGACGGCGTAATACATGCCCCCGCAGGGGCATGTCAGCAAAATTTAACCAAAGATATAGGTATTGACGAGATTTTCGAGTAATTCCTGACGCCCGCTCTGATGCTGCGGATTCAGGTTATGCTGCTCAGCGTACCGGGCAATATTATCCAGCGACATCTGCCCGGTCATAATTTTCTGCCCCAGCTCGCCCTGCCAGCCGGCATAGCGTTTTGCCAGACCCTGATCGAGCTTGCCATCCTCAATCATGCGCGCGGCCAGCTTGAGGGACAGCGCCATCACGTCCATGGCGCCAATATGGCCATAGAACATGTCGTATTTGTCGGTGCTCTGCCGACGAACTTTGGCGTCAAAGTTCAGGCCGCCGGTGGTGAATCCCCCGGCTTTGAGGATCTCGTACATCACCAGGGTATTTTCTTCCACGCTGTTCGGGAACTGGTCCGTATCCCAGCCGAGCTGCGCATCGCCGCGGTTAGCATCAACGGAGCCAAAGATCCCCAGCGCGATGGCGCTGGCGATTTCATGGTGGAAAGAGTGCCCCGCCAGAGTGGCATGGTTGGCTTCAATGTTCACCTTGATCTCATTTTCCAGACCAAACTGCTTCAGGAAACCATACACCGTCGCGACATCGTAATCGTACTGATGCTTGGTGGGCTCCTGCGGTTTCGGCTCGATAAGCAGCGTGCCGCCAAAGCCAATCTTATGCTTGTGCTCCACCACCATCTGCAGGAAGCGGCCAATCTGCTCACGCTCCTGGCGTAGGTCGGTATTCAGCAGCGACTCGTAACCTTCGCGGCCGCCCCACAGCACATAGTTTTCGCCGCCGAGCTGCTGGGTGGCGTTCATGGCGGTCACCACCTGCGTGGCCGCCCAGGCAAACACCTCCGGATCGGGGTTGGTCGCCGCCCCGGCGCCGTAGCGCGGGTGGGTAAAGCAGTTGGCGGTGCCCCAGAGCAGTTTCACGCCGGTTTGCTGCTGTTTTTCCGCCAGCACTTCGGTCATCACGGCGAAATTGTGCAGATATTCTTTCAGCGACGCGCCTTCTGGCGAGACGTCGACATCGTGGAAGCAGTAATACGGCACGTTGAGCTTGTAGAAAAATTCAAACGCCACGTCCGCTTTGCGTTTGGCCATTTCCAGCGCATCGCCCGCGGCCTGCCAGGGACGCTCAAACGAACCGGCGCCAAACATATCCGCGCCATTCCAGCAGAAGTTATGCCAATAACAGGCGGCAAAACGCAGATGCTCTGCCATGCGTTTTCCCAGCACGATTTCATCCGGATTATAGTGGCGAAACGCCAGCGGATTATCGGTTTTGGGTCCGGCAAAGCGAACGCGATCTACCTGGTCGAAATAGGTCTGCATGATGAACTCCGAAATTGAGAAACAGGAAAATTAACAACTGTGACACATCGTGTATTCTCATCGTCGGTTGCTCAATTACGTTATTTCACTCAGCGATTGAGAAAATGCTCAAATGTGAGCCATCTCGCAAATAAAACTATTTTAAATATCTCGCTTCGCGCGCGTATAGCGTACACTTCCTGGGGAATTCAGGTATCCATACCAAATTAAAATGCCGATTTTGTCACAATGCCAGCCTGCCAAAAAATTAGCGGCGGATAACGATTCAACGCAGGCGATACAGGCCTTTGCTTCGAGGATCACAGAAGTAAAAAAACATAATTACGTAATTTAAAAACGTAATAGATTCTTCCAGGTCAACTGTGTCAGAAAGTGTTTCACCTACACAAAACAAACCGGAGTCTGCTTAGAATGAGTAAAAACATAATGCACAGTCGGCATGATGAATATCATAAATTAACCCGCGGAGAACGAATTGGTTATGGCATGGGCGACTTTGCGCAAAACCTGGTTTTCGGCACAATTGGGGGTTTTCTGGCTTTGCATATGCTGACGGTAAATACCATCAGCACGGCAACGGCAGGCTTTATTTTTCTTTTTGTCCGTATCATTAATGTGTTTTGGGATCCGATGGTCGGAACCTACGTGGATAAACGGACCTCGAAAGCGGGGAAATATCGTCCGTGGCTGTTACGAGCCGGCGTGCCACTGGTGATCCTGTCGGCATTACTGTTCGCGCCCATCCCTGGGGTGAAAGGTTCGGTGGCTTTCGCCTTTATTATTTATCTGGCGCTGGACCTGGTTTATTCCTTAGTCAATATTCCCTATGGCTCGCTGAATGCGTCACTGACCCGCGACCCGGAATCGATCGATAAGCTGACCAGTACCCGCATGATGCTGGCCAACAGCGCCAACCTGCTGGTCTATACCCTGTTCCCGATGTTTGTGCAGATGGCGGCGCCGAAAGATCGCAGCCTGAAAGACACCGGCTTTTTTGGCCTTGAGCTGAATCTCGGCAACTATACCGATCCGTCGGCGAACTACGCCTGGTTTGGCGTGTACGCCATCTATATGATCATCGGCGCGGTGGCCCTGTTTATTTGTTATAAATTCACCAAAGAACGCGTTGTCGCGACCGCCGAGCAGACCGCCAACGTCAAAACCACCGACCTTTTCCACGAACTCAGACATAACCGCCCGCTGGTTATTCTCGGCATGTTCTTTATGCTGGCCTTTACCTTCATGTTCTTCATGAACACCGTTAACGGCTTCTTCAACCAGTTCGTCGTCGGCCATTCCGAATGGATGGGCGCCGTGGGTCTCGTCGCGTCTATTCCAGGCATCGCCTTCCCGGTGTTCTGGCCGAAACTGAAAAAAATCTTTGGTAAAAAAGGCTTCTTCCATCTGTTCCTCGCCATGTTCATCGTCGGCGAACTGCTGACCTACGTCTGGTCACGCGAAGGGATGCACGACGCCCTGTGGCTGGCCTACATCGCCACCTTTATTAAACAGTGGGGCTTAACTTCCGCCACCGGCTTTATGTGGGCGCTGGTACCGGAGGTCATCGCGTATGGCGAATTAAAATCAGGCAAACGCAATGCCGCCATTATCAATGCCATTATGGGACTCTTCTTCAAGATCGGCTTCACCATCGGCGGCGCTATCCCGCTGTGGCTGCTGGCGGTGTATGGATTTAATGAAAGCGGCGCCATGCAGAGCGCCAGCGCCATCGACGGGATCATTATGACCGCGGTGTGGATCCCGATCGCGCTGGCCGCTATTTCGATGGTGATTATCCAGGTTTATCCGATCTCCGATAAACATGTGACCGACATTAACCGTCAGCTGGATGAGATCCGCGTGTAGTTAAAAAAATTATAAATCAGACCGATTCGTCACTTTCCATTTTAAAAGGTGTAATGAAATGTCACTTATTCAAAACCCGATATTACGCGGCTTTAATGCCGACCCCAGTATTATTCGCGTCGAGGATACGTACTATATTGCTAACTCGACGTTTGAGTGGTTCCCGGGCGTGCGTTTACATGAGTCGAAAGACCTGAAAAACTGGAACCTGCTGCCTTCGCCGCTCTCCACCACCACCCTGCTGGACATGAAGGGCAACCCCTCCTCCGGCGGCATTTGGGCGCCGGCGCTCTCCTGGGCCGATGGGCAATTCTGGTTGGTGTATACCGATGTGAAGGTCACCGAAGGCGCCTTTAAAGACATGACCAACTACCTGACCACGGCGAAGGATATTCGGGGCCCGTGGAGCGACCCGATCAAGCTGAACGGCGTCGGGTTTGACGCCTCGCTGTTCCATGACGACGATGGCCGGAAATATATCGTCCAGCAAACCTGGGATCACCGGGAGTACCATCATCCCTTCGATGGCATAACCTTAACGGAGCTGGATACCAACACGCTGAAGTTAATGCCGGAAACCGCGCGCACCATTTACCGCGGCACCGCCGTGGCACTGGTCGAGGGGCCGCACCTCTATAAACTGAACGGCTACTACTATCTGTTTGCCGCCCAGGGCGGCACCGTGTTTACCCACCAGGAGGTGGTGGCGCGGTCGAAAACCCTCGAGGCCGACAGCTTTGAAACCGAGCCGGGCGACGTGTTCTTAACCAACGTCGATACCCCGGACAGCTACATCCAGAAACAGGGCCATGGCGCGCTGGTCTCCACCCCGGAAGGCGAATGGTATTACGCCTCGCTCTGCGCCCGGCCGTGGAATCGCCCGGGGGAATCCATCTACGACCCGCGCGGCTGGTCAACCCTCGGTCGGGAAACCTCGATCCAGAAAGTGTACTGGGACGACGAAGGCTGGCCACGTATTGAAGGCGGTCACGGCGGGAAGACCTTCGTCGAAGGGCCGAAAGACGCCATCTTCACCGAAAGCGCCAGCGATAATAGCCAGCAGGATGACTTTACGTCGCCAGCCCTCGACCCGAACTGGAATACCCTGCGGGTGCCGTTTACGCCCAAAATGGGCACCACCGGCAACGGCAAATTAACCTTAATCGGCCAGGGTTCGTTAGCCAATACGCATGACCTGTCGCTGATTGCCCGCCGCTGGCAGGCCTTCTATTTTGACGCCGCAGTGAAAGTGAAATTCGAGCCCTTCAGCTACCAGCAGATGGCCGGGTTAACGAATTACTATAACGACCGCCACTGGAGCTTTGTCTTCCTGACCTGGAATGAAATTAACGGCAAGGTCATCGAAGTCGGCGAAAATAACCGCGGGAAATACACATCGTACCTGAAAGATAACGCCATCAAGGTGCCGGACGGCGTGGAATACGTCTGGTTCCGGACCAAGGTCCGCAAGCAGACCTACAGCTATGAATACAGCTTCGATGGCGTGACCTTCACCGAGATCCCGGTTCAGCTGGATGCCGCGGTACTGTCCGATGACTATGTATTGCAGAGCTACGGTGGGTTCTTTACCGGGGCGTTCGTCGGCCTGGCGGCGGTAGACTACGCCGGGTACGGCACCCAGGCTGAGTTTTATCAGTTCGAGTATCAGGAGCTGGGCGATAGGTTAGCGGCCGATGGCAGCTACAGCTGGGAGGCTGGCGAGACGCGGGATAAGTAAGGGAGACATATCAGTGTCAGCGTTTATAGCAACAGTACCTGTACGGTAACAGTGACGTTTAATCTGTCCAGGCAGGGTTATTAGCGCGGCATAGTCAATGACAAAAAAGGGGCATAATTTGCCCCTTTTACCTATCACGCTCTCACGTTCCAGTCGTCCGAATACTGGACATTGCCATCAACATAGCGCCAGGTAATTTTGTCATACATAAGGGAAACTGATTCCATGTGGTTGATTTGCGAGTTCCCTGTCATTTTAGCGTTCGGCATTCCCGGGTTAATTCCTGTTACTTTCACTCCCTCGATCAGCATGATGAAGTAGCATTCTTCCTGCCCTGCGTGGTTGATACGATACCAGCGGATCTCCGCGCTTTTAAGCGTTTGCCCCGTCGCGACAGCTTTATAGAGATACGGGCTGGAGCTATCAAACTCCTTTTCAATCATCATCGGTGAATGAGAGCGCTTACCCGTTATCTTCCCATTGGCGCTATCTACCGGAATATTCAGGCCGTGGCTAAAACCAACAATCTCTATGCTTCCCTCACGATCCTGAACATCTACCGACCCTTTAATTTCTGCGCCGCCATCGTCTTTAAGCCACATGTATGCCGGAATGGGCATTTTACAAACTCCTTGTAGTTATGATTTTCTTCGTGATAAACCAATAGCAAACAATTGTTAAAAGCAACTGAAAGCTCACAATCGCTACTATCGTAAAATTTGAATATTTTTGCTGAGGGATTACGGACTGATAAGGTAGCAAGCGAAACAGCACCCAGAATAAGAAGGTAAAGCCGAATACTTTAGCAAATCGCCGCAACGTGGAATGGCCCAACGTTTTGAGGATATTAGTAAATCTAAATTTATGTATCACAGCACTATATATCGTGATTATAGCACTCATCGCAGGTATGCTGATAAATGTATTAATCAGTATACTAATATAGGTGCTCAGAGATTGCCAAACCTCTAAATCAGGCTCCCCCAAAATGAAATGAGTAACCTTGTCAGCGCTCTGATAAGTAAAACTACCCGTAATAGAATCAACTAATCCATCATACGGAACAACTCTCGCAACAATCATCATCACCACCGCGAGCAACGCTATCTTCATAAGTAAATTAAAAACATGGCTGGTCATTGGCAATCACCTCAATAGAGCCGTATGCCTTCAGTTTCCTTATGCAGGGAACATCTATTTGCTGCGTCCTGAGAAGAGCATTACGTAACATGGCGAAATCTGAATCATGCGGAAGAGTGATGCACCCCTCTGATAAAGTGCCAGGATGAAGTCGAAAGTTGCCTCGCTTAACCCCCTCAATCCATGTGTAATCGTCGATTCCCCAGTCATCCCGCCACAGGGCAAACCATTCGCTATGCCTGAATGAAGCACCCTTAACTACACTGTTATAGATATCTCGCACCCCTGCATTGACCTGCGATCTGAGCCCCCCTTCCGGACGGTCAACAATCCAGTATTTTCCCGCTGGTACCGGCCCCTCTTTAGGTATCATTGCGCAGGCACCACGGTTACGGTAAGCACCATTCCCGGAAAACGCCAGGAAGGTACCAACGCCGGGGAATGATAATGGAGAATAATACATGTCGTTAATGACAAATTTACCATGCAGAGCCATAAACTACCCACGCCATTTAATAATTTATGGATATAGTACTGGTTGTGTAGCAAACTACGCAAATTAACCAACTTATTTTCAGAATATATAAATACCATTACCGTTTCAACTAAAAGCTATGCGTAGTTTTAGCGACAGAGGCTGGGTTTTATCATAAGAGAAATCTGTATGATGCATCATTTTGTTCAAAATATCAGGCATCATTTGCAGGTTTTTATTCACAGAACAAAACTATTACTGCCGGTATAAAGAGTTTTCCTGCTTGCAGCCAAAAGCGAAACGGATAGAATAACATACACCGCACCACAATAAACACTAACTTGCAGGATTTCTGATCCAAACCTAGAAAGGCACTGTCATTATAAAACCACATGATATTTCAACAGGAAAACATGAAGACGAAAACGAGCATAGATTACATATTTCTCACTGATATTCAGCCTGATAACCTGGGAATATTGATGGAATAAAACTTCACCCTCGCCTTATTATCTTGAACAGTTTTATCGTCGCTATGTAAAGCACCCCAGAAAGTGAAAGCACTGTCATTAGAGTGATATAAAAGAAAGTATCATATATTGTATCGGCATTCACATCGTCGAAAATTAAATTATTTATACTCCTTGCCACCTCATAGCTCAAATAATACTCTGGCCGCGGTATCACTCTCGCAAGGATAACGAACAGATGTATAAAGTATATAAATTTACTTATTTTATGAATAAGAGTCATCATAGCCATTAACATTGCCTTTCATCTAATTATTCGTCATCATACTCTCATTGAGAAAACCTGACGAATAGTTTTACATAACAGAGTGAGATGAAAGCATGTGAAATACGAAAAATAGTTTCCACACAACCCTTTAACAAATAGACTTTTGCTAACAAAAATTACTGCACCTAATATTTTATATTCATACCGTAATTCCTGCTATCATTATTAAATACCTTTACAAAGAAAATAACCACATAAAATAACTAAAACTTATTTACTTAGAGATCAGTTACTTGGCCGCCTATTTAAAAAGGCATTCCCTCCACCGTAGCCAGTAGTCTGGCATCTACATGGGGCAGGGAATTTTCCAATGTTGTACCAAACGCCACTTCAACATTAATATATATGCTTGACGCCAATATTTTATTTAGACAAGTCGTTATGTTGCATTTGTAAGATCTTATTTAGTAATTTACACTCTCCTGGTCGCGGTATCATTGCTGTAAAAGCGATAAAAAACAGAAACATAATCACAGCAACGAAATACAATATTAAATGCCCCCAAACAGGGATTTGCTCATGCCTGTAGATAGACAATATCAACGACAAAATAGAAAGTGATATAAACTGCAACGAAAACAAGACATGAACGACATTAAAAAACCAAAAAGAGAATCCTTTATTAAACATAAGAACCCCATCTTTAACTGATAAAAATGCATTGAATTTTTTAAAGAAACCTGCGGCTATAAGACCTTTATTCTTTACTAACAGTCTTAAGATGATTTTTTGACTGGGTACATCAGCAATTCCTGTCAAGCGATAACAGGATATTCTCTCGATATCTTCTTTTAAGCAGATAGTTATTTCATCAGATAGATCATGGCTATCCAAAAGGCGCTGTAACTCATTTAACTTTGAGTTTCTGACTTCATTAACAAACTCGATTACCCCTCTGATTCTCCAGATGATAAGAGCCAAAGGCCCTGCGATGAAAAGAAAAAGAATAACCTGCGTAATACTTAATGCCCCGCTTGACACTGCAGCGGCGATCCATCCGTTCACTATGTCTAATATTTTATCCATAATCTTTCCATATTAATAAAGCCATTATATTTCTTATCCAAAAAGGCTATATTAGCTCAGAACAAATTTTCTTTCTATATTTTATGCTAAAAAATTTAGCTGCCGTGATGTTATCAACTGATGGTTATGTTAAGTCATGATTGTATTCACGGCGCGAGTTAACGATGTTTCTCTGCACGTATTCATATAAAAAGCATTGATGAATATTAGGAACTCATCCCGAATCTTGCCGGTAAAGCCCCAAAATAGGTTGTTAGCTGTTTTTACCAAGTCAGGAAATATCTGACATGTCCCATTGATTAACACAATATGATGGTAGGTTTGTTTTAATCTGAACCTTCAATATACCCCCATTGAATGCACTTTTTCGACGAACAGATCATCAGCATTTGCTGTAAGGCCGATGAACAGATTCTGCCCTGGAGATATGATGTTGGTCTACTATTTCTTATCACCCTACTTGATGTCTGGCGCAGCAGTGTTGCTGCATGGAAGCTTTGAAGTGAAGCGGCTTAAGTCTCTTGAACAATACAAAAAATGCTAGCCGAAGCTACTGTGGATAAAAAGAAGATTCAGATAAATCTGGACCGAAGGTTCTGACGGCAAAGCTGATGCACAAAGCCCTGGAAATGGTACGTGAGACAGAGAGCCTATGTCATTTATAAAGGCAGGGCACCGATACATAGAGACGTTCAGATATCTTAGCAATGGAACAGCCCACACATTTTCTCAGTGTGGACAGCATCTTCCTTAAATTCAGATGTCAATCGCGGTGTGCGCACACGCTCAAAACTATCTTGAAGGCTCTTCTAAGGGCGCGGGGGTTGTCCCGTCAGCTCAATCGTAGTTTTGCGGTCGGTAGTTTGGGAACTAAGGTTACGAATGCGAGGATGTATATGCCATCTTGTAAATAAGATGACGAAAGGCCTATAGAGATCAAGGGCTAGCTCGTATAAAATAGGCGAATTCTTACTTTAGAGAACATGAAGTTATGAGCGCGATCACATTACGTAAAGCGTTAGGTGTACTTGCGAAGTCATCTTCGTTTTCCGTAACCACAGAAACTCATCGGCAAAAGGATGTGTTCGATGAGCTAAAAGAACAACTCTTTGTTAAACAAGAGATTGAAGAAGAGTTACAGCGTTATCTGGATACCGCTGCTCCCGGTGAGATCATTTTTCTATGCGGCAGCAGTGGCGATGGGAAATCCGAAATTTTAACCCGCTGTAAGTCAGAACCACGATATCAACAGAAGTTTAGTTTCCATCTGGATGCGACACACAGCTTTGCGCCTCAACAATCAGCCATTGATGCATTGAATGATTTATTTGAAAATCATCATTCGCTATCATACCCGCTCCTCATCGGTATCAACACCGGGATGCTCGCCAACTTTGCCAGAGAAGGTTCTGAGTCCCATATGGCTATCCGCGCCGCTATTGACTCATTCTTGTCATCGCAACAGGAAGGCCACCGTCCTTACCGCAATGAACATTGTACATTCTTTGATTTCGAACATTATCCAAAGTTCGAGTTTGACGAAGAGCAGGAATACTCCCCTTTTATCAAAAAATTAATGAATCACTTAACGGGGAATGACGACAAAAACCTGTTTTACACAATTTATCAACGTGATGAATCAATAGGACATGATTTAAAAACCGTTGCTAACTTTAAACTACTGTGCCTGCCCGGTGTTCAGAATGTTTTAATAACACAGCTATTTAAAGCCCGATTAATAAAAGATCAATTTGTTACCACAAGAACCTTATTGGATTTTTTACATCACCTGCTGACAGGGCCTGGGTATCTGTTTGATAATCTGTTTAATGGTGCAGAAAATGATCTAATTAAAAAGGTTTCTGATTTTGATCCTGCCAGATTGCATACATACGAGATTGATCAATTTATTTTGCGCTATGAACTTGGATTAGTTGATCCCGAACTGGATGATTTCCTGAGTACACTTGCGAAATTACATCTTACGTTTGATCGTCAATGTGTTAAGCCTGGTGACGCAGCTTCCTTAATTAGACTTTTCTGGCTACTACAACATGAATCTTTAGGAAATAACTATCACAAAAGATTCTCTGTATTCTTTAAAGAAGCTCTCTTTGAGCGTTATTCAGAGATTTGGCATCTCCATAAAAACTATACCGCAGATCCGGAACAAAAAAGAACACTAAATCGCTTTTACTCTTTCGAGCTTATCGCTGGTATTCAGCGTTACGCAAACCGTAAAGCACCTGAATTGAGTACCCAAAAAGAAGAGTTCTTTTTAGGCGAATTTGGTGGGATTAAAATAACAGCACCTGTTGCGCTGAAACCGGACTGGGATTCCATTCTCAAGAAAAATACAACCCATACAACTTGTTTCGATATCTATTTAAAAGTAGGACAAGATCCGCTGGATCCGATTCGGATCGGTCTTAATTTATTTGAGCTATTGAGCAAACTGAATAATGGCTATCGCCCTAATAAATATGATAAAAGTGCGATTGTCTTACTGGACGAAATCGTTGAACTAATCGCAGAAAAGGCAAAATCCAGCAGCGAAATAAAGTTTTATGATGGCCTAAAGCGGGTTTATAGCGCAAGAGCGGACGATGACATGATTACTATCAGCGGCATGGAGGGATAACGTCATGTATCCCATTGCAACAAATTTAAAAGTTAGTAATAACCAGCTGGATAGCTACCTTCCAATACGTAATAAGAATAACAATATTGACTGGCAAATCGTAACAGGTTTAGTACTAAGCTATGCCGTGAAGTATAAAATCGATACTTACAGTCTCGAGCAGTTTCGCGAGGATTGTAAAACTCATCTGCAAATATTGATCGATGAACCCGCGTTCTTGTCCGTGCTGGAACGGATGTATTTTTCCAGTCAGGATATTTTTCGTGTATCTCCCCTTTTCTTGCTGTTCCACGCTCAGTTTGATGGTGAAAAGATAAGTGCAGGCTCGACTGCCGACAAACGCCTTGGAACACTGTTTGCCAATTTGATGAGAGATTTTAGCCTTAATAACCCGATACAAGATAAGTTGAATTTTATTGAAAAAGAGATGCTGAATAAGCTCAATAAAAAATTAATTCCACTGGGTGAGGGGCCATTTGCAAAAGAACAACCTTATTTACCCTATCTGGTAACGTGTTTTCAGTCTGATTTGGCGTTTCTGGCAGAGCATCCACAATATCTTTTGCAGGAACTGACCAATACTCTACGTTTGTACGCCTTTAGTTGGTGCGCACAACTGGCGCTCAATCGGGACA